>Ga0209591_10003681_pt1 | contig 17689 bp, 10 predicted proteins | sample MAT01_FD_187207 | JGI IMG/M metagenome (GOLD analysis project Ga0209591, IMG submission 187207) | Freshwater microbial communities from Lake Fryxell liftoff mats and glacier meltwater in Antarctica - MAT-01 (SPAdes) (version 2) | ecosystem: Environmental > Aquatic > Freshwater > Ice > Liftoff... | reverse complement strand
TGGCCGCCGGTGACGGGAATGATGTAGACGTCGGTGTTGTTATCGTACTTGGCCGAATACGCAATCCATTTCCCGTCGGGCGAAAAAAACGGAGCAAATTCGTCTGCGGGATGCGTGGTGAGCCGAGTCGGATTCTTTCCCGCGCGATCCGCCAGCCAGATGTCGCCTGCGTAGACAAACGCGATGTGGTCGCGCGAGACGCCAGGTTGGCGAATCAGCAGCGTTTGAGCGCTTGCCTGCACACCACAAAAAACCAGCGCGGCTGCCAACAAGCCGCGCATTGAAACCAGATTGATCGTCATTGCAATTTTCCCTTCACGTTTTGCGTTTTTTTGCTGTCTCGGCCGATTCGACCAGCGCATGCCTTTTTAGCCGTATTGGCGGCGGAACGCAACTTGCGGAAACCGTCAAAATGTAGCCATTCCTCCGAAACTGCCAAAGTCCAGCATTGGCGAGTCTCTTGGCGTGTTTTTGCCACAGATTGCCCGCCAGCGCTAGACTATCGAAGATTACTTTTAGCGAAATTCCCTGGTCTAGCCGAAGTAACCCGCATGAAGTAACCCGCACACCGATCGGAATGCTTTGGGGTAGACTTTGTCAGCGGTTAGCAGACGCCAGATCCGGCAACTGCGAAACTTGCTTCGCATCAATTGCACTCTCGCCAGCCTTATCAATGTTCGTTCCGCACAAAAACTAGAGAAGCGGTCACATCCCATGGATAAACTTAAAGCATTCTGGACCAAGTATTTTTCTTCAATCAACGCCCTCATCCGCGCGGGCTTGGGCGTCGGTATCGTTCTGTTGTTCGTGGTCTATTACATGTTCCTCGACGGTCGCGGGTTCTTGTCGTTTTTTCAGCGCCTTGAACTACAGGCATATGACGCACGACTCCTGGCGACAATGCCTGAAAAAATGGATCCCAGAATCGTCATCATCGACATCGACGAAAAAAGCATTGCCGCCGAAGGTCGATGGCCATGGGGCAGGGACAAGATATCGAAGCTGGTTTCGCAATCATTCGAAGCCTACAAGGTCAAGGTCCTTGGCTTCGACGTGTTTTTTACCGAGGCGGACACCAGCTCCGGGCTGGCGAATCTGGAATTGCTGGGCAAAACATCCTTCAAATCCAGTAATGAGTTTCAGGAGAAACTCGCCGAATTGCGCCCATCACTCGACTTCGACGCTCAACTTGCGCAAACAATGAAGAAGTACCCAGTCGTGCTGTCATTTGCCGGAAACAACGAGCGCGCGGGCTTAAAGCAACTCGAGTTGGGCGTTCTCCCGCCACCTGCGTTTACGGCCGAGACATTCAACAAAAAGACGATCAGCTCGCTGGAGATCGAAGGTTACAGCGGCAACCTGAAATCACTGCAGGATGCTGCATCTGCAAGTGGGCACGTGTTGCCGCAAATCGATTTGGACGGTGTCGCCAGACGCCTTCCTCTGTTTGTCAAATACAAGGATGGCTATTACGAATCCTTGTCGCTGGCCGTGTACCGGGCCGTCAACGACAACGAACCTATCAGGGTCATCCTACGTGAAGACGAGGGCGACAATAGGACAAAGATCAAGAGTGTGGATTTGCGCAATGCCTCCATTCCTGTGGACGACGAAGGCTCGACGCTGATCCCCTTCCGCGGAAGAAGCCCGATGTTCCGCTACATTTCCGCGACTGACATTATCCGCGGCAACCTGACCAAGGGCGAGCTGGAAGGCAAAATTGCGCTGGTGGGCACGTCAGCACAAGGTTTGTTTGATCTGCGCAGCGCACCAGTCGGCGAGGTGTATCCGGGCGTTGAGACACACGCGAATATGCTTTCCGGAATTTTGGACAACAACATTAAACGTAAGCCGCCGTTCGAGGCGGCGGTTAGGGCGCTGATCATCCTGCTCATTGGCTTGCCACTCGCGGTAGCTTTGGTAAAGATGAACCCGCTGGTGGCGACGATAGCCGTACTGGTTACCGCTGCAATCTTTACGGCGTTCAATATGTATTGGTGGTATCAGGGCTACGTTTTACCCCTGGCACTGCCGTTGTTGCTGATTGGCGCGCTGTTCCTGCTAAATATGGCGTACGGCTTTTTTATCGAAGCGCGCTCCAGACGACAGATCACCGGCATTTTCGGCACCTATGTGCCCAAGGAACTGGTCGATGAAATGGCCAAGGATCCAGGAACCTATACGACCAAAGGTGAAAGCCGCGACATGACGGTGTTGTTTTCGGACGTGCGCAATTTCACGACGATTTCCGAGGGACTGGCGCCAACCGAGCTGACAGCAATGATGAATGCCTACCTCACCCACATGACGGTGAGCATTCAGGAAGATCGCGGCACCATCGACAAGTACATCGGTGACGCGATCATGGCGTTCTGGGGTGCGCCGCTGAAAGATGAAAAACACGCCGAGCACGCGCTGCGCTCGGCGTTGGCGATGCAAAAGAAACTGAAGGAAATCGGTCCAGAATTTGTCAGTCGTGGCTGGCCCGTTCTGGAAATCGGCGTCGGCCTCAACTGCGGCATGATGAACGTCGGTGACATGGGCTCAACCTTCCGCCGTGCGTATACGGTGCTGGGCGATGCAGTGAATCTGGCGGCGCGACTCGAAGGCCTGACTAAGGAATACGGTGTCGGCATTCTCGTTTCAGAGAACATTGTTAAAACTGTGCAGGATATCGTTTATCGGGAACTTGACAGAGTGCGCGTCAAGGGCAAGCTTGAGCCAATTTCCATTTTTGAGCCCATCGGCAAAAAGGGCGAAGTCCCGGATCAGATCATCGAAGAAATTGATCGTTTCCATCGGGCGCTCGATTTGGTTCGATCACAGAAATGGGACGAAGCCGAGGCCGCACTCACAAAGCTTATTGATGCAGATCCCAAACGCAAGGTATATGGGAAATACATGGATCGTGTCGCCACATTGCGCGCCAATCCGCCGGGCGACAATTGGGATGGCGTGTATACGTTTACCCACAAGTAAGAAACGTTGCGCGATAAATTGTCCGCTATTCTCGAAGAACGGGAATGGCGGATTTCTTTTTTGCCAATGTCACTGAGTGACTTTGGCGCGCGCGGCGTTCAACCCAAAAACACACATGATCACCTACCCACACGAAACACCCCCTGCGCCCGGCGAGTCCATCCTGGTTGCACCTGGCATCTACTGGATACGCATGCCGCTGCCGTTCGCGCTCAATCACATCAACCTGTGGCTGCTCGAAGACCGCGATGAAAACGGCGACGGCTGGACCATCGTCGATACCGGCTACGGCGTCGCTGCCACGCAGGAGCTCTGGGAACAGCATTTCGCCGGGATCATGGGTGGTAAACCGGTCAAGCGCATCATCGTGACCCACTACCACCCCGACCACGTCGGTTGTGCTTCGTGGCTCCACGAAAAGACCGGGGCGCCGGTATGGATGACGACGTCCGAATATCTGTCTGCACATGCAGCGGCTGAAGACGTTGCCGGTTTTGATCGGGAAAACTCGGCGCGGCTGTTTGTCGCACACGGTCTGGCCAAAGCACGACCAGACTTTGCAGAGGCTCAGAAGGTGCGTTCTGGTGCGTACAAGCGCGGTGTGCCGACAGTGCCACGCCAGTACTATCGCATCATGGAAAATGACGAAGTCGTCATCGGCGCGCGCACCTGGCGGGTAATCACGGCGTTCGGCCATGCGCCAGAGCACGCGACTTTGTTTTCGGCTGACGGCAACATTTTGATTTCCGGCGATCAGGTCCTGCCGCGTATCACCACCAACGTCGGCGTCTGGGGCAATCAGCCTGAAGCAAATCCGCTCAAGCAATTTCTCGACAGCATGGAAAAATTTGAACCACTCCCAAAAGAAACGCTGATACTTCCTTCACACGATCGCGTGTTTGTCGGATTGCACGAGCGCCTTGCACAACTGCGCCTTCATCATGTCGAGCGACTGGCGGAGCTGGAAGCTGCAATTGAAACACCTAAAAACGCAGCAGAGATATTGCCGGTGTTGTTTCGCCGCCCGCTAGACGAACACCAACTGGTGTTTGCCATCGGCGAGGCGATCGCGCATCTGCATTTCCTGTGGCGTGCTGGTCGCGCCAAACGCACCATTGACGCCGACGGCATCTACGCGTTTGAGCGTATTGCAACTACATAGTCTCCCGGTCGGCTGCGGCCTATTCTGCAGGTGCTGCCACTGCTGGCAGGGTGACTGAAAACGTCGTACCGCTTGCGCCCTTGGTCGTCTTGCTGGTGACATCAATAGCACCGTGGTGGCGTGCAACCACGGTCTTCACAAAAACCAGGCCGAGGCCAATCCCATCTTCCTCTGGCTGGCCCTCAAGCTTCAATCTTGTAAATCGCTGAAACAGCCTGGACATATCGGCCTCGGCAATTCCGTATCCCTGGTCCGTCACGTTAAGTCGCCATTTATCTTCTTCGGATTTTAGCGTCAGTGACACGCAGGTCTCGGGGGGGCTGTACTTGATCGCATTCGACAATAAATTGATGAGTGTGCGCGTGAGGAGGTCGCGGTCTCCCATCACCCAGGCTTCGGTTTCCGGTTCGACGGCTGCCACCTGAATTTTCTTGGCTGATGCCAGCGACCATGCCTCTTCGGCAGCATCCCGCATCAATTCGCTGAGCTCGATTTCCACAAAATCCTGTGAGCGGGCGCGTTCGGCGCTGGCGAGCCGCAGGAAGTCGTCGGCGAGATTCAAGGTGCGCCTGGCATATTTGCCGACACGTTCTACCAAACGATCAACGGGCATAAGCTCAGGCTCCTCGCGCTGCATTTCAAGGAGTGTCAGAATCGATGCCTGTGGCGAGCGCATATCATGCGAAAGAAAGCGTAGCGCTTCATCGCGGCGGCGCTCAGATTCGCGCAGCGGCGACACATCGACCAAGGTGACAATCGAGCCAGTGCGCATGCCGCGCGCCGAATACGACGGCGCGATACGCACCAGCAGTTCATGATCGTTCGGCCCAGTCGCTTCAAGCGAGATGGATGTTGCTTCCACGAAGGCAGCGGTCCAGATTTCTCGCCAGGGACGCGCTTCTCCATGCCGTAACAGCGCCAGCAGTTTGAAAATATCCGAACCGTCCAGCACGGTTGCGCCGCGTGGCGATTCACTCTCGTCTGCCAAGGCTGCAAACAGGCGATCAGCCACCGTATTGGCCAATAGAATTCGCCCTGTGAAATCTGTGACCAATACCGCTTCCGGCACATTCTCAAGACTATCGGCGACGAAGCGATTCAGGTCACGCATGCGCTGGGCAGCCACTTGCAGAGCGGCAATGCGATTTTCGATGACACCTGGCACAAACAGAGAGCTGGCAGCGACCGGCGCGATATGCTGAACCGATTCTTCGGGAACGACCACTGGTTCGCGTTCAAGACGAAGCAGTTCGTCCTCAAAGAAACGTTGGGTCGCTTCCAGTTTTCGCCAGCTCCACAGCGGGTAGGCGAAAAGAAGTGAAAGCACCAGCACCACTGGCGATAACCAGACGAAGACAAATTTGAACATGAAACCCGTACCAACAATTACTGCGATGGCGACAGTCGCGGTTAGCAGCAACGATTGTCTTGGACTTAGCCAAAGGTATGCGCACATGACGCCCAGCAACAGGACGAGCGTCGTGGCAACAATCAAGCCCGCGCTGCCTCGACGGATATCGATCCGCTCCATGAGCCCCTGCAGAATATTGGCGTGTATTTCGATCCCCGGCATTGCACTCGACTGCCCAGACACTGGCGTTGGAAATTCGTCACGCAGGCCGGATGCAGTCGGGCCAACCAGAACCAGCTTCCCGGCAAAGGTATTCGCTGGATAGCTACCGGTCAGTACATCGAGTGCCGAAATACGCTTGAAGTGGCCCGGAGGCCCGGCAAACGGCACGAGGTAAAGGTGATCGCGGACCCAGTGCCGTCCAGCGGCTGCTGGTCCAGGATTTACTTCACCTGGAATGACGCGACCCGGGGGCCATTCTGCCGGATCCGATTTGGTCAACATCGCAAGAGCCAGTTGTTGATGGCGTGCCGACCCGCCGCCGGCACGAAGAAAGGTGCTGCGAAGTATTCCGTCCCGGTCCAGCTCGGTATCAATTTGCGCCAGGTTGGCAGCCGCTTGGGCAAACACGGCAAGCGGCGGGGTCTCACCGACCATTTCGCCATCGACAATGGTTTTGATCACCGGCAGAATCACCCGGCCACTGCGGCGTATGGATTCGCCCAGCACACGGTCAGCATTCGGGTTTTGGGCATCGGGCTCGGTCAGAATGATATCGAATCCGATCACCTTGGCCTCTGCGGCCGTCAGTTTGTCGATCAGCGTTGCGTACACGGCCCGTGACCATGGGAAGCGGCCAATTTGCCGCAGACTTTCTTCATCGATGCCGACGATCACAATGTGGTCGCTGGGCGCCCGCCCCAATAGCTCGATTGCATTGTCGTAGAGCGTCTGATCAAGGCGCAGAAACCAATCTTGCTTCAGCGCCGAGATACAACCGGCTACCAATATCAGGCTGATCAGCAGCCATTCGCGAAGTACCGGGTTGCGCAGTAGCGCAGCGACGACCAAGTACTTTCGCTCTATCGGCCAGCGGGTGCGCGCGTCTGGGCCTGCGACTCCGAAAGCCACCAGCCGCCGCCAAAGGGATATACCTCCAGCACGCGAGACTCACTCCATGGCCCGACCGCCTTTTCATTGCCGATCACACTGCCGACCACCGCTCGGACACGAATATAATACCCGCCGACGCCCAGATTGCCGAGGTCAAATTTGTTGCCCGTAATGTTGCGGTCAGAGGCAATATTGGTAAATCGTTGGTCGCGCGCAATCTGTACCTGATGGGTTTGCGCCGCGGACGCATCAATCTCAAGCTGCGACGCGCCCGCAGAACGTTTGGCCTTGAGTATCGGCGGCAGATCGGCTGCGCCGACAAATGTACGCACGGCACTCCATGGACCGGTTTCACCCTTGGCGTTCACGCTGGCAACACGCCAAAAATAAGTTGCTGCTTTTAATACAACTGTCGGCGTCAGCGACGCGCCGGACGCCGTTTTTTCGTCGGTCACCGGACTCGCAAAAGACCCGTCAGTAGCCATTTGAGCGCGGTACGATACAGCCTCAGGCGCGGCCTGCCAGTTCAATGACACGTTGCTGGTCAACAATCGATCGTTGTCACCGGGTGCCGAGAGAACTGGTGGTAAGGGGCGCGCCTTGACCACAAACGAGTGAGTGGCATCCTTGCCTTCGAGTCCATTGACATCAATACCCCTCACGCGCAGGAATAGGGACCCGTCTGGCAGATTTGCAAATGTCGCAGCAGGCGTCGTCGAGACAGCGTTTGCGACGAGGTTGGTAAAGCCCTTGTCCATTGCAACCTGAGCCCGATACGAACCGGCAGCAGCCACCGGCTGAAACGCAAACCCCACATCGGGCGTCTGGAATTGCAAGGGTAAAGAGGCAACATTTGGTGGCGGCAACAGCGCGACCGGTGGTGACGGCGGCTTGCCGGCCTCGACAAATGTGCCGAACCCTGCCGACAGCGCCAGACTCTGCGTGCCGGCTGACGACGTCGCCCCTGAAACCGCGACCAGACCTTCAACAACTTCGCCCTGACCTTTCTTGCCGGATTCATCGGCGCCGACACGGAACAAAGTACCGCGCACGCCCATATTGGACGTTGGCGTGCGAATCTCATAGCGCGCCGCTGCGTTCTTTTGCTTAGCGACATTTGTCTCCACGCGACCACTATCTAGGCGCACTACCGTATCGGTCACGCCGCCTGTGTTAGCCAACTGCCTCGCCGCCTCCATACGCACAATCGATTTTGGTTGTACGGTCAGTGTTGAGCCGTCAGCGAGTTTGATGGTGACGAAGCTGTCATCTCCAGTCCTTAACCTATCACCTTCTTTCACCTTACTGCCCGGCACAATCGAACCGGCAGCGGAAGTAACTGAGCCACTCGCAGCGATGACTTCACCGGGCGCTGGATCAACTCGCATCGCCGATACCGGCATGCGAATTTTTGTGCCGAGCGGAATCGCTCGCGGGTTGTTGATCGTATTGAATATCTGGAATAACTGCCAATCGTTTTTATTGTGCAAATAGCGATTGGCAAGCTTTTGCAGCGTGTCGCCACGCTCAGCCGAATGAATGTAGAAGCGCGCATCCTCGGCGCGTGCTGATGAAGCGCACAGCAGAAAGAATATCGCCAACGTGCCGGTCCGGATGCTTTTCAAGTTAACCAACCTCAAAGTATGTCGATGAAAATTTTTCGGCCTTACCTCTGTGGAGCGCTCATGCTGACTGACAATCATGCCGCCGCGTCGTCTGGCACACTGACTTTCTCGAGACGGTAACCAAAGTTGTAAACCGGCGTCAGGCGCACGCCTCGCGCTGGTCCCAGTTCCAGCTTTTTTCGCACACGACTCACATGCGTATCGACCGTCCGTGATTGCACGTCTGTGGAACGGCCCCAGACACTTTCCGAGATATGGCCGCGCGATGTCAGACGCCCAATATTGCGAAACAGGAAAACGGTCAGGTCATATTCCTTGTCCGTCATTTCGATTGGCTCGCCACTCACCGTCACGACGCGATCAACAAGATTGATCAAATAGGGGCCGATGGAAATCGGTTCGACTTCTGAGACCTTGGGCCGGATACGGCGCAAAAGAGAATCCACGCGCGCCAGCAACTCAAGTCGACGGATCGGTTTCACCATGTAATCATCCGCGCCAGCCTGCAACGCAGCGACAATGTCTTCTTCGGAGTCGCGACTGGTCGCGAACAATATCGGCACTGTCGATTGCTGCTTTTCGCGTAACCAGCTTAGCACCTCGCGACCCGACATATCTGGTACGTGCCAGTCGAGCATGAACAAATCGAAACTCTCACGAGCAGCTTCGCGGACGATCGTCTTGCCGGACGTAAAATTGTGTACTGTATGACCGGCAGCTTCGAGCCAGTGCTGCATTGCCGCCCCTACGACGACATCATCTTCAAGTAATGCGATTCGCATGACTCCCCCAAGTCGGTCTACTGATTTTAATTGTAGTTGGTTTACGCGTGTAACGACACCTGTTGCACAATCTATGCAGCATGAAACGGTCCTGCAAGTACTTGCTCCAGCCGATACCCAGCATTGTAAACCGGCTGCAGGCGGTAGCCGTTTTCGGGCGCGAGATTCAGTTTTTTTCTGATACGCGACACATGGGTATCGATGGTTCTGGACAGCTCTGAAACCGGCCGCCCCCAGACGACATTTGCGATGACCTCGCGCGAGATCAGTTTTCCCGCATTCTTGAACAGGAAAAGCGCCAGTTCAAACTCTATCGACGTGAGCTCGACAATCACGTCGCCGCAATACGCCTGCCTTCCCGAAGGGTCAAATCGAAATGCGCCAAACACCTCCTCGCTAATACCGATGGAGGCATCCTGCACGCGCCTGGTGACGGCGTTGATACGCGCCAGCAACTCCTGGTGACGAATCGGCTTGACCAGATAGTCATCTGCACCCGCATCCAGCGCACTGACGACATCAATTTCGGCATCGCGAATGGTAAGGAACAGAACCGGCGCGACAATATGAAGCTGCGTCTTGAAGAGCTTAAGCACGTCAAATCCGGTCATGCCCGGAACGACCCAGTCGAGCAAAAATATATCAATTTCCCGCAGCGATTTGTATGCAAGTAACGGCGCACCCGTCGCAAATACGGCAACGTTGTGACCGGCGTCCTGAAGCCATTTTTCCATGACAGCGCCGACCTCGGGATCATCCTCCAGAATTGCAATAAACATGACAAATCCCGTCGTTAACCGTTCTTGTGCAAATTGTGTTGTCGCCAAACCTCGGAGTGAACCGGTTGGATGAATTTTGCCCCAGGGCCTATTGTCACGCAACGGCAGCCACCCATGCTGACTTTACAATCCGGACACAGTCGCAGACCTTTGGTACGCGGAATGAATAGGCCTTTCAGCGCAGCGCTTTCATGCCGTCTTCCAAGCCCTTGACCGTCATTGGAAACATACGATCCTCCATCAATTCACGCACCATCTTGATCGATTGCGTCCACGGCCAGTGCGACTCTTGGGTCGGGTTAATCCAAATGGCACGACGATACAGGTCGGTCAGCCGCTTGAGCCACACCACGCCAGTCTCCTCATTCCAGTGCTCAACGCTGCCGCCGGGTTGTAATATCTCATACGGACTCATCGTGGCGTCGCCAACGATGATCAGCTTGTAATCGTGGCCGTATTTATGCAACACATCGAATGTGGAAGATTTTTCATTATGCCGCAAGCGGTTATTGCGCCAGACCGATTCATAGATGAAATTGTGAAAGTAGAAATATTCGAGATGCTTGAATTCAGTTTTACATGCCGAGAATAATTCCTCACAGCGATGTACGTAGTCGTCCATCGAGCCGCCGATATCCAGAAACAGCAGCACTTTCACTTTGTTGTGCCGCTCGGGCACCAGCTTCAGATCGAGATAGCCCGCATTGTGGGCGGTCGAGCGGATGGTGCCTTCCATATCCAGCTCTTCCTCGGCACCCTCGCGGGCAAATTTGCGAAGGCGTCGCAGGGCCAACTGGATATTGCGAATTCCCAGTTCAACGTTGTCGTCGTAATCGCGAAATTCGCGCCGGTCCCAGACCTTCACCGCGCTGCGATTTCGCGAACCTTCCTGACCGATGCGCACACCTTCCGGGTTGTAGCCGTACGCACCGAACGGCGACGTACCTGCAGTGCCGATCCACTTCGAGCCGCCCTGATGGCGCTCTTTCTGCTCGGCAAGACGCTGCCTGAGCGTTTCCATCAGCTTGTCCCATCCGCCTAGCGCTGCGACCTGCGCCTTCTCCTCTTCGCTCAACAGGCGCTCAGCGAGTTTTTTGAGCCACTCTTCGGGAATGTCGGCAGGCAACACGGCGTCGAGTGCCTCTACACCTTTGAAATACGCCGCAAACGCGCGATCAAAGCGATCAAAGTTGGCCTCGTCTTTCACCAGGCAAATGCGCGACAAATGATAGAAGTCGTCCACGCTGCCGTGAATCACGCCCTGCTCCATCGCTTCGCACAACATCAGGTATTCCTTCACCGATACCGGCAGGCCACTTTGTTTCAGGGAGAGGAAGAAGTCGATCAACATATTTGTGTGGAATGCGGGTTCACGTTCACTTTGAAGGGGCTGGAAGCATGTAGATTATGGCTTTGCTGGATTTGCCGACAGACATGAAAAGCCGCGCGGAAGGGATGTCACGATCCTCTCGCCACACAGATGGCCGACAACTTGCTGATGATACCGTTTACACACCCAGCCTGTCTTGCTTGCGTGCGTGAGAAGCGAAAACGCAGGCTTACGCCAAACATGCGGCAGGTGCCTCTATGCGCATGGCGAATGGAGAGATATTAAGATGCCCGAAAAACCGTCGGCGCGAATGTCAACATTCCCATTTGCAAGTATCGACAGTGACTGCAAAAACAACCATAATGGAACCACAGCGAATCTTTTTTGGAGGCAACTTTGCCCCGCACTATTACGCTCAAAAATATCCCAGACAGCATCCACCTCGCACTCAAGCGCGCCGCAGAGTCCAACCACAGAAGTTTGAATGGCGAAGTCATTGCACGATTGGAACAGACGCTTGCGCAGCGGCAAGATCGGGCCGACGAGCATCTGGCGCGCGCGCGCCAGCTACGTGAAAATTTCAGCGCGTCGACAATTCTGAAAATAAAGAAATTGGATGCCGTCACGATGATTCGGGCTGATCGTGATCGTCGTTGACACGAATATTCTGATCTACCTATATCTGCCTGGACCGCAGACGGAGCTGTGCAATGAATTGCTTACACATGACGCAAATTGGGCATCACCCACTATTTGGCGCAGTGAATTTTGCAATACGCTTTTGCTCTACTTGCGAAAAGACCTCATCACAACTGACATTGCGATACAAATCATCAACGCTGCTGAAGACCTGGTTGGCGGAAACGGGCTAAAACCTAATCCTCTTGATGTAATGCAACTTGCCCTGGATAGCCGGTGCACTTTTTATGATTGTGAGTTCATTGCCACGGCAAGATCGCTTGCAACGATTTTGGTCACCGAAGACAAGGCACTACTTAAAGCTTTTCCTAATGACGCCTTTTCTCTTACGACCGCGCTGAGGGGATTTGCCTGAAGATGCCTTACCGGCGCGGAATTTCAATCAAATAGTGTAGGTTTCGTTTTACGCCCGGCCATTGGCTGGCAATGATGCTGTAGACGCAGGAGTCGCGAATCGTGCCGTCTGGCATCAGGCCATGATTGCGCGACACACCATCCAGCTTTGCGCCCAGCCGCTTGATCGCTGCGCCTGAGCGTACGTTGAAAAAATTGGTGCAGAACTCCACGGCGATAGCGTCTTTCGTCTCAAACGCATGCTGGAGAAGCAGCAGTTTGCATTCACTATTGATCGCGGTTCGTTGGGCGCAGCGTGAGTATCAGGTAAAGCCGATCTCCAGCCGGCGATGCGCAGCCTCGATAAAACAATAGCGCGTACAGCCGACGATCTTGCCATCGCTAATGCAGCGCACCACGAACGGCATGGGTTTTCCTGCCGCGCGCTCCACCAGGGCGGTTTCAATGTGGGCTGCGGTTTTGTCCGGTGTCGGCACACTTGTAAACCATAGCGTCCACAATTCCCTGTCTGCTGCCGCTGCTCGCAGCTCATCAACGTGCTGCGGCCTCCAGCCGCAGCAACTCCGCAAACTTGCCTTTCAACGTGATCGGCTCGATCCAGCTCACTAGCGATTTCTTTTGGCAAGAAACACCAGTTTTTCAAACAGATGTACGTCTTGTTCGTTTTTCAACAACGCGCCGTACATCGGCGGGATTAACTTATTGGTGTCACCTGACTTCAGCGCCTCCGGTGGAATGTCCTCGGCGACAAGCAATTTGATCCAGTCGAGCAACTCTGAGGTTGATGGCTTTTTCTTCAGTCCTGGCATCTCGCGGATATCGAAGAATACTTCAATGGCTTCCTTCAACAGTGCTTTCTTCAGCCCCGGGAAATGCACATCGACGATTTGCTGCATGGTGTTCTTGTCCGGGAAGCGGATATAGTGAAAAAAGCAGCGGCGCAGGAACGCATCGGGCAACTCTTTTTCATTGTTGCTGGTGATGAAAATGATCGGCCGATGTTTGGCAACAACAGTCTCACGGGTTTCGTAGCAATAGAATTCCATGCGATCCAGTTCGCGCAGCAAATCATTGGGGAATTCGATGTCAGCCTTATCGATTTCGTCGATCAGCAGCACCACCTGCTCATCGGCCTCGAACGCGCGCCACATCGTGCCCTTGGCAATGTAGTTTTTGATGTCCTTGACCTTTTCTTCACCTAATTGCGAATCGCGCAGGCGAGAAACCGCATCGTACTCGTAAAGCCCTTGCTGGGCCTTGGTGGTGGACTTGATGTGCCACTGCAACAGCGGCTTGCCGAGTGCTGTAGCGACCTCTTCAGCCAGCATGGTCTTGCCTGTGCCGGGCTCACCTTTGATGAGCAGCGGCCGCTGCAAGGTGACGGCGGCATTGACAGCGAGCTTCAAATCATCGGTCGCAATATAGTTTTGGCTGCCTGTAAACTTCATGTACTTGTATCACCTTTAGTTGGACCATCACATTATACGTTTGGAGAACACCATGAAGATTCATGCCGCACTGCTGCCGCTTGCCTGTCTAGCCACTGCCGCAGCCTCCATGGCGGCCCTGGCACAGAGCAGCGTCACAATCTACTCCAGCGCGCAGCCGGGAACACTGTCGCCTGCGACGTTTCGAAACGGCGGTGAAGGCTTGATTGTTCCTGGCTACGCCATCGTGCGGCAGGCGCAGGAGTTCAGCCTCGCCAGGGGCAGGACCATCATTCGCATCTCCGACGTACCGTCACTGATCGACCCAACGACGGTTTTGTTCGAATCGCTCACCGACCCCGCCGGTACACGCGTCGTCGAACAGAGTTTTGAGTTTGACCTGACCAGCACCGCGAAGCTGCTGCAAAAGTACCTGGATCGCGAAGTCACGGTGGAACAGGTGCGCGGTCAAAGCATGGAATCCATTACTGGCACGCTGATCGGCACGCAGGGTGGTTTGATCTTGCGGATGCCGGATGGTGCCATTCGCACCGTCAGCAGCTATGCGGGCGTACGTCTTGCCACACTGCCAGGCGGGTTGATTAGCAAGCCGACATTGGTCTGGGATATTGCCGCAGATCGCGCCGGTCCACATAAGTCACGCTTCAGTTTCCAGACTGGCGGAATTACCTGGTGGACCGATTACAACCTTACGCTTCGCGAGGGCGCAGGAGCAAATGCCTGCCGCCTCGATGTGGGCGCGTGGGTGACCATCGTGAACCAGACGGGCGCAACATTTGCCGACGCGAAGTTGAAGCTGGTCGCTGGCGACGTGCAGCGCGCGCAGCCGCGTCCACAAGCTGCGGCCATGCGAATGGAGGCACAAGTGGCGATGTCGGCGAAGGTTGCTGGCTTCGAGGAAAAGTCATTCTTCGAATATCACCTGTACACCCTCGGCCGTCCAACGACGCTGGCCAACAACTCCACGAAACAGATCGAGTTGTTTCCGACCGCGCTCGACGTGAAGTGCGAAAAGAGCCTCGTGTATTTCGGCCAGGCGGGACAGTATTTTGGCAATTACAGCGCCCCGCTGACCGACCGCAACTTCGGCAATCAGTCGAGCAAGAAAGTTGATGTTTATCTACGCTTTGCCAATCGCGAGGAAAACAAACTCGGTGTGCCGCTTCCTGCGGGCAAGATTCGTGTCGCCAAGCTCGACAGCGCCGACCAGTCGCTGGAGTTTATCGGCGAAGACCTCATCGACCACACGCCCAGAAATGAAACCATCCAGATCAAGCTGGGCAGCGCGTTTGACGTTGTAGGCGAACGGCGTCAGGTCGATTACCGGTCGGATGTCAATGCAAAATGGATTGAGGAAGACATTGAAATCAAAGTGCGTAACCAGAAGAATGAATCGGTGACGGTGATCGTCAGGGAAAATCTCTATCGCTGGTCGAATTGGTCAATCACCAAGAAGAATCAGGCGTTTGAAAAGATCGATTCGCGCACGGTCCATTTTCCGCTCACTATTGCAAAGGATGGAGAGGGTGTGGTGCGCTTCACGGTAAGGTACACCTGGTAGATTGCGGCGCATCACAAGGTCGGCGCTTGCAGAGGCGTTAATGAAACTCGCGCGTGCTGAAATCCAGCTCTCCAAGCATCGCGCTCTGATCAATCAGTTTGCCCGCGATCAGATGTACAACCTCTCCCTGCCGCTCAACACGCCCGGCCACAAATAATAATTTGGCGTGCACCAATGGGCTGCGTTGCCGGGCGGCGACATGCGACCAAACCACGACATTTACGTAGCCTGTCTCGTCCTCAAGCGTTACAAAGACGGTACCCTTTGCGGTGCTGGGGCGCTGTCGGCAGGTGACCAATCCGGTGGTGCGTATCAGTTGGCCGGAGCGGGCATTCTTTACCTCCTCGGCACTGCGTATGTGCTGCGCGGCAAGCGCGGGCCGCAACAGCGCCAATGGATGACGGCGTAAGGTAACGCCGACGCTGCGAAAGTCGGCGAAGATATCATCGGCTTCCGTGGGCGCAATCAATGTCGCCACATCCGTGTCGGCAGGTGCGGTGAAAAGTCTGGTGTCACGCTCCAGGCCCAATGCCTCCCATAGTGCATCACGACGGTGGCCAATCAGCGTGTGGAAGGCATCTGCCGAGGCGAGCGCCTTGATTTCCGAATGGGACAATCCGGCACGGCGCTGTAGATCGGCAATGTCGATGAAAGCAGCCTGGGCACGCGCGGCCATGAGTCGCTTTGCTGCTGATGTACCTAGCTGGCTTACCATCCTCAGACCCAGGCGTATTTGTGGATCTTCCTGCCCCGCCAGTGCACAGTCGACATCACTGATCATCACGTCCACTGGAAGTACGGTCACACCGTGCCGCTGCGCATCCTGCACTAGTTGTGCCGGGGAATAAAATCCCAGCGGCTGCGAGTTAAGCAACCCGCAGGTGAACGCGGCGGGGTGATGACATTTCAACCAACACGAAACGTAGACCAGCAGCGCAAAACTGGCCGCATGCGATTCCGGAAAACCATATTCGCCGAAGCCCTGCATCTGCTTGTATAAACTCTCGGCGAATTCTTCTGCATAGCCGCGCTCACGCATGCCATCGACCAGCTTGTCGCGAAATTTTTCGAGGCCGCCCTTGCGTTTCCAGGCGGCCATGGCGCGGCGCAACTTGTCGGCCTCACCGGCTGTGAATCCGGCAGCGACCATCGCCAACCGCATCACCTGTTCTTGGAAAATCGGCACGCCAAGGGTGCGCTCCAGTACTGCTTTCACCGCATCGCTGGGATATTCATATTTCTCGCCGTTGCGCCGCCTCAGGTACGGATGCACCATGCCACCCTGTATCGGCCCCGGCCGCACGATGGCCACTTCAATGACCAGATCGTAAAAACACGCTGGCTTCAGCCGCGGCAGCATGCTCATCTGTGCGCGCGATTCGATCTGAAATACGCCGACGGTATCAGCATGCTGGATCATTTGGTAAGTGGCCGGGTCAGCCTGGGGAATATCCTGCATGACGATTGGCTTGCCACGCCAATCGCCGATAAGGTCAAGTGTTTTGCGTATCGCCGTCAACATGCCCAGGGCCAGCACATCCACTTTCAGCAGCCCCAGCGCATCGAGGTCGTCCTTGTCCCACTGGATGACGGTACGTTCCGGCATCGCCGCATTTTCAATCGGCACCAGTCGCGTCAACTTGTCGCGTGCAATGACAAAGCCGCCGGAATGCTGCGACAGGTGGCGCGGAAATCCGATCAGCGCCCCGGTCATCAACATCAACGTTTGCATGAGTGGTGCGTCGGGGTCGAATCCTGCCTCGATCAATCGATCTGGCGCAATGGTGCGGCCGTCCCACCAGACAATTGATTTGGACAAGGCGTCAACCTGCGAGAGCGTGAGCCCCAGCGCCTTGCCGACATCGCGTATCGCGCTTTTGGGGCGATAGGTGGAGATGGCTGCGGTGAGCGCGGTACGATTTCGCCCATATTTTTGGTAGATGTATTGCATCACCTCTTCACGGCGCTCATGTTCAAAATCGACATCGATATCCGGCGGCTCATTGCGCTCACGCGAAATGAAACGCTCGAACAGCACCTGTGCACAATCAGGATTCACTTCGGTAATGCCCAGGCAATAGCACACCGCAGAATTAGCAGCCGAGCCGCGTCCCTGGCAAAGGATGTGTTTTTCATTGGCGTATCTGACGATATCGAAAATCGTCAAAAAGTACGGCTCGTATTGCAGATCGGCGATGATTTCCAGCTCGTGTTCGATGAGCTTGCGTACCTTGTCGGGCATGCCTTGTGGATAGCGCGTCCGGCTTTTTTCGTATGTGAGCCGACGCAAATAATGGGCGGGCGTTTCACCGTCGGGGACAACTTCACGCGGATATTCATAGCGAAGTTCACCGAGCGAGAATGTGCAATAGGCCGAGATAACGAGCGTTTGCGCGATCATCGCTGCCGAATAGCGGCGCGCCAGATGTTCAATCGGCTTAAGGTAGTTTTCTGTGTGGGCATTGAGATCGGTGCCCAATTCCGCAACCGGCTTCTTCAGGCGCAC
>Ga0209591_10003680_pt1 | contig 17696 bp, 4 predicted proteins | sample MAT01_FD_187207 | JGI IMG/M metagenome (GOLD analysis project Ga0209591, IMG submission 187207) | Freshwater microbial communities from Lake Fryxell liftoff mats and glacier meltwater in Antarctica - MAT-01 (SPAdes) (version 2) | ecosystem: Environmental > Aquatic > Freshwater > Ice > Liftoff... | reverse complement strand
CCGACACGGTGTTCGACATGGCGTCGATCACCAAGCAGTTCACCGCGACTGCAGTTCTCCTGCTCGCCGAGCAGGGGCTGATCGATCTCGACGCATCGCTGTCGACGTATCTCCCCGGTCTGCCGGCCTGGGGCGAGGAGGTCAGCGTTGGCCATGCGATCCACCACACGTCCGGGATCGCCGACTACATCGAGGCGCTGGTCACCGGGGGGACCGATATCGACGATCCTGCCGACACCGACGCTGCGTACGCTGCGATCGCCGCAACCGACCTGCTGACCCCGCCGGGGACCGCGTTCTTCTACTCGAACTCCAATTACCTGATCCTGGCATCGATCGTCGAGACCGTCTCCGGCAGACCGTTCGCCGAATTCGTCGAGATCGAGCTCCTCGGACCCGCAGGTGTCGGCGGCCGAATCGACCCGACGGGTGCGTTGGACGGCGCTGCGATCTCCTACACGCGCGCCGGCGAGGGCTGGACACCGGTGCAGTCGCCGTGGACGCAGGTCGGCGACGGCGGCCTCCAGACGACGCCCGTCGACCTTGCCCTGTGGGGCACCCAGTTCTGGAGTCCGACGGTCGGCGGCCCTGACATCAATACAGCCAGAATCGCCGACGCCGTCGCCACCGGCGGAGCCGACGACGAGGTGTACGGCGCCGGCATCGGACGAGCCGAGATCGACGGCATCGGATCGGTGATCATCCACCTCGGCGGCTGGGAGGCGTTCATCTCGACCTTCCTGGTCGCACCGACCCAACAGGTCGCCGTCGTCGCATCGTGCAATGCGGTCGAACTCCAACCCGTTCGCGAGAGTTTCGGCCTCGAACTCCTGCGGATCTGGTTGCCCACGCCATGAGACCGCTCACGATGCGGCGGTCAGCCCGTCGGAGGTGTGGGATCCCCGAGAGGCGGTACACGCGGGTCCGGCGAGTACGAACCACTCATCCGCGAGAGCGTGCAGGTCGGCGGCGAGCGGCCACGAGCAACAGCCCGAGCGCACACATGAGCGCGCCCGTGTTGGCGATGCTGTTCTGGGACCCACCGGTGGCGGGCAGGCCACCAGAAGGGGCAACCGGACTCGACGGCAGGTTCGCGCCGACGGGCGCGAACCCTGGCACTGCGACAGTGGTGGCGGGCGTGGATACCGGGCGCGCGGGCACCGTCGTCCCGGGCACCGTCGTCCCGGGCACCGTCGTCGCCGGCACGGTCGTCGCCGGCACGGTTGTCGCCGGCACGGTTGTCGCCGGCACCGTCGTGTGAGGCACCGTGGTCGGAGGCACCGTGGTCGGAGGCACCTGCGACACCAGGAGCTCGGTTTCGAATGTGTTGTCGAGATCGTTCGGATCGGCGTTCACGCTCGAGACCGTGACCGAGCCGAGCAGTGTTCCGAAGGTCTCAGCGCTGACGAGGAACGTCAACGCGAGCTGTACCGTCGCTCCGCTCACGATCCCCTCCGCCGATGTGCACACCAAGCCGGTGGCCGTCGTGTTGCAGACCCAAGTGACGGCCGCCTGCTGGAGGCGCAGACCCTGGGCGTCTTGACCACCGATTCCGGTGAACTCGAGTCCCGCCGGTACCTCTACGGTCGCCGTGACCGACGCTGTGTCGTCAGGACCCACATTGTCGACGGTCAGCGTCCACGTCACCGGGTCGCCCGGCGCGAGGTCGGCGTCGGACACCGCAACCGTGGCGGCCAGGTCGGAATACAACTGCCGGGCCAGGATCGTCGTCGCATCTTCACTCTTGTCGTTCCCCGGCAGATTCGGGGAGCCCGACACGGTCGCGGTGTTCGTCACGACTCCGGCGGGCGCGTCGCGCTCGATATCGACGGCGAGCAACAGCGGTGCCGCCGCACCCGTGGGGAGCGCACCCGCGAGCGTGCATTGCACCGTGCCAACGTTGTCGGTGCAGGTCCACCCTGCGCCGCTGAACTCGCCGAACGTCATGCCGCTCGGCAGCACGTCCGTCACCACGACCTCGCGGGCCGGGTCAGGCCCGAGATTCGTGACCACGATCGTGAAGTCGATGCGCGTCCCAGCGCTGGCGTCGCCGACGTGCGACTTGGCGATCGTCAGGTCCGCCTGAGGATCAGGAGGCCGGCTGGCGACCTGGATCGTCGCTCGGACGGTTCCACACGAATCCTCGTCGTCACACACATCGACGACGACTTCGTAGGTGCCCGCAGTCGCGTAGACATGTGAGAGCGCAAACGAGAACCCGTCGAGCGCCAGCGCCTCCGAGCCTGCCCCGTCGCCGTCGCCGTAGTCGACCGTTGCGGTCCATTGGTCGGCGCCGGGGTCGCTGAACGTGCCCGTTCGGGTGAACACCTCGCCCACCTCCAGCGCCACAGCACCGAGCGAGGCGACGATCGGCTGGACATTCGTACACACCACGGTTTTCGACGTCGTCGCAGTGGCGCCGACGTCGTCGGTGACTCGAACTGTGACCGTCACGTTGCCGTCGTCGAGGCATGTGAGAGCGGCCGATGGGCCGGTCGCGTCGTTGAACTGGCCGTCGCCGTTCAACTCCCAGGCCCACGCCACCACGACACCGTCATCGTCCGCCGATCCCGAGGCATCGAGTGTCGCTGTGCTTCCCTCGACGAGGCTGGCTGGTGCGTCGATGCGGGGCGTCGGTGCGGTGTTGCCCCCCTCGACGACCACCGTGAACGAGGCCTCATCGCAACCCTGGGCCTCGTCACAGACTTCGAGGCTCGCAACGTACGTCCCGGCCGTCGCGAAGGTACGTGAAACGGTGAAGGACCTCTCTGCGGATACTTCCGGTTCCTCGTCCACGTCATCGCTCCAACCGACGAGTGCGATCCAGTCGTCCTGGCCCGGATCGGTGAACGTCACGGTCCGATCGACGCGACCGCCAACGGTGACACGCGCGTCGGCGATCGCTGCAATGGTCGGCGCCACATTCGAGAAACTGATCTCCACTGCACCGGTTCCGGCACCGCCGCCGTTATCGATCACGCGTAAGCGAACCCGAAGAACTCCATCGTTCGCAGAGGTCGCGATGACTGTCGGCCCGGTTGCGTCGTCGAAGCTGCCGTCGTCGTCGAGGTCCCAGGCGTAGCTCTGGATCGTTCCGTCGGAATCGGACGACGTCGCTCCCGACAACTCCACGGAACCACCTTCGTCGGCGGATGTCGTCCCGGTGATCCGCGCCACCGGCGCTGCGTTGCCGCCACTCGCGATCGTCACCGGTACCTGATCCGTGTCGCAGCCACCATCGTCGTCACAAACCGTCACCGTGATGGTGAAGCTCCCGCCGGAAACGTAGGTGTGGGCAACATCGAGATCGGTGTCGTCGAGTTCGGTGCTCGTGAGCGGGCGCGATCCGGACCCGTCGCCGAAGTCGATCGTCCCGCTGAACGTGTCAAGGCGTCCGGGATCAGTGACTTCACCCAACAGTCGCACCGACTGGGCGAATATGGCGGGGTCTTCGAGGGAAAGTTCGGGCGCGGCGTTGCCGAACCTGATGGTGGCCACAGCCGTGCCCGTGGCGCCACGATTGTCGGTGACCCGCAGCCCGACCACGACGTTTCCGTCGTCGAACAACCGACGTGCGCTGGTGTTCACCTGGGTGGAGTCGTCGTAGGCGCCGTCGTTGTCGAGATCCCACCCGTAGGTCGTGATCGTGCCGTCGGGATCAGAAGACGACGATGCCGACACGTCCGGACCCACTCCCTCGTCGACCTCGACCGGCGCGGTGATCCGAGCGATCGGGGCCTGGTTCGGGGCGAGCACCGTGATCGTGATCGTCGCCAGCGCCGAGGTGTTGGTTCCGTCGTTTGCGGTGTAGATGACCGTATTCACGCCCGCGAATCCAACCGCAGGGGTGAAGGTCAGGTTCGGCGCGGTACCGGTCAGCGCACCGTTGGTCGGAGCCGTGACGACGCTGAAGGTCAACGGATCGTTGGTCGGGTCGGACCCTGCGAGCGTGATCGGCGTGGCGCCTTCGATGGTCAACGCAAAGGACGCGGCAACCGGCGGATCGTCGGTGAAAGTGGCGAGCACGAAATCGCTGGTCGTGGTCTGATTGGCCCTCACGGTCGTCGTCGCCGATGCCGACGTCAACTGCGAAGCGACCGGTGGAACCACTCGGATCGACCAGTCGCGTGACGCGCCGCCCGCCCCGGCTGGGGCATCGGTCAGCGTGTACCGACCTGAGCTGTCCGAGGTCGCCGACGCCCCGAAGCCGCTGGTGACCCGCGCCCCGTTCACGGGCACACCCGACTCGGTCGTCACCGTTCCGGTGATCGTGCCGACCCCGTCGCCGTCGGTGCCGAAGTCGACGACCACGTCGGCTCCACACGAGATCGTCACGTTCTTCTGTGCGGTGACGAACCCTGTCTTGGAGGCGATCACGGTGACGACTTGGTCGACGTTGTTGAAGCCGACACCGATGTTGGCGATCACGAAGCGCCCGTCCAGGTCGGTGAGAGTGTTCAGCGTGCCGACGCGAACCTGCGCTCCCTGAATCGGTGTGCGGTCAACGGCGTTGACCACGCGTCCGCGAATGGTGGCGGGGTCGCAGACCCGCAGCATCAGAAGATCCGGTACCTGTGTGACCTCGTCTGCCCGGACGGTCACCTGCGTGAACGTGTCCCAGTACCGACGCGGGAAGCCTTGGTCGTTTGCGCTGATGCCGAACGGGACCGGTTGGTTGAGGCCGCTGAGAGCGATCCCGTCGATGCGGTACCGACCATCGGCCCCCGAGGTTCGAGGCCCGACGCGAATCCCGGCGAGCGGGACTCCAGTTGCCCGATCGCGCACCGTGCCTTCGACAGCGCCGAACTTACGGCGAGTCAACGTGATCGTCACCTGGGCGCGTTGACCCTCGGTGAGCGTGATCGGTGTCCCGAGCGGGGTGACGAGATTCGACCCGGTCGGCCCGAACGCGCTGACCCCTGTGTTCAGCGTGGCCGGAACATCGAAACCGAAGAGGTGGACGACACTCGTCCGGCCATCGGTTCCGGTGAGGTTGGCAACCGCACTGTAGTCCGTCGCTCCGATGCGGACCCGGGCGCCCGGGACCGGCGCGCCCGTGTCGTCCACGACGAGCACGTCGACTGGGGCTTCCACCCTTCGGGGGAAACTGATCTCGACGTCGACGGGGATCTGCGCACCGCAGCGGCCGAGCACCACGTTCTTGGAGGTGATGCCGGCCGGTGACACGCCGGCGGGCGTGACCCCTCTGATCACGCGGGTGATCGGGCGGTTGTCCGGCGCACCGAGCGGCAGCGCCGGGATGATGGCGATGCCGTTCGCGTCGGCGAAATAGCCAGCGGTGGCCGGTCCCGTGTCGACGAATGCGCCCGGCACCACCCGTCCGGTCGCCCGATCGAGCACGCGCACCCGCACGCTGGCGTTACAGATCCTGCGCAACGAGAGGTCGAGTGTGGACGTCGTGCCGGCCGTGATCGGCGCCCGCGCCGGAGAAGATGCGTCGTGGTAGCCGGATTTCTTGGCCGCGACACCAGCCGTCGTCGGGGTGTTGCCCGGCTCAAGTGGAATGTTGGTGTACGTGTAGCGGCCGTCTGCGCCCGTTGTGCGGTTCCGGGCGAACTCGGCTCCCTCCAATGGTCCGAGCGGGCTGCCATCGATGTCGATGCCCGAGATGATTCCGGTGAGCGTCCCGAACTGCCTGCGGAGCAACGAGATGTCGAGCGTTTTGGGTACCCCGCAGGCGACGGTCACCGATACTTGCGGCGAGAGCGGGTAGTACGCAGAATCCACGTTGCTCACGAAGAGCGCTCGAGGCGCATTGCCAGCCCCTAACGGAATGCGATTGGCCACGTAGAAGCCGTTGGCGTCGGTCACGGCAAAGGGGACAGGGACCCCAGCGATTCCCGCACCGGTCTCGACATCTGTGACTCGCCCGCTGATCGAGCCGAAACACTCCGGGATCAGCCCGAACTCCAGTTTCAGATCGGTGCCGGTCTCACGCACGATCGATCCGCTCGTGCCTCGCACCACGACACGGAAGTTCTGTGGCGTGAAGGCAGCATCGGCGCGCAGTGTCATGAGCGAGGTGCCGTTCGGCGTGACCGTGGCCGGTTGGAAAAACGCGCTGATGCCAGCCGGCAATCCCGGCGCACTCAGCACGACGGGGCCGGTGAAGCCATTGCCGGAGACGACACCGACCGAGAAACTGACGTTGGCGTTGGGCACGAGGATCGCCGTTGACGGGTTGATCGTCAAGGCGAAATCACGGACGAGGGTGACCGTGGCAATGTCGACACTCTCCCCGCCCTTGGCGTCGGTGGCACGCAACGCCACCGTCGCGACCTCACCCGGATCGCAGATCCCGCCGCAAACGACGTCTCGCACCTGCGTCGGCGTCAGCGATGGTTCGGGGCCGACCGCATCGTCGAACGCGCCGTCTGCATCGAGATCCCACTGGTACACGAGCGTGGCTTGTTCTCCGGCATCGGCGTCGGTTGCCGACCCCGACAGCGTCAGCGGTGCTCCCACACCGACGGCGTAGGGCCCGCCCGCCTCGACCGTTGGCACGTCGTTCGCAGTGGCCGTGAAGGGCACCGTCAGCGGGTCACCACTCGGCAGCACGGTGACCACGAGTTCGCGAGCACCGACCGGCCCGGCGACCCTGAGCCGGGTACTGGCCCGACCGTCGTTGCCCGTCAGCGCCTGGGCCGACTGGCCGTCCATGGTGAAGAGAACGGCAACGCCGGCGAGGCCCGTGCCGCCAGGACCGGTCACGCGGGCGACGGCGTTGGCGCCCGCTCCGAGCGCACCGGTCACGGCGCCTTCGTACACGACCGCCGCAGGGATCGGGTCACCGACGATCGCGAGGGCGATGGTTGCCTGCGCCGATCCGGACAGGCCGCGCACAGCGAGGGTCGGGCTCGCCGCCACGCTGTACGACAACGAGACCGATGCACCTGGGTCGACTCTGAGCTCTGGGCGTCCATCGCCAGCGGTCACCATCGCAGGAGCGGGCGCGCCACCGACCCGGGTGACGTTGCGGACCTCGATCAGTTCGCCCGTTGCGGCGTCGATCTGCTCGACGACGATCGCTGGCACCGGCTCGGCGGGTGGAGCCGACGTGGTCGGTGCAGGCGGCGCCTGCGCCGGTCGGACCGGCGCCTGTTGCGGAAGTGCCACCGCTACACGCATGGACGCTGCGATCGCCGAGAGCCCGACAGTGAGCGGTCGCGGCACGGAGAAGCCACCACCGCCACCGCCACCGCCACCGCCACCGCCACCGGGCGATCCGAGCTGAGCGGCCGGCGGCGGCACGGCCAGCGAGAACGATGCCGTTGCCTTCCCACCGTCTTTGTCCTTCACGGTGAGCACGACGAAGTACACCCCTGGGGTCAGGGAGTCAGGGATGTCGATTGTCTCGGTCCATGGATCGGGCGACAACCCACCGGCGACGGAATCGAGTGGAGGCGAGGTGTACTCCACGACCCCGCCGCTCGGCCATCCGGGCGTCGGTGATGTGAGTGACAGCTCGAGCTGTTGGCGGTCGATGGGGCCGGGGTCGTCGACTCGCACAGTGATCGAACGTCCACCACCGCCCGCCGGGAGCAGCTCGAGCGTCGGTGGAGCGTTCTTGACGACGACGTCGGCGGGATCGCTCGTGCGTTGCACGGCGCTGGCATCGGTGAGGGTGAAGTCGACGATGTAGGTGCCGTTGTCGGAGAAACGGTGGCTGGACGGCGACGGGTCGGATCCATCCGGGTCGCCGAATCGCCAGAGGACGTTTGTTGCCCCGTCGCTGTACTGCGACAGGTCGACGAAGTCGACCCGTTGGCCTTCCACCGGCTGCGCCGGCTGGAAGCCGACGATCGGCGCTGGCTCGATCTCCTCGCAGTTCGGGAACGCGAGATCGGGCGCCGGTGCGCCAGCGGCGGTCACCACGGCGACGAACTCGAATCTCGACCTGACCGACCCTGAATGACGAGGTGCGGCTCGGTCGCCAGGCCGTCGCTCTTCGTACTGCGAGTCGGGCGACCGCCACCGGGTCGCCACGCGGTTGGGCGGATCGTCCACATCGGCTGCGAACTCGACGGGATCGGTGTCGTTCCAATAGCCCGGCCCGGGCGGGTCGAACACCCGCTCGCCGATACCGCACCACGACGACGGCCGATAGGTGCCGTCACCGTTGCCGGTGAACTCCAGCGGCGCCTGCGGGTTCCAGTCCCACTTGAAGCTCGACAGATCGCTTCGGGGAATGAAGTAGAGATCCTCAGGGATCTGCTGCAGCGGCTGATTCGGGTTGGGAATCGGAAGATCGGCGTTCGTGTCTACCGGCAGGATCGGATTGCCTGGCCGAACGGTGAGGGTGCTCGGGGCGATGCCGTAGGCGACGAACTCGTCGAGATTGTTCACACGCAAGCGCTGAGGCGTCACGGAGAAGTCGACGAGGTCGACGTCCAAGGGCAAGGGTGCCAGATCGGCGAATCCCAAGGCAGAGGGTTGCCCCTGTATCCCGATGTCCGAATCGTAGATGGCGCCCGACCTTACGGCTGGGGTCGCCGGGTCCCACTCCTCGACGACGGTTCTGAGTCGGATGCCGGACAGGTCGGTTGCGGCCGGATTCGTGCTCTTGGAGAACTGCACGCTCCGGCCGGAGTCGTCGATCGTGGCCCCGCCCGACACGTTCGGGACGATCGTCCCTCGACGCTCGAGTTCACCCAAGCCCAACTCGTACGGGAAGAAACCGATCACCGTGTTGTTCGCGTCCAGGATGGGCCCGAGGCGGTCCGTCTCGATCGTCTGAGTCGACGAGAAGCACTTCACCGAAGATGCCGCAGCGTCGATCGGCCCGTCGCAGTCGTCTTCTCCCGGCCCCCAGTCGTTGGTCGACGTGCGTTCGTACTCGAGGATCGTCTGGCGGAACCGGTAGTGGATCGCGATGTCGGCGGCCGGTCCGAGGCTGACGGATCCCTGCAGGCGGTCGCCTCCGTCGAGCGCGGGGTACGCGGACGCTGTCACCTGGGCGGCCGAGTTGACGCCGTCGGGATACTGGAACACGGTCCGGGCGACACCGTTGGCGTCGGTCGTCGCGTTGACGACGCTGATCGTGGCGCCGTTCGGCCCGGCCGAGATCTCGAAGTCGACCCCCTCGCTCGCGACCGGTCGGCCGGTGCAGTCCGTGAGCGTGGCCGTGATCAGCGACAACCCGCCCGGCGTAGGTGCCGGCGTGGCCGCGCTCACGACGAACTGGTTGGTGCACGGCACCACCACGAGGTCCTCGCCGGCTTTGGCGTTCAGGAGCGGGGAGAGGTAGGTGACGATTTCCGCGCCCGGGAGCTCGGCGACGACACGCACCTGGATCAGGTCGCTGTTGCCCGTGACGACCTGGGGATCGATCGGAACAGAGTAGGTGTGGATGTCGCCGGGCCCTCGCGGCTCGAAGGTGCGTCTCGGTCCGCTGCCCTCCACCGTCGACACGGTCACCTCGACCGACTCGGCGCCATCGGCCCATAGGCGGTCGAGGCGGAGTTCGACGTCGGCCGAGACCAGCAGCCGGTCGAGGTCGGCCGCGGTCCAGCCCTCCGTGTCGGCGTTGGGCCCCTGACCGAACCGCGTCTGGAACACGTCGAGGTCGGTCATGCGGGACCCTGATCCCCGTGCCGCCGGCGAGCCGGTCGGGGTGAGCAGGATCGGGAACTCGCGCGGCAGCAGCGTTCCGTCGCCATTGAAGTCGACTCGGGAGAAGGTGCCTTCTCTGTTGTTGCAGCCCGGGACGTTCTCGAGGATGAAGCACCCGTCGAGGTTGAGGTCACGCTTGGGGTGCGTTGCGGCGCCGTCCAGACGAATGGACTGGAATGGCGGACAGCCAGCGCCGCCCAAGCAGTCGTCGAGCCAGGCATCGCGGTAGCGGCGAAAGTCACGCATGTCGATCCGGCCGTCGGGGGCCGACCACTCGGTGCGCAACAGCGTGCTGCCAAGTTCGGTGTCTTCCCCCGTCGGCTGGCCCCGGTCGTCGTAGGTGACACGCCGGTTGCCGTCGGGTGAAGTGTCATTGACGTCGAGCAGCGCGTCGATGCCGCGTTCGGCCGGCAGCCCGAGCAGCGAGGAGAAGACGTCGAGCCGTGGCGTCGTGGAGTTGGTGAGGTTCGCAGTTCCGCGGTCGACGAGCAGGCTTCGGACAGTGGTCCAGCTGGGCGTCAACGACGACAGCAGGCCGGCGGCTGCGCTGACGAGCGGTGCGGCGAACGATGTTCCCTGGATCTGCCGATACGTCGCCGCGCCGGTGTCGTCGACCAAGGGCGCGACCACGATGCCGGCAGCGCTGATCTGGCCGTCGGTGTTCGAGAACGGAAGCCGAAGCAGGAGGGCCGGGGTTGCCACGTCGGCTTCGACCATTACCCACGGCGGCACGCCAGGTGTCCAGATCGATGCGAGGTAGCCAAACGGGTCCGAGTTGGTGCTGCTGATCAATTCGTACTGCGCGCACGGACGGTCCGTCGAGGTGCGCGGTCTGACCGCGCAGAACCCCTTGTCGTCGCTGTCGTTGCCTGCGGCGACCACCAGCAGTACGTTGTTCGCGGCAAGCCGGGGCGCCAGTGGGCGCATCAACTCGGCCGCCGCCCGGAACTCCGTGAGGTAGTCGTCCTTCGTGTTCGGCGTGCAAGCGACGCGCTCGGCCGGAGGTGTACTGCTGTCGTCGCCAGCTCCCCGCCCGCACGTGGTGGTGCCGAATTGATGCTCGAAGAGCGGGATCCTTTCGTCGTCGAGTTCGAAGAAGAATCCGGCAGACAAGTTGATCACCCGGAGATTGGAAAATTTCGAGGACTTCTCGTCGAGAATCAGGTCGAGCACCGATAGGAACGAGCCGAGACCGACAGTGTTCGTCGAATCACGCGCGTCATCGATGTAGTACGGCACGAGGTGTAGGTCCGAAGCGGGGTCGCCGCCCACTGTGCCGAGTGAGTTGCGCGACGAGGACGGACCGCGGTCGAATGAGGCCCCGACCACCCCAGCGGTGGCGGTGCCGTGTGCCCTACCCTCCCAATCGGTGGGGTTCCGAGTGCAACGACCGTCGGACGCGCACAGTTCGTGCAAGGTGGCGTCTACGAGGTCGGGATGCCCGGTGTCGAACCCGCCGTCGAGCACGACCGTGGATGACGCGACGTTGAAGGGTGAAGCCTTGGCGATGGCGTCCAGCCAGTTCCACGCTTGAGGGAAACGCGCCGCTTCGAGCCCGTAGTTCGCGCTCACGCCGCGAATCGTGTCGTCGGGCCCCACGTACGACTCCCACCGATACGACCCTGGTCCGATGGACGCCGCAGGGTCCGGGTCGACCGGGCGCGGAAGCGCGGTCTCGGGGTTCAGCGAGAAGTCGTATGCGGCCGTCCGCACGCCCGGCTGGGTCCGAACGGTCGCCAGTGCGTCCTGCATGTACTGCAGGCTCGCTGTGCCGGCGTCGGAGACCTCGGTGACGAGGAGCTGCGCGTCTCGATTCCCACCGACGATGATCAGCCCAGCGGCCTGCAGCGCAGCGTTTGCCTGGCCCACTGATGCGTCGTTCTGGAAGGCGACCAGGATCCGGTTGCGTGTGAGGTCCAACGCGAGGTCGGGATGGATGACGACGTTTCCGTCGGGAGGTGACTGGTCAGGTAGCGCGGCGTTCGCCTGGCTCGTCGGGTCGCCGACGAGTTGCAATGTGCCGACGGTGATGGTCGCCGAATGCGACGGCGATGCATCATCGCTCGCCACCCATCGTCCGGCGCTCGGCAATGCGAACACGAAGGCGCCACCCGGCGGGACGGGTCCGGAGTCGAACGTGCCATCGCCACCCGAGGCGACGATGCGCGTGCCAGCGGTGTCGTTGGTGATGGCGATGGTCTGGCCGGCGACGACCGTCACGACGTCGGGCACGAACCCGTTGACGGTGAGCGACACGGCGAACGTGGGAGGAATCGGTCGGTCCAGCGCGGCCACTTCACCGGGCACCGGGACGGCGACGACGAGCACCGAAAGCGTCATGGCTGCGAACAGTGTCCACGCCCAGGCTCGCGCTCCTCTGTGCTCCCGACGACCCGAGCGCACCGTTCCCCACCGCATCGGATTCGACCATAGAGACGCAGTTCGGTCTGTGTCATGAGTAACGATTACTCACGCTCTGCGTTCGACTGCGCGCCCGACCCACAGGGAATCGCTACGATCCGGTGGTGCCTCACGACGCGCTCATCGGTCGCGATGACCTGATCGAAGCAGTCGCGGCGTCGATCGGCCGCCGACGCGGCGTGGTACTGACCGGCGCACCGGGCGTCGGGGTGTCCTCTGCCATCCTGGCGGCGGCCGCCCGCGCGAAACGTGAGCACCGCGAGGTCCGTGTGGTGCGGATGCCGGATCATCGAGCGACGGTCTTCGACGGCACCGAACAGATCCTCGTCGTCGACGATGCCCACCTCGCCGATCGCCGCCAGACGTTGCAACTTCGTGACGCGGCGATCGAACGCACGGTCGTGCTCGGTGTGCACACGGGCGTCGCCGACGATGCGCTGGCGTGGCTCTGGCAGAGCGGACTCCTGACACCGATCGTTCTCCCGCCGCTCGATGTCGCACACACGCAGTTGGTGGTGGAGCGGTCGGCGGCGGGCTCGGTCCATCGTTCCGTCGTCGATCGCATCCACCATCACGCAGGTGGCCGACCAGGCTTCGTCGTCGACGAAGTCGGCCCACCGGGCGTCGAACCGGGCGGCAATTCGCACACATCGCCTCGGGTGACGAGCACCGGTGCGGTCGAGACGCGCGTTGTCGACCGCGCCCGCTCGCTCGTGCGGCATCTACACCCTCGAACAGTGCGCGACATCGAGTTGATCGCCCAAGCGGGTGCGGTGTCAGTCGAGCTTGCAGGCCGCCTCGACATCGACACTCACCAACTCGAACGGCGCCAGCTCGCGACGACTGTCGAGGCACCGAACGGGCGCTGGGTGATGCTCGACCCTCCGATCTTGGCGGCAGCGATACGAATGATGCTCACGCCGAGCGCAGCCCGACGGCTCGCAGCCCGACTGGTGTCGTTCGGAACCGACGGGCTGACCGTCCATGATCGCGTTCGGTTGCACCTCGAGCTCGACATGCCGATCGACGCCAAGGAACTCGAGGTTGCAGCGCAGACCGCATTGCACAACGACGAAACCGCATCAGCGCTACGGCTGGCTTCGCTCGCTGGTCGGCAGGGCACCCGAGGCCGAATGACCGAGGCGGGCATCCTGCGCGAACTCGGTCGGCGGTCAGACGCGGCCGAGCGGTACGCGGTGCTCCGCCTCGATGCTGACACCACCGTTGCGAATCGAACGCACGCAGCGGCGGAGTACTCCTCGATCCTGCTGTGGGACCTGGCGCGCCCGCAGGAGGCCGTCGACGTGGCAGCGGCACTCGCCGCCGAACAGGTGGGAGGCCCGAGCGAACACGCTGCGCTCACGCATCTTGCAGCGGTCCACATGTACTGCGGTTCGCCACTGCGTGCGCTCGAGGTCGCCGAGCGGGTGGATCGCTCTTCGCTCGACCTGCTCAGCTTCGGCACCATCTCGGTCGTTCACTCAGTGTCGACGGCGATGACCGACCCGGCAGCGATGGCCGGGGCAACGCTCATCGACTGGCGAGGCGCACTCCTCGATCGATCCGTCGATGCCTTCGAGCCGGCGATTGCCGTCGTCGGCTCGGAACTCACACTCGAACTGGCCGGACGGTACACCGAGGCCCTCGATCTGGTGCGAGGCGCGAGCGGAACTCGGGATCGGCGTGACCCCCGGTTCGATTGCCTGGCTCTCACTCGCCGAGTGCCGGGCGGAACTGGCGGTTGGACGCCCCGCCTGCGCCGTTCGGGCAGCGACCGAAGCAGCTGATTGTTTCCAAGCCGTCATGCATCCGAGTGGGCAGCGATGGGCAGTCGGCGGACTGCTCCTCGCGTGCGCGCTCCTCGGCGACGCCGACGGCTGCCGACGGGCGCTCGCTGAAGCCGACCGGCTCGGCCCGGGTGTCCCATTCCTCGATGCCGACCTGTTGCGGGCCCGCGCGTGGGCAACCTCGACCCTGGGCGACAGCGTGCGGGCCGAGACGCTGTTCTCCGACGCCGCCCAGTGCGCTGCGGACGCGGGCGCCGTGGCGTTGGAAGCGGTTGCCCTCCACGACGCGTTCCGCGTTCTCGGCAAGCGCTTCTCCACCAGGCTCGCGGTGCTCGCTCAACAATCTCCCGCACCGTCGATCGTGTTGCGGGCCCGGCACGTGCAAGCCGGTGACGACGCCGACGAACTCCTCGTCATCGCCGACGAGTTCGAACGCATCGGCGCCCTGCTGATCGCCGCCGAGTTGGTATCGCAAGCGTCCGTCGTGGCCGCAGCCGAAGGCCAACGTTCGTTGGCTCGAACTGCGCACGGCCATTTCCTCCGGCTCGACGAAGCCTGCGGTCGAGTGCGGAGTCGATGGCAGCATGACGTCGTCGAACTGACGGCGCGCGAACGCGACGTCGCGACGCTCGCGTCCGGCGGACAGACCAGCCGAGCGATTGCCCAACACCTCGGAGTGTCGACGCGAACCGTCGACAACATGCTCCAGCGTGTCTATGTCAAGCTCGGTCTCCACGGTCGCAGCGAACTCATCGCGCGGTTCGCTTTGGTCGACGTCGACAGATCACCGCTGTAGGTACGACCGCCATCCACCACGGGCCGTGACGTCAACAGCGTCGGCGGCCGCGATCGACTCGGCGATGAAGCCTGTCGGGGACTGTCGTCGTCCAGCTACACCCGACCGAGGCCGAGTCATGCGCTAACTGTCGGGCAGTTCTGGTCGGCCGTGCTCGACCGACCGCTCGACACCGCCCTGATGCCACCGTCGCCGTTCTTCGCGTCCATCGGCATGGGCGATCTGAAGCGCAACGGCTTCATGTCCATCCAGGTTCCCGAGGGTGGAGTGGCGAAGAACCGCGCCCATCTCGACTCCGACGACGTCGACGGCGAGGTCGCCCGAGTGATCGACCTCGGTGCCACGCACGTTCATGACGAGGCCGAGTACGGATTGACGTGGACCGCCTTCGCCGACCCCGAAGGCAGCGAGTTCTGCATCGTCGGCCCGCACCACTTACCACTCGAGTCCAAGGGTGTGCCAGCTCATCGCTGAGGTCATCACACGCAATCCGGCATGCTGGCAATCACAGTCCGTGCCACTCGGCCACCGGTTGAGCCGAGCGACCCCTCCTCACAACTCGACCGATGTCTCCGAGTTGACACCGCTTCGCCCGCGACGAGCCACCCTCGGTCACAGCCCTCTGGAACTCACCACGCTGATCGCGCCAACCTCGCTGCGACCAGAACACGCCGGACCGTGGCACACGGTCGTCGCGATGGTCGCTGACGGAATGACCACCGACGACATCCTTGCCGAGCAACCCGACCTGGAGGCCGGCGACATCAGCGTGAGATCCTCCTCGACCAGAACCAATCTCCCCTGCTCGCCGGACTGCTCGACAACGCCGGACATGACGCGGTCCATGTTCGAGACATCGGCCTGAGACAGGCTGCCGACCCCGACATCTTGTCGTGGGACACCATCGGTGCTCGTCACGCGGCCCGACGCGAGTCGATGTCTGCGCAAGATGTTATAGACACAAACTGATTCGCGAGAACGGGTCCGCAACGGAGCCAGGGGCCGCCGGCGGCGGCGAACGGGGTGAGCAACCCGAGCAGGAGCAGGAGACCACCGCCGATCACCGCGTCACCTGGCCTGGTACTCGTAGAAGCCACGGTTGGTCTTGCGGCCGAGCAGTCCCGCTTCGACCATTCGAGACAGCAGCGGAGGCGGGGCGTACAGCGGCTCTTTGAACTCCTGGTACAAGCTGTCGGCGACCGCCAGTGTGGTGTCGAGCCCGATCAGGTCAGCGAGTCGCAACGGACCCATGGGATGGCTGCAGCCCTCGACCATCCCGGCATCGATGTCCTGCGCAGTCGCGAAACCGGACTCGAGCATCCGGATCGCTGACAGCAGGTAGGGAATCAGCAGCGCATTGACGACGAAGCCGGCACGGTCGGTGCTGCGGATGACCCGCTTCTGCAGCACGTCGGTGGCGAACGACTCGGCGCGGGTCGCCGTCTCGGGCGACGTCATCAGACTGGTCACCAGCTCCACCAACTTCAACACGGGGACCGGGTTGAAGAAGTGGATGCCGACGACGTGTTCGGGACGCTGCGTCGCGATGCCCAGCTTCATGATCGGGATCGAGCTGGTGTTGCTGGCGAGGATTGCGCCACCGTCTTCCACCACCCTGTCGAGCACTGCGAACACCTCGGTCTTCAATACCTCGACCTCGGCGATCGCTTCCACGACGAGCTGCCGATCGGCGAAGTCACCCAGGTCGGTCGTGAACGAAAGACTTGCCACTGCCGCGTCACGTTGCTCCTCGGTCAGCTTGCCCGAGCCGAGCCCGCGATCGAGTGAGCCCAGTATGCGCTTGCGGGCGGACTCGCTCGCGGCCGCATCGATCTCGCGGACCAAGACGTCGAGGCCGGCGCGTGCGCACACCTCGGCAATGCCGGAGCCCATCAGACCGCATCCGACCACACCAACCCGTTGAATCGTGTTCGTCACAAGTGCTCCTATCGGACGGTGTTGGTCACCATTCGTATCATGTTCGTGCCAATCACTCCCGAGGTTCCCCTGTCCTCGAGTCGCTCGCCGCCATCACGTGAACCTGATTCCCAGCGTGGTCTTCGAGTACTTCCCGGACGCCGACATCGATGACGCACGCCACGTGCTCCGGGTACGAAACCTCTCGACTGGCGTGGAAGGGGTCAGGTGCGAACAACACATCCCGGCGCCACCTGGTGACGCCTTGAAACGCTTGTGGGCGCTTCTCAGCCCCGAAACGGATCCAGCAAGGCCGCAGACGAGAGGATCTTCCCGGGCGCGGATCGCATCCGATGCCTGTGACCTGGGATTTTTCGTTGGGCTGAAGGGATCGAACCCTTGACCTCTTCCATTCCACGAAGCCCTGAGACAGGAGCCGACGTGCGCTGACGCAGCCACCCACCGCCCGATCCCACCGTCGGCTCGCAGCCCTTGCACGGCGATCGGTACCATCATCCCGTGACCGACAACCGCAAGATCTGGTGTGACGCGTTCGATGATTCGACGGTTCGTGCGGGTCGGTTCGAGACGATGTCGGGGGTCCCGTTGGAGCCGGTGTACGGCCCTGATGACGGCGAGTTCCCCGGGGTGTATCCGTACACCCGGGGCCCGTACGCGTCGATGTACCGCTCACGCCTGTGGACGATGCGCATGTTCGCCGGGTTCGGCACCGCCGAAGACACCAACTGGCGGTTCAAGGAGATCATCAAAGCCGGCGGCGACGGCCTGTCGACCGCGTTCGACATGCCCACCCTGTTGGGTTTGGATTCCGACGACCCGATGTCGTTGGGTGAAGTCGGCCGTTGCGGTGTCGCGATTGATTCGTTGGCCGACATGGAAGACCTCTACGCCGGCATCGACCTCGGCGAGATCACCACCTCGATGACCATCAACTCACCCGCCGCACCGATCTTCGCGATGTTCGTCGGCCAAGCCGAAAAAGCCGGTGTGCACCGCTCCCGCCTCGGCGGCACCCTCCAGAACGACATCTTGAAGGAATACCAGGCACAAAAAGAATTCGTGTTCCCACCACGCCAATCGATGCGACTCGTGCGTGACACCATTGCCTTCACCGCCGCCGA
>Ga0209591_10003678_pt1 | contig 17698 bp, 17 predicted proteins | sample MAT01_FD_187207 | JGI IMG/M metagenome (GOLD analysis project Ga0209591, IMG submission 187207) | Freshwater microbial communities from Lake Fryxell liftoff mats and glacier meltwater in Antarctica - MAT-01 (SPAdes) (version 2) | ecosystem: Environmental > Aquatic > Freshwater > Ice > Liftoff... | reverse complement strand
TGGTATGCTCGGCTTCTCACGCAAGAACCGTTTGAAGCGTTTTCACATTGCTTCTCTCTGGAGTATGTTTTGCCTGAGAATCGATTGCAAGGTGTTGCAGCCACCCTTCTCGATGAGGCATTATCCCATGCCCGACACCTTAGTGGTCTACGACAGATCGTCCTCACGGTCACTACAAACAATTTGTCAGCCGCCTCTCTTTATAGGTCACGCGGTTTTGAGCGTTTCGGTTTAGAACGTGATGCTTTATTTATTAATGGTATATATTTCGATGAGGAGCATCTGGCATTACACTTCAACCATGATGCCTAACTTTGCCTCTTGCACACTGACTATATAACAATAGCCATAGTTTTTAAACCTTTATCCCATTACTATATTCTGATTCCAGCACACTCAAAAGTTTCTCTTCCACAACAGTAAGATAAGGCCGATTTACCTTCCCCAATAACTGCAACAGATTTTTGACTGTCTCCTCCAGCGAATCAGAATACACTTGTGTAATGCGATCGCAAACCTGCCGCATCTGCTCACACTCAGCAGGTAGGTAGTTGAAGGACTTCAGATATTGCAACCCAACAGTATATTCTCCATCCCAAACCCTCACAGTACAGCTAAACTCATTCACTTCGCTGACAATCGCCCAACACCCGCCTTTGCCCCTGAGTTCCGGGTTGTCCTTGGCTAAAATTTGGCAGACTTCACCAATTTGGTAAGTATTTGGTACTTTCGTGCGTTCCATGATGCGCTGCACAACATCTTTGACGATTCTACCAGTCGGTACTTTACCGCCAGCAACTTCAACCGCAGTTTGCCATACTTCTTGCTGTTCCTGGGGTTCAAGCTTGGTCATCGGTCGAACTTGCCCCTCGCTGGTAGGCAAGATTTGTCGCTGATCGGAGTGGGTTGTCGCAGGATCATCTTTAATTTCATTTTGTGTCCAATTTGTTATATCCACCTAAATAAATACATAAAACAACAACAACAACGTTCTCTTAACAAAGGTTTTTACAACGTTGTGTAAAGAGTTTGCACAGGTATCCAACAATGTGTACAATGTTTCTCCTCCCACTACAAATTAGGGCAGTATCTATTGATACACATAAAGAAGGGAATAACGACAGAAGGAAAAGAAGTCTGGGTGGTACTTAACGAGGATTACTCCTCTATAATTCCAATCTATGATTATCTACACTACTTGGAAAATAAAAATTACTCGCCAAACACCATAAAAGCTTATGCTAGAAACCTCAAGCTTTATTGGGAGTTTCTTGAATCACGAGGAATTGATTGGACTCAGATAACAATTCTGAATTTATCTGAATTTATTCACTGGTTAAAAACTTCTAATGGGAAAGTGATTAGCAAGCCATTTTTAACTAGTAGCAGAACGGAGAAGACTATTAATCATATTGTGAAGACTGTGAGATTATTTTATGAGTTTCAGAGTCGATTGGGAGTAGTTAAACCCCTGGATGTGTATCAGATAAAAAAAATAGATAAATCGAAGCTAAAGTACAAATCGCTCTTGTATCATAGCCAGTCGGGAATGATTAAGACAAATATTCTCAAATTAAAAGAGCCTAAGACTTTTCCTGGATGCTTGAGTAAAGATGAAGTTTTTCAAATGATTGATGCCTGCAAGAATCTCAGGGATAAGTTTTTAATATGCCTACTTCATGAAACTGGCATGAGGATCGGAGAGGCATTAGGACTAAGACACGAAGATATTCGCTCTAGAGGAGTTAATGAGATTGATGTGGTTCATAGAGATAATAATGAAAATCGTGCCAGGGCCAAGACAGGAGACAGAGTTATTCATGTCTCCAAAGAGTTAATGCGGATGTATTCAACTTATTTAGTAAATGAGTATCCAAAAGCCGATAGTGACTACGTATTCGTTAATTGTTGGAAAGAACCATTAGGAGAGCCAATGTCAAAGTCTAATGTAGATAACTTATTTACTCGTTTAGCAAATAAAACAGGAGTTAAAGCCCATCCCCATCTTTTAAGACATACTCATGCTACAGAGCTAATCAGAGCTAATTGGGATATGGCTCATGTTCAAAAAAGATTAGGGCATTCTGACATCCAAACAACAGTTAATACTTATGTTCATTTGACTGATGACGATTTATCCCAGAAATATCAAGAGTACTTGGAGAATCAAAAATAGTGCTTAACCATGATAAAATTAATTATGTATCCCTAGTTAATAAAGCTACTAAACCCCAAATAAAAGAATTTTGTATATCCGATATGTGGACGGCTGAAGAACTAGGATTAAAGGTACGTCCTGGGAACTCAGAAAGTAAATTGTATTTTCATAGTATCAAGCAAGGTTGGCTGAGAGAACTAACCAAAAAATACATTTTTTATCGGGCTGCCAATTTAGAATTTTCAAGTCTTTGTAGGAATTTAAAGGCGATTAAAAGTTTTGGGTTATTTTTATCTATTTTCTTTCCAGAATTAATTAATGCGAATCAAGTTAATGAGAAAATATTAACTGATCATTACATTTATCTAAAGCAACAGAAATATAAGCCATCTCATATCAAAAAAAGTTTAATAGGTCTAAAAGTCTTTTTAGATGTAGGTAATAAACTAGGTTGGTTTGATATTCCTCACAAATTCTTAGGGGATTGGATAGGAACGGCAGATCGAGAGATTAAGGTGATACCTCGGTTTATTCCTGATGATGTACTTAAGCAACTTAACCAGCATCTTGTGACTTTACCAGAACCAGTACAACGGATGGTGCTAGTTATTCAAGAATGTGGATTAAGGGTAAGTGAGCTTATTGGCTTAAATTTTGATTGTTTGCAACAAGATTCTAAAGGGGGATGGTTTCTTAAGTTCATACGCTGGAAGATGAAAAAAGAAGATATTATTCCTATTTCTCATGAACTAGCAGGAGTTATTAAGGCACAACAGAACTTTATTCGTACCTCCCTAGAGGAGGATTATGTATACTTATTTTGTGCTTCAAGTTGCTATTTTAAAAATCAAGAAGTAGTAGAATTTTCTCCTCAACCTAAACTCATATTAGCTCAAGTTTTTAATCAATATTTAAATTGGTTAGCTAAAAAGTTTGATATTAGCGATAGTTCTCTAGAAAATTGGCACTTTCAAAGTCATCAATTTCGTCATAGTGTTGGAACAAAGATGATTAACAATAATGTTCCACATCATATCATTCAGCGATATCTAGGACATACTTCGCCAACGATGACTTCAGTATATGCCCACATTATGGATTCTACTTAAAAAAAACAAATCGAGAACTACCATAACAAAGTAGTCAATATTACTGGAGAAGTTATCAAATCAAATTTCCCAGAATTAGACAATAATACAGATTTACAATGGATGAAAAAACAAGTTTTAGGTGAAGTTTTAGCTCATGGATACTGTGCTTTACCTGCACATCTAGATTGTTTTAAGGGTAATGCTTGTCTTCAATGTGGGGATTTTCGTACTACTAGAGAATTTCTAGACAAACACAAAGAACACAGAGAACGTACTCACCAAGCTTTAGAAGTAGCAGCAAACAACAACTGGAAGCGCCAAGCTCAAGTTAATGAAAAAGTTCTGAGTAACTTAAACAATATTATTAATGAGTTGGAGAAAGATTCATGAATTCGGGTAAAATTCGACGAATTGCTGCTCTAAGTAATGCAGCTCTTGATAAAAAACGTTTAGCAACAGAAGCAACAGATAAAGCCATTAGAAATTTAACTAGTTTGAATCAATCTATAACTGTAGCTAACGTAGCTAGATTAGCGGGAGTTTCTACTAGTTATATATATAAGTATCCAGAGTTAAAAGAACGAATTGATTCCCTAAGAAATCAACAAGTTTCAGTACGGACTTCACAAAAAGCTGCATCAAATAATTCCCAAACTACAATTATCTACACCCTCCGAGAAGAAATCAAACGATTGAATACTATGTTAGGAGAATTTAAAAATGCTAATCAGTTGCTAATCGGTAAAATCTATCAGCAACAAGAAACTCAAAACCTGATTGGATATTTCAAGAGTGAAAATAAAAAACAAGCACAACAAATACAAGAACTTCAAAATGAAATAGATATAATCAAATAAGAGTTGCAATTTTCTCAAGTCACCAAAGTTCATCATCATCCTAAAATTGTTCCTTTGAATAACAACATAGTCAGTGAAAAAATAATTGACATAGCTATTTATTCTGAGATAAAATCTCAATTAGACCTAGTAGGAATAAAACTCAATCCGACACTAACTAAACTGATAGAATCTTCATCAGTCCAACAAGTCAAGAACGCTATATCAATAGTTAAAGAGACTTTACTTACAGGAACAAAAATCCGGTCAAAAGTTGGATTATTCCGAAAAGCATTAGAATCCGATTGGATGCCTTCGCAGTTAGATGAAGAAAGAGAGGTTAACCAGCTAGAAGCCACTTTCTCTGAGTGGTACAAACTAGCAAAGGCATCTGGTCTTGTTATCGCTAGCCAGAAAACAGAAGAAGGCATTATCGTTTATGAGACGAATGGCCAAGCCATATCCTTTGAAAATATGCTTGAACGTGGATGGACTTTAGATTATTTACAACTCCAGAATCAGCGATGACTAGGAAAACGTTGTGTGTAGTTTACACAACGTCAAATGCTTACCTGATAAACGTTGTGGACGTTGTGGTGTATATAACAATTTGATCACAAATTTCAACCAAGTTATCAAAAACAACAGCCGCATCCATTAAAAGATAAGACTGGCGACGACTGTGACCAAAGCGATCGCGGCAATATTCCTCAAATGTTTTGTGTGTAGAACGGTAAAGTCTGCGATTGGCTTCGCCAGTGCCGGAGGCAATCGCGCAATTCCGCCAGTGCCTTCCCTGCTTCAAAAACCGCTCTCTCAACACGGCGCTCTAGCTGGTTGCGATCGCACTGTTCTTCCTCCGTTAACTCTGGAACTTCAACAGCAGCTACCGTAATCGTTGCTGAGGCTGCGTTGTCTTGAAGAGAGATATCCTCATTTGTGGAATTAGCTGCTGACGTTGGATCACTGGATGCAGCAGAGGTGGATTTTTTGCGTTTCGGAGGTGGTTTGTTCATCAGCCCACCTTTAAATTGACGTGTTTAAGCAGGTATTGAATTCTGCCATTATGTAACTGTATTAGCTAACATCATCCCCGTTGCACCAGTAGTTAGTTTGTCCTAGTCAATAAACTATGCAGTAATTAGTAGATTAAGAATTACTCTTTAGATGATTTTCTATTTAGTTTTTATGCTGACATTTTTTCAAATGGCAATGCTATGCTATCGACAGATTTTCTTGTTTTCTTGCTGCTTTGAGATTTAGACTCATCTACAGAAATATTTTGCTCCGTGGCGGTAGTAATTATACTTATGGGGAGTTCAGAATTTTCCTCATCATCGTCTGGTACACGAACTAATAACTGACCAACTTCACATCGTAAAATTTTACACAACTTATCTAGCGTATCTAAAGGTATTGATTTCGCTTTGCCATATTCGATTTTTTGAACGTTGGCCAGCGACATCTCAAGTCGTCTTGCTAGCTCATTCTGCGAAATTCCTCTTCCGTTCCTAATTTCTTTAAGTTTTACTTCCACTGGCATAAGTTGAATTCATATATATAGATTAACCTACTTTTAGTAGTCTATCTATTAATAGTATTTATTGAAAGAGGACTAATAGATAACTTACTCTCATGATACTATCTATTGTAATACCTACTGTTAGTATGTAAGATAGAGATAACAAAAGGCAATCGCTAGTCCTGGAAAAACTTGCGCGATCGCTCTTTGCCCTTTTTACAGGAGTTTCTATTATGACCCATCCAACCTACACACAGCAAGCCCTTTCCCGCTACACCGTCCCACGCCTCAAAAGAATCGCCACCGAACTCGGCGTAACACCCACTCTTGACAAAAGAGCGGCTGACACCTGGGTAAACGCAATCATCACCCACCAGTCTGCCCAGATTCAGAAGCTTGACGAACAAACCACAGCCCAAACGGAACTCAACCAGTTCATCGCAGACCAAGCCGAAGTTGTAGCCCCCGAACTGCTGAGAACAGTAGAAATCACCTTTTACGATCACGAAATCTACGCTGGCGACAAATTGATAGCCAGCATCACTCATGACCACACGGACTTTGTAACGCAACGGTGGGTGGTGACGGTCAACGGTGTAGAAGAACACCGTGCTGATACTTGGGCGAAGTGCCACCGCTACATTCAATGGCACTTAAGCAATTCGCAATTCGCAGTTCGCAATTCGCAATTACCAGAACAAAATGACACTACTGGTAATGAAATTATGGTGCAGGTTTTCAACGAGTGTGAAAAGTACGGCTTCGAGATTTTCGATGATGGGATTTACCACAACGACGTGAATCTGGGCGAAGTTGGATTCAGTCGCGGTACTTGGTGGGTAGTAGGTGCAGCAGAGCAGAAGCGCGTCGCTTGTCAGTCTGCACTTGAAGCAGTGTGGTGGTTGGCAGTCGCACAAACCCCACTTTATGCAGAAGCGGTTGACTGTGAAGAACTGCTAGACCGACCCTTTGATGAATTAACAACCGAAAAATGGCGACGATTACGGGAGTATGCGCCAGCTATAGAAAGCCGCGAGTTAGTGGCAGCGTAATTACTCTCATTAGAGGACAGGCGATCGCTTGACATCTACAGAGATCGCCTCTCACCAGATTCTCAACATTCTTCATTAAATCACTATGCAACCAACAATCACGATCCCCCAACACTGGGGCTACCCTCGCTTTGCTTTGTCACAGCGCACTAAGGACAATTCGCAATTCGCAATTCGCAATTCGCAGTTAAAGATAATTGCGAACTGCGAATTGCGAATTGTTTTGGTTGGCGTTATGCGGTTATGCCTAACAGAGACTACCCAGCTATAACTTTTAATACCATTAAGCATTGAATGCTAATTGAAAAAGCTATCAGATTTTTAAGAAACAGCCTACATTCTGATTAATTGTTAACTTTTATATTTTTTATTTTTTTCTGAAGGCGGAAACGTTTTTGCCGGGTAGTCTTTTTAAGATGGGTCTATTCAGGTGCTAAAACTTTATGCCCCGCCATCTAGAACGATTGCTCTTGATCGACTCACTATTAAGAACTAGGCAACGTCCAATAACTCTTAGCCTTGCTAAAGAGTTAGAAGTTAGTGAAAGAACAATTCGCAGTGACTTAGCTTTTTTGCGCGATCGCTTTAACGCTCCTTTGGAGTATAGCTCCAAACTAGGACACCACTACACTGATCCAGAATGGCGATTGCCAAGTATTCCTTTAACCAAAGGTGAACTATTTGCCCTTATTGTTGGAGCAAGAATGCTAGAAGCCTATGCTGGTTCGCCTTATGCTTTGCAGCTACGCTCTGCGATCGCACGGTTGAGTGAACGTTTACCAGAAAGAATCTGGGTGAATGTCCAACAACTAGCCCAGGAGCATATTCTCTTTGGAGGGGGAGCAGAAGTAGACCTCGATCCAGATATTTGGCACAAGATAGAAGACGCTTGCAGCTTAAGAAAAAGGGTAATGATGACCTACTATACCGCAAGTCGTGATGTCCTTTCTGAACGCAAACTTGACCCTTATCTATTACACGTTTATCGTGGTACTAATTTATATTTAATCGGCTACTGCCATAATCGTCAAAAGTTTCTTTGGTTTAGGATCGACCGGATCAAAAAGTTAGAAATCTTACCAGAACATTTTACCCCCGATCCTCAATTTAATGCCAAAGAGTATATCGGGAATGTGTTTCAGCATGAGGTAGGAGATAAGCAGCTTGACGTTAAAATTTGGTTTGATGCCAAAACGTCACCGTATATCCGCGAACGGCGGTGGCATTCTACCCAGGAAATTGAGGAGCATTCGGATGGTTCATTGACACTGAAAATGTGTGTACGCGGCATTAACGACTTGAAACGGTGGGTGATGTGGTATGGAAAGGGAGCGGTTGTTAAGAGTCCGCCTGAATTGGTGGAGTTGGTACGAGACGAGTTGGAGTGTATGAAGAGTAATTACAATGGTTGAGGGAATGTCGCAATGATGTCAACTGACTATATTGTTAAAGTATATATACCTCTGATGCCCTCAATTAACTTTGAGCAGGTGTTGAGCACTAAGCTGCTAAGTCCAGAAACTAGATTTCTAAGGTTTCTAGCTATCACTGATGTCGTAAGGCGTTTTTATAGTATTTTACTTAAAGGATTTAATTGATGTAAGCAGCTAATTTCATAAAGGAGTGCTAAGATAAAAAAAATCCAGTTTTATGCGAACCGGAAAAACCAAAATTTTTATTCATGTATTATGATGCCACAAAATAACGGCAGCAAAAAGTTTGATCTGCCAAATAGCACTGACAGCCTTCAAACATCAGAAGTGCCATCTTCTTGTGAACCGATGTGGGAGTTCCTTGAGCGATTTACGAATTCACAGATGCAGTTCGTTCTAGAAATTACAAGGCTTTCTCAGCAGCCTTCTCATGACTCACCTAATGTTCGTAGTTGGCTGATGCCTAAAGCTAAACAATATCATAGTCGTTTGCAGCCTCTAAATTCTCGTTTGGAATTGAGAAGTGACGATGAGCTTTTAGAATTTATCGTTACTTGTGCAATAGCAGAAACTAAGAGCCAATATTCTTGCTTATCAAAAAAAGCTACGACTTGCATATAGCTGTCTAATCTTTTGAATTTAGCTAAATCACCATAGTTTTGCACCTCTTAGTTCTGCTGAGAGGTCGCAAACCATCGCACCAAGAATTATAGATATAAACTTATTCTGGCAACTAAGATTTTTGGAAAACTGAATTATGCTATCACCAGATTTAGCAGGGGTAAGAATCAATGAAAGTAACTTACCTTACGTAGAACTCAAGTTTAATATTTTTGGACAAATTTTACCATCTGACCACGGATACGCATTATACAGTACTATTTCTCACCTCTACCCTCAACTGCACGAGCAACAATGGCTGAGTATCCAAACAATTATGGGTATTCCTGATGGCAAAGGGAAGATTTATCTTACGGAAAAATCGCATTTACGTATACGTGTTCCTGGTGACATGGTTCCTGCTGTTTACCTCTTGGCAGGTAAAGCCTTGACTATTGGTAAACATTTAATTCGTTTGGGAATACCGCAGATTTTTATGCTGCAACCTGCGTCAAGATTGCGATCGCGGATTGTTGTAATTAAGGGGTTTCAAGAACCAGAGCCGTTTTTGTCAGCAGCGAAACGCCAATTGGAAGCATTGGGAATTCAAGGTAGAGCGTGGATTCCTTTAAATGCAGAGGGAGAAAGCGATCGCAAAACTATCAAAATCAAAAAATATACAGTTGTAGGTTTTGGTTTGGAAGTTGCGGATTTAAGCGATGAGGATTCTATCAAGTTGCAGATTGTAGGATGTGGAGGAAAGCGACGCATGGGGTGTGGAATTTTTGTACCAACTAAAAGTTAATCATGAAAAATCCCTCACGGTTACTCGCAAAATCTTATGACAAGAACAAATACCAACAGCCACCAGATTATGCCCTTTATATTCAGCATAATCGAGATGTTGCAGCTGCTTGCAAAGGATTAGCCCAGATTGTAGGTGCTGTAGCACTGAAAAATGCTGGATTAGATCCAAATTTAATTGATGAATTTAGCAAAACCCTATTGGCAAATGGTTGGATACAAGACTTAGGGAAGGGAAATAGCCATTTTCAGGAGATGCTTTCAGGGAAACCAGAGTTGATTCAATTACTGCGACATGAAACTATTTCAGGTTTACTAGCCTGCTTAGAACCGCGTTTTGTTGAATGGTTAGCACCTCTAAATAAAATCAAGTTTATTGCTGTCTGGGGTGCAATGGGACACCACCGTAAGTTTGATGCTCGGACAGTGCAAAAAGATGTTACAGAACTGAAGGTTTACGTAACTCATGCAGACTTTCAAGTAAATCTCCAAGAAATGGCACAAGATTTAGGATTGTCAGAACCGCCATTATTTGAATCTGATTTGATTATTGCACCCAATAAAAACGATGTCTGTAATTTACCAGCACGAGAATCATTAAACCAACTCAAGAAAATATTTAACAAGCTGGAATCAAAATTTGAGGATGAATTATCACGAAGATTTGTAGCATTAATCAAAGCTTTTGGTATTGCTGCGGATGGTTCTGCAAGTGGAGTAGCTAAAAAATATAAACACACTCAAAGTTATTCTTTAGCGGCATTTGTTGTAGAGAACCTATCTCAAGGTTTAAAACCTAGTGATTTAACCACACTAATTCATGCTTGGGCTTGGAGTAATAAAGATGTCGAAAACGATAAGATTGATTTAACTAAATTACCAGATGGTTTTGAGTTTCGAGAATTTCAAAAAAATGTAGAAGCATCCAATTCTTTCCTTACCCTTGCACTAGCGGGATGTGGTTCTGGAAAAAGTATTGCAGCTTATCTTTGGGCAAGACAATGGTGTGCAAAATTCCAGGCACAAGGTAGAAACAATACACGTATTTTCTTTTGCTTACCAACTACAGGTACAACTACAGAACATTTTAAGGACTATGCCTTAGAATCTGGGATTCCTCCAGAGTTAATAAGTTTAACCCATTCTCGTTCCAGTGTTGACCTGGAAACTATGGCACAAACCAGTAACCAGGAAGAAGTTAACGAGGAAGACGAGAACGATACAGCAAAAGCTGCGGAAGCTGCACTGAAAGCAGAACAAGACAAAATCGAAGGTTTGGCGTTATGGAGTACACCTTTAGTTGTAACTACGGCTGATACGGTTTTAGGGCTAATGGTAAACTCTCGTCGCGCTATTTACAGTACTCCTGCAATTATGCAGTCAGTCATTGTATTTGATGAGGTTCACGCTTTTGATGATTATTTGTTTGGTCATCTGCTGGTATTTCTGAAAAACTTCCCGTATTTACCCGTGTTGCTAATGACTGCTTCGTTACCAGAGCAACGTCGTCAGGCAATTGAACAAGTACGTCCTGATGTATTTTATGTCCCTGGCGATGAGAAATTGGAAACTTTAGAACGTTATTGCATTCAATACCCGACTGATTCTAGACAAGTGTGGGATGCAGTTAAGGAATGTGTGGCTAACAATGGCAAAGTGCTGTGGGTAAGAAATCGGGTAGACTGGGTAAATACAACTTATACCGAAGCTAAGGCAAAATTTCCTGATATTTACGTAAATGTCTATCACTCACGGTTGCGTTACAAAGATAGGAGCGATCGCCATCGTCAAGTAATCGATAATTTTAAGCTACAAGGGCAAGCGGCTATTTTAGTTGCGACTCAAGTTGCAGAAATGAGCTTAGATTTATCAGCTGATTTATTAATCACAGATATTGCCCCAGTTCCGGCATTAATTCAACGAATGGGAAGATTAAATCGTCGTGCAAACCCGGAAAAACCAGGACAACCAAAGCCAGCATTGATTTGTCAACTACCTACTGAGAATGAAGTTTTACCATACAAAAAAGAAGACATAGAAATAACTGCAACTTGGATTCAGAACTTACTCGTTAAGAACAAATCATTAAGTCAAAGAGACTTAGCAGAAGAGTTTGTTGCTGTTAGTGATGAAGAGGAATACAACTACAAAAAAGCACAAGAAAGAGCTTGCTTTTTTGGTGTACCTAAAAAATCAGGTTTGTGGCGAACTCGTCCAGGTTCTACTCGTGGAGAAGGATACACTATACCAGTGATTTTAAAAGCTGATCACGAAGCTTGGCAAAAACAAGGTTTGTCCGGAAATCCTGATGCTGATTGGATACGCAAGCATGAAGTTTCAATTCCTATACGTAAAGAAGCTTTGAAGTGGACACAAATAGGGGGAATTCGTATTGCACCTATTTGTGTAGTCACCTATGACTATGACGAAGTAACGCGAGAAGGAACGGGTGCAAGATGGCTTTGAGATATCACTTAAATGACAGCAATTTTACTATCTATCACCGTGCAGCTTTAGGTGGATTGGCATCAACTCTTATAGCTTGGGACAATAACCCACCAGAAGGAATTAATAAGCCTACTGTAGAATCAGATTTTGTAGAAATTACCTGGGATGAATCACTCACCAAACAAGAAGCTTTACGACGCATTCTAGAGGCTTCTTTCAAATTAACCGATGATAAATTAATTGATTTACCAGGTCAATTTATTGGTGAAGATGCGGCTGATTTAAAATTAGCTATTCATGAAGGGTTATGTCTAACTTTTTTGCAACATAATAAAATGCGTCCGGGTGAAAAAACACCGCGCGTATTCCCCTTAAAAAATGCTGATGCAGAAAATGCAGATTCAATTACTTATAAAGCTATCAATAGCTATGCTCATCAAAAAGCACAAGGAACAGGATTATTAGATGTTGTCAGAAGAGGAGAGGTTGGAGGTTTTCCGATAATTGCGACTATTCCGCAATCTGTAATTCCTGGTGCTATGACAGGCAAAAAAGCATTGCAAGCTAAACCAGAAGAAGCAATTTTATTGTTATATCTGATTGTGGGTTGTGCTGTATTTTTATTACGTCCTAGAACATACAAGGAAAAAGCTCAAGCTTGTATTGTAGTTCCTAATCTGACAGATTTATTAGACTTTGCTAATTCAATGCAAATGTTGGCTAGTAGCAGTCAAAACTTTCAAAGATTTAGCAATACTTATTTAGGACGTGTTGTTGGTGGTGCAGAAGAAGCTGCACTTTCATTTTTAATTGATATTGAAGCTGATAATATTGCAACTACACCAGGTGTTGATGGTTGTCAGGTAATTGCAATGGGTAAAGTCGCTTGGGACAAGAACCAAATCAATCGAAGTATTAGCGTCAAAGTTGGAGGTTACTATGAGGAGATACGGGTATTTCGTGCTGCCAAGCAATATCTAAGTAAGAGTAAATTTATCAAGATGAAAGATGGTAAAAGTTTTTCCGTTCCTGATAATCCTCTCCCAGAACTGATTGCTTGCAACCTCGCTGCTAGACAACATTGGTGCAATCACTTCAAGGAATTGGTGGCAGATAAAAATGATTTCCGCAATTTATTGTTTAGAAAAAGAGGACTACATCAAGTGGTAAAAGCTATTAAAGATACAGAGGATATTGCCATCATTCGAGCTTTTCACAAAGCTTGGGAAATGATAATGGGACAATTGGGCGAACGCGCAAGTGATAACAATCTAGATTTTGGCAGACTTGTTGAGGTTCGTCAGGAAAAAATGCGTAATGAAATTCTCAGACTCAGAACTTCAGATGCAGCCGCAAATTGGTTTCTCAAGTTTTGTGCAGATGCCACAAAAGGCGGATCTCTTGCTCCGATGCGTGAAGATGCTGAACTTATTCGAGCATTTATTTTCAATCGCAGAAACTTCGATCGCTTGCAGAACCTTTTACTCTTTGCTCTTGTGAGCTACGAGTCTGACAAAAACAAACAATCAAACTAACAAAAATGGAGACAACTAAGATGGCTACACATTACCTTTATGGAACAATTCTGACCAATGAAGCTGTTGCAGCAAATAATCGTGGTGATAACATTGGCAATACCACTACACTTCAAAAAGTCTTTCACCAAGATGATGTGCATACAAGCGTATCAGCCGAGGCAATCCGTTTTGCTCTGCGTTATCGGTTTCAATTGGAAGCTACTGTGCCTGTCAACCGTAGTTATGATTCATCAACAGGTAAACTGAAATACCAGGATGAGAAGCGTACACAATGGAATCCTCAAGGAGATGTTTTTATTGATGATGACTTGATGGGTTTTATGGATGCTGAAGCCGCAGCGAAGGAGAACGAAGAAGAAGTTGATACTGAGGAAGTTTCTGACGAACCCAAAGCCAAAAAGAAAAAGGACAAGCCTAAAGGTAAAACTACAAAGCGCCAAAGCCCTCTAGCAATGGGTCGTGCTGTAAGTTTGCGTCCATATCGTGCAGAGCTTTCTTTTAACTGTGTTTCTGGAGAAAAGGCAAAGGGGCAACTCTCTCTTTATAGCGCAGAGATGCACACAACTGAGTATCAATACTCTTTTGGGCTAAATCTTGGGGATGTTGTCAAAAAGAAGCATATTTCTAGTTTGATTGAGGCAATCATCGATCCGCCACAGGTAGCCGGAAATCATAGCCGATTTGCTTATGATTTTTCTCCTGCTTCGATTGTGTTGCGCGTAACTCATGCTCATTCTTCTAAAATTCAAAACTGTTTTGAGCATGATGAGGAAGAACGTACTTACACGATCGCCCGTTTAATCGATCGCATTGAGTCTGGCGACATTCCTGCATCTGAAATAATCATTGGCGGCGATGTTTCTAAAACCGAGGAAGGAAAGAAACTGAAAGCTTTAAATGTGACTGTATTTTCTGGCGTAATTGCGGCGGCAAATGAAGCACGTCAACGTATTGCTGCTTTTGGGCAGGAGTATAGTGTTGTTGGAGAAGGTTTATGATTGCACTCCACATAGAAGTTCCCTATGCGAGCTTTCGTAAGTCCTATGCGCGATCGCTCGCCGAAACTTATCCATTTCCTCCACCTGCTACGGTTTATGGAATGCTACTTTCTTTTGTTGGAGAATATTTCAGGGCTTGTCATGTGGGAGTCAAGTTAGCTTTTGCATACAAACAACAGCCCAGAATTGCAACAACGCTACGCAAACTTAGCCGTTATAAGTATGGTGTAGCGAGTAAGCAATCGAAGATGGGTAATGCTCCTGACTATATCGAAACCCTATGTAATATCGAGTTTATTTGCTGGGTAGATAGCAGTAGTGAGAAAAAGCAAACAGCGCGATCGCTAGAACAGCGTCTTGCTGAAGCAATTCAATCACCTGATTACATCACTCGTACAGGTCTAGTAAGTCTAGGCTTAAGTGATGATGCTGTAAATGATGTGTCTTTACTAAATAATGTTGAAGGTAAATGGTACTGGTTAACCCCCTGTGATACAGGTCAAATTGAGCTACCAATTTGGGTGGATCATGTGGGTTCTTATCATACAAGATGGCAACGTTATGACTTTGATTTATCATCAACACTGATTGAAGCTACACCTACTTTAGAGAGGTTTGTTAAGATTATCGATCCAAGAAACGATCTCTGATATTTTAAATGCTGCGAAGCGTAAAACCGAACCTTGAAAATTTAATAATCTTATTTCCAACCCGGAAACGTTTCTGCCTAGTTCACTGACTAGATTGGTAGCAAAGCAATATGAAAGTAATTAATTGTACTACCATGCAAGCGATCGCTCTAGACTCTGAAACTCTGGCAAAACCAACATCCGACACCCTTCGTGTTTCTGCCCTCCACGCCCTCGCCTACTGTCCCCGCCTGTTTTACCTTGAAGAAGTGGAGGAATTGTACACCCAAGATGCCGCCGTATTTGCTGGACGCAGACTGCACACTGAACTCGAAAAACAAGAAGATGAGGAATGGGAGGAACTATTTCTCGAAAGTGAGGAATTGGGTTTACGTGGGCGGCTGGATGCATTGCGTACCCGTGACGGTCAAACAATCCCCTACGAACACAAACGCGGTCGCGCTCACCGAGATGAGAACAAACAACCTCAAGCTTGGGAGAGCGATCGCTTACAAATTCTCGCCTATGCTTGTCTATTGGAATCAGCCCAAAGTATCCAGATTAAAGAAGGTCGGATTCGCTACCACGCTGACAACGTATTAGTTCACATCCCACTGGATGATGCAGGACGCGCAACAGTTCGGGAAGCTATTGAAAAAGCACGTAGTCTTAGACAATCTACCCACCGACCACCAGTAACCGACAACGAACGCCTGTGTACCCGTTGCTCTTTAGCTCCCGTCTGTTTGCCTGAAGAAGCGCGACTAGCCCATGATCGAGAGTGGCAACCAATTCGCTTATTTCCTGAAGATGACGAACGGCAAGTAATTCATGTTTTGGAGCCTGGAACTTGCGTTGGTAGAACCGGGGAACAAATCAAAATTACCCGTCGCAATCAACCTTTAGAGACAGTTCCCTCTCGTCAGGTAGGACAGTTGGTGTTGCATAGCTTTTCCCAGATTTCGACCCAAGCATTACATTTTTGTGCAGACCAAGGTATTGGTGTACATTTCGTTTCCGGTGGGGGTCGATATCTAGGTAGTTTTGATACTCGCAATGGGAGTATTCAACGTCGTATTCGTCAGTATACTGCTCTTTGTTTGCCTGATACCTGCTTAGAGTTAGCGCGTAAATTGGTAGCTTGTCGCGCTCAAGGACAGCGTAAATTTCTGATGCGGGGGAAAGGTAAAGCCAAAGCTAACGAGAGATTGACAAAAGCGATCGCCCAAATGAAAGCTGTACTCAAACTCGTTCCTCAAGCAAAATCCTTAGAATCGCTGTTGGGGTATGAAGGAAATTTGGCAGCACTCTATTTTGATGCTTTACCCAATTTGATTTCACAGGATGCACCACGGGAAATGGTTTTTAACGCTCGCAACCGTCGCCCTCCCAAAGATCGGTTTAATTGTCTATTGGGGTTTGGGTATGCTTTATTACTCAAAGATGTAATGAATGCCATCTTGACAGTTGGATTGGAACCTGCATTGGGCTTTTACCATCAACCCCGCTCCCAAGCTGCACCCTTAGCTTTGGATTTGATGGAGATTTTTCGAGTTCCTTTGGTGGATATGATTATTATGGCTTCTGTTAATCGCAATCAGTGGGATATAAAAGCCGATTTTGATATTCGCGGACAACAAGTTTGGTTGAGCGAAACTGGTAAACGCAAGTTTGTCGAACTCTACGAAAATCGCAAGCAGGAAACTTGGAAGCATCCAGCAACGGGTTATTCCCTTACCTATCGTCGTTTGCTGGAGTTAGAAGTGCGATTGCTAGAAAAAGAATGGATGGGTGAAGGTGGTTTGTTTGGTCAGCTGATTGTGCGGTGAGGTGTAACAATGGGAGAAATCAGAAATTGTTACATCATCTGTTACGACATTCGCTGTCCAAAACGCTGGCGCAAAGCTTATAAGTTGTTGGAGGGATATGGAGAACGGATACAATATTCCATTTTTCGCTGCGTCATGAATCAACGCGATCGCGAAAAATTACGTTGGGAGTTGGAGACGATTTTGGCAAAGGAGGATTGTATTTTATTTGTGCGTTTGAGCGATCGCTGTGTACAGGATATACCCAAGTATAATCGACCGGGTACGTGGGAAAATACAGACAAGCCTTTTTTGATCATCTGAAAAATGCAAGCATCTCTCTTTGTTCAGGCGGTAAAGGTGGATGTAATTGCTGGAATCCTTATCAATAATAGATTTGAGGAATTTTTGAGGCGTTGTAGGTGCTTGCAAAATTTGTAACCTCTCTTCTATTAAGGGTTTTGCATTATCAAGCTAGATTGGAATTGAGTCAAAATTGAAAAATTTTAGTTTATTATTGGTTTTTTTGGGAGATGCTTGTAAACTTGGATTAGAGCGCTTGTTTGCTAAGGCTTTCAAGCCTCGCTGTGCTTTAACCTTAGATGCCGTAAGGCGTTGATCACAACGATTCCAAGTAATTAGAAATTCGTACTGTGTTTTGTGCTTTAACCTTAGATGCCGTAAGGCGTTGATCACGTGCGTTGCTGAATACGAATTGCCTGTTGGGGCAAAAGTGCTTTAACCTTAGATGCCGTAAGGCGTTGATCACTAAATAAAGATG
>Ga0209591_10003677_pt1 | contig 17701 bp, 20 predicted proteins | sample MAT01_FD_187207 | JGI IMG/M metagenome (GOLD analysis project Ga0209591, IMG submission 187207) | Freshwater microbial communities from Lake Fryxell liftoff mats and glacier meltwater in Antarctica - MAT-01 (SPAdes) (version 2) | ecosystem: Environmental > Aquatic > Freshwater > Ice > Liftoff... | reverse complement strand
ACCAAATGAAGGATATAATTTTTCAGCTGAAGGCTCATATAATTTTAAAGATACAACAGGAAACTCATTTACAACAACTATAGATTTAAAAAAATCGCAAATAGGAATAGTTGAGCAATTTTTATCAAGCTTATTTACAGATCTTAAAGGTGAAGCAACGGGCAACCTAACTATTAGTGGCGATTTAAATTCACCTAATCTTATTGGTGCAATTAAATTAATAAATGGCGGAATGAAGGTAAATTATACACAAGTATATTATAATATAGATTCCGTAAATATTAAGTTTGAAGATGATGGAATTGACTTTGGAAAATTCAATATAAAAGATAAATACAAAAACACTGGAACAGTATCTGGCAAATTATTTGAGCGTCAATTTAAAGATATGATTTTCGACTTTGATTTGTCAACTGAAAAGTTGTTATTAATTGATACAAAAGCAATTGATAATGAACAATTTTATGGCAATGCAATAGGTAAAGCTAGCTTGAGTTTTAAAGGACCGGAATCTGGTTGCAAAATGACCATAGTTGCTGAATCAAATGATAGTTCACATATTGTACTACCCAATTCTACAAGCAAAGAAAGCGGAGCTGCCGATTTTATAGTTTTTAAGCAATATGGTACTGAAATGCAAGAGAATAAACCAAAAAGCAATTTTAATTTATTAGTAGATCTAGATATTACTGCTAATAATAAAGTAGCTATAGACGTAGTACTAGACGATCTTACCGGAGATATTATTAAAGCAGTTGGAAATGGAAGGTTGAGAATTACTGCCGGGTCAACTGAACCTCTAACAATAAAAGGCAGGTACAATATTGAAAAAGGTAATTATGATTTTAGTTTTCAATCTTTATTAAAAAAACCATTTGAACTTCTTCCTAATGTGGGTAATTATATTGAATGGAATGGCGATCCATTAAAAGCAGAGCTGCATATAGACGCACAATACACTGCAGAAAGAGTTTCAATATCTGATCTTATTGGTAATAATTCCTTTAGTGGTTCTGTAAAGGGATACCGAGGAGATGTTTATGTAATAGCATCATTAAGAAATGAACTAAGTAAACCAGATATAAAATTTAGACTAGATTTTCCTCAATCAAGTCCAATAAAAAACGACAATGATTTTGCAGCATTTTTAGCAAGAATTGAGAGAGATGAAAATGAAATGTTGAAACAGGTTTCATTTCTGATTGTTTTTGGTTCATTTGCTCCAACTGGCCAAACTGGTGGAACTTCTTCTGGAATAAATCCATACTCGTTAACATCAATTGGATTTAATAGTTTATCACAATTACTTACTAAAGAAGTAAATAAGGCAGTATCTGGATTATTATATAAAATAACAAAAGATAAAAGCCTTCGATTCGATATTGGCTCAACTGTTTACAGTAGTTCTAGTTTTATTGGTACTAGTGGATCTGAAATACAAGCAAATAGTAATCGTCTCGACAGATCGAGAGTAAATTTAAAGCTAGGCAAAGCATTTTACAACAATAATATCATTGTAACTTTTGGAGGTGATTTAGATTTTAATTTAGGTGCTAGTTCATCTGTACAAAGTGGAAACTTGCAATGGTTGCCAGATGTAAATATAGAATTTGTTTTAACAACCGATAGAAAATTAAGAGCAATTGTTTTTAGCAAAAATAGTTTGGATATTAGTGGATCAAGTTTTGGAAGAATAAATAGACAGGGTGTTAGCATTTCTTATCGACAAGATTTTGAAAAATTATTTGGAACAAAAAAAGAAGCAATAAAAGTAGCAATTCCAATTAAAAACTCGATAGAACAATAGTAAGATGTCACTACCTTATTATTTCATCGGGTAATTTCTTGCATCCCATAAGACGGTAAATATAAAAATAACGAACTACTCCCCCATTTCTAACCTGATTAATAATTTGAACAGGTTTTATTTCAGTGAAGTAATTTCCATAAGTAAGTTTTACATCTAAAGGAAGATTAGATGGAACTATACAATATGCGTTAGCGCCAATAGCTAATTTCTTTCGATCTTTATTAAGCCAAATAAATTTATGCAAGTCTTTTAATGATCCAACTCCAATTAAAGGAATACCGCTTGGTTTACTAATATAAAATTCAATATGCCCAGCCGGGAACCATTTATTGGCAATTATTACCGATTCCTTCTTCATCAGTTTTGCATCTATGTCTTTTTTTACTATTTCATTAAATTGTATTCCAAAATCTTTCCAACCAGATAAATCTAATGTAGGACAATACTCTCCATAGTTTTGTAAATCTTGACTGCCAAAGTTTCTTGGAGAATACCGAATAATTGTAATTCCTGCAAATAATACAACAACAATAAACCCTAATGATATTTTTAACCAATTCGGAAATACTTTAAAAGTGCTTCTCTCTAAATAAACTGCAGCAATCAAAAAAATTGGGATGTAAGCTGGGCCAGACCAATGAGGTAATGTTGGGTTAAACAAAGAAATCATCCAAAAAATTATCAACATGGGTAAACTCATACAAAAAAGCCAAATAACAATTCGCTTTTGTTTGAATCTAATTTTATTGGTCAACAATGCAATCAATGAAAAAATATAAAGCACAAATAAAATAGGATTCTGATAAGCTATTTCTCCTCCAATTTCTCTTAAAAGCGACTCCCATTGAATACCAGTATTTATTACTCTTTCAGAATGAAATTTATACGTTATAAAATCATACTTAAAATTCCAATAGAAAATAGGAATTGTAAAACATAAAGTTATTAATGCAGCTAAATAAATTCTCCAATTAGTTAACCAAGCAATTCTTTTAAATATAATAAATAATCCGAACCCTGCCCACAAATAAAGCCCGTGTACTTTACATAAAGTTGCTAGTCCAATTACAATTCCTAGTAAAGCCCATACAAAAACGTTATTCTGATCATCCTTCTTTAATATTAAGTGTGCCATAATATACATAGCAGCAGTCCAAAAAGGCATTTGAGGAGAATCTGGCAAAATAAAAAATCCTGCAATAAATCCGGTATATATACATGCTGTATAAATTAATGCAGCAAACCAACCTACCCTTTCACCATCAATAAGTTTCCCTAATTTATAAATAAACCAAGTAGAAATTGCAGCACCAATAATAGCTCCAAGCCTCAAAGACAAATCGTTTGCCCACCAAAGGTTTAAAGTTGTTAATCTTATTAATAACCCGATCATAGGAGGATGATCAAAATGGTTCCAATCTAGCTGCAACGCATAAGTCCAATAATACACTTCATCGTTACCTAATTCTAAAAAAATGGCAGCAACGCATTTAATTAAAATGGTTAACACTATCAATGTAAAAACTTTTGTTCTATATGATTGAAATTGAACCATTTATAGCTATTAACGTTTTTTTAACATGCAATTTAAGCTTTTTTAAAACGATTTTGATCTTTTGTGCGTCTATCCAATTGCAAAGCTAATTTATTCATTTAAATAATTAAATATGAAACTAAAAACAACATTAATTGCTTTATTGATCACTACAGTCATTTTTGGACAGGAAAAAAAACAGGATAAAAATGAAACTCCAAAATTAAATTTAATCGATTTTTCTATCGGTGCTGGTTCCCAACAATTTAATTTTTCGGGTTCTTTTGTACATTATTGGCAAGTAGGAAAAAAGAAAAAACTGCAACTTGGTATTGGAGGGAGGTTAACATCATCATTTGCAACCGATAAATATTATACAACGGCCAATGCCAAATTAACGAGTGGCAAAACTGGTCCTGGAGTTTTATTTGCCGATGATATTCCAGCAAACATCGATAGTTTTTTTGTAGGTAAAACTCAAATCAATTCTTTAAATATATCATTCAATAGTGAATATACTTTGTCAAAAAAATTAAGTGTTGGTTTTAATATTGATTTATTAGGTTTCAGTTTTGGAGCTAGTAAAAATGGTACTTATATCAATAATGGAAAAAATTCAATAGTTGGCTCTAAGCCAACTTCTTTTAATGTATTATTAATTAGCGACAATGATATAGGAAGTTTAAATAGTGAATTTTTTATTCGATATAAGTTAAATAACAAATGGAGTTTAAGAGGTGGAACATCTTTCTTATTTAATGAATACAAAACCAATACGAAAGTTCAACAAACTAATGGCATAAGCAATGATCGTTTTAGATACAAATCGTTATACGCACTTGTAGGAGTTTCTTACAACTTTTAGTAATAAATTAAAAAACTAATCATGAAAAATACTTTATTCATTTTACTAATATCATTTTGTTTTATTGCCTGCAGTAAAACGGATAGCACACCAGCTATGGCGGCTCCAATAACAGGGTCACTTTCAATTGATACAATTACTGCAACCAAAATTGCAACGGGATCATTCACCGGTGCTAATTCGTATATTGTTAGTGGAAGGGTTACTTGGTTTAAAAACAACACAAAACAAATTCTTTACTTAAATGATTTCAGCGCTTCATCGGGCCCAGATTTAAAAATATATTTATCTAAAGATATAGCGGCTAGTTCGTTTATTAATTTAGGTAATTTAAAAGGTTTGACGGGGAACCAAGAATATGATATCCCTGCTTCAGCTAATTTATCTGAATATAAATTTGTACTTATTTGGTGTCAGCGATTTAGTGTAAATTTTGGAACCTCAAATATTAAATAATAATAATGAAACGATTATTCTCATTTCTTTTTTGCTGATTTATTATTTTTTTTTAAAATGATCAACAACTCAAAACTAACGACATAGAAAGGAAAAAAAATCAACATTAATATTTTCGGATTAAGAACTTAAAGTGATTTAAAAGGATTAGCCCGAACAATTTTTTAAAAAATATATGAATAAGCAAAATTTCAGGTATTCCAAATCTGGTATAAATGTCTTAACCATACCAATGGCATTTATCTTTTTAATTCTACTTTTAGCATGTTCAAAAGAAAAAAACCCTGTTCCTGTTCAAACTATTCCGCCTCCTAGTGTTCCGGCACCCCCTGTTGTACCGGCACCCACTTTATTTGAAGACAGGGTATTGATCAACAATATTGCCGCGCCATGGGGCTTTACGTTTATCAATAGCAACGAAGTTCTTTTTACTGAAAAGCAAGGTAAAGCTTTCCGATTTATTATTTCTACAAATACGCTTTCCGAAATAACTGGCATACCCGCAATTTCGCAGAATGGACAAGGTGGATTATTGGATATAGCCTTGCATCCTAATTTTAGTAACAACAATTTTATTTATATTACATATGCCGTTGCAGCTACTGGTGGACAAACAACAGCATTAGGCAGAGGTAGACTTGTTGGCAACCAACTCCAAAATTTTTCAGAATTATTTAGAGCATTACCAATACGTAATGATGGCCAACATTTTGGCAGTCGTATAGTTTTTGATAGAAATAATCTACTATATATGTCTGTAGGTGATAGAGGGTTACCAGAAAATGCACAAAATAGAAATAACCATTTGGGTAAAGTATTACGCTTTAATGATGACGGAACTGTGCCTTTAAGTAATCCATTAGTTGGGGTTCCAAATACACAACCTCAAATTTTTTGTTGGGGTAACCGAAATATTCAAGGTATGGCTATGAACCCAGCAACAGGCGAAATCTACGCACATGAGCATGGACCAAGAGGTGGAGACGAACTAAATTTGATTAAACCTAACACCAACTATGGTTGGCCTTCAGTTACATTTGGTATCAATTATAATGGAACTCCTATTACGCCAGATACCACTCTCCCAGGAATGGAACTTCCGCTTACCTATTGGGTACCCTCAATTGCTCCAAGCGGAATGACCTTTATCACGAATGGACAACCAAATAATGAAGCAGATATTTTAATTGGAGCTTTAGCTGGTACTCATCTTCATTGGCTTAAGCTGAGAGACAATAAAAGAGTAGCATCATCAAGAAGCATGAACGGGTATGCTCGTTTTCGTGATGTGAGACAAGCTCCTGATGGTAAAATTTATGCAATGACCGAATCTCCAAACCGATTTGTGTTATTGCGTTAAAGCAGTTATTTAGTGTGAATTTAGGAATCTCAAATATAATATATTAATGAAACAATTATTCTCTTTGCTTTTTTTGCTAATATCTAGCTACGTAGGTATCGCACAACAACTAAAACCAGTTGATGCAGAAAGCGAAATAAATTTCAATATCAATAATTTTGGATTAACTACTAAAGGCAATTTAAAAGGGTTAACAGGAACTATTAATTGGAACAGTAAAAACACAAATGCTTGTACGTTTTTAGTTAGTGCAGACGCAACTACTATTAATACAAATATAACTTCTAGAGATAATCATTTAAAAAAAGCTGATTATTTTAATGTAGCTAAATTCCCTACAATAACAATTAAGAGCACAAAAATTATTAGTGTAGATAATATTAATTTATTTGAGATGGAAGCAGATTTAACGTTAAAAGGAGTTACCAAAAAAATAAAAATACCTTTTACTGCAAATGCACTGACAAAAGGAATTTTATTTAATGGAAAGTTTGAGATTGATCGTAAAGATTATGGTGTGGGAGGTTCAAGCTTTTCTCTATCAAACACTGTAAAAGTTAATCTAAATGTAATTGCAAATATTCAGTAATACTTATACTTTATTATTAATTATCCAACTTACTGCTAACTCATACCCCATTAAACCCAAGCCAACAATCGTTCCTACAGAATTACTCGAAACATGCGATAATTTTCTGAATTCCTCTCTTGCATGAACGTTGCTAATATGTACTTCAATTACTGGCGCATCAATAGCTGCTAATGCATCCCCAATTGCTACAGATGTATGTGTGTATGCTGCAGGGTTTAATACTATGCCATCAACAGAATAGCCATAGTCCTGTATAGCATTTACTATTTCACCTTCTATATTAGATTGGAAGTAAATAAACTCAACAGAAGGATATAATTGTTTTAGTTTATCCAAGTAAGTTTCAAAAGATTGATTACCGTAAACATTTGTTTCACGTTTGCCCAATAAATTTAAATTGGGGCCGTTTATTACCGCGATTTTCATTCTACAAAATTACTGCATCATTTCCACAAAGCGATCAAACAAATAACGACTATCATGCGGACCAGGAGTACTTTCTGGATGATATTGTACACTAAATGCTGGACGATCTTTTAAACGAATACCTTCAATAGAATCGTCGTTTAAGTTAAGATGGGTAATTTCTACATTACTATGCTTCCTTACAGCTTTTGGATCTATACCAAAACCATGGTTTTGGGTTGTAATTTCGCATTGCCCAGTAATGATATTTTTTACTGGATGATTTAATCCTCTATGACCATGGTGCATTTTAAAAGTAGGAATATCATTTGCTAAAGCAAGTAATTGATGCCCTAAACAAATACCAAACACAGGTTTTTTCTCTGCAAGTATCTCTTTAACTGTAGTTACAGCATAAGGCATGGCAGATGGATCGCCAGGACCATTAGATATAAAATATCCTTTAGGATTAAATTCTTTTAAACGACTAAAAGAGGTTTTTGCAGGATGAACCCTTATGTGCGCACCTCTTTCAACCATACAAGCTAAAATATGTTGCTTTATACCAAAGTCAATCACCGAAATTTTAATTGGCGAATTAATATCGCCTAATTCATATTCTTCTTTAGTACTTACAGTACTTGCCAATTCCAAGCCATCCATATTAGGAACAGCGTTCAATTGACTTTTTAATTTATCAATATCCATTTCATCAGACGAAATAATACAGTTCATTGCACCTTTGGTACGAATATGAGCAACTAAAGCCCTTGTATCTATTCCGTCTATAGCTGCAATATTGTTTCTTATTAAATAGGTATTTAAATCTTCATTAGCCTGAATTCTACTGTATTGCTCTTCTAAATTTCTAGCTATTAAACCGTGAATTTTAACAGAATTGCTTTCTACATCTCTATCCTTTACACCGTAATTTCCAATATGAACATTGTTCATGATCAATACCTGTCCAGTGTAACTTGGGTCTGTAAATACCTCTTGATAACCCGTCATTCCAGTATTAAAACAAATTTCGCCGGTAGCAATTCCGATTTTTCCAAAAGACTTGCCATGAAAAATATGACCATCTGCTAAAATTAGTACAGCAGGCTTTCTAGATGAATTTGTGTTTGGCATAGATTGATTTATGATTGCAAAAGAAATTCAATTTTGTCAAAAAAACAGTTTAAGTTTTTCACAATGAATGGTATAAAAAAAGGCATCCCATTTTAAAGGGACGCCTTGATATTTAAAAATATTGAATTGCTTATTCAGCTGTTTTTTCTTCAGTAGACGTTGCTTCTGGTTCAACAGCTGCCTCAGCTTCAACTGCAGAAGCAGCTTCAGCTTTTTTAGGAGCACGACCACGACGAGTTTTCTTAGCCGGCTCACCCGCTGCTTCAACTCCCTTACCGTAAATCTCATTGAAATCAACAAGCTCAATCATTGCTTTTTCAGCATTATCACCAGGACGAATTCCCAATTTCAAAATACGTGTATATCCACCTGGGCGAGAAGCTACTTTTGGACCAACTACTGTAAAAAGTTCTTTTACAGCAATTTTATCTTGCAATTCTGCAAATACTAAACGGTGGTTATGGCTAATTTGTGCCGTAGACTCATTTTTCTTTGTTTTTGTTATCAATGGCTCAACATAAGTTCTTAAAGCTTTTGCTTTGGCTAAAGTTGTAACAATTCGCTTGTGAGTAATTAACTGACTAGCTAAGTTTTGCAATAATGCAACTCTGTGTGCCTTTTTACGGCCTAGGTTGTTTTGTTTGTTTCCGTGATTCATGACGTTTAAGTTTTATCTCCACACCGTGTCAGGAATTGTGGAGGGTGAAATATTAATTATCTAAATTATCTAATCCTAATTTTACTAAGTCCATACCAAAGCTTAATCCTCTTTCGGTAAGTACTTGCTCAATTTCAGATAAAGACTTTTGTCCAAAATTTCTGAACTTCATTAAATCTTCTTGCTCATATTGAACTAATTCGCTCAAGCTATTGATTTTAGCAGCTTTCAAGCAATTGAATGCACGTACAGAAAGATCTAAATCTTCTAAAGGTGTTTTCAATACTTTACGTAATTGTAAAATATGCTCATCAACTACATCTTCTTTTTTATCTTCTTTGTTATCAAAAGTGATATTCTCATCAGTAATGATCATCAAATGTTGAATCAAAATACGAGAAGCTTGTTTAACAGCATCTTCAGGATGGATAGTACCATCTGTAGCTACATCTAAAATTAGTTTCTCATAATCAGTTCTTTGCTCAACACGATAGTTTTCAATAGCGTATTTAACGTTCTTGATTGGTGTATGAATTGAATCAATTGCGATATAACCAAATGGAACATCTTTTAATTTATTCTCTTCTGCAGGAATATAACCTCTACCTCTTCCAATGGTTAATTCAATATCCATTTTAGCTGTAGTGTCCATAATACAAAGCAATAACTCAGGATTCATTACTTGGAAGCTTTGAGATAATTCTCCAATCATTCCAGCATTGAATTCGGTACGGCCTTTAATAGAAAGGTTTATTTTTTCAGTTGCAATTTCATGATCAACATGCTTCTTAAAACGAACCTGCTTTAAATTCAGGATAATTTCAGTAACATCTTCTGTAATTCCCTTGATAGTTGCAAACTCATGGTCTACGCCTTCTATTTTGATACCTATAATAGCATATCCTTCTAAAGAACTTAATAATACTCTGCGTAATGCGTTTCCGATTGTTAAACCAAAACCTGGTTCAAGGGGTCGGAATTCAAACTGTCCTTCAAAGTCATTTGCTTTTTGTAGAACAATTTTGTCTGGCTTTTGGAAGCTTAATATTGCCATATCTAAACTTTGTTTTTTACTTGTTTGGGTGAAATGATTAATATTATTTAGAATACAATTCTACAATCAGTTGCTCCTTAATGTTTTCAGGAACATGCTCGCGCTCTGGCATTGAAATGAAAGTACCTTTTTTCTCAGCTTCATTCCAATCTATCCAACCGAATCTAGGATTTTTACCGCGTGTTTTGCTGGTAACACCTGTATTGTCGGCGCTTTTTGGCTTATAAGCAATAACATCTCCTGGCCTACATGTATATGAAGGCACATTCATTGTTTCACCATTTACAGTGATATGCTTGTGATTTACCAATTGACGCGCTTCTGGACGGCTAGCAGTTAATCCCATACGGAACACTGTATTGTCTAAACGTGATTCTAATAATTTAATGAGGTTTTCACCTGTAACACCCTTTAAACGTTGAGCTTCTTCAAAAGTTTTGCGGAACTGGCGCTCCAACACACCATAAGTGTATTTTGCTTTTTGTTTCTCTCTTAATTGTAAAGCGTATTCACCTAAAGTTTTACGCTTACGAGCAGCACCATGCTGACCCGGAGGGTTACTGTTTTTACCTAACCATTTGGCATTACCTAAAATAGGTTCGCCGAAAATTCTTGAGATTTTGGTCTTTGGACCTGTGTAACGTGCCATAGCTTTTTTTTCATTTCGATTTTTTTAGAATTCGTTGCTTCGATCGGTTAAAAATCGTAAAAAATAAATCGGGCAACCTTTTAATAAATGAACTTTTGGGCTCAATATGTACTCCACTACCTCTATTGAGGCTTAGGATTGTTATACTCTTCTTTGTTTTGGAGGACGACAACCATTGTGAGGCATAGGAGTTACATCTTTAATAGAAGTAACTTCAACACCAGACTGAGCAATAGAACGTATTGCACCTTCTCTTCCCGCTCCTGGTCCTTTTACAAATACATCTACGCGCTTTAAACCTGCATCTACTGCAACTTTTGCAGCATCAGCAGCAGCCATTTGTGCAGCGTATGGTGTGTTTTTCTTAGATCCTTTGAATCCCATTTTACCAGCACTACTCCAACTAATAACCTGACCAGCTTTATTGGTAAAACTGATAATAATATTATTAAATGTTGCTGATATACGCACCTCACCGGAAGCATCTACTTTTACAACTCTTTTCTTTGCAGCAGATTTTGCACTGTTCTGCGCTTTTTGTGGTTTTGCCATTTTACTTTTTTAGGTAGTCTACCCTTTTTATGGGGATGGTTAATAATAAGCCGTTACGGGCTACCTGGGTTTCTCCCTCTCATTACTGAGAGATCCAAAACTTGCAGGATTTATATAGAAAAATTCACGACTTGAGTTATCAGATCGTGACTTTACTAATTATTTCTTAGCTACTTTCTTTTTACCAGCAACTGTTTTACGCTTACCTTTTCTAGTACGGCTGTTAGTTTTAGTTCTTTGTCCACGCACTGGTAAACCCTTACGGTGACGAAGACCTCTATAACATGCAATATCCAATAAACGCTTAATGCTCATAGATACTTCACTACGTAAAGCACCTTCTACCTTAAACTCGTTGTTAATGATATTTCTGATGGCAGTTTGCTCATCATCATTCCACTGATTTACTTTCTTATCAAAACTGATACCAGCTTTCTCTAAGATGTATTGAGCTTTAGAACGTCCAATACCAAAAATATAGGTAAGCCCTATTTCTCCTCTTTTGTTTTTTGGTAAATCTATACCGGCAATACGAGCCATATTTATTGTTTTATACTTTTAGTTGATGATTCAATTATCCTTGACGTTGCTTAAAGCGAGGGTTTTTTTTGTTGATTACAAACAATACTCCTTTGCGCTTAACGATTTTACAATCGGTGCTACGTTTTTTAATGGAAGCTCTTACTTTCATTTTATTTTTATTAATCTTTAATATTCCTGTTTCTAATTACTATTATTTATACCTGAAAATGATTCTTCCACGACTTAAATCGTATGGACTCATCTCCACCCCCACCTTGTCTCCAGGTAAAATACGGATGTAGTGCATCCTCATCTTACCTGAAATAGTAGCCAATATTTCATGACCGTTTTCTAACTTCACCCTGAACATAGCATTGCTTAATGCTTCCAGAATTACTCCATCTTGTTTAATCAGCGGTTGTTTCGACATACTATTTTTGGGGCTGCAAAGATATTAAAATACAACCGAACTATAAAAAATTAGTGGAAAAAAGTCGTTAAAATGTGGAAAAATAACTGGAATATGTCCAAATAAAGGCAATTTGGGCTATTTTTCTAGTCTCGGGGCAGCAATTTTTATAAAAGCAAGCGCTTTACATAGGGTCTTTTGTAAGAAATATTTTAGTCATATCATGGTACTGATTTTGCAATTGGTGTACAAAATGCACATTTGGGTGATGGCGCTTGTCTTCTCTGTACCACATTTCTAAAGAAGAGAAATCGTCTTGTTTAAGAGTTACTATTCTAAAAGAACCCTTTAAGTATTTAATAGTACCATCAACATTTTGCTGCTTTATAAAACTTAGATTAAGCAAAGCTTTTTCGTCTAACGGTATGGGATGCAAATGATCCGTAGAAAACCAAAATTCTTGTACAGATGTTTTTAAGCAAACTTGTTTCTCGTTTCCATTTAAACGGGTTACCTCTCCTTCCCACATTTTACCTTCAAACTCCCCCATCATAAAGTCTCCTACTTGAACCTCATTAAACTTAATCATATGGCATTTGATTTAATTGTTTAAGGTACGCCTAAAAATTGAAATAACCAACGCTTTATTCAGCCCAACTCATAGTATATCCTTTATTCTCAATCTTTAAAGCCTCTTCTGTTAATTGTAAAGGATGAAATGTGTCTACCATAACAGCTAATTCCTGTGTTTCCTTTTTACCAATACTTTTTTCAACTGCTCCAGGATGTGGCCCGTGAGGTATTCCTGCAGGATGCAATGTGATCATACCCCTAGTAACATTTTTTCTACTCATAAAATCTCCATCAACATAATAAAGCAATTCATCACTATCAATATTGCTATGATTATATGGCGCTGGAATAGCATTGGGATGATAATCGTATAAACGTGGACAAAAACTACATACAACAAAATTGTGTGCATCAAATGTTTGATGTACAGGTGGAGGTTGATGCACCCTACCTGTTATTGGTTCAAAATCGTGAATACTAAATATATATGGATAGCAACATCCATCCCAACCAATTACATCAAAAGGATGCGTAGCATAATGCAATCCATATAATATACCTTTCTTTTTTGTTTGAATTAAAAAATCTCCCTTTTCGTCAATTGTTCGTAAGTTTTGCGGCGTTTTAATATCTCTTTCACAAAATGGAGAATTCTCGAGAAGCTGTCCGTTGCTGCTAGTATACCTTTTAGGGTATCTAATAGGACTAAAACTTTCTACAATAAAAAGCCTGTTTTCTGTTGTATTAAAATGAATTTGATAGATAGTACCTCTTGGTATAACTATGTAATCACCATATTCAAAAACAAGTTCGCCGTATTGAGACAATACTTTTCCATTGCCTTCATGAATAAAAATCATTTCATCGGCGTCGGCATTTTTATAAAAATAATTAGTGGTGCTTTGTTGAGGGGCAGCTAAAACAATATGACAATCATTATTAACTAAAACTGCTTTTCTACTTTTAAGATAATCTGCTTCTGGGGCAATATTAAACCCTTCGAAACTTCTGTGCTTGAGCATTTTTTCTTCAGTCACTCTGGGCATTACAGAAACAGGCTCATCTGTAGATATTATTTGTGTTGGCGGATAAGTATGGTATAATAACGAATAATCATTACTAAACCCCTCGGTAGAAAACAATTGCTCTGAATACAAGCTTCCGTCGGGCTTTCTAAATTGAGTGTGCCTTTTATGAGGAATAGAACCTAGTGTTTGATAATGGGGCATTTTATTTAAGAGTTATGAATTATGAGTTAAGAGTTATGAATTATGAATTATGAATTATGAGTTTAGAGTTTAGAGTTATGAGTTTAAATGGTATTTGCCAATAACTAAAGATAATCAACTTGGCTATATTCTTTGAAAATGGTATCTTATGCTTTTAAAAATAACAGTTATGGCAGCTCCTATTAATAGAAGAGATTGGTTAAAATTTAGTTCCCTTGCAACATTGGGCTTAGGCTTTACAGTTCCTAGTTTAGGAAATGAAGAAGGCATTTTAAAAAGTTATGGCGCCGATACTGGCTTAGTAAACCTCAGCTCTAACGAAAATCCATACGGCATTTCTCCAAAAGCAAAAGAAGCCATTCTAGCAATAATTGGAGAAACATGTAGGTATCAATACAATATTGCTTCATTAAAAAGTTTTAAAAAGGAACTTGCAACAAAATATGGAGTTAATGAAAACCAAGTAACGCTTACACCTGGTTCTGGAGAAGCTTTGGGATTATTGCCAAGACATTTTAACAAAGGCAATTTGGTTACTGCCTTTCCAACGTTTGGTATTTTACCATCTTCAGCAAAAAAAATTGGCACCAAAGTAATTGAAGTACCACTTACCCCAGAAAAAGTACACGACTTACCTGCTATGCTAAAAGCAATTAATAATGAAACTGCATTGGTTTATATCTGCAATCCAGCAAACCCTTCAAGCACAATTGTTTCGCCAACAGCTTTAAAAAGTTTTTGCATAGAAGCTGCTAAAAAAGCAGTGGTGGTAGTAGACGAAGCATATATCGATTTTTTAGATGCCCCAGATAATGAATCGATGATTGGATTGATTGAAAAAAATCCAAACATTATAGTTGTTGGTACATTCTCAAAAATTCATGCTATGGCTGGATTGAGAATTGGATTTGTTATTGGGCATCCAACATTAATAAAACCATTAGAAGAAAACTATTTTGTGAGAACACAATTTGCAATGAGTGTATTATCGATGACTGCGGCACAAGCAAGTTTAAACGATACATTACATCATGAACATAGCAAAACAAAAAATGCTGCCGCTAGGACTTATGGATACAATGAGTTGAAAAAAATAAATATTAATTGTATTCCATCTTACACCAACTTTTTATTCTTCCCTTTAGGAAATTATGCTGGTGATTTTGCTGCTGACATGCTTAAACAAAATATTTATCTTAGATCAGATTCATATTATGGCGAAAAATGGGCTAGAGCAAGTATTGGCACCATGGATGAAATGAAACAATTTATTAAAGTAATGCAACAAAATTGGAGATCATAATCCAGGAAAATATGGCCTGCCTACTATTTCTCTAAACTGCCAAGGAATACCCGCAAGTAGTAATAATAATGCAATCATGAAAAAGATGAATGCTTTCTTGTATTTTACCGCATCTGTAACTGCTTTTTTAGACATTCCGTAACCAAGCGTAATAAATACAATTGCTAAGATCATCGTTACTGGATGTTCCACTAAATAAAATCGATAGAATTTATCTTTCATTACCGAAACTCCCTCTGGCAATGTGGTAGAGAGAAATCCATATCTACCAAACGCTACCTGATACAAACCAAGCAACAAAGTAATATGTGATACAATCATGGTAAATAACCATGTTTTTTTATCACTTGGTTTAAATGCTTTTTTACCAATAAACCCTGTAAAAGCCTGTAATATCGATAAGAATAATAAGATCAAAATTATCCATCGAAGTAAATTATGTAAATGTAATAATCCTGTTTGCATAACTATATTTTAAGTACGCAAGTTAGCACAGTTTTACTAATGCCCAATGCTTAATGACTAATGCCCAATGCCTAATGCCTAATGCCCAATGCCTAATGCCTAATTTACCCAATCTGCAACAAATAAATTGGTGTCACGTGTACCGCCATTGTTTCTGTTTGATGCGAAAATGATTTTTTTGCCATCTGGACTAATCATAGGAAATGCATCGAAGCCTTTATCGCGACTAATTTTTTCCATATTCTTCCCATCTAAGTCAACCATATACATATTAAAAGGGAAACCTCTTTTGTACTCATGATTACTACAAATAATGATCTTCTTGCTATCATGTGTAAAATTAGGAGCCCAATTAGCCTGTCCCCATGCGGTAATTTGTTTTGCATCAGATCCATCCGCATTAGCCACCCAAACTTCCATATTTGTTGGAGCAACCATTCCTTTTGCTAATAATTCTTTGTATTCCTTTACATCTTCTGCAGTTTTTGGTCGGCTCGCTCTCCAAACAATTTTTTTACCATCTGGGCTAAACCATGCCCCACCATCATACCCCAAATCATTGGTAATTCTTTTTTCTTTTCCCGATTTTAAATCTATTACATACAAGTCTAGATCCCCATCTTTATCACTACAATAAATCATTTTTTTGCCATCATAAGAAAGTGTTCCTTCCGCATCATAACCTTTGGCAGTTGTTAATTTCTTAACTACTTTACCATTAAGATCACTCATATAAATATCATATGAATCGTATAAAGGCCAAATGTATTTGTTGCCATAATTAGCACGATCGGGAACAGGCGGACAATCAGCACCACCCTCATGTGTAGAAGCATAAATAATATGCTTACCATCTGGCATAAAATAAGCACAAGTAGTTCTTCCTTTTCCTGTACTCACCATTTTATAATTAAATGGATCTCCTAATTTTTCAGGGATTTTTCCGATAAAAATTTGATCGCAATTTATTCCTTCTTTTGGATTTGTTTTTTGGAACACAATATGCTTGCTATCAAAACTCCAATACGCTTCTGCATTATCGCCACCAAATGTAAGTTGTTGAATATTTTTAAAGTGATTCTCCCCTTCAAAACGCAGAGTATCATTAGGAACTTTATCTTGGGCCATACTTACTATTACAAAAGAAATGGCAATAATGAATGCAACTATTTTTTTCATATAACTTGTTAAGATTCAAGCAAAAATACATTCTTAATTGTATTATTTTGTCAGATTACTGTCACATAGCAATTAATCCTTCTTAATTTTGCACTATGAAAACAGGAATTTTATTTGTCACAATACTTGTGCTTTTTGCCTGTAGAAATGTTCCAGATAAAACTTTAGTTAATAAAGATTTGTTTTCAAAGCTTCCTGAAGAATTGCAAGGAATATATATGGATGTTTTACAATACCCCGATAGTACTGAGTTACAACAAAGGTTTTATTTTAGTTTAGATTCTGCAAGTTTATATAAATATGCGGTTTTATCTCTAGATCAAATAATTAAAAAGGATAGTTTTAATCATTTGCTTTGGACTAAAAAAGCAATATTATTCGAAAAATTGAAGGATAGTAACGCTGCAAAACAATATTATCAATATTCTATCAATATTTATCCAACTCCTGCTGCAATGCTTGGTATGGCTAATTTATTAGCAGAACAAAAAGATTCCGCTGCATTAATAGTTTGCTTTAATACAAAAACGCTATTCCCGGCAAAAGAAAACTATGCAGATATTTTTTTTATACAAGGGATTTATTACGCAAGAAAAGGTAATACTATTAAAGCCAATAAATACTTCGACTCCTGTGTTAATGCAAATTATAGATACTATGAGGCATTTATGGAAAAAGGATTCATTTTATACGACAACTCAAAATATAAAGATGCATTAACTATCTTTGAAACAATATTAAAGTTAGATCCTGTATATGCTGATGCATATTATTGGTCGGCAAAATGTTTTGAAAAAATAGGAAATAATTTTTCTGCAATATTGTATTATAAAAAAGCAGTTAGATTAGATCCTGAATTAATTGAAGCAAGAGAAGCATTAAAAAGGCTTCAACAAAAATAAAATATATGGCCATTATAGCTCCATCATTATTAAGTGCAGATTTTTTAAAT
>Ga0209591_10003674_pt1 | contig 17722 bp, 17 predicted proteins | sample MAT01_FD_187207 | JGI IMG/M metagenome (GOLD analysis project Ga0209591, IMG submission 187207) | Freshwater microbial communities from Lake Fryxell liftoff mats and glacier meltwater in Antarctica - MAT-01 (SPAdes) (version 2) | ecosystem: Environmental > Aquatic > Freshwater > Ice > Liftoff... | reverse complement strand
CTGCTGCTTGACGAACAGCGCGGGCAGAAACGTGGCGGGGTTGCGGATCGCCAGATGGAACTCGGCCTCGATCTCGGGGAAGATTTGCGAGAAGGCGCGCACCCGCTCGGCCGCCGCCGGATAGAGTCTGCCGTCGAGCACCCAGGGCGGCAGCGACAGAAAGCTGTCCCAACTGAGGATCAGCCGTTCGGCGACATCTTCGTCCATGATCTGATCGAGCACCAGCGCCTGGGTGTCGCGCGAGGCCGTCTGGCCCTTGAGCGAGATCACCGTTTCGCGCAGCAGGTTGCGATAGCGGTTGGGTCCGGGCACGACGACGCCTTGTTCGGCGAGGGCCCCGCGGTTTTTCAGCAGGCAGCGCAGCAGCCGCTCTTCATCGGTACAGATGGCGCCCAGGTGGTAGACGATGCGCATGGCGGACGGGGGCCTGTCTTGGGAAATTCACAGAACTGGCACGACTATACGGGGTTTTCTGGACAGGGAAACCGCTTTCCTGCTAACAGGTCGGCATGGTCACCCAGCAAAATCGTCGGATAAACCTGCGCGCCGGTCTGGATGGATGGTCGTTGGGCGCGTTGGCGATCGCGGCCGTGGTGCTGGCCCCGATGCTGGCCGTGCTGTGGATCGCGCTCACCCCCACGCAGAACATCTGGCCGCATCTGATGGCGTCGGTACTGCCGCGCTATCTGGGCAATACCGTGCTGCTGATGGCGGGCGTCGGCGTGCTGACGGCGGCAGTGGGGACCGGCGCGGCCTGGCTGGTCGTGATGTTCCGCTTTCCGGGCAGCCGGTGGCTCGACTATGCCTTGTTGTTTCCGATGGCGATCCCGGCCTATATCGGGGCCTATGCCCTGGTCGATTTTCTCGATTATTCCGGGCCTGTGCAAGGCGCGTTGCGGGCGGCGATGGGGTGGACCCGGCCGCAGGACTATGGCTTTCCCGAAGTGCGCTCGGCCGGGTTTGCGGTGATCGTGCTGTCGGCGGCGCTGTACCCTTACGTCTATCTGCTCGCCCGCGCGGCCTTTCGTGAGCAGTCGGGGTGTTGCTACGAGGTGGCCCGGGCGCTTGGCGCAGGGCCGGTCGCGTTGTTTGCCCGCGTCGGATTGCCGCTGGCCCGGCCGGCGATTGCCACGGGTGTTGCGCTGGCGCTGATGGAGACGGTTGCAGATTATGGCACGGTGCAGCATTTCGGCATTCAGACCCTGACCACCGGGGTTTTCACGACCTGGCTCGATGGCGGCAATCCCGGCGGAGCAGCGCAGATTGCCGGGGTGATCCTGATGCTGATCCTGACGTTGATTGCTGTCGAGCGGTTCAGCCGCCACAACGCCCGGTTTCATCGGTTGTCGCGCGCGGCGCGGCCGGTTGATCCGGCGCGGCTGACCGGGGTCTTCGGCTGGGCGGCCACTGCGGCCTGTCTGATCCCGTTCGGCGCAGGCTTCGTGCTGCCGGTTGTGGTGATGGGCTGGCACGCCTTGCGCCGCCCCGAGGTCTGGCTTTCCCCCGGTCTGGGGCAGGCGGTGGCCAACACGATGCTGGTGGCCGCAGTGGCGGCGGCGGTGACAGTGGGGGCCGCACTGTTTCTGGTCTATGCCGTGCGGCTTGCCGGGCGCGGGGTGGCTCGGCTGGTGCTGCCGGTCACCAGTTTGGGCTATGCCGCGCCGGGGGCCGTGCTGGCCGTGGGCATTCTGATCCCGCTCGCGGCCCTCGATCACCAGCTGGCCGATCTGGTACTGGCGGTCAGCGGGCGCGATCCGGGGCTGCTGCTGACCGGCACCGTGGCGGCGCTGGTGCTGGCCTATGTCGTGCGGTTCTTCGGCATCGCCCAAGGCGCTGTCGACGCCGCGTTTGGCCGGATCTCGCCGTCGCTGCCGATGGCGGCACGCTCGCTCGGCCGGTCGGCGCGCGGAGCGCTCGGCGCGGTGTATCTGCCGCTGATGCGCGGATCGGTCACGACGGCGCTGCTGGTGGTGTTTGTCGATTGCGTCAAGGAACTGCCCGCGACGTTGCTGCTGCGCCCGTTCAACTTCAACACCCTGTCCACGCGGCTGTTCGAACTGGTCAGTCTGGAGCGGCTGGGCGACGCTGCCCCCGCCGCCCTGCTGGTCAGCGCGACCGGCCTTGCTGCCGTGGCGCTGTTGGCCCGCAGCAACCGCGCCTGACCTCTTGCGCCGTGTCGCAGGCCCGGGTATTGCCGCAGGGTCGCCCCTATAGCTCAGCTGGTAGAGCGTCTGATTTGTAATCAGAGGGTCGGGAGTTCGAGTCTCTCTGGGGGCACCATCAAATCAAAAACTTAGACGAAAATGAGCTTCGCCAACGCGGGGCTTTTTTCTTGGGGGTAACGTTTGGGGTAACGCTTTGCCCGCTCCGAAAAGGCCCCAGCCATCGCCCCCGGCCCATCGCCACTTGAAGCCCGCCGTCGTCTGCGCCGCGATGCTCGCACCGGCCAAGTCAGATCGGCCACCTTCGCGGCAAGCGAAACGCTCACGCGCGGCCGACATGGCTGCGGCGCGCTCGGTGTCGTTTGCAACCGACACCTTGTCGGTTGATAGCCGCTCGAAAAACCGAACATTGTCACCAATAGCGAACAGCCCCCGGCCTTCGTTCAGTGCAGCCCCTTAGGCCATCAGGCCCGCTCAGTGCCGCCGCACCACGGCCATAGCCTCATGGCGCGCCCGCGCGATCTGTATCGCCACCGTCAGCCGCGAAACATGCCCCAGCGCGCCCTCAGCGGCCTCTGTGGCGGTCCGGCCCTCGTGCCGCAGCTCGGGCAACCATCGCCGCGCCCTCGCGCTCCAGCACGCCAGCCATGAGCCGGTCGAATGCGACGAGCAACCGGCCATGTGCCGCGCGCGCGTCGGCTGGCATGTGATCGCCCGTCACTGAAAAAACGCCGTTGCCGGGTCGTCGTCATCATTATCCAGCGCCGCGTTCACCTTGCTCCGATCAACAGGAGGTGCGCCCAGAGACGACAGCACAGCCGCAGTTGGGTGAACGCGGCCAATGGGCAAGCCGGGTCATTGCTAACCCGGTCGGCAAGCCGTGCGGCCAGCCCCCGAACCGTCCGGTCAGCTTTCGTCAGCCAGGGCAGTTCGTCAGCCGGTTGCCGCCATGCCGCCCGCTGGCCCGCTGTCAGGCCCGCAGGCGGTGCGCCCAACGGATCGACCTTGGGTTCGGACCGGCTGGCGTATCTGCCAGGGTTTTGCCGGTCAGCGCCGCTGATAGCGGCCATCGCCTTCGGTGTTCGCGGTCGTGCCATCAGATGCCCCATTTTGTGGATGGGCCAGTTTCATGATCCACCCCGGTCCGGTGTTGATAGGGTGCAGATTTGCTCATTTCCCCGGTGCTATGCCTCCGCCATCGCAGCGACCCGCTCGTAGGCCCGCGCGATTGCGTCGCACAACGCATCGGTTTGCGCCTGATCGGTTGTGTCCATCGCATTGGCGAGCGAGCATAACAGCGGCCCGGCCGCGTTATACTGATACCGGATATCATCGAAGGTCCGGCCCCGCGCCAACTCAGCTGTGAACCAAGCTCGCGACCAGCCCATTAGCGTGCTCGTTATCCATCGGCTTTCACCTTCAACCTCAGCGTTTCGCGTTTCGCCGGTGCCGGTTGCGTTTCGCGCGCGGCCGGCTGCTGCGCCATCAATTCAACGCGAGTTTCAAGCCCGGTCAAGCGTTCGATCAACGAGATGCGGAACAGCATCAAGTCGGCAAGGCGCTCGATTCGGTCCATATTCAGCGCCCCGGGTGTTGCCCCGTCCGGCAATATCGTCCGCAATGACCTGGCGGATTCAAATTGCAGGTGCAACGGCTTCATTGAAAGCGGCCATTTCTCCGGCCATGGCTTCGGTGGGTGTTTTCCAGCCGAGGTTTTTTCTGGGGCGGTTGTTCATCAGGGCTGCGACGTCGTTGAGCCGGGTTTGGCCGGCATCGCTGAGATCGGTGCCTTTGGGCATGAACTGGCGCAAGAGGCCGTTGGTGTTCTCGTTGCTGCCGCGCGGCCTGCGGGCATGCGGATCGTCCGAGCCAGATGTCGATCTTCAGTCGGTGGGCAAGTTCCGGGTGGCAGGCCATTTCCGACCCACGATCATACGTCATGCTTTTGCGAAGCGCGACTGGCAGCCGTTTCATCTGCCGGGTGAAGCTGTCGAGAACCGCTTCGGCCCCATTTCATTCATTATGCAAAGAACGACGAAGCGGGTCTTGCGCTCGACCAAAATGCCCACCGAGGAACGATTGAAGGCGCCCTTGATCAGGTCACCTTCCCAGTGTCCGGGCACCAGCCGCGCCTCGATTTCCTCAGGTCGGTTGATAATCCGCAATGTTTCCGCGACCATGGCACTTCCCGCCAGCGTCGTGCGCCGCCGCCCGCGCACAGGTTTTGCCTGGCGCAGCGCCTCGATCAATGCCGCCGTCAGGCCGCCACGCGGCTGGGCATAGATCGCGGCGTAGATGGTCTCGTGGCTGACGCACGCAGCAGGGTCACCCGGATGCATGAGCCGCGGTCTGTGCGCAATCTGCTCGGGAGACCAGCGCCGATGAACAAGATGGCTGTGCACGAAGCGATGGGTCGCCTCGCCCTCGATCAGCTTGCGAGCGCGCCGACATCGCGTCCGGCGAAGGTCGTAAACCAGCCGAGCCGATTGAGGGCAACAGGTGCCATCGTCCTGACGACCCCGCGCCAGTTGCCGGCAAATCGTGCTCGCGGACCGGTCAAGAAGCATCCCGATCGCCTGCTGGCTGCTGCCCCGGTCATGTTCGGCAAGTATCACGCCACATTCCTCGCTGCTGAGGCGCTTGCTTCGTCTGTCCATCGCAACATCCTGTGCCCAAGGGCGGCGGTGTTGCACTTGCAAATTGCGCCTAACAAGCCTCCGGCGGCAGTCGTACCCGGCCCGTTCTGGCGCGTGTGCTGGATCTGCTGCGTGTCGGCGCCACCTTGGTAGTGGTGCGGATCGACCGGCTTGCCCGCTCGCTCTCACACCTCTTGGAAATCATCGAGCGGCTGAAGGTCAAAGGTGCGCATTTCCGGTCCTTGCAGGATCCGATCGACACGGCGTCGCCCCAGGGCAAGTTCACGCTCCAGGTTCTGGGCGCCGCCGCCGAGTTTGAACGGGCCCTGATCCGTGAGCGGACCAAGGCCGGGTTGCGATCTGCGAAGGCAGAAGGGCGGGTTGGCGGCAATCCGGGGCTGAAAGCGGGCGATCAGGTGGCCATCCGCAAGGCAAGGGCGGCGCGGGTGGCAAGCCATATCCAGAAGCTGAACGCCAGCGCCGACCAATGGGTGCCCGAGGTCCGCCGCCTGAAGCCAGGCCTGCCGTGGGAAGACGTGTTGCGCGTCGTCAATTCCGGCCTGTCGCGCGAGGCGCAGCCCCGGTCCCTGCCCCGCTTGATCCGCGCCGCCAAAACATTTGTTCGCGAAGGTCTTCTGCCTGAAACCATCCTTTCCCGCGCCCCCGCATCCGACAAAGATGACCGCCTGCCCGCGATCGTCGCGGGTATCTAAGGCGCCGATCCCGAGATGACGCTTCAAGCCATCTGCGTCCGGCTTGAAGCCATGCGCGAACGGACGCCAAGGGGACGAAGCAAGTGGGAGCCGTCATCGGTTAACATGATCTTGGAGCGGGCGAAAAAGTTGGGGCTGCTCTGATACCTAACGGGCGAAAGTGTGAGGCCCGATTCGAAATGACTCAGCAGCGCCTATTGCCAAGAGATCACCTTCTTCACCCTATCTTGACGGTTGGACTAGGGTCGGGACCCGTTTCCCACTCATGGCCAGAACATGACGGTTGCGGCGAGGGCGATGGCGGAGAGGAAGACCTTTGGGCATCTGTCGCAACGCGTTGCCACTCTGCGCCGGTCTTTCAGACGCTCGAACATGCTCTCGATCCTGTTGCGGCGCTTGTAGCGGCGCTTGTCGTATCTGACTGGCTTTGTTCGTGACGTCCGGCCAGGGATGCAGGGCTTCATCCCTTTGTCTTTCGATGCGTCTCTGAACCGGTCGGCGTCGCAACCCCGGTCTGCCGGCAGCCATTCCGCCGAAGGCAGGCTGCCCGGCAGGGCCGCGGCGCCGGTGCAGTCGCTCACTTGGCCTGCGGTCATGAAGAAGCGGATCGGGCGGCCATCGGCATCTGTGACGGCATGCGGTTTGGTATTCATGCCGCCTTTGGTTCTGCCGGTCAGACGGCCGCGTCGGTCTTCGGGCCCCCCTTCTTGACCCGCAGGCTGGTCGCCGTGCGATGCGCCTTCAGGGACTTGCGCAGGCATGCTCGAACCGATGGCGCAAGCCGGCTCACGTCGATCGTCGCCGTCGTCGGAGTTGCCATCTGAGATGTCAGGCCGTCCATCATCCGGGCAAAGATGCCCTTGTCACCCCATCGCTGCCAGCGGTTGCAGAAGGTCCTGGCCGGGCCAACCGCCTTCGGGGCATCGCACCATCGCAAACCATTGCGATTGATGAATATCATGCCACTCGAAACGCGCCGGTCATCGACGCGCGGTTTGCCGTGGCTCTCGGGGAAGAAGGGTCGCAGGCGCGCCATCTGCACGTCCGTCAGCCAGAAAAGCTTGCTCGTCGGCAGGTCTCCTTGCGGAGCCTGATTCATGCAGCAAGCAAAAGATCAATGGGTCCTGACCCTAGGTGGCACCCTTGTCGAAGGCCGCCAGACCGTCAGTTTCTGGTGCCCGCTCGGGTCCGGTGCGCGAGGCCAGCCGGCGTTGCGTGGCCGGGTCGCACCGCTGGCCGCGCGCGGTGCTGCCGACACGCAGGCTGTCGGAAGCGGCCGTCAATCCGGACTCCGGCGACGACATGCCGGTGCCCGATCCGGATGCCGAAGGAATGGCGGTGCTGGAATGGCAGATGGAGCCGGGGGGATGCTGTGGCCTTCGACCTTCGCACGCGGCACGAAGCGCGCGGCAATGCCAGTCCGGTGCGGCGGCGGGCGTTTTCGCTGCGGCTGGCGGGAGAGGATGCGCGGGCGGTGGACCGACCGGGGCCGACCTCGCCGCCCGATCCGGGGCACGGGTTGGCAGCCGGAAGGCGGCTGCGGGCGGACTGGTTTCCGGTTCTGCGCCGAGGTCGGCTGTATCTGCGACAGGGGCCGGTTCGCGGCGGGCATCGAGCCCCCCGCGAACCGGCGCGCGTCCCGCGGCCGGGAGCGCGGCAAGGCCAGGGCTGCGCGCGGTGCCTGGATCGGGGCGGCTCGGCTGGGTCAGGGGCGGCGGAAGGAGCGCGTGTTCCGGCAGCGTGACCCCGTGCTGGCGTTTTCTGCGGATGCGGGGGGCTGCGGACCCCTCGACCGGCGGGGTCGGCGGCGAGGGCCATCGTCAGACCAGTGCCACCCAGGCGCGGGCGATGGTCAGGCCGTGGAGGTCGGCGGCCGCCCCTGCAGTTGCGGCACGGCCGGGCAGGGCGGCGGTCCAGCCCGGCTCCATCCGCTCGACCAGATCGGCGAACGTGGCGGTCCAGTCGTTGACGAGGGCCCGGCTCGCCTCGAAATGGAACTGCATGCCATAGCCGGCGCGTCCGACGCGAAAGGCCTGCTGGGCGGCGCGGGGCGAGGTGGCGAGGTGCAGGCTGCCCGGCGGGGCGGTGAAGGTGTCGGCGTGCCATTCGAAAATCGGAAACCGGGCGGGCAGGGCCTGCAGCACCGGATCGGTCCGGCCTGCCGCAGTCAGCGCCACCTCGTGCCAGCCGAATTCGCGCGCTGCATCAAGCCGGTTGTCGGCGCCCAACCCGCGCGCCAGAATCTGTGCGCCCAGACAGATGCCAAGCGTCGCGGTGCCGCGGGCAGCTTCGGCGGCCATCAGGGCGGCGAGCCGGGGCAGGTAGGGGTGGGTGGTGTCCGCCAGCGCCGACTGTTCGCCGCCGAACACCACAAGCGCCTCGAAACTGCCAGGGTCGGGCAGGACGCCGTCCAGCCATGGGCGGTATCGGGTGATCCGGGCCGCAGCCTCGTGCAAGGCCACGCCGACCTGGCCATGCTGGGTGAAGGCGGTGTTTTCCACGATCGCGACGCGCATGTCCGGCTCCGGTTTCGCGGCAGTTTTCCTGACTTTCGGCCGGGATTGCAAGGGGGCCGGACCACCCGGAGGAATGGGCCTTGCCAAGCGCCGGGTGGCGTGAAACAGCGGTTCGTCAAACGAAATGCTCCCAAAGCGCCCGATGGAGGATGTCATGGAGATTCGCGAGGCGTTCACCTTTGACGACGTGTTGCTGGTGCCCGCGGCGAGTTCGGTGCTGCCGTCCGAGGCCGATACCGCGACCTTCGTGACCCGCGCGATCCGGATGAACATTCCGCTGCTGTCGTCGGCGATGGACACGGTGACCGAGGGCCGCATGGCGATTGCCATGGCGCAATCGGGCGGGATCGGGGTCATTCACCGCAATCTCGACACCGAGGCGCAGGCGCGCGAGGTGCGCCGCGTCAAGCGGTTCGAAAGCGGTGTGGTGTACGCGCCGATCACCCTGACCCCGGATCAGACCCTGGCCGATGCCAAGGTGTTGATGGACCGCTACAACATCACCGGGTTTCCGGTGATTGACGATCAGGGGCGGGTGTTGGGCATCGTCACCAACCGCGACATGCGGTTTGCCAGCGACGACAAGACCCCGGTTCGGGTGATGATGACAGCCGACAATCTCGCGATCCTGCGCGAGCCTGCCGACCGAGAGGCGGCGATCAGCCTGATGAAGGCGCGGCGGATCGAAAAGCTGCTGGTAACCGATGGCAGCGGCAAACTGACGGGATTGCTGACCCTGAAGGACACCGAAAAGTCGGTGCTGAACCCGCATGCCTGCAAGGATGCCATGGGGCGGTTAAGGGTGGCTGCGGCGACGACTGTCGGCGATGCGGGGTTCGAGCGCAGTCAGGCGTTGATTGATGCGGGCGTGGACATCGTGGTGATCGACACCGCCCATGGTCACAGCGAAGGGGTGGCGCGCGCGGTCGAGCGGATCAAGCGGTTGTCCAACGACGTGCAGGTGGTGGCGGGCAATGTGGCGACTGCCGAGGCGACGCGGGCGCTGATCGGGGCCGGGGCGGATGCCGTGAAGGTCGGCATCGGTCCGGGGTCGATCTGCACGACGCGGATCGTGGCCGGAGTCGGCGTGCCGCAACTGACCGCGATCATGGATGCCGCGCAGGCGGCCGGCGACATTCCGATCATTGCCGATGGCGGCATCAAGTATTCCGGCGATTTCGCCAAGGCGATTGCGGCGGGGGCCTCTTGCGCCATGGTCGGCAGCGCCATCGCCGGGACCGACGAGGCGCCGGGCGAGGTGATCTTGTGGAACGGTCGCTCCTACAAATCCTATCGCGGAATGGGGTCGCTGGGGGCGATGGCGCGTGGGTCGGCCGACCGATACTTCCAGACGGACGCCGCGAGCGACAAGCTGGTGCCCGAGGGGATCGAGGGGCAGGTGCCCTACAAGGGGTCGGCGGCGCAGGTCATCCACCAGATGGTCGGCGGTTTGCGCGCGGCCATGGGCTATACCGGCTGTGCCACGGTGGCCGAGATGCGCCGGAACTGCCAGTTCGTGCGGATCACCGGGGCGGGGCTGAAGGAAAGCCACGTCCACGATGTGCAGATCACCCGGGAAAGCCCGAATTATCGGGTGGGCTGACAGCCGTTGCACGCGGTCGATTGCCCACCGTCTGTCGGTCCTTTCCGCCAGGATTACACATCGGGCCTGCTCGCAAGGCGGTGCGACGTGCCGGGCCGGACCGAAAGCCGGGCTGCACTGCGGCCGTCAGGCGAACGCGCCGCCGATCACGAAGATCAGGCTTTTCGCCAAGGCCCACAGCACCGCCGCGACGACCGAGATCGCCACCACGGTAGCCGCAGCCCCGCCGATCACCCAGACGCCGTCATTCTCCATCAACCCGAGGGCAAACAGGCTGATCGCAAGCGCGGGCAGCATGTTGCCGAACGGGATCGGCAGCATCAGGATCACCGACAGCACCAGCGCCACCAGCCCGATCAGCCGCTCGGCTCGTTCATGCACCAAAAGGCTCAGACGCGGGCGCAAGAACCGTTCCGACCAGGCGAGCCAAGGCTCCATCCGGTCGATGAGGGCCGCGAAGTCGCGGCGGGCGAGCGAGCGGGTGGCAATGAACTTCGGCAGCCACGGGGTGCGGCCCAGCATCATCTGCGATGTCAGATAGATCAGCGGCAAACCGAGGATGCCCGACGTACCGGGCAGGCTGGGCAGCACATTGGGCAGCGCAAAGATCAGCAGCAACGCTCCCATCGCCCGGCTGTCCATCGAGGCCAGCAGATCGGCGATCGACACCCGTTCGCGCTGGGTGTCGGCGGCGATGGCCGCCAGCATGTCGGAAAGCCGGGCTTTACCGCGACTCCTCGGTGGAGCATCGGCGCGGGAAGCGCTGCCGCCCGGCGGGGTTTCCAGCGCCTCGCCGGTTCGGATCGGCTGGCTTTGGGCGGGATCATTGGTCATCTGCAAGGCGTTCCGCTATGGTCAAACTGATCTAGGGGCTCGAGCGGCGCTTGGCCAGTGCCGAACCGGTGCGCTGGCTGGTTTCGGCCTGCAGATCCGCGCTGGGGAGGCACGATGTCAAACGACGCGAGGTTCGGACCGCTGGTTCGGGAGGCGCCATGACCCCGCAGGCGCGGCTGCAAGCGGCCATCGAGGTGCTGGACGCGGTGCTGGACGGGCGGCCGGTCGAGGCGGCCCTGACCGGTTGGGCCAGGTCGCACCGATTTGCCGGGTCGGGCGACCGGGCGGCGCTGCGCGATCTGGTGTTCGACGCCCTGCGGTGTCGCCGCAGTTTTGCCGCACTCGGGGGTGGGCTGACCGGGCGCGGCCTGATCCTGGGATCGCAACGCGCCGCCGGCACGGATGTGGCGGCGTTGTTCAGCGGCACCGGACATGCGCCCGCAGCGATCGGCCCGGGTGACGTCGGACGCGTGCCGGGACCGCTGGAAGCGCTGGATTGCCCCGATTGGCTCGCCGAGCCCCTGACTTCCGCATTGGGGGCCGAGTTTTCCGCGGTGATGCAGGCGCTGCAACGGCGCGCCCCGGTTTTCCTGCGGGTCAATGCCCGTCGGAGCGATGTCGCACAGGCGGTGAATGCGCTGGCGGCCGAGGGGATTTCGGCGCGCCCGCATGGTCTTGCGCGCCATGCTGTGGAAGTCACCGACAATGCTCGAAAAATTATTGCATCGCAGGCCTATGCCACCGGTCTGGTCGAGCTGCAGGACGCCGCGTCGCAAGCGGTGGTCGAGGCCCTGCCGCTGCAGGACGGCGACCGCGTGCTGGATTTCTGCGCGGGCGGTGGCGGCAAGACCATGGCACTGGCGGCACGGGGTGATCTGGCGCTCTGGGCCCATGATGCCAACCCTACGCGGATGCGCGATCTGCCCGTCCGTGCAGCCCGGGCCAAGGTTCGGGTCACCATGACGGAAAACCCCGAAAAAACAGCGCCGTATGACTTGATCCTGACAGATGTCCCGTGCTCCGGCTCTGGCAGTTGGCGGCGCGATCCTGCGGGGAAATGGGCGCTGACCCCGGCGCGGCTGGCCGAACTTGTAGCGCTGCAGGCGCAGATACTTGACCGGACCGCGCCCATGGTGGCGCGGAGCGGCGTGCTCGCCTATGCCACCTGCTCGTTGCTGGAGGCGGAAAACGCGGGCCAGATTGCCGCCTTCTTGGGACGCACCGTTGGTTGGCACCTCCAAAGTCAACGCAATTTCACGCCTTCGCAGGGCGGCGATGGTTTTTTTCTTGCAATATTGACGCGAAAGATGCCTGAATTCGCTCAACCTTGAGGGGTAACTTTCGCTCCCGGTCTGAAAATTCCGGTGTCGGTTAAACCCGGATTAATGATTTCGCCGCCGTATGGACCTGCAAGCGAATCCCAAAGGGGGACAAGGTGACCAGAGCGGTGTCGGGCTTGAGGGACGTCATCGGGTCTGCCCGCGACCATCAACAGCGTTTGTGGCTGCTGGGCGCGGCGTCAGGGGCTGCGCTGTGCCTTGCCTTGCTTGCGCCGCAAAGTGAGGTGCAACTCGCGGCGTTGGTTGCGGGCGTTACCTTTGCAGCGCTGGTTGTGGTGCTGCGGGGGCTGGTGGTCACGCAGGCATGGCAGGGGCGCCGGCAAATCGACCAGTTAAGCCTTCTGGTCGCTCAGGACGCCGCCCCGTGCTTCATGACCGATGATGTCGGGCAAATCCGGTTTCAGAACGAGGCGGCGCAGGCCAGGTTCGGCGAGCGGGACGGGGCCACGCTCGTCGCGGCGCTGCACGACCATTTTGCAGCACCCTCGGCGGTACTGTTTCGTCTGCAGAACCGGGCGGGTCTTGCGGGCGCGGCACGCGAGGACGTGGTGACGCGGCGCGGCCATACCCGGCTGTCGGTACACCGGCTGTCCGAAGACCGCTTCCTGTGGCGGCTGGAAGAGTTTCTCGACAGGGCAGGCGCGGGGCGCGGGGCAGAAACCCTGTCGCTGCCGATGCTGACGGCCAACAAGACCGGTGTCGTGCTCTTTACCAACGAGGCGATGCGGCGGCTTTTGGGTGGGCGGCCCAAGCGTCTGGACCGGATTTTCACCTCACCGGTCCTGCGCTCGGGCGAGGAGGTCGAGGTGTCGGCCGCCGAAGGCCCGGTCCGCGCTGTTCTTGCCGAGATCGAGGGTGGCGGCGAGCGGCGGGAGATCTATCTCTTGCCGGTGCAGTCGCGACCCGACAGCGGCACCGTGCTTGCGGATTTCGAGCATGTGCCGGTGGCGATGTTGAAATTCGCACTGGACGGCAGCCTGTCGGCCGCGAACCGGGCAGCCCGCGAGGTGCTGACACTCGATGTGGTAGCGGGCACGATGTTTCACGACCTGTTCGAGGGGTTGGGGCGGCCGGTGTCGGACTGGCTGTCGGACGTGGGTGCCGAACGGGTGCCCGGCGGCGCCGAAGTCTTGCGGATGCGGGGTGGCGAGATCGAAGTGTTCCTGCAGATCACCTTGCGCCGGATCGTCGAGGCCGGGCGGCCCGGGGTGCTTGCGGTGCTGCAAGATGCGACCGCCCTGAAAACGCTGGAGGCGCAGTTCGTGCAAAGCCAGAAGATGCAGGCGATCGGCCAGCTTGCCGGCGGGGTGGCGCATGATTTCAACAATCTTCTGACGGCGATTTCGGGACATTGCGACCTCTTGCTGCTGCGCCACGACCGCGAGGACCCCGATTTTGCCGATCTGGTGCAGATCCATCAGAACGCCAACCGCGCGGCCTCGCTGGTGGGGCAACTGCTCGCGTTCTCGCGCAAGCAGACGCTGAAACCCGAGCGGGTCGAGTTGCATGAGGTGCTGTCGGATCTCGCGCACCTGTTGAACCGGCTGGTGGGTGAACGGGTAAAACTGCGATTGACCCATGCGGCGGGTCTGGGCGCGATCCGTGCCGACAAGCGGCAGCTGGAGCAGGTGTTGATGAACCTCGTGGTCAACGCCCGAGATGCGATGCCTGGCGGGGGCACCATCCGGATCGCGACCGAAGCGCTGACCCTGCGCGAGGAATTGCGCCGCGACCGTGCCGTGGTGCCGCCCGGCGAGTATGCGGCGATCCGGGTCACCGATACCGGCGTTGGCATCCCCGAGGACCGGCTGCAGAAGATTTTCGAGCCGTTCTATACCACCAAGAAAGCCGGAGAGGGCACCGGGCTTGGTCTTTCGACCGCTTACGGCATCGTCAAGCAGTCGGGTGGCTTCATTTTTGTGGATTCTACGCCTGGCGAGGGATCGGAGTTTCACCTGTATTTCCCGATCCACGACGCACCGTCCGAGTTGGCCGACATTCCCCCCAAGCGGATCGTGCTGCGCCAGGGCGAAGGCGTGGTGCTGCTGGTCGAGGATGAGGCACCGGTGCGGGCCTTTGCCAGCCGAGCGCTCAGGATGCGCGGCTACACGGTGCTCGAGGCCGAAAATGCCGAGGAGGCTTTGAAAACGCTGGAGGATCCGGCGCTGGAGGTTGACATCTTCGTCACCGACGTGGTCATGCCGGGAATGGACGGACCATCCTGGGTGAAACAGGCCCTGGAGACGCGGCCCAATGTTCGGGTGATTTTTGTATCGGGCTATGCCGAGGACTACCTTTCGGAAACGCAGGCGCGGATCCCCAATTCGGTATTTCTGCCCAAACCGTTTTCGCTGACCGATCTGACCGCAACCGTCCAGGGGCAGTTGCACTGATCCGGTGCGAGAGCGATGCAACCTGGCGGATCGTGCGAAAAAATGCTGACAGCCCCTTGCACCTAACCCTTTGTTAACCTGTTTGCGAAAAAGCTGGACTGGCGAGAATTCGATTGAAATGTTCTTGTTTTACCCTGATACAGGATGAACAAAGAACGAACATTGCGGGAATTGCCGTCAGATGGCGGCTGTGCAACAAGGGGACAGGCAGATGGCAGTGACGAACCTTTTGGACATGAAGGACAAGCGCGACATGGACAAGGCGAAGGCGCTGGAAAGCGCGCTGGCGCAGATCGAACGTCAGTTCGGCAAAGGCTCGATCATGCGGCTGGGTGCCAACAGCCCGGCGATGGATATCGAGGCAACATCGACAGGGTCATTGGGGCTCGACATCGCCCTTGGGATCGGCGGGTTGCCGCAGGGCCGCATTGTCGAGATTTACGGGCCGGAATCCTCGGGCAAGACCACTCTGACGCTGCATGTCGTGGCCGAAGCGCAGAAGAAGGGCGGGGTCTGCGCCTTTGTCGATGCCGAACATGCGCTCGACCCGCAATATGCCAAGAAGCTGGGCGTCGATCTGGACGAACTGCTGATCAGTCAACCCGACACCGGCGAGCAGGCGCTGGAGATCGTCGACACCCTCGTGCGCTCAGGCGCGGTCAGCTTGATCGTGGTCGATTCGGTGGCCGCCCTGGTGCCGAAATCCGAGATCGAAGGCGATATGGGCGACATGCAGATGGGCAGCCAGGCCCGGTTGATGAGCCAAGCCATGCGCAAACTGACGGCCAGCATCGGGCGCAGCAACTGCATGGTGATCTTCATCAACCAGATCCGCATGAAGATCGGGGTGATGTTCGGCTCGCCCGAGACCACAACGGGAGGCAACGCGCTGAAGTTCTATGCTTCGGTGCGGCTGGACATCCGGCGCATTGGCGCGATCAAGGAAAAGGATGATGTGGTCGGCAACTCGACCCGGGTGAAGGTGGTGAAGAACAAGGTGGCACCCCCGTTCAAGGAGGTCGAATTCGACATCATGTATGGTGAGGGGATTTCCAAGACCGGCGAGCTGGTCGATCTGGGGGTCAAGGCGGGCGTCGTCGAGAAGTCGGGGTCGTGGTACTCCTACGGCGACGAGCGCATCGGGCAAGGACGCGAGAATGCCAAGAGCTTCCTGCGCAGCAATCCGGGGACTGCGCTGGAGATCGAAGACAAGATCCGTGCCGCGCATGGCCTTGATTTCTCGATCCCGGCAAGCGATGTCGGCGACCTGACAGACGATTGACCAGGCCGTCGCGGCCTGTCCAAACGGCGGTGGACAGGCCGCGACGGCCCCGCTAAACGGGGCGAGCCTGCTTGCAAGAAGGGTCGCCTGCCATGCCGTCGCTGAACGATATTCGTGCCACGTTTCTGGACTTCTTCGTGCGAAACGGTCATCGGCAGGTGGACAGCTCGCCCCTGGTGCCGCGCAACGACCCGACCCTGATGTTCACCAATTCGGGCATGGTGCAGTTCAAGAACTGCTTCACCGGCGTTGAGACGCGCGATTACAAACGGGCGACATCGGCTCAGAAATGCGTGCGGGCGGGCGGCAAGCACAACGACCTGGACAACGTCGGATACACTGCGCGGCACCATACGTTTTTTGAAATGCTGGGAAATTTCAGTTTCGGCGACTATTTCAAGGCCGAGGCGATCGCGTTTGCGTGGGAACTCCTGACCAGGGATTTCGCGTTGAACCCTGACAAGCTGTGCGTCACGGTTTATCACACCGACGACGAGGCGGCCGATATCTGGAAGAAAGTGACCGGGTTTGCGGATCACAAGATCATCCGGATTGCCGGTGACGACAATTTCTGGCGGATGGGGCCGACCGGGCCGTGCGGGCCGTGTACCGAGATTTTCTATGATCACGGTGACAGGATCTGGGGCGGGCCGCCGGGCAGCGCCGAACAGGACGGCGACCGGTTCATCGAGATCTGGAACAATGTCTTCATGCAGAACGAGCAGTTCGCCGACGGGCGTCTTGTGCCGCTCGACATGCAAAGCATCGACACCGGCATGGGGTTGGAGCGGATCGGCGCGCTGCTGCAGGGCAAGCACGACAACTACGACACCGATCTGATGCGCAGCCTGATCGAGGCCTCGGCGCAGGCGACGGGCAGCGACCCCGACGGTCCGGGCCGCACCCATCACCGGGTCATCGCCGACCATCTGCGCAGCACCTCGTTCCTGATTGCCGACGGGGTCATGCCTTCCAACGAGGGCCGCGGCTATGTCTTGCGGCGGATCATGCGGCGGGCAATGCGGCATGCGCACCTGCTGGGCGCGGCGGACCCGGTAATGTACCGGCTGGTACCTTCGCTGGTGCGCGGAATGGGGGCGGCCTATCCCGAACTGGGCCTGGCGCAGGCGCTGATCACCGAAACCCTGCGCAGTGAGGAAGCGCGGTTCAAGCAGACGCTCGACCGAGGGTTGCGGCTGCTGGCGGACGAGGTTGCCCGGTTGGGCGAGGGGTCCGATCTGCCGGGTGCTGCCGCGTTCCGGCTGTATGACACGTATGGTTTTCCGCTGGATCTGACGCAGGATGCGCTGCGTGAACAGGGTCGCGGGGTCGATGTGGCGGGGTTCGAGGCCGCGATGCAGGTGCAGCGAACCAAGGCGCGCGCCGCCTGGACCGGGGCGGGCGGGGCTGCCGATGCGGCGATCTGGTTCGAACTGGCCGAAGCGCACGGGGTGACGGAGTTTCTGGGCTATGACACCGAACAGGCCGAAGCCGAGATCAGGGCGCTGGTGCGCGACGGCGCTATGATCGCAGAAGCCGATCAGGGCAGCGTTCAGATCGTCGTCAACCAGACGCCGTTCTACGCCGAGAGCGGCGGGCAGGTGGGGGATGCCGGCTGGCTTTCCACCGCGACGGGCCGCGCCGAGGTGACCGATACCCGAAAGGTCGCCGGAGTGTTCGTGCATGTGGCGACAGTCGTCGAGGGGCGCATCGCCCCCGGTCAGGCGGCAAAGCTGGAGGTCAATCCGGCGCGGCGCAGCGCGATCCGGGCGAACCATTCGGCAACCCATCTGTTGCACGAAGCGTTGCGGACCGCCCTTGGCGATCATGTGGCGCAGCGCGGCAGCCTGAACGCGGTTGGCCGGCTGCGCTTCGATTTCAGCCATGCGGCGGCGATGACGTCTGCCGAACTCGCGCAAGTCGAGGCCGACGTGAACCGCTTCATCCGGCAGAACAGCCTGGTCGAAACCCGGATCATGACCCCGGATGACGCGCGCGCGCTTGGGGCGCAGGCGCTCTTTGGCGAGAAATATGGCGAAGAGGTACGCGTCGTGTCGATGGGATTGCTTCCGGGGTCGGGCAAGGGGGCGAACGGTGCGGTCTATTCGCTGGAACTCTGCGGCGGCACGCATGTGCGGCGGACTGGCGATATCGGCGTTTTCGTGGCCCTTGGGGACAGTGCCTCGTCCAGCGGCGTGCGGCGGTTCGAGGCGCTGACCGGGCAGGCGGCGCTTGAGATCGGA
>Ga0209591_10003673_pt1 | contig 17723 bp, 29 predicted proteins | sample MAT01_FD_187207 | JGI IMG/M metagenome (GOLD analysis project Ga0209591, IMG submission 187207) | Freshwater microbial communities from Lake Fryxell liftoff mats and glacier meltwater in Antarctica - MAT-01 (SPAdes) (version 2) | ecosystem: Environmental > Aquatic > Freshwater > Ice > Liftoff... | reverse complement strand
TGCAAGATTGGATCAGGTCTTCCACTTCGCCTTCCAGCACCGGATTCAGAGTGAAATTTTGACCGAGCCGATGATCGGTGACGCGATTGTCTTTATAGTTGTAGGTGCGAATTTTTTCAGAGCGTGAGCCTGTGCCTACCTGCGATCGCCGCATCGAAGTCACTTCTGCCTGTTGCTCTCGCAGCTTAATCTCGTACAACTTAGCCCGCAAAATTTGCATCGCCCGTTCGCGGTTTTGAAGCTGCGATCGCTCCTCCGTACAAAAGATCCGAATTCCCGTTGGCTTGTGCATTAAATCAACGGCAGTCTCAACCTTGTTGACGTTCTGTCCACCTGCACCGCCCGATCGCGCCGTCGTCAGTTCAATATCTTTCGGGTCAATCACCACTTCCACATCATCCACTTCCGGCATAATTGCTACCGTTGCCGTTGAAGTATGAATGCGCCCACCTGCCTCAGTCACGGGCACTCGCTGTACTCGGTGAACACCCGCTTCAAATTTGAGTTTGCTGTAAACCATGTTGCCTTGGACTTCCAAGATGGCTTCCTTAAAGCCACCCGCCTCAGCCAAAGACTCACTTACCAGCTTGACGCGCCAACCTTGACCCTCAGCATATCGAGAATAGAGACGCACTAAGTCGCCCGCCCAAATGCTGGCTTCATCGCCGCCCGTTCCTGCCCGAATTTCTAACATGATGTTCTTGTCATCATTCGGATCTGTAGGCAGCAGCAGTACCTTCAGCTTTCGTTCCAGGCTTTCTATTCGTGCAGCCAATTCTTCTGCTTCTAACGCTGCCATTTCTCGCAGCTCGGCATCACTCCCAGATTCTTTCACAATCAACCTGGCTTCTTCCCAACCCGCTTGGGTATTCCGCCACTCATCGTAAGTGTTGACGGTTTCTTCTAGCGATGCACGGGCACGGGCAATTCTCTGGAACTCAGTTGGATCGCGTGCCACGTCAGGGTCGCCCAATCGACGGGTGAGTTCGTTGAAGGTTTGCTCAACAGAATTGAGTTTGGCGATTAGATAAGATTCAGCCATGGAAATTGCCTCAAGGTCAAGAAGTTGGGGAGCTCGTCTCTGATTTACAACAAAGAGCGGCTAGCCCTGATTTTAGTCATCAAGCTAACCGCCGCAGATTTGTTCAGCAGTGACCGCTACTTCTGATCGGGTGCAGCCTGCGAAGCATCTGTCATACCGTACTTGCGGAGGAAGCGCTCAACACGACCTTCGGTGTCAATAATCTTCTGAGTACCCGTATAGAAGGGGTGATTACCTGACCATACATCGACATGCAGTTCGGGTCGGGTGGAACCTACGGTCATTACCACTTCGCCGTTGCAGTAAACTTTTGCGTCAGGATACCATTTAGGGTGAATATCTTTAGCCATGATTGCGCCTGTAGTGCTTTTGTAATTCTATCAAAATTTTTCTGAACAGGAGAGGCAGTGACCCGCCTCGCTGAATTCCTAAATTAACGCTTGGAGTACTGTGGAGCCTTACGCGCTTTATGCAAGCCGTACTTCTTCCGTTCCTTTGCTCGCGGGTCGCGGGTCAGGTAGCCCTCTACTTTTAGGGGCTTGCGGTTATCGGGGTCGAGTTGGCAAAGTGCCCGTGCCACGCCCAACTTAATCGAGTCTGCTTGTCCAGTCAGACCGCCACCATGAACGTTAACCAAAATGTCATACTCACCTTCCAACCCTAGAGTTTCTAGAGGAGCTTTCGCTGCCGCTAGATAGCCATGATTGAATTGGAGATACAAATCCCCCGGTTTCTTATTGATGATCAGTTGACCCGAACCTGGGACGAGGCGTACCCGAGCAACCGATGTCTTCCGACGACCAGTGCCTAGGTAAACGACGCGATCGCTTTTATCAGTCGCTTGCATTAGTCTTTTCCTCCGGGAAGTGTATTAATTACCAAGACTTGAGGTGACTGAGCTTGATGGGGATGCTCGCCGCCTGCATAAACTTTCAACTTAGTGAATAGTTGACGACCCAAGGTGTTCTTGGGCAACATTCCCTTAACCGCTTGCTCGATAATTCGTTCAGGAATACGGGCTTGCAACTTTTCAAAAGTTTCAGTTTTCATCCCACCCGGACGACCGGAGTGACGACGATAAAGCTTTTGGGAACGCTTCTTCCCAGTTACTTCAACCTTCTCAGCATTGATCACCACAACAAAATCACCTGTATCGAGGTGAGGGGTGAAGGTAGGTTTGTTTTTTCCCCGCAGAATCGTGGCGACTTCACTGGCGAGTCGTCCGAGCCGTTGCTGATTGGCATCGACAACGTACCAATTTCGCTCAATCGACTCCTGGGATGGGAGGTAGGTCTTGTTCATGGCGCTTCAATATCCTTTAAACACATTCAAAAACTTAGGGTCAGACTTATCTGGGCATTGGGCTTACCCAAGGCAGTAATCGGGTTCACTCAGGGACGAAAAAACAAATCGAGGCTGGCTATCAAACCATAGATCAGGCGGAAAAGGAAAATCGGGGTAACCGACTCGTAAGAGACAAAGACCTTGGGGCGGTGCAGCATATTTCACCAAGTCTCGCCGCTGATCTGTCCAGATTTCGGTGAATTGTGCAGGCGATCGCAACCCCCGTCCCACCTCCACCAACATCCCCACTAGCAAGCGCATCATCCCGTACAAAAAGCCACTTGCCTGAATCTCGATTTGAACCACCGACCCTTGCCTTGTACATTCCGCTGCCTGAACATCTACCCAAGAATGGGGGCGGCTCGAACCAGCCCGATGAAATGCCGCCAAATGATGACGACCCAGGAGGGGATCTAAAGCAGCTTGAATCAGTGACTCATCCAGCGGAGCGTGGTAATAATGCCAAGCAAAAGGTCGAACGAACAGATTGGGACGCGCTTCTGTATACATGGTATACCGATAGCGCCGCCAAATCGCCGAGAACCGAGCGTGCCAATTGCTTTCCACCGCTGTCGATGCCCGAATAACGATGTCCGGTGACAACCGACCATTCAAAATATCAGCCCAGCGATAGGCAGGAATTAGCGTTTCGACGTCGAAGTGCGCCACTTGCGCGGCAGCATGAACTCCAGAATCTGTTCTGCCCGCACCGTGCAACGTAACGGGGCATTGAAGAACAGCCTGGAGCGCAGCTTCGATTTCCTCTTGAACGCTGCGGTGCTGGGGTTGCCGCTGCCAACCATGAAAATGAGTGCCCAAGTACTGAATGACTAGAGCAACTCGCTGCTGCTTAGAAGTCGAATCTTCCACCTCTAAGCAGTCCATGGATTGAGACAGCTTTACTGACATGGCGCAATCAGGTTAGTTCAATGATTGCCATCTCAGCATTGTCACCCCGACGATTGATGGTGCGCAGAACGCGAGTATAGCCACCCTGGCGGGCACCATAACGTTCTTGTGCCCCTTCAAACAAGGCGTGAACCAACTGCTTGTCGTAAATATAGCCCATAGCTCGACGACGAGCTGAAAGCGATCCATCTTTCGCCAACGTGACCATTCGATCAGCCTCCGCCTGCACCGCTTTGGCGCGAATTTTGGTGGTGGTGATCCGTCCGTGACGAATTAGTTCAGTAGTGAGCGCTCTTAAAAGCGCCTTGCGTTGGTCAGCGGGTTTCCCCAACATGGCAACGCGGCAACGGTGACGCATAGCAATTAGCAACTAGAGGTTAATAGTAAAACACAGGCTAGCCTGCAACATTCTTGCCCTACGTAGGACGAGAAGCTTTGTCGTGGGGCAAAGTAATGCCCAACCGATCTTGGAGCGCTTGAATGACTTCTTCAGCCGACTTTGCCCCAAAATTCTTAATTTCAAGCAGATCTTCTTGAGTGTAGTCCAAGAGGTCTGCGACAGAATTAATCTGCGCCCGTTTCAGACAGTTATATGCTCGGACGGAAAGCTGTAGTTCTTCGATGGGAATTTGATTGTTGGGATCAATTTCACCGTCATCCATAATGTCAATCTGCCGGAAATCAATTTCTTTGAGAGGATTAAATAAATCCACCAAGATATTTGCCGCCTGACTGAGAGACTCTTGAGGGGTCAAACTGCCGTTCGTCCAAATTTCCATGACCAACCGATCTTTCTCAATTGTCGTGCCCACCCGACCGTCCTCAATGGTGTAGTTCACCTTGCGAACGGGCATGAATACTGCGTCGATTTGCAGAAAATCTAGAGCACCTGCATCGTCGCGGTTGCGATCGATCGCCCGGTAGCCTACACCTTTCTCAATCCGAAACTCCATTTCTAGAGTTGCACCTGCTGCCAGAGTGGCAATGTACTGATCAGTATTGATTGCTTCTACTTCCGTAGGCAAATCAAACATCCCAGCAGTTACAGTGACAGGTCCTTCCACTCGAATCCGACCAATTTGAGGCTGGGCTGAGTAGCTCTTCAGCACAACTTCCTTCATGTTCAGCAGAATATCTAGGACATCCTCCCGCACACCCGGAATCGTCATGAACTCGTGACTCACGCCTGCGATGCGAACAGCCGCAACAGCCGCCCCTTCAATATTTGACAGCAGAACACGCCGTAAAGCATTCCCTACGGTAATTCCCTGCCCCCGCTCAAGGGGTTCTAAAACAAACTTGCTGTATGAACTCTGATCATCTGCAATGTCAGTTTCTACACATTCAACCTGAAATTGTGGCACAGCCGATCCTCCCTTTTCCTTAACCGCCTGAAAAGCAAGCTACTTTCCCAACCCATCTCATCCATTAAAATGCTGCTTAAATTAACCTTCGCTAAATCAAGCAGCCTAATACCTATACTCGACGACGCTTAGGAGGACGACAGCCATTGTGAGGGATGGGGGTTACGTCCCGAATCAGGGTGATTTCCAACCCAGCGCCCTGAAGCGCCCGAATTGCAGTTTCACGACCTGAGCCAGGACCACTGACCAAAACCTCAACCTGACGCATCCCCTGAGAGGTTGCCCCTTGAGCTGCTCTCTCTGCCGCTGTTTGAGCCGCAAAGGGCGTGCCTTTCTTAGCGCCCTTAAAGCCGCTAGAACCAGATGAAGCCCAAGAGATCGCTTCGCCGTTAGGGTCGGTAATCGTCACAATTGTGTTGTTAAACGTAGACTGAATGTGAGCCACACCGCTGGGTACGTTGCGCTTAGATTTTTTAGCTCCAGTCCTTTTTGTCGGTTGTCGCGCCATGTTCGTGCCTTTACTTGAAATTCTCTATGACTTACTTCTTACCAGGAGCTTTCTTCTTACCTGCGACTGTCCGACGTCCGCCCCGACGAGTGCGGGCGTTTGTCCGAGTTCGCTGCCCCCGAACTGGCAACCCTAGCCGATGACGACGACCACGATAGGTACCAATGTCCATCAACCGTTTAATGTTCATCGATTCCCAGCGTCTGAGGTCACCCTCAATCTGATAGTCGGTTTCAACTGTTTCTCGTAAAAGAGAAACATCAGCATCGCTCAAATCTTTAACACGAGTATCAGGATTGACCCCTGTTTTAGCAATTACTTGCTTGGCTCTGGTTAAGCCAATTCCATAGATGTATGTCAGACCAATCTCAATACGCTTATCGCGTGGAAGGTCTACTCCGGCAATTCGTGCCACGCTTCAAACCTCTCTGATTTTTGCTTTTAGCGACAGACTTAATCAATATAGCTAGAATCCAAAACTCTAAAACAGTTGCCTGGGCACGCCTTGAGTCCTGCTGACAGATGCAGACGGCTTCTAGCCCTGACGTTGCTTATGCTTGGGATTTGAGCAAATCACCATTACACGACCCCGACGACGGATGACGCGACATTTTTCGCAAATTTTACGTACAGATGCTCGGACTTTCATGTCCCCTTGTTACCACAAAGACTACAAACACAACATAATACCGATATTTACAGCGCTTGTCAAATTGTTTGACTTTACCTGCCGCAATTCCTAGAACTCCATCTACTTTTTGTTACGAAGTCGGTAGGTAATCCTACCTTTCGTTAAGTCGTAGGGAGTCAGTTCTACCTTGACGCGATCGCCCGGTAGAATTTTGATGTAATTCCGGCGAATTTTGCCAGAAATATGTGCCAAAACGTTGAACCCATTATCTAAGTCAACTCGAAACATAGCGTTAGGCAGTGAGTCTATCACCGTCCCCTCCATTTCAATCAGATCCTGTTTAGACAAGACAACCTTCCCTGTTGTAAGTTAGTGAGCGGGCTAAAAGATTAAGAATTTTGAGTTTTCGTTAAAAAGTCTTTTTAAAAGGTTTTGACAACTTAGCCTAACAAATTTTTATAAAATCATATCGATTTTGACCGTAGCAATACGGCGATAAGAAACTTTTCAGCTTGCAACCTTTAGAAGTAAAGATTTCTGCCTTTATCAAGACTTACTGAATAGCAGATGCCAATTCTGCCGCTACCTCCTCAATAGGCTGGGAGCCATCAATCGTGATTAGTATTTCTCGATCCTGATAAAAGTCAATCAAAGGCGCAGTTTGCCTGCGGTAGACTCCCAAACGATTGAGAATGACTTCTTCGTTGTCGTCTTGACGTCCGCGCTCTAGGAGTCGCTGCACTAACAGCTCATCAGGGACATCAAGGTTAATCACTGAGTCACAGGACTGGTTGATGTCCTGAAGCAGTTGATCTAGAAAGGTTGCTTGAGTAACAGTTCGAGGAAACCCATCTAAAAGCCAACCGGAAGCAGTGTCAGGCTGAGCGAGGCGATCGCGTACCATCTCCAGAATCAACGAATCGGGAACTAAGTCCCCAGCATCCATATAAGCCCCGGCTTGCAGCCCTAAATCTGTTTTTTGAGACACTGCAACCCGCAGAATGTCTCCTGTTGAGATATGGGGAATAGCACGAGATTTCGCCAACTCTTGCGCCTGGGTTCCTTTGCCTGCGCCTGGTGGCCCTAGAAAGATTAGCCGCGTCACTGTTTCACCATCCCCTCATAGCGTTGAGAAATTACATAGGTTTGAATTTGTTTTGCCGTGTCGATCGCCACACCCACCAAAATTAGAATGGAAGTTGCGCCTAATCCTTGAAACGTTCTGACCTGAGTTGCCCCTTCAACAGCCGTAGGCAAAATCGCTACTAAACCCAAGAAGCCTGCTCCTAAAAAGGTCAAACGATTTAATACCCGCCCAATATACTCACTGGTTGCTTTCCCTGGACGAATGCCAGGAATACTAGCACCCATTTTTTTCAGGTTTTGCGACATATCTACAGGGTTAACAATTAGCGACGAATAAAAGTAACTAAAAAATACAATCAGCACCATTTGTAGGAGCGGATAGAGCCAGGTACCTGGTTGAATATAGCCAATGACCGAAGCAATGATTTGGTTATTAGAAAAAGCTTGACCTAGAGCAAAAGGCAAGGACAACATGGCACTAGCAAAAATAATCGGCATCACCCCTCCCTGGTTAAGGCGTAGGGGAAGATAGCTGCTTTTTTCCTGATACGTGCGCTTACCGACTTGACGACGAGCAGAGATAATCGGAATACGCCGAGTTCCTTCTTGCACAAAGACAATGCTGACAATCATCACTAAAAAGACGACGAGCAAAATAATAACCCGACCCACAATACTGCTATCGCCGCTCTGGGCTAGTTCTAAGGTTTGACCTAAAGACTTGGGCAGGGTAGAAACAATACTGACGAAAATCAGCAACGATGCACCATTCCCAATGCCTCGCTCTGTGATCACTTCACTGATCCACATGACAAACATAGAGCCTGCGGTAAGAGCAATGACGGTTTCGGCGATCGATGAGAATTCAGGACTCAAAGCTTTTAGGTTGATCAACAAAGTGGTGATCATGATGCTGTTGAGAATTGCCCAACCCAAAGCCACAAAGCGAGTAATTTGGGAAATCTTGCGTCGTCCTGCTTCCCCTTCGTTCTTTTGCAAATCCTCTAACTGGGGAATTGCGGCGGTCATGAGTTGAATAATAATAGAGGCATTAATGTAAGGCAAAATGCCCAAGGCAAAAATGCCTAGGGCTGAAATCCCCCCTCCTGCCAATACGTCTAGAAAACTGACTAGACTGCCTAGTCCACTGCCTTGAAGCGCAGATTGAAATGCGTCTCGATCAATTCCAGGGATAGGTAAATAGATGCCCAGGCGAACTAAGATCAGTAGCCCAACAGTAACAAGCAGCCGACCTCGGAGTCCGGCTGCTTGAGCCATCTGCACAAAGGTTTCTTGTGCAGATGGTGCTTTATCTCGATTAACAACCATGCAGGTTTTCCTCTATGCGTAGTGGTAGTGGCACGGATAGATTCGATACTTAATACATTTTACAGCGCGGAGCTAGCGACTTAAAAAATCGATCGCCAGCGCCATTAATCCGGTGCATCGCAGCTTCCACCCGCCGCTTCAATTTTAGCGCGAGCAGATTTAGTAAACGCCACCGCTTTCACGTTCAAGGCTACTGCAATCTCACCCGTTCCCAAAATCTTCAGAGGTCCATCATCAGAGGTGATAATGCCCGCTTCCATGAGGGAAGATAGAGTTACTTCACTGCTTGCCGCCAGTCCTGCCAAATCCTTAATATTGATAATCGTAAATTGCTTCCGATTGATCAAGGGAAAATGCTTCAGCTTTGGAATACGACGATACAGAGGCATTTGCCCCCCTTCAAAGCCAGGGCGGGTACCACTACCCGATCGAGACTTTTGACCTCTCATTCCAAAGCCACAGCTAGCGCCTTGTCCAGCAGCAATGCCCCGACCCTTGCGCGTCTTACGTTTTTGAGAACCCTTTTGGGGTACAGCGTCTTCTAATCTCATAGTTTTATCCAATAAAAGCTCGTGAGTTCTGCTGATTAGCTCTAAAGCCAGCCAGCTTTATGCGTAGAGGTTCTCAACTGGAATGCCCCGCTCTTCAGCCACTTCAGAAAAAGTGCGTAGAGAGCCTAATGCATTCGCGGCTGCTCTTGCATTGTTGAGCGGATTACCTGAACCTAGCTGCTTCGCCAAAATGTTACGGATGCCAGCAAGCTCAAGAACCATCCGAACTGCGCCTCCAGCAATAACGCCAGTACCCGGTGCAGCAGGGCGCATCATGACTTTTGCGCCACCGCCATTGCCATTGACTGGATGGGGAATAGAATTCGACTTAGTTAAAGGCACTTCCACAAGATGCTTCTTCCCATCGGCAACGCCTTTCTTGACCGCGCCGATTACGTCGCTAGCTTTACCCACACCCACACCGACTTGACCGCGTTCATTCCCAACAATCACAACTGCCCGGAAGCTAAGTTTTTTACCACCCTTAACGACCTTAGTGACCCGCTTGATCTGAACAACACGCTCTTGCCACTCAGACTCTTTTTCCTTGGCGCGACCGCCTTTCTTACCGCCACCTTTAGCATTAGCATTAGAAGCCATATTCATTTCTCCTAGAAGTCTAGTCCGCCTTCACGTGCCGCATCAGCTAGAGCTTTGACTCGACCGTGATAGAGGTTGCCCCCGCGATCGAACACTACTCGCTTAATGCCCTGGGCGATCGCCCGTTCTGCTAGCAATTTGCCGACTTGTGCCGAGGCATCGCAGTTGTTTGCCGAATCCAGAACTTTCCTGAGATCCGCTTCCAAGGTCGAAGCCGAAGCCATCGTGTGATGATTCGTATCGTCGATCACTTGGGCATAGATATGCTGATTGGAACGGTAAACAGCTAACCGAGGGCGCTCCGTCGTACCCGTCACGTCTTTGCGAACGCGAGCGTGACGACGACGAGTTGATTCCTTGCGCGTCATTTTCATAACTATTTCTTCCCTGCCTTACCAGCTTTACGTCTAACCACTTCTCCGGCATAGCGAATACCTTTGCCTTTGTAAGGCTCAGGTGGACGGACTGCCCGGATTCGGGCAGTGGTATTGCCGACAATTTCTTTGTCAATGCCACTGACAATGACATTGGTGTTGTTCTCAACCGCTACCTGAATTCCATCGGGTGGCTCAATTTGAACAGGGTTACTATAACCCACGTTTAGCACCAAATTCCGTCCCTGAACCAAAGCCCGATAGCCTACACCCTGAATTTCTAGACGCTTCTGAAAACCTTGAGAAACACCTTCCACCATGTTGGCGATGAGAGTGCGGCAAAGTCCATGCCGTTGCCGAGCAGGTCGGGACTCGTTCCGGCGATTCACCAGAACAGTATCTCCTTCCTGGACAACCTCCACTTCAGGAGGCAGGGTGCGCGATAGCTCACCTTTGGGTCCTTTCACAGCAACGTGCTGACCGTTAATCGTAACGGTCACTTGGGGGGGGACAGGAATAGGGCGCTTACCAATACGAGACATGATCGTTTCTCCTGGACAAATGAATTCTTTTCTATGCCCTACCAGACATAACAGAGGACTTCGCCCCCTAACCCTTGCCGCCGAGCATCGCGGTCGGTCATGATGCCGCTGGAAGTCGAAATGATGGCAATACCAATGCCGCCAAGAACTCTAGGGAGCTCTTTACGGTTGGAATAAACCCGAAGTCCAGGCTTGCTCACCCGCTTGAGGGTCGTGATTAAAGGGCGACGTGCTTTACCCTTATACTTTAACGCCACCACTAACGTCCGCTTAATACCGTCTTCTGTTTCAGAGAAGCCTTCGATAAAGCCTTCGTTTTGTAATACCGCCGCAATACTGCGGGTCATTTTGGTGGATGGTATATCTGTCGTTTGATGCCGCGCCAAGCCTGCATTCCGGATGCGCGTCAGCATATCTGCAATTGTGTCATTAGCCGCCATAATTTCCTCTTTGTGAAGATATGCCTCAGTTATCCCGGAAGGGCATTCCTAGTTCTTTGAGCAAGGCTCGACCCTCTTCATCGGTTTGGGCAGTTGTGATGATGGAGATGTCCATGCCTCGAACTTGATCTACGGAGTCGTATTCGACTTCGGGGAAAATCAACTGTTCGCGCAAGCCCAGCGTGTAGTTCCCACGACCATCAAAGCTTTTAGGACTAACGCCCCGAAAATCTCGAATCCGAGGAAGAGACAGGTTGATCAAGCGATTAAGAAAGGAGTACATCCGGTCGGCACGCAGGGTCACCATGATACCTACAGGCATCCCTTGACGAATTTTGAATCCGGCGATCGCCTTCTTCGCCCGCGTTACAACAGGCTTTTGTCCTGTAATCACACTAATCTCGTTAAGCGAAGCTTCCATTGCCTTAGCATTTTGAGCTGCTTCCCCCAAGCCCCGGTTCATCGTTACTTTGATAACCTTGGGCACCTGATGAGCATTTTGATACTGAAACTGTTCCATTAGCTTAGGAACAACTTTTTCCAGGTAAAGTGCCTTAAGTGAATCGTTCATCTGTTTATCCTTAAATGTCCCTGGACTTGGTCAGGGAAGAATGATTAATCAATGATCTCACCCGTTTTCTTCAGCATTCGCACCTTGCGACCATCAGCATTGACGGTATAACAAATGCGGCTAGCAATCTTCTGCTGGGTGGAATACACCATGACATTAGAGCTATGAATAGGGAACTCAGTGGTCGTGATTTGACCGGATTCACCTTCTTGCTGAGGCTTAACGTGCTTAGTCTTAATGTTGACCCCTTTTACCAATACCTTGCTGTTAGCAGGATAGGTTTTCAAGACTTCGCCGATCGTGCCTTTGTCTCTGCCAGCGATAACCTGAACGGTATCGCCTTTCTTGACGTGGATTGTCGTGCGTTGAGGAGTTTTTTTAGTTTGTTTCGGCATCACAGCACCTCCGGAGCCAGAGATACAATTTTGGTAAAGCTTTTGTCGCGCAGTTCCCGGGCAACTGGACCAAACACCCGCGTTCCCTTGGGATTCCCATCCGCGTTAATAATGACAGCAGCATTATCATCAAACCGAATGCTCATACCGCTGTCTCGACGCAATCCTTTGCGTGTGCGCACGACTACTGCCCGCACCACATCAGATTTCTTCACTGCCATGTTAGGAATTGCATCCTTCACAACGGCAATAATTACATCACCGACTCCGGCATAGCGGCGGTTGCCGCCCAACACACGAATGCACATCAGCTTACGAGCGCCGCTGTTATCCGCTACGTTTAAATAACTTTCTTGTTGAATCATCGCCTTGTTCCCCTAGTTGTCGGAAATATGTGGCTCTTAAACGTCGGGGGCATTGCCGAGAATCTCAATCACAGCCCAGCGCTTAGTGCGGCTGAGAGGACGGGTCTCTTGAATGCGGACGCGATCGCCCACCTGACACTTGTTTTCTTCGTCATGAACTTTATATCGCTTGGTGCGAACCATGATCTTCTTGTACTTCGGGTGTGGCGCGCGGTTTTCGATCGCCACCACCACCGTTTTCTGCATTTTGTCGCTTACTACTAAGCCGACTCTCTCTTTGACTGCCATAAAGCCTACTCCTCTGAACTGGCGGAAGCCGCTAATTGGCGCTGTCGTTCGATGGTCATAAGTTGAGCCAGACGATGGCGCTTGTGCTTGAATTGATGAGGCTTATCCATCTGACGGGTCGCCTTTTGAAAGCGTAGTTGGAATAGCTCCTTCTTGACCGTCGTAATTTGATCGCTCAACTCTTGATCACTCAAATCCTTAATTTCATCAACCTTGGGTAGAGGCATGGTTAAAATTCTCCTTCCGCAGGGCGACTAATAAACTTGGTCTTGATGGGCAGTTTGAACGATGCTAACCGCATAGCCTCACGAGCTGTCTCTTCTGGCACGCCGCCAATTTCAAACATGACTCGACCTGGCTTAACAACAGCTACCCAAAATTCAGGGTTACCTTTACCAGAACCCATCCGGGTTTCAGCAGGACGCATAGTGACTGATTTATCCGGGAAAATCCGAATCCAAATCTGCCCACCTCGGCGAATATACCGAGTCATAGCACGTCGACTGGCTTCAATCTGGCGAGCAGTGATCCAAGAAGGCTCTAACGCCTGCAATGCAAAATCGCCAAAATCGACTTTATTGCCAGCAGTTGCCATCCCGCGCATCCGACCACGGTGCTGTTTCCGAAACTTTGTTCTTTTAGGACTTAACATAATCTCTATCCTTCGTTAGAGCGGTCTTCGTACTGCTGACGACGGCGCTGCTGCTGTTGCCGACGACGGGGTTGAGCGTTAGCAGGCTGAACTTCGAGTTCTTGACCTGGAATAATCTCGCCCTTAAATACCCAAACTTTGATGCCCAAAATTCCATAAATGGTCTGAGCAGTGCGGTAGGCGTAGTCAATATCGGCTCGCAGCGTGTGAAGTGGAACCTTCCCTTCCCGCGTGTACTCCGTTCGAGCAATTTCTGCTCCATTGAGCCGTCCGCTGACCTGAATCTTAATCCCTTCAATGCCTGCCCGTTGTGCTCGTTGAATCGCTTGACGAACCACCCGACGGAAGGAAACCCGACGTTCGAGCTGCTGCCCAACGTACTCGGCGATCAATCCGGCATCGGCATCCACTCGTGCCACTTCAATGACGTTGATGCGGATTTGCCGCTCGGTGTCACCTAGCGCTTTTTGCAAACCAACTCGCAACTCTTCAATGCCTTGCCCCCCTCGCCCTACGACCACGCCGGGACGCGCCGTATGGACTTCGAGATCAATTTGATCAGCTTTGCGCTCAATTCGCACCTGGGAAATACCAGGGCTATCTAAGCTTTTCAGCTTGTAAGGATTCTTCTCAATGAAGTTCCGGATGGTGTAATCTTCTTGGAGAAGTTTTGGATAGCGGTCGGAATCAGCAAACCAACGAGAGCGATGCTCTTGGGTGATGCCGAGTCTGAAACCGACTGGATGAATCTTCTGTCCCACGGTGCGTCCTCTGAGATCAATAATGTGGTGCGATTATGCTTCCGCGCCAGGGGCAACGGTAATCGTGATGTGACAAGTCGGCTTCCGAATTTGATATGCCCGACCTTGTGCACGAGGGCGGAAACGCTTTAGCACGGGACCTTGATCCGCAAATGCTTGAGCGACCACCAAATCTGCTGGGGTATACCCTTCGTTGTGCTCGGCGTTCGCCACCGCTGACCGGAGTACTTTCAAAATGGGTTCACAAGCCCGATAAGGCATGAATTCCAAAATGATTAGCGCTTCCCGATAAGAACGCCCCCGAATTTGATCCAGGACTCGACGCACCTTGTGAGGTGACATCCGAATGAAGCGAGCGACCGCTTTAACTTCTCCATTTTCAAGAGCCATCGTTTTCTCCTAGCGGCTTCCTATCGACGTGCCTTCTTATCGCTTTTCGCGTGACCCCGGAAGGTGCGGGTAGGGGCGAATTCCCCCAGCTTATGACCTACCATTTGCTCGGTCACATACACAGGCACATGCTGCCGACCGTTGTGAACGGCAATAGTATGTCCAATCATTTGAGGCAAAATTGTAGAAGCTCTTGACCAGGTTTTAATCAACTGCTTTTCGCCCTTATTATTGAGCGCTTCTACTTTGCTGAGCAGATGGTCTGCAACAAACGGACCTTTTTTAAGAGAGCGAGACATAATTTCAACTCACATACAGAAAAACAACCCTAAGACTCGCGACCGCCCCTGCCTCGCTTGGAAGTACGGCGACGACGACGAACAATTAACCGACTGCTCAGTTTCTTCTTCTTCCGAGTCTTGTAGCCCAACGTTGGCTTACCCCAAGGAGTAACAGGCCCAGGACGACCAATGGGTGCTCGTCCTTCACCACCACCGTGTGGGTGATCCACAGGGTTCATGACGCTGCCTCGAACCTGAGGTCTACGACCTTTCCAGCGCTTGCGCCCAGCTTTACCAAAGCTGGTGTTACGAACGTCACCGTTGCCCACTTGACCAATGGTGGCGTAGCATTCTTTGCGAACAAGACGAACTTCAGTGGAAGGCAAACGCAGCGTGACGTAATCACCCTCTTTTGCAACCACTTGAGCAGACGTACCCGCCGCTCGAACGATTTGTCCACCTTTACCCGCTACTAGCTCGACGTTGTGAACGGTTGTACCTAAAGGCATATTGCCTAAGGGCAGTGCATTCCCAACTTCAAAAGGCGAATCGGGGCCCGAAATCACGATCGCCCCTACTGCCAAGTTAGCAGGATGGATAATATAGCGCTTCTCACCATCGCGGTAAAACAGTAGCGCCAGCCGAGCATTCCGGTTAGGGTCATACTCGATCGCGGCCACTTTAGCGGGAATGTTGTGCTTGTTCCGGCGGAAATCCACCATCCGGTATAGCTGTTTGTGTCCACCACCCCGATGACGGCAGGTGATGACACCTCGGTTGTTACGACCCTTAGGGCTGTGAACCGAGAAGGTTAAAGACTTCTCGGGCGTTGTCTTTGTAATCTCAGAGAAGTCTGAGACGACGCGCTGCCGGGTGCCAGGTGTATAAGGTTTGAAAGAACGAATACCCATAATCTCAAGCTCTCAAAGAATTCTAGACTTCAGGGAACAGGGTGATTGAATCCCCTGATGCCAGCGTAACAACGGCTCGTTTGTATTGAGCACGGTGTCCCAAAAACTTACCCACCCGACGATCCTTTTTAGGAGGAGTCTGGGTATTGACATCAACAACTTTGACTTCAAATAACTCTTCGATCGCCGCCTTAATTTGCGGCTTGGTTGCTTTAGGGGCAACCTCGAAGGTGTATTTGTTTTGCTCTAACAGCAAGGTCGCTTTCTCTGTTATCAAAGGACGACGCACTAAATCTGGAAGATTGCGAGGATCAAACTTGGCCACCGTACACCTCCTGGATTTTTGCGATCGCTTCTTCAGTCGCCACGATTTTGTCGGCTGCCAAAATGTCAAAGACATTCAGGTTTGAGGCAGAAATCATCCGCAGTTTAGCAATATTGCGGCTCGACAGATACACGTTTTCATTGCGTTCGGCAACAATCAGCAGCACCTTCGATTCTGGCTCAACGCCCCAGCGAGACATTGCTGAGAGCAAATCCTTGGTCTTAGGACGAGATAGCTGCTCCGCAAAATCTGCGACCACCACTAAGTCTTCCACCCGACTGTAGAATGCAGTTCGCAATGCTAACTGCCGCTCTTTACGGTTCATTTTGACTGAGAAATCTCTGGGCTTAGGACCAAAGATTACCCCACCACCTCGCCATAGAGGAGAACGACTAGAACCCGCACGAGCGCGCCCTGTTCCTTTCTGCCGCCAAGGTTTGCGTCCACCACCTCTGACCTCAGCCCGGGTTTTGGTCGAAACCGTTCCCTGGCGAGAGTTGTTCATCTGACGAACCAGCGCCCGATGAACAACGTGGGAAGCGGTTTCTTCTTTGGCGACTTTCAATTCCAGCGATGTTGTACCGCTGTCTTCGCCATCCCAATTTTTTACTGTGCAATCAACCATTGCAGTATTTCTCCGCTCCCGCTACTTTCCAACAATCGTTGCAGGCAGAATGTTTAGCAATGCGCCGGGTTTGCCCGGAACTGCACCCTTAATCAAGATCAAGTTGCGTTCTGCATCTACTTTAATTACGGTCAACTTCCGAACCGTGACTCGGACGTTGCCCATCTGCCCCGCCATCCGCTTACCCGGAAAAACTCGACCTGGTGTCGTGCCTGCTCCAGTAGAACCTGGCTGTCTGTGGTTCTTAGAACCGTGAGACATGGGACCTCGCTTGAAGTTATGACGCTTTTGATAGCCAGCAAAGCCTTTACCAATGCTAGTACCGACTACATCAACGAGCTGACCGACTTCAAACGCATCTGCTTTCACTTCTTGACCCAGTTCGTACGGGGTAGCATCGCCAAGACGATACTCCTGTAAATGCCGCAACGGTGCAGCACTCGACTTTGCCAAGTGACCTAACTCAGGCTTAGTCAACGATTTGACCTTAGTCTCACCGAAGCCAAGTTGGATAGCTGTGTAGCCATCGGTCTGAGCGGTTTTAATTTGTGTAACTGTGCATGGCCCTGCTTGAACAACGGTGACAGGAACTGCGAGTCCTGCCTCATTGAATATCTGGGTCATGCCAAGTTTTGTGCCTAGAATACCAACGGACACAGTACGTCTCCCCTGTTTTACACGGTGCATTGGAGCAGACTGACAGTTATGCTCCACTTAGAACACGCCAGCCTGTTGATCTCCGGTTGGGTTAAAGCAGAGGTTCAGCGTAAAACTCTCTACCTTACGGTAGGAGGGTTGCGTCAAACCTTTGCAATAGCTCAAGCAGGCTTGAAGAGTTTCAAAAATCTCTCATTCGCTTCAGCCTGAAAGTGCCGGGACTTGAACAGTAGACTGCTCAGTATCCCTGTGGCGTAAATCGTCTTCAAGCGCTTTACCAATGTTTAACGCTGGATGATTCGATCGCCTTATTTCGGCAACAGCTACCAATCATAAGCAATAAACATGCAGTTGTCTACTACATCTTTTAAAATTATGTCTAGTAGGACACAACCCTTCCTTTTTCAACGTAGTAAAGCGCAACAGCAAAAAAATCAGTAAAGGCTCTTCTGATAAGGGGAGGCTATCGGTTGAATGCGAAAAGAGCGACAGAAGTGGCTTGAAGTGCGATCGCCAGCTCACTATAATCAGCTAAGGCTGACGTGAACCACAGGAAAGGACACAGGACTTATGGCGTTGATCACTACGGGTAAACCGTTCATTAAAGCTTTGGAAACCTCCGGCGCAGTCGGGATTACGATTCCTCTTGAAGGCGGTTCTGAAGGGCGTTATCAACGTCGGGTGAGGGCTGCGGGCTATGGCATGATGCACATTAGCGCTCGCGGACTGGGTGACTTGGGTGCTTATCTACTAGGAGTGCATGGGGTTCGTCCTCCTCACCT
>Ga0209591_10003667_pt1 | contig 17733 bp, 13 predicted proteins | sample MAT01_FD_187207 | JGI IMG/M metagenome (GOLD analysis project Ga0209591, IMG submission 187207) | Freshwater microbial communities from Lake Fryxell liftoff mats and glacier meltwater in Antarctica - MAT-01 (SPAdes) (version 2) | ecosystem: Environmental > Aquatic > Freshwater > Ice > Liftoff... | reverse complement strand
AGCCGCCCGTCGCATGCCGGTGAGGTCCCTCGGCGATGACCTCCTGCTGCGGTCAGATCCGGCGAAAGCTACCGTCCGGGCGGCATTCGGGCATCGTGCTGGGGTGCGACAATCGACCAACCGAGGCTGCCGCGAACTCGCGTGCCCATCTGCTGATGAATTCTTCTAGATCCCCGACGGTCAGCGGGGTGAACGGCCATGCGAGCTGCCACTCCGTGATGCCTCGCCCGATGGCCTTTGCGGCCTCCTCACTTGGATCAAGCCCGAACGGGTCCTGCAGAGCGCGCTTCGGCACGAGGGGCGAGACCATGAAGGCGGTCTCGAACCACTGGTAGTTGCCCGCGCCATCTGGAGCGGCGTCGCAGAACCACAGTGAGTGCTCACGCCCGGCGTAGCCGTAGCGATCTTGCGGGATCCGGAGGTTAATGGAGCTGTGCGCAACGACGTCGAAGGCTGGCTTGTCCCAGGAACCCCATACCGACTCTGCCGTCCGCACCGGACCGGTCAGGGTGAGCGCTGCCGGTCCCAAGCGAAGCTCCCAGCCGCCACCCCGTAGAGACTGCGCCACGGCAGCGGATGCGCTGCTGAGCAGCGCATCCTTGAACGCTTCAGCGATTTTGGAGAAGCTGGTCGTGGCGGCCTCAAATAGGCCCGCACGTCGTTTCTGTTCCGACTCGGCCACTGACGCGGCGCGGGCAGATTCGGCCCTCTGTGTAGCGTGGGCCCGGTTGGCCTCCTGCAGGGCGGCGAGTCCTGGTGAGGAAGCCAGTTCTGCAACTCGTTCCAAGCGCTTGACCAGATTCGCCGCACTGGGACGCGCTTGGGGGGCTTTGTAGAGACATTCCTCGACAAGTGCCGCCAGCGCTGCCGGAGTGGAGGCAAGCGACGGCGGGCTAGCGCCCAGGTGAGCGTCCCGCAGGTCGTGCATATCTAGGCCGATGAACGGACGTGAGCCGGCGAGTAGTTCGTAGGCGATGACGCCGAGGGAGTAGACATCGGTGGCGGCGGTGGCACGTTCGTTCCGCCAACGCTCAGGTGCCGCGTAGAACGGCGAGAGGGCGCCCTTGCGAGTGTCGGCCGAGGTTGCGGCTTCTGCATAGCGCGAGATACCGAAGTCGGCCAGGCACCAGTGGCCGTCGAGAAGTAGCACGTTCTCGGGTTTGACGTCGCGATGCGCCACCCGGCCGTCAAGGTCGACCAGGGCCGTCACGATGTCCTGCAGGATGGTCACCGTCGAGGCCGGGTCGAGGCACCCCCCAGCTCCGTCCAGGTGCTCTCGTAGAGAGCGGTCCGCCCGCGGCATGATCAACACCCAGTCGGAGTCTGTCTCGCCGCTGTCGATGATCGGCACCACGTTGCGGACGTCGTCAAGGTTGGCGAACAACAGTTCGCGCTCCGCCCCGGGCTCCTTCGGGACGAGCTTGGCCACGGCCGCCTGGCCGGCATCGCCGCGGGCCTCAAGCACCCGGCCGTATCCGCCGTCGCCGATCCGGTCACCGAGGAGCCAGACCCCGTCCTTCAGCTGCACTCGCATCAGCTGGGCTCTCCTCTCATGCGTCGAGTGAGGCTAGCGGCGGAGTCAGACAGTCACGCGAAGAGGCCGAGCGTTGCGGTGTCGATCGGCGGAGTCGTCGTTCCAGGGCCGCCCGCTCGGTAGGCCCCGCGATGGGACGTCGACGGTTGACGGTCGGTGTGGCCGTCATGCTGATCAAGCTCTAGTAGTACTTGGTTAGGTTGATGGAGAGGCTGAGCGCGAGCGCCAGCCGACCCAATTCGTCCTGTGCGGGTGGCGGCGTGCTAAAGGTTGGTCGTGCGCTGCTCGGCAGCCAGGGCTGTGCCACGGGTCTTCTTGATCGGGGTCGTCAGTCGTGTGTTGTCGCCTTCGTAGTCCAGGTCGGCGAGCACGGCGCGCTCGCCGTCGGTCTAGTCGTCGAGCGCATCATCGTGGGTGCGGCGCAGGTGGTGTCATGCCCGCGGCGGGGCCGAGGCAGCCTCCAACGAGTAGAGATGTAGAGGAGTCCAGCGCCCTCAGCAGCTCGTCCTGTAGGCGGGCGGAGAGGTCAGGTCGGTGCGCGCGGTCGCTGATGGCGGCGAGGTGATCGAGCAGCGACAGAGGTAGGTGTCGACGTGCTGGGTGAGTCAGGATCACGTGGGCGAGGGCGGCGTCGGTGATGGAGGCGGCGCTGCGGACCAGTTCGCGGACGCGGGCTTGTCGCGCTGGGTCGTGGGCGAGGTCGGCGCTCGCGAGGCGTACTTCGAGGTCGAAGGCGTCGGGTGCTTCGTCGACCGCGGCGAGAGTGTCGGGGGCGGCGCCTCCGTTCTGGGGTGACGGAGTCGGCGTTCCTTCGCAGCGCTTGATCAGTAGGGCGAGCATGTACGCGACGGTGTCCTGCCATGGTTCTCCCCGTTCGGACCCGGTGAGTAGGGATTTCGCAGTGTCGTGATCTCCACGGAGGGCGTGGGTGAGGACGGCGGTCTGGCGGCCGTCGAGGAGTGTGGCGCCGATGCCGTGGTGGCGTTCGGCGTGGGCGAGGGCGTCGTCCCAGCGGCCGGCGCGGGTGAGGGCTCGGATGCCGTCGGCGAGGGTGACGGTCCAGAGCCAGCGGCGGATGGTGTTGCGGTCGGCACGGGTGGCGATGGTGGCGCCGAGGCTGACGAGGTGTCCGTCGATGTCGGCGATGCCGCCGTGGGTGGTTGCGGTGAGCAGGGCTTCGAGGGTCTGTATCGCGGTGTCGGGGTGTCCGTCGCGGATGTGCAGGCGGGCGAGGTTGACTAGGGGTTCGAGGGCGTAGCGGGCGGTGCTGGCGGTCCAGGGGTGGTGGTTGGTGTAGCGGTGGTGGTGTTGCCAGCAGAGTATGCGGGCGAGTTCGGGCTGGCCGCAGTTGCTGGCGATGAGGGCGGCTTTGTTGTGCGCGGTGGCGATGCGGGCGTCGGCGGCGGGGTGCTCGGGCGGGGTGTGGGCGAGGTCGGCGATCTCGGCGAGCTGCTGGGGTAGCGGCGGGAGAGGCGGGCGGGGGCGTGGCACGAGGGGGAAGCGTCGGGCGAGCTGCTCGACCGCGGCGGGTGTGGTGCCGCTCATGGCGCGGTCTCATCGCGTGGGAGTAGGGCGTCGCGGGCGAGCGCGGCGAGGGTGCTTTGGTCGTCGCCGGGCAGGGCGAGACGGTTCCAGTGGAAGATCACGTGGTGGGCGAGGATCGCGCGCAGCCCGCGGGTGAGGAGGCCGGTGCGGGCGAGGGCGCCGAGTTCGACTCCGGCGTGGTCGAAGGTGTCGAGCCATGCCCGGTGATCGATGAGCGGGCCGGCCGTGACGAGGGCGGTCTGGGGCCCGGTGTCGAGGGTCAGGAGTCGGTGGACCGCTGCGGTGGCGTGCGGGGCCGGGGATCGGGTCGTTGTGGTGGTGGGCCGTGTGGCGGTGACCTTGGCCCAGACGTCGCCCTGTTCGTACCAGTCGAGGCCGGCGGCGCGGAGCATGCGGGAGATCGCGAGCAGGCTCAGCTCGGCCCGGCCGGCTTGGCGGCCGGGTGTGGGCGGGTTGGCGAGGAGGTCGAGGGTGGTGGCGCTGTCGCGGCAGAACAGCTCGTGCGCGACGTGCATGCCGGCGGGCCCGCCGAACGCGAGCGTCTCCGGTTCGTAGATCGCCGGATGCCAGGCGCGGACAGCGCCGTCGTTGACGAGCGCGTCGAGGGCGGAGCGCAGGATGTCGTCGCGCTGCTCGGTGGTGGCCGACGCTGCGGGGCGCGGGTGGTGCCGTAAGCGCCAGTGGGGGTGCTTGCGGATGTACCACCAGCCCGCGGAGGTCTGGTCGAGGAGGGGCCGCAGGTGTCGTGCGACGATTCCCGGGGCTGCGGTCCAGTCGTGGAACTCGATGTTGACCTGGTACCAGTCACTACCGCGCCCAGGGTCGTCCGCGAGTTCGGATGTGTGGGGAGTCAGCTGATCAGCAGGCATGCGTCCCACTCCTGTCCGTGCGGCGTGGTGTCCTCGTCGAGCGCGAGCGCGAGCGCGAGGGCGGTGCCGGCGAGGCCGTCGAACAGGCCGGGCTCGGCGGGGGCCGTGGGGAGGTCGGTGACGAAGCCGGTGGTGGACTGCTGCAGGTGTGCGGCCTGGTCGTGCAGGCGGCGGTGGGTGCTGTTGGTGGCGGCTCGGCGGGTGATGAGCAGGGCGCCGGCGAGTCCGTGGCACAGGCCGGGGTTGTCGAGCGTGCGGATCAGGTCGGGCGCGGTGATCGCGGCGTGCAGCGCGGTCTCGGCGGTGCGGATGCGGTGCGGGTCGTCGAGGGCGATCCCGGCGAGTTGCTGGGCGCGGGCGATCCCGGGTGTGCCGTAGCACCATGACGGCCGTCCCGGGCCGGTCCCGGTGTCGGCGGGGTGGGGGTCGGTGGTCCAGTAGGGCCACCAGATCCGCCCTTCCTCGACATGCCGGTTGTCGGTGCGCTGGTAGGTGTCGTACCAGTCGAGGATGCGGCGCATGGCGGTGTCGTGTCCGGGGACGCGGTGACCGGCCTGGGCGGTGAGGGCGAGCAGCGCGAGTGGTCCGGCGATGCCGTGGGACAGGCCGTTGTTGGCGTGCCCGTCGGGGAACTCGGGGGTGCGGCGTCCGTTGGGGGCGAGGTGGGTCCACCAGCCGGGCCGTGACCGCCCGGCGGGGCCGGGGAGTGGTTCGGTGAGGCGGACCAGGTATTCCAGGATCGCGTGTAGCTGCGGTCCGGTGGGGTCGCGGCGCAGCCACAGCGCGCCGAGGCCGGTGAGTCCACGGATCGCGTCGAACTCGCCGAGCGCGGGTGTGTCGCTGCGGTCGATGCGCCGGTGCGCGGCGTCGACCCGGGCGCGGGTCAGGAGCGTGATGCGGGCGTCGAGGGTCGTCAGGGCGCGGGCGTAGCGGTCGGAGCGATCGGTATCGGGGTGGTCGGTGCTGGCGTGGTGCAGGACGTAGGCCAGGGCCGGGGCGCCGTAGTGGAGGTGGCTGCTGGGGCCGTCGTCGACCGCCGTGCCCGCGGCGGCGGCCAGCCAGGTGTGTGCGGTGCGCCAACCCGCGCGGCCGGCGCGTGCGCGGTGGACGTGCAGGAGCGCGGGGCCGAGCGCGCCGGTGGCCAAGGACTGCGCCCACCAGGCGGGCAGGCGGTGACGCCGGCGCACGTCTTCGGGGTCGGTGAGGTCCGCGGCGATCCGGTCGGCGACACGGTCGGGTGCGTCGTCATCGGCGCGGCGAGTACGAAGGGCAGTGGTGGTCATGCTGCCGTCCTGGGGTGTGCGGCGCGGGCGCGCTGGCTCAGGGCAGCGGCCCGGGCGAGTTGCAGGCAGGTTGCTTCGCGGTCGAGGTGAGGGCCGACGGTGCGGGCGTGGTGCAGGTGCAGCAGGTCGGGCAGCACGGTCTGCGGGTCGATGTCCTGCGCGAGCAGGGTCTGCCGGTAGGCGGCGAGAGCGGCGCGGCGGTGGTCCCACGCCTCCACGACACGGCCGCCGCCGGGGAGGCCGATGAGGTGGCGGCGGTCGGGGTGGCCGAGGGCGAGGGCGGCGGCCCGCAGCTCACGCCCCGGCGGGCGGGTGACGGTGCGCGGCGCGTGGCGGATCAGCCAGTCCCAGCCGTCCTGCGGGGTGTCGGTGAACGCGGTGACGAGGTCGAGCATCGACGCCGCGGTCAACGCCTGGGCGGCTGTTGCGGAGCTGGTCGGCGAGGTCGTGGCGAGCTGGGCGAGGGCGGCGGCGGAGTCGGCGGCGAACACCGTCTCGGCGGCGTGCAGCGCGGCGTCTGACCCGTAGCGGCCGGTCTCGGGCAGGTAGGTGTGGAACTCCAGGGCGCCGATCAGGCCGGCGTCGGCGAGTCGGTCCGCCCACGCGGCGACCTGCGCGGCGGCTTGGCCGATGTGGTGCGCGTCGCGGAGCTTCAGGCGGATGCGCAGGTGATGATCGGGTTCGGTGAGCCGCAGGAACCACGCACTCGCCGCGCCGTCGGCCGCTGCGGCACACGAGCTGTCGAGGTCTGTGAGCAGCCGGGGCAGGTGGTCGGTGAGGACGATGGTCTGGTGGTCGGGGCGGCAAGCGAGGTGGACCGACAGCCACCGGCTCGTACCGGGCGCGTGCCGCGGACGGTCGGTCCTCGGTGTGGGATGGGATGTGGCGGTGGGCCGGGGCCGGGTGGGGTGGCGGGCCGCTACGGTCGTAGCGAGCGGCAGGACCGTTTCGTGGGCGTGGTCGTTGATCCAGCCGAAGGCGTCCGGTGCCGGGGCTTCGAGCAGGGTGACCCGGCCGGCCTTGTGCAGGGCGTCGGTCACGATGCGGCGGTGGGTGGGTTCGGTCAGGTCCAGGCCGAGGCGTTGGTCGTGCTGGCCCAGCAGGACCCGGTCCGGTACGGCCCAGCGGTCCCGCCACGCGCGCCACGTGTCCGACGAGGTGTCGGGTGGGAGGTCGGCGGCCTGGGCGGTCCAGCGGGCGGGGGACAGGATGGTGCGCCGGTAGCGCAGGCGCGGCAGGAACGGCAGCTCGCGCAGAGCTGGGTCCCACAGGAACGGGCTGCACGGTGCGCAGGCCGACGTCGCGATCTCGGCCAGGAAGCGGAGGGTCGGGTCGGCGCAGCGGACGAGTTCGAGCGCGGTGAGCGCGGTCGGTTCGATTGGCTCGCCGGTCGCGGCGATCACGAGGTAGAGCCCGGTCGGGTCGGCGGACACCGCCAGGTCCCCGGGGAGCAGGCTCCCGGCCGGGGCGTGACCACCGATTACGAGCTGGCGGTCCAGCACCGCAGCGCTGCGGGTGATGGTCGCCGCCGCCGGGGCGGCGGGAGGGCCGGACAGCTGCACCCGCGTTGCGTGACGGGTGGCGGTGGGCAGCATGCGCAGGGCCGCGGTGATCGGGCCGGTTCCGTCGGGGTCGAGGAGGTCGAGGAACCGCCCGGTGATGGTGCCGGCCGCACGGGAGGCGCCGACCACCAGCAGGTCGAAGCGGCCGGCGTCGAGCGCGGCGCGGGTTGGGGCGTGGACCTCGACCCGTAGGTCGGTGTGCGGCTGCGGCGCGAGGTCGACGTTGGCGGTGAGGGTGTCGAGGTCGGCGTCGGTGAGCTCGGCCTCCGGGCAGCGGTCCCACACGGCGGCGTGCGCGAGGCGGGCCAGTAGCTCGGCCCGGTGCCGAGCATGGGCACGTTGCATGGGGGTGATGGGTGGGAGGTGGGTGCCGCGGAAACCGGCCGGATAGCCCAGCCCGGTCCCGGCATGCAGCAGCTCGGGCAGCCCGACCACGGCGCCGATCCCGTACCGGTCGAGGAAACAACGGTGGTAGTCCCGCCAGACGGCCGGCCCGGTCGGTTCCGGGGCGAGACGGACGAGCGCCGAGGCGGCCCGCGCCGCCTCCACCGCGACCGAGGGCGGGACGGTGACATCCGCGTCGAGGAGAAGGTCCACTCCAAGCGGCGTGACCCCGTCGACGAGCTCGCGCATTCGCAAGGTGGCGGCCGCCCGCAAGTCCCGCTGCCCCAACGCTGCGGCGGCCGTGTCATGGCAACTGAGCAGGTCGCTGATCGCCTGGAGTTCGGCGAGGACCGCGGCGCCCTCCGGATCGTGGTCGATACCGGCGGAGGTCGCTGTGTCGAGGACGTGGGCGAGCGGGTCGGGTGCGGTCATCGACGGGTACAGCGCCTCGACGAGAAAACCCTCCCCCAACAGGGCGGCGATCATGTGGTCAATGGCACGAGGGTTGGCGGCGGGGAAATCGGCGACCAGGCCGTCAAGCAGCTCCGACCGTGTCACCGGTTCGCGTGCGCGGCGGAGGGTGGCGGCGACCGGTGCGGTGAGGCAGACCGATACCTCCCGGTCCCGAGCGTCGTCCGCTGGTGGCGTCGCCGCATTGGTCAGGACCAGGCGGCCGTCACGAACGACAGCGCGCCCGTCGACCGCCACCGGCATCCCCCGCGCACCGTCCCGGGCGCGTCCAAGCGTGCCGATCGCCGCAGTGAGCCAGGGGTGACCCACCCGGGCCACGGCGCGGTGTGCGGCACCGATACGTGCTGCTGCAGGGTGGCCGATCCGCAAGGCCGCGACCCCGGCGAACAGGCCGAACGGTGTTGCACGGCTGGTGGAACGCAGCCGGTAGCGCAGCAACGCCATCACGGCGCGCCGAGTGGTTCGGGGACACGGGTGCGGCGCCGTCAGCAGGGCGTGGACCTGACTGGCGAGTGCCGGGCTGGCCAGCTCGACCGCGGCGGCGAACACCCGGTCACGCCACGTCCGCTCCAGCCAGGCGAGCAGCTCGGTAGACGGGGCGCGGTCGACATCAGGACATGCGGTGACCTCATCGGACGGGCGAGCGCTCATCCGCAGGGTTGCGCCACCGGCGAACTCGTACATGCCCTGCTCCTGCCGGTCGGATCGGTCATCGGGGGGTGGGCGACGCCCCGGCGGTGGGCATCGAAGGACTCATACCGCCGGAGCGTCGGGTCGGAGGAACGCGCCAGGCCGAAGCCGGGGTCAGCAGCTGTTGCAGGCGCTCTGGCAGGTCGAGCCGCAGCCGTCGTCGGTCATGCGGATGACCTCGTCGAGCCCGATCCCTGACTCGAAGATCCGGATGTCGAGGTCGAACTCCGCGTCCGTGCCGGTGATCTCGGCGTTGTCGGCGCGCGTATCGATGGTCGGTGTGCTCACGGTGGAACTCCTTGCGGTTGTCGTTCTCCCCCGGGCCGGACGGCGCGGGGTGGTCGGATCAGCTCGACATCGGGTCCGGTGCGGTGGGCCAGGACACGACGATGCGGGTGTGGTTCTTGTCCAGGACCCGATGCCGCGGGTCGGGCTCGATTGGCGTTCTGGCCGGTAGGACCTGCAACCCCGGACCTCGGCCGCCCCCGGCGCGGTACTGGCCCCACTCGGTGACGGTGTGGGCGTAGCGGGCGGCCAGGTCGGCGGCGTCACGGCCCCAGGCGAGAACCCCGGTCTCGAACCTGGCGGCGTCCGGGATTGTGCGCTTGGTGCGGTAGGCGAACCCGCCGTCGCTGACCAGGGCTGGTGCCCCGGCGCGGGTGATGGAGGTCGGGTGGCCGGTGGCGGTGATCTCGCGGTCGGCGGTCAGGATGCCCGCGGCCGGCAGCCGCAGCCCGAGCCACAGGTCGAGATCGTCGACGTGGTCGAACTTGACACCGGTCCACACCGTCACCGGCCGGTGACGCGTCGGCCCGGTGATCGCCGCGCCGATCACGGACATCAGGCGCGCGAGGTCGTCGTCGGTGCTGTGGGCGTCGGCGCGCAGCTGCACCCGCCCCGGCCCGGCCTCGCCCGCCAGGGCCGTGTCCGGGAGGAGCCCGATCTGGTCTTCGTGGGCGCCCGCACCTTGCATGGGCACGAAGCTGCACAGCCGAGCATCACCGCCAGCGAGCAGCGCGCCCACGCCGTCGGTGCGGTCGAGGGCGACGCTGCGGGTCATGGTCCCCAACCGCAGCGGCACGACGATCCGCCCGCCCGGGGCGAGCTGGGCGACCCAGCCGGGCGGGATGTCCCACGAGCGCGCCGTCACCACGATCCGGTCGTATGGGCCGTGCTCGGGCACTCCGTTGTCGCCGTCGGCGACGACGGTCCGCACCCGGTCGAAGCCGGCGGCGTCCAGGCAGGCGCGGGCCCGGTCGACGATCTCCGGGTCGATGTCGACCGAGGTCACCTCGCCCTCAACACCGACCAGGCTGGCTAGGAGTGCAGCGTTATAGCCGCCCGACCCGATCTCCAGCACCCGCATCCCCGGCCGGACCTCGGCCTGCTCGAGCTGCACCGCCTGGATGTGCGCTGCCGACACCGTCGAGACCATCCGGCCGGTCCCGTCGTGCTTGGGCCACACCGTCGTCGTCGCCTCGTAGACCTGCACCAGCGGCGCGCCCGGGGCGAACACGTGCCGCGGTACGGCCCGGAACGCCACCGCGACGGCCTCAGAACGAATCCCGTCGAGCGAACGCAACTGCTCGACCATCGCCTCACGCAACGACCTGGCCTCGTCATGCAATGTGGTCACGTAGAACCTTTCCATTCCTGCCTGTATCTCTGGCATCAAACGTGGTCACTTCTATTTGGGCATCGACTGGACACGCACTGCGTTGCGTCCCGCGTGTTTTGCGCTGTAGAGCGCCGCGTCCGCAGCCCACACAAACCCGGTAAGACCAGAATATCCATCGGCGGTGGAATGCAGCGCCCCGCCGATCGACACAGTCAGACCGGTGATGACCCGAAGGCCGTCAGGCGTGCTCACACTGACCGCGAGATCTTCGACCCCTCCGCGGATCTTCTCTGCGATGGTTTCAACCGCCCATCGGTCTTCGAGCCGGTCAATGAGTACGATGAACTCATCGCCACCGAAGCGACCAACGACATCGAACCTGCGCGTTTCCTCACGAAGAATGCCCGCAACCACCTCAATGACACTATCCCCCGCCAGGTGACCGAACTCGTCATTGATCGATTTGAAGTTGTCGATATCAATTATCAGTAGTCCGCAGTAGTCGTCAGTCCCTCGGGGCCGCGCCAGTATCGGTGCAGCTTGCCTGCGCCAGGCGTCGTACACGAGAAGTCCAGACCTTTCGTCGATCGACGTGCTCCGATCGATCCGGTTGAGAAGAAACAGCAGGAGGGACACGGCCGACAAGTCGGCTGAGTCGTCTCTGCGGGCGGTGCAGGTACACATGGGCGTCTCGGGAACTCCTTCGTGTGGCAGGTGACGCGGGCGGTGGCCTGATGAGCCCGGGATCTCAGGGGCTACCGCCGGCGAGACGGGGCGGCTCGTGCCTGTGTGGCGGTTAGGGAGCGGAGGACCACGGCGCCGAGGGGATCACCGGCCGGCCAGTACCGCGCGGCCACCTCGTGCGGCAGGTCAGGGCCGCCCCCGGTGGCGGTGGTCACCAGCAAGCCCGGCGGCGAGTGGGGAGCGCGCCGGGCCCGCTGGTCGTCGAGTCCTGCCCACCGGGCGAGGCGGCGCAGAGACCTGCTCGATCGGTCGGACCTGGTGGCGGGTACCCGCCTGGTGTCGACAACCTCATGGCACCGAGGGCACGGGCGACCAAGAGGGGCGCACAGCGCCGCCGGGAGGAACTCCTGGCCACACATGGCCCGCATGGGTCGACTACAGGCAACCAGGTCTTCGGATACGAGATGCGCGGCCCCAGTGCGCTGATCAGCAACCGACACGACGATCTGCGGCGAGTTGGCGATCACGCCTTCCCCATCACGACTCGCCCGGTCGCGCCCCGCGTCCAATGTTGGTCCGTGGCGTGCCGGGGAGGGTGTATGCGGTCGACGAGGTCCCATTCGGCAGGCGCGGACCGCGTGTCGACCGCCCACACCCACACTGTGAATCCGTCGCCGCTGAGCACCTTCGCAACGCGCAACGCCTCGTCGCGGCTGTCGGCGTCCAGTCGGCGGGTCTCGTCACGGACCACGACGGGCCCGCGACGCTTGATAAGGCGGCCCTGCACGCGGAAGGAGGCGCTCACCGCGTACTACCGCACTGCGGGTGCAGCTGTGACGTGATCCAGAGCCACAGGCCTGACAAGGCATAGCCGTCGCGGCTCAGACCGCTCGTGGCGGCGTGCCGTAGTGCTGCCGGCAGCCAGCCACATGGAGGCTGCGGCCGCGGGAGCAGCTTGGAGCGGCCCACGACCTCGGGTCGATGACGCATCGCGGCCTCCTTTCGGTTGACAAGGCTGGTTCCGGTCGGCGCGAGGGCCAGCGGGGACCTCGGGCGGACCGGGTAACGGGACGGTCACGGTTGCGTGGTCACGTACCGTGGCGTGCCGATCACGATGCCGTGGCCCGACCTGGCGCCGACGTGCCATTCGGGGGCCATTACGGGCCATCGGCGGGCCGATTCGCGGAAACGATGTCCGGCCTGGTGCCGGACTGGTTACCGTTGGTCATGGCCGTTGGTGGCGCACCGCGCACCCGTCTGGAGCAGAAGCTGTGGGCCGCTCGGCTCTCACAACGTGATGTGCTGCGCCGCTTCCCCGAGGAGGCCGAGCGCCAGGGCGAAGGTGAGATGCACGTTTCCGAGCGACAGCTCAAGCGCTGGCTCGCCGGGGGTGCACCGACCCCGCGCGCCGTAGCCTGTCGGGTACTGGAAACCTGGTTCGGGGAACCGGTCGAACGTCTGCTCGGTCCGCCCGATGACCTGACCACCACTCCTGACCTGGACGGAGGGGATCTTGTGACCGAGGCTGGCCGGCGGTCGGTGGAGCATGCGATCGACGCGGCCAGCGCACTGGATCCGTCGGTCATGGAGCACCTACACGCCGCCGCACGCACCGCCGCGCACGCCTACTTGACCACCCCGCCGCTGGAGCTGCTCACCGAGCTGGTCGTGCTGCGCGACACCGTGTACGCCCAGCTCGACCGCACCCACAAGCCGCATCAGCAAGCCGAACTCTACCTGCTTGCCGGGCAGGTATGCGGCCTGCTCTCCTCGGTGTCGTTCGACCTCGGGCACCCGCTGGTGGCCGAGGAACTGGCGCGCGCAGCGCACACCTACGGCTCGGTTATCGACCACCCGTCGCTCTGCGCATGGGCCCGCGCACTTCAGACCACCGTCACGTTCTGGAGTGGACAACCCCGCCGCGCCGTCGCCATCGCCGAAGCCGCTCTCACTGTCGCCCCTGCCGGCACTGCCCGCGTGCGACTGCACTCCACCCGCGCCCGCGCCCTCGCGCTCATCGGCGCCCGCGACGAAGTCGGTACCGAACTCGCCGCCGCGGTCGATCAACTCGACCACGCCGGGAGCGATGAGTTTCTCGACGGCACTGGCGGTGAACTCGCCTTCGACCGCTCCCGACAAGCATTGTGCGCAAGCTCCGCGTTCGTTGCACTCGCCGACGGGCCCCGCGCTGAAACCGCCGCCACCGAAGCTCTCGCTCTCTTCACCGAACTCCCGGACGCCCGGCGCTGGAACTCCGGAGCTGCGTCGGCCGCGATCGATCTGGCAACCGCCCGCGCTCTGCGAGGCAACCTCGCCGGGACCGAGTCGGCGCTTGACAACGTCCTCGCCCTGCCCCCGAAGGAGCGAACCGAGGCCCTCGCCCTGCGCCTGCACGGCCTTGGCCGCATTCTCGGCGCTCCCCGCTACCGATCCGCCGCAGAAGCGACCCGACTGGCCGAACGGATCGAAGGATTCACCGCCGCCAGCCTGAGCCGCACCACCGCACGGCCCGCCATCGCTCCTCTGATCTGACCCCGACGACGGTCCCCCCGCGCCCGGTGTGCGAGCGCCGCACGGCAACACAGCCAGGTTGGCCTCTCAGTCACAAGCCGGTCACTGGGGCCGTCATCGGCGTCATCCGCAGTGGTCGCGCTCCCGTGCGTCCCATATTCCCAGCACGGCCGCCTCCTTCTCCGCTGTGATGCCCTGCTCCCCGGTCCGCTCGTGCCCGACCGCGGCCTCGCCCGAAGCCATCCATGCCCAGGTATCGGCCACCGTCGCCCGCAGGCTGCGCTGCCCGAACCCGGCCCCGACCGCAGCCGCTGCGCTCACCGACCACGCTCCACGGTAGGTGCGCCACAGCGGAAGCTCCGTCCACTGCGCCACTCCCTGCGCCACCAACCACTCCTCATCGGTGATCCACGTCAGGTCGATCCCCGCCCTGTCCACCGCAGCCACGTCCGCGCAAGCCATGAGGAACTCCTCCATCGTCGTCGCCACCCCCGTCAGGTTGAACACGCCAGCCGGAGCAGACAGCGAAAACCGCGCAACGTCCCGCACATCCACCGGCTGAATCGACCGCGACGGCGCACCCGGCGCGAGCACCCGTCCGCCACGCTCCATCCGCTGCAACCACCACGGCAGCCGCCCCACGTACTCCCACGGCCCCAGGATCACCCCCGGCCGCAGCACCGTCGTCCTTGCGGAACCGAACACCTCGACGACCGCCCGCTCCGACCCGGCCTTCGTGAATCCGTACACCGAGGGGCCCGGATCGCCGTCGAACCCGAACCCGCCGTCCGCATCCGGCGGGCACTCCAACAACGTGGACGCCTCCGTCAACGGCTCCACCGGCCAGCCCGCATAGGCCGACACCGACGAGACGAACACGTACCGACCCGCCACCGGCTCCAATGCCCGTGCGACCCGCCCGACCTCCCGCGGCACGTACCCCGAGGTATCGACTACCACATCCCACGAGCCGCTCTCGGCAAGTCGCTGAAGATCGCCTTCGTCGGTCCGATCGCCGCGCACCGCCTCCGCACCCGGCACGTCCGACCCCGACAGACCACGCCGGAACGTCGTCACCGACCACCCCGCGTGCAGGGCCTCTGTCACCACCCAGCGCCCGAGGAACCAGGACCCACCCAACACCAGCACTCGACCTGTCACGTCCGTCATTCTGTCGGTGTTCCGCCCAAGCTGCGGAGGTGCGGGCGGCGTGTGTGTTGCTCCGGTTGCGGTAGGTCGTTTGCGAGACGCTGACCAGTCGCGGTGCAGGGTCGCGAGTGGTCGTGAGGCTCGCGGAGCCGGTAGTCCACGGCAGGTGGCGTGAAAGTCGAGTTCACTTGAGTTATCAGAAGGATGACGAGTTCAGCATTCACTGCTTTGCTGGACCATTAGATCGATCTGCATGGCCTCCTGATCGGCACTGATGCTCTGCCCGCCCAGATGTCGGATCATTGCGCATGATGCCAACCGATGACAGCAAAATTCGGAAAACCTCCGATCGCTCCATTGTTCGGGTTGCAGAATTGTGCTACAAATTCGATGCGTAGCGCACCGTGCGATTTCGCCGCAGGCATTCGGCGGATCCATTATGACTCGAGGTCATGGATAGGTGTGCTGGTCGTTCCCGAATCCGGAGAAGCCACGAAAGGTGGAAAGCATGAGCGAGACGTCATGGGCTGGTGGCGGTGCACCGGGTGGGCACGCGGTGGTGATTCCGGTGGATCTGCAGCATGAGGTTGGGGTCATCGATTGGCCGGGCGGGGAGTCGTTGACCACGTTGTACCGGGAGATCGGCTGCCGGACCGTGGACCTTCGTACCGTCGGGGATCTCGCGTTCTGGGTCGATGACGAGGGTGCGGTGGGCGAGGACTGGGCGGCCAACGGCCGCGCTACCTGGCTGGCGTGCGTCGTCACCGGCCAGGGCCTGCTGGTCGCGGGGACCGTGGTGGTCACGTTGGCCGCACCGGACGACGAGGGCGACACGCAGGGCTTGGCTCGCGACCTGGCCGAGCGGGTCACCGAGGTCTGCCGCGTCGTCCCCCCGCACGACCCGGACCAGCTGACCGCCGGGCTGCAGGAGGTCGTCGACCGGGGGGCACTGGTGATGACCCTCGACGAGAACGGCATCCCCGACGGGTTCGCGGTGTAGGTCCGGACGACGACGGAGTCTGGACGAAGACGGAGTACGGCGATGACGACGCACCCAGCCCGGCCAGGGGCGACGCGACCACCAGGACGACCGGCGCCCCCACCCTCGCCGCCGTCGCGGCGGGCGAGACCTGATCGCAGGCACCCGCCGACGCCCGCACCGAGGTCCGGACCCGGCCCACACACCTCGCCCACCCCGGCACCGGCAACAACCTCGACTCGAACCACGAAACCGGAGAACAACGCAGACGCCAAGAAAGCAAGGAATCGGCCGAGGGCCAGAAAGAAGGAATCAGGAAAGGGGCGAGTTAATGGTATAATTGTGGGACGGGATAGCGCTGTTCGGATCGTGTCCGGGGTAGAGGGGAAACGGATTCGTGCCGAGCAGGCCGTCGCGTTCGCCCAGCTGCTGACCTGGGCCGCCACCACGGCGGATCCACCCGAGAACGATTGAGGACACCCACGATGACGGAGATGCCCGAGATGCCCGAGATGCCGGACAGAGTCGGTAGTCAGGAACCGGCCCGCGCAGGCCGATCGGCCGACGATGAGAACCAAGCGCTCACTCCGGCCTCGGTGAGGGGGCAGATGGCGGCAACGGCGCGGGCCACCAGGACAACAAGCGCGGCTGGGACTGCGGCGGTGTCGGGGCCCTCGGGGTTGTCGGACTACGCAGTCTCGCCGCTGGGCATGCCCGCCGCGCTGTTGCAGGGGGAGGTGCGGGTGGCGTTCCTGGGGCGGACCTCCACCGAGGACCAGCAAGACCCCCGCCAGTCGATGATCCGCCAGTACGACAACTGCCGGGCGGCGTTGCCGGAGGCGTGGGTGATCGTGGCGCACTTCTACGACGTCGAATCCGGGCGGATGGACCTCGACGCCCGCGGGCGCGGCTCGGACTACGGCCGGTTCTCCATCCCGATCGCCCGCGACGGCGGCATCACCGACCTGCTCGCCGAGGCCCAGGAGGCCGGGCGCCGGTTCGACGTGGTCATCTGCGAATCGGTGTCCCGGGTCGCCCGGCGCGCCTACGAAGGTCTCACCGTCGAACGGGCCCTGGAACGCCACGAGGTGGTCCTGTTCGCCTCCAACGAGCCGATCACCGTCACCGGCAGCCGGGCGCAGCGGATCCTGCAACGACGGATCAACCAGTCCATCGCCGAGTACGAGGTCCTCAACACCCTGGAGCAGTCCTGGGGTGGGTTGTGCACCCACACCCGCGAGGGCTTCAACATCGGCAAACCCCCCTACGGCTACAAGGCCAAGCTGCTGCGCCACCCCAACCCGACCAAGGCCGCCCGCGGACACACCAAGACCCGCCTCGAACCCGACGGCACCCGCGCCGAGACCGTCGCCCAGATCGCCCAGTGGCGCCACCACGAGGGGCTGGGCTACGCCACGATCGCCGAGCGCCTCAACACCGACCTCACCCGCTACCCGCCGCCCGAGCCGCCCGGCGGAGCGGCCCGGGCCCGCGGCGCGTGGGGCAAGACCACCGTCTACGAGATCCTCAAGAACCCCAAGTACACCGGCTACATGGTGTTCAACCGGCGAGCTTCCCGATCCCGGTCCGGGGCGGTGAACGACCCGATCAAATGGGTGTGGTCACCCGAGCCCACCCACCCACCGCTCATCGCCAAGTGGATGTACGACGAGTACCAGGCCCGTAGCCGCGCCCGGCAGGGGTCCCGCGCCGACGGAGCCGACGACGTCCGCGCCCACGCCCACCGCACCTACCTGCTGCGCGGACTGCTGTTCTGCCAGTGCGGACGGCGAATGAACGGCAACCACCGCCGCGGCCTGACCTGGTACCTGTGCTGGCCCCGCGGGAACAACCGCGGCCGCACCGACCTGCTCGCCGGACACCCCAAGTCGGTCTACCTCAACGAAGCCGCCCTGCTCGAGGCCATCAGCGGCTTCTGCAACCAGCGGCTGTTCGGGCCCGAACGCCGTGCCCTGCTCGACGCCGACCTCGCCGGACTCGACGACCACGCCGCCACCCAACGACGCACAGACCGCGCCCGCCACCAACGCACCCTCGCCGACCTCACCCGCCGCCAGGACGCCCTGATCCGCCAAGCCCAGGACGGCGACCCGAACGACCCCTTCGCCAAAGCGCTGCGCGCGAACTACAACACCCTGGACAAGGAGAAGAACACCACCCTCGCCACGCTGGCCAACCTCGACACCGCCGACGCCGCCGACCACAACCAGCACCCCAGCCCCGACGCCGCCGCGCTGCTCGACGCCCTCCCGGTGCTGCGCGCCAACCTCGCCCACGCCCCCCAACCACTACTGCGGGACCTGTTCGAGTCGACCAAGCTCACCGTCACCATCGCCCCCGACGACCCCGACACCGTGACGATCTCCATCACCCTGCCCGGCGACACCATCGACACCATCGGCCAGGCAGCGGCACGCGTCGCAGACGATCACC
>Ga0209591_10003666_pt1 | contig 17735 bp, 17 predicted proteins | sample MAT01_FD_187207 | JGI IMG/M metagenome (GOLD analysis project Ga0209591, IMG submission 187207) | Freshwater microbial communities from Lake Fryxell liftoff mats and glacier meltwater in Antarctica - MAT-01 (SPAdes) (version 2) | ecosystem: Environmental > Aquatic > Freshwater > Ice > Liftoff... | reverse complement strand
CGAAGGCATGCTCCGCCTCCGCGATGCCAAACGTCTCATTATTAACACCGACGACAAGCGCACCATCCTCGTCCAGCACGACAAACTTTCTGACTTCGGCCAAACCCCCCTCGACAAGCTCCAACCCGGTGACTTCCTCCGCATCGACGCCCGCGAAGACGATGAATCCTATCTTATCGCCGTCACCGTGGAGCGCGTCCGCGTCGGCACCGCCGAAGAGCGCGCCCTCGCCAAGCAACCCCTGCCGCCCGACGCCTTTGGCAAGCAAGTCGAAATGGACGCCAAGTCCAAGCGCCCCAGCATGAGCGGCCCCGCCCCCTCCGATGGCGAGGAAAAGCCAGAGCCTAAAACGTCTGCCGAAAAGCAGGCAGAAAAGCAGCAGGCCGAAGATGCCATCGCCGAGCCGCGCGAAGCCTACACCGTACTCAAGGCTCCCGAAAGCGACGATCCTGATCGACCCAAGCTCACCCGCGGCAAAGCCCGCAAGCCCACCAAGGAACTCGAGTCCGCCGAGGAAGTGCTCGCGGCTATGAACTCCGCTCCCCCTAAGCCTGAGCCCAAAGGCGAGACCGTTATCCGCGAGCGCGAAGCCCCCGCCGCCCCTAACTCCGACCCCATCCTCGACAAAGCCGCCGAAGCTATCGGCAATTTAACGGCTGACCTGCCGAACTACGTCGTCCGCCAACTCACTACCCGCCGTTACAGCGACACCGCCAAGGTGGAATGGAAGGTCGCGGACGTCGTCGAAGCTGACTTAATCGTCGAGGGCGGGGAAGAGCGCTACCGGAATTTGAAGATCAACGGCAAAGCCGCCAAAACTCGCCCCGAAGATACCGGCGCCTGGAGCGTCGGCGAATTCGTTACCACTCCCACCCAGTTACTCACCTCCCACGCCGCCGAATTTAAGAACCGGGTCGAAGTCTTCATCAATGGCCGCAAAGCCTTCCGTTACGACTACACCGTGGCCCAGGAACGTTCCGGCTGGCGCATCGAAATCGCCGGCCAATCGTTTAACCCCGCCCAACGCGGACGCCTCTGGCTCGACCGCGAAACCTCCCGCGTCCTCCGCCTGGAAATGGAAAGCCAGAAATTCCCCGGCGACTTCCCCATCGACAAAACCGAAATGACCCTCGAGTACGACTTCGTCTCAATCGGCACTCGTAAGTTCTTACTACCCGTAAAGAGCGAGATCCTCTCCTGCCAACGCGGTAAGCCCGACTGCAGTCTCAATGTCCTCGAATTCCGTAACTACCGTAAGTTCGAAGCCGAAAGCCAACTAATTACCGATCCCCGCTAACCTCTCGAACCTTACCGTAACTTCTACCCTTCCGCGCGAGCGGCGGGGCACATCGGCCTAAGGTCTGGCCGTCACTTACTCGGCTTTCACCCGCCGCCCGATATCGAACCGCTCCCCGGCCGATAGAAAGTAATAAGTTTTGCCATGCTCATAAATGGCAACTTTACTCACTCCGACTACCTCAAACCGGTCGCCGGTCACGACGATCGCTGTACCTTCGTCTAGTCCTAGTCCGAGTAACTCCGGGTGTAACTCCACCACTGGCAACATATCCTTCTCGCGCTTGCGAGTGAGTAAGTGCTGGTCAATGGCCACGCCCTGCAGAAAGCCCAGGCCCTGCTGATACTCCTTATCGATCATGGTCGTGTTACCGCTGCGAGCCCCGCGGACCATAAAGGAGCCCTGGATGGTGGCCCCAGCCGATGTGCCGCCAATCACGCCGCCCCGGTCGAGCAGCGCCATCAGTTCCCGGTGTACCTTGGTGCCTAAGTAAGAGTCCACCAGTCGCCAGTGGCGCCCGCCGGTGAACCAAACTCCGCTCGCCTTACGGATCACCGCCGCGAAGGCTTCGGTATCCGAGTCCACCTTATTGCGGGTATGCAGAGTCGTAACGTGCTTCGCCCCCGCCTTCGCCAGAAAGCTGGTCGCCGCATAATCGGCCGGGAACTCATCCCGGTCATCCGCCGTCGGAATGATCACGATCGACGCCTCCGGCCCACCGGCCAAGGCAATAAACCGGTCGACAATCTCCGGACCCAGCTTGCCTCCCCCGGCAATCACCAAATGCCCCTTCGCCGGCCCCGTAGCCCCCTCGAGAGTAACCAGAAATAAGCAAGTAGAAAGGAACCTCATGAATGTAACAATACCGCCTTTCCGATCACCCGCCGTTGATCCAAAGCCTCCAGTGCCTGCACTAACTCATCGAACGGATACGAGTGCAGCAACCGCGGCTTCAAGTCAAACGCCGAGATCGCCGCCTGCGCCTCCGCCAGGTAACCCGGCCGCGGCAAAGCATAAGCGCCCCACACCGCGCCCACGACGTCGAAGTTCTTAATCAGAATACGATTGGCCGCGATACTCGGGATCCGGCCCGAAGCAAAGCCAATCACCAGTAACCGCCCTTCGGCCGCGATGCACTTCGTCGACAAGTCGAAGGCATCGCCACCCACTGGATCGTAGATCACATTGGCCCCGCGCCCGCCCGTCAGCCGCTTGACTTCGTCGGGCCAACTGGGCACCGAGTAATCGATCACCTCATCGGCTCCGACGCTCGCTGCGAACTCCCGCTTGGCTTCGGTGGACGCCGTCGCAATTACCCGCGCCCCCATCGCCTTGCCTAATTGGATGGCTGCCATCCCCACGCCGCTCGCCCCCGCGTGCACCAGCAGCGTCTCCCCGGCCATCAACCGGGCTCGCCGATGCAGCGCGTACCAGCCAGTGTGGTAGACGATCGGAAAGGCCGCGCCCTCAGCAAAGCTCCAAGCCTCGGGTAGCGGGAAGACATGCGTCACCGGCACCGATGAAGCTTCGGCAAAGCCGTTCTGCAGACACAATGCCATCACCCGATCGCCCACGCCATACGTCGTCACCCCTTCGCCCACCGCCTCTACCACCCCCGCGCATTCGGCCCCGGGAGTAAATGGAAACGGCGGCTTAATCTGATACTGGCCCCGCACCTGGAGTAAGTCAAAGAAGTTTAGCCCTGCCGCCTGATGGCGAATGCGAACCTGCCCCGCGGCTATAACTGGCTCCTCCGGATGGCCCACCTTTAGCGAACTCGGCTCGCCCCACGCCTCAACCTGCCATGCCTTCATCACTTACTCCTTATACTTCGCCAATTTGCCCATCGCCCGCCAAGTGGTCTGTTTGATGCCCAACTCCCGCATCAAGTCTCTCATCTCGGGCTCTGTGAAGTTGCGGTAATCGGACCAGCGCGCTTCCCAGTTATTCGTAATATTCTTTAGCTCGTCGTCGTTCAAGCCTAAGTGCACAATCAGCATCGTCACGCCTGGCTGCAAACCACGCAGTAACTTCTGATAAGAAGCCCGCCGCTCAGCAATGGTGCGGCCCGGCACGCCGGTCACCAGATGGTCGAGCAGCACGAAGCCCTCGCGCTCCTTCTGTTCGAGCATGGCCGGCGTAATCGGATAGCCGTCCTTACTCGCTTCGGCGACAAACTCCGGCGTCGGCCGCATCAGCATCACCGGCAGCTTGTACTCCCGGCCCAGCTTCGCGTAGACCTCCCAGTAATCCACGCGCGCATAGAGGGTGCCCATATGGGTATCGAGGTGCGTCGGCTTCCAGCCTGTCGCCAGCGCCTTCTCAATCTGCGCCCGCAACTCGATCTCCACCTCGGCCGCCGTCGCATGCTGCGCCACCGACCGCACATCGCGCCATAGATAACCCTCAGGGTCCATCAAGCCGGGCACCTTGTCCCGGGACGCCACCGGCCCCCAGCGGTACTTCTTCCATTCACTGGTAAGTGTCAGATGCAGGCCGATGTCGAACTCCGGATGCTCCTTGGCGAAGTTAGCGATCTCAAGAAACCAGGGGCAGGGCACCATCACGCTGGCGGAAGTTACCAGGCCTTGCCGGAAGGCCTCCATGCTGGCGGCGTTCACCGTGTGCGACATCCCCAGGTCATCGGCGTGCACCATCAAGACCCGGTCCCGCGGGCCAAAGCCCATCCGTTCCCCAGTGGATTGGCCCAGCACCGCAGCCGCGAAAAGCATAGAAAACAACAAGTGACGCATCACCGTTGAGGATAGCGAAGAATTCGGGTGCTCGCAGCCGGATTACAAGTCGTTGAACATGCCTTCAAACAAGGCGCTCGTCAGGTAGCGTTCGCCCGCGTCCGGCAATACGACGACGATGATCTTGCCGGCCATCTCCGGCCGCTTGGCCACGCGGAGCGCTCCCACGGCGGCCGCGCCGCAGGAGATGCCGCAGAGGATGCCTTCTTCCTTGGCCAAACGCCGCGCCATGTCGATGGCTTCGTCGTTCGACACCTGTTCCACTTCATCGATCATGCTCATATCCAGGTTGTCGGGGATGAAACCCGCGCCGATGCCTTGGATCTTATGCGGACCGGGCTTGATCTCTTCGCCGGCCATCTTCTGCGAGATCACCGGGCTGTGGGTCGGCTCCACGGCCACCGAAAGAATCGGCTTGCCCTTGGCTTGCTTGATGTAACGGGAAACGCCGGTAATCGTGCCGCCCGTGCCCACGCCGCCCACGAAGACGTCGATCTTGCCCTCGGTATCGTCCCAGATCTCCGGACCCGTGGTCTTGAAGTGAATGTCCGGGTTGGCTGGGTTCTTGAATTGCTGAAGCAGGATGTATTTGTTGGGATCGGACGCGTAGATCTCTTCCGCCTTACCGATAGCACCCTTCATCCCCTTGGGGCCTTCCGTCAGCACGAGGTTGGCGCCGTAAACCTTCAGCACCTTGCGCCGTTCGATCGACATCGTCTCCGGCATGGTGAGCGTGATGGGGTAGCCACGGGCCGCCGCGACGAAGGCCAAGGCGATGCCGGTGTTGCCCGAAGTGGGCTCCACAATTTGCTTGCCCGGCGTCAGCAGGCCGCGTTTTTCGGCGTCCCAGATCATTGAGGCGCCGATTCGGCACTTCACCGAATAGGCCGGGTTGCGCCCTTCAATCTTGGCCAGCACCGTGGCCCCCGCGCCATCCGTCACCCGGTTCAACCGGACAAGCGGCGTCTGCCCAATGCTTAGCGAATTGTCTTCAAACCACATGGTTGTTTGCTCCTTAGTCCTAAATCACCCAATCAGCCACATACTTTGCGCGCTTTTCCTGCCAGGTGCGCGCCAGATCCGCGAAACTCAACCGGTCGGTTACTTCGGCGATATTCTCGTCCACTTGCTTCCAGAGGTCAGCGAACGGGCTCTCGATGCGCCGCCGACTCTTCTTATTTTCGACAAACCGCAGTACATCGCCAATCAAAATGGAGTTGGCCGGCCGGGCCAGTAGATAACCGCCTTCCGCGCCGCGCCGCGACTCGACGAATCCGCCCTGCTTCAGGCTGGCCAGAATCAATTCGAGGAACTTCTGCGGAATGCGCTGCCGCTCGGCAATGTCGGCGATCTTGATCGGCACGCCTTGCTTCTGCAAGGCCAAATCAAAGATGGCCTGCAAAGCGTACTCGGCTTTGACGGACAGGTTAAACACGGGCTGGGCGAATCTCCTATTTGTATATCGAGATTATCGGATGGCGATCACCTTTGTCAAAGTGGGGTTAGAATTGAGCCCATGGAACGCTTGATTCGGCCAGGAGATGCCCGCGCGGCGATGGTGCTGACGCATGGGGCGGGTTCAAACGCCGATGCGCCTCTGCTGGTGGCCTTGAGTGCGGCGCTGGCGGAACGGGGCTGGGCCATTTGGCGCGTCAATCTCGCCTACCGGGCCCAGCGGCCCAGCGGCCCGCCGCATCCCTCGGGGGCCGCCGCTGACCGCGCTAGCCTGGCTGCGGCGGTGGAGCGTCTTGGGGCCGAAACGGGTCTTCCCGTCTTCGCCGGCGGGCACTCCTATGGCGGAAGGCAGGCGACAATGCTGGCGGCCGAGCAGCCGACTTTCGCCAAGGGCCTGCTGGTGCTGAGCTATCCCCTGCATCCGCCGAAGCAGCCGGACAAGCTACGGATTGAGCATCTGCCGAAGGTCACGCTGCCAAGTCTTTTCGTTAGCGGCACGCGCGACGAATTCGGGACGCCCGCCGAACTGGCGCAGTACTTGTCGCCTTTGGTGCTTCTCGAAGGACAGGGTCACAGTCTGGCCCCGAAACTTGCCGAGCGGATCGCCGATGAATGGGTTCAGGTCAGCGGCCGGTTGGTGTAAAGGCTCTTGCCGCCGATTGACCGCACTAAGTGCAGGTCGATGAGATTCTTGATTCGGGGGATCGATGGGTTCTCAATGAAGAGGTAATGTCGCTCAGCACTGCGCCACACCGCGGGTAAGTTGGCGTCGGTGAGGAAGACGCCCGGGGCGCCCGGTTCATTCGAGCCGTACTCGAGGTTGTTTACGCGTCCGTTCAGCAGCAAGGCACTCTTCACGTCGGCGTAGAAGAAGATGGAGGAGAAGGTGTAGTACTGGTTGTCGATGATCACACGCCCGGGTGGCGATTGCTTCAGGATTTGGGCGAGCGGCTGGGAGGAAAGATAGGGGTCGAAGATAATCATCGCCCAGCGCGCCGCGTTCAGAAAGAGCACCATCATGACCGCCAGTATCAGGATTCGCTTTTTCGGCTGCCAAATGGTGAGGACTCCGATGAGGAAGGCGACGCCGGCGAGAATTAACGGTCCGCGGAGATAGGCAAAGGACTTTAGCGTGAGGTCGCCCATGTGGCCCATGGAGAGGGTGTAGGCCTCGGTAGCCTGAGTAACCAGCGCCTGCGAGATATCGCCGGGGGCGGGAAGGCTCCAAACCTGGCTAAGAATCAATAGAATGGCGGCCAAGGCGGCGGCGGAAATCAGGCCCACCATTCGCCCGGGCCATTCGCTGCGGTGGGCGGAAATGGCACCGCCAAGGAGCAAAGCCATGGCCGGATAGGCGGGTAACGAGTAATATTCCTGGGTGGTGGAGAAAGTGAAAAATACCATCGTAAAACCGGCCCAGCATAAGCAGAGTAACCTCATGCGCGCCGCGCGAGTTGGTTCTCGGTAGCTCAGAGTAAAGGTCTGGATAAGCCAGGCACTCCACGGAAAGAACCAGACTAGATGTAGGCTCCAAAAGAGGTAACGCGGCACCGTGTTGTAGTCGCGGGGAAAACGCATATTGAGGAACCGGAAGACGTGTTCGTTGAAGAAATAAAACCAGAAGAATCCACGATAGTGGCCGGGTTCGCTCTTCATCGTCCAATCAAAGTAAGGTGGATTTTGCAGCGTGGCGATCACGTGCCAGGGCAGGCCAATGAGTAACAGCATCGCCAATGAACTTACTGGGGAAAGGCGTTGCCAGGTGCGCCGGAGGAATAACTGCCGGGTAAGCAAGAGAAAGATTCCGGCCGCGGCGACGGGGAAGAGTGCGGCGATTAGCCCCTTGAGTAACAGCCCGGTGCCGATGGCCGCGCCCATCAGCCACGCCCAGCGCTTAGGATTTTGCTCCTCTTCATCGAGCGCGCGGAGGAATCCCCATAGGGCCAAGGCGATCGTCAGGGTCAGAATCACGTCCGGGATGAGAATCCGAGTAAAGAGAAACAGGCCGATACCGGTGGCCATCGTAATTCCGGCGTAAAAGCCCGTAAGTTCGCCAAAGGCCCAGCGGCCCATTCGGAAAGTGACGGAGCAGAGGGCCAGAATGGATAAACCGATTGGCAGCCGGGCGGCCCAGTCGGTGAGGCCGAAAATCGCATAGGACGTGGCCATCATCCAATAGACGAGGGGCGACTTTTCGAGATACTTTACGCCATCGAGCCGCGCGGTAACCCAGTCGCCCGAGGTGAGCATGTTCTTGGCAATGGTCGCTTGCACGGCATCGACATCGTCCATGAGAGACGGGCCGGCGAAAGCGCTGGTGAGGTAAATGGCCGCCGCCAATAGGACGACGATTAACTCCGGGCGCCGGTTTGAATGTTCCATCGTTTCATCCACAGAAAGAGCGTCAGCAATCCCCAAAGGTGATAGCCAAGGTTGGCCTTGCGGTCGAGATGACGCTGAATGGTCTCGGCAAATACCGTTTGGTCGAACAAGCCCGTGGCCTTCACGTTGGCCGGGCTGAGTGTATCGAGCAATAGCGGCTTTAATACCGTGCGGAACCAATGGTGCGTCGGAATATCGAAACCTTGCTTCGGCCGGTCCAGTACCGCGGCCGGTAACTTATCGCGCATCAGGCTGCGTAGGACATATTTGAGCCGTCCGTCGCGGGTCGGCGCTGCGGGGCTCATCTTGAGCGACTCGGGCAAGGAATTTGCAAATTCAATGATCCGGTGATCGAGAAAGGGCGGCCGCACCTCGAGCGAATGGGCCATGCTCATGCGGTCGCACTTATTTAAGATGTCGTCGGTGAGGTAATAGCGTTGGTCCGCCCAAAGGTATTGGTTGAGGGGACCGGACTGAGCGTACTCGCCCGGCATCCACCGAAACAGATCCCGCACTCCGCGCCGGCCGTCATGCGGATAAAGGCGTTTGCGCTCGGCGTCGGAGTGGGTGCCGTTCCAATAAAGATGGGCCGTGGCGGGGTCCATTAGGCTGCCCCCGAGCAGTCGCTTGAGTTTGTACTCGAAACTAATCTTGTCATCGGAAACCGGCCAAAGTTGCAGGGCCGCCAAGGCGGACCGGCGGATCCAGGCGGGCACGCGGCGAGCATTTGCGGCATATTCATCGGCCAAGTAAGTGGAGTAGCCGGCGAACAACTCATCAGCACCTTCTCCACTCAAGGCCACGGTGACCTGCCGGCGGCACATTTGCGACAGATACCAGACGGGCAGGGCACCGGAATCCGCGCTGGGTTCGTCAGCGAAGTTGCTCATGCGTTCAATGACGCCGGGCAGTTCGTTTTCGGGCTGTAAGTCGAACTCTTCATGCTCGGTGCCATACTGCGCGGCCACTTGTCGAAAGTAGGGGCTTTCGTCAAAGCTTTTGCCGCGGAAGGAGACGGAAAAGGTCTTTAGCTTTTGGCTCGTCATGCCTGCCGCGTAGTGCAGAATCGCGGACGAATCGAGCCCGCCCGAGGCCCAAACACCTAACGGCACGTCCGAGACCAAGTGTTCCCGGACCGAATCCTGGAGTAACTGGTGGAGTTCTTCTTTGGCGCTCTCAAGCGTGTGCCGTTGTTCTTGCCACAAAGAGAGAGTCCAATAACATTCGTGCTTCACGTTACCGCCGCGCCATTCCATCCAGTAACCGGGGCGCAGCTTGGTGATGCCTTCCACTAAGGTATAGGGCGTGGGTACGTAGTTGAGCGATAAGTAGTAACTAAGCCCTTCGAGATCGATGCGACGGTCGATTTCCGGGTGCGCGAAGATAGCCTTCAATTCTGAGCCAAAGTAAAGGTCGAGTCCGCGTTGGTAAAAGTACAGCGGCTTGATGCCGACGCGATCGCGAGCGAGTACCAGCCTTTGCTGTTCTTCCTGCCAGAGCGCAATCGCGAACATGCCGCGCAGCCGTTTGAAGGCGTCGGTATCCCACTCGAGAAAAGCCTTGAGGACCACTTCGGTGTCGCAACGCGAGCGGAAGCGGTGGCCTTTGGCTTCGAGTTCCTGGCGTAGTTCGGTGTGATTATAAACTTCGCCGTTAAAGGCGATGACGGTATTGCCGTCGGCGCTGGTCATGGGCTGGTCGCCGCCCGTAAGGTCAATAATTTTTAGCCGGACCGCGCCGAGCGAGACTTTGTCCGATTCCCAGATGCCCGATTGGTCGGGTCCGCGATGGTGCAACGTATCGGTAACCCGGCGCATGCGGCCGTCGGGAGCACGTTGATCTAAGTGAGTAAAGCCGGCAATTCCGCACATCGGTGAGTTAGGGCGTTACCCGATGCGAGCAAGTGCCCGTGGTTTCGAATTCAGTCATATTCTGTAACGTCGTGGCGGCGATGTTTTCGAGTGCTTGGCGAGTGTAGAAGGCTTGGTGCCCGGTAACGAGGACGTTAGGAAAGGTAAGCAGGCGGGCGAAGCGATCGTCCTGCGGCACAACGTCCGATAAGTCGGCGAAGAACATGCCGGCCTCTTCTTCGTAAACGTCGAGACCGAGATAGCCGATTTGGCCACGTTTGAGGCCCACGAGCACGGCGGAAGTATCCACTAGGGCGCCGCGGCTGGTGTTAATCAGCATGACGCCCGGCTTCATCCGGCTGATCGCTGCCGCATTAATGAGGTGATGGGTGTTGGGAAGCAGTGGACAATGCAGGGAGATGATATCGCTTTGGGTGAGTAACTCAGGCCAAGTAACATACTCCACCGCGAGCCCGGCGCGCGGCTGCGGATCGTAGGCGAGCACCCGGCAGCCGAAGCCCCGCATAATGCCGGCGAAGACACTGCCGATTTGGCCGGTGCCGACGACGCCGACGGTTCGGCCGTGTAAGTCAAATCCCATTAAGCCATCGAGGAGGAAATTATGATCGTGCACGCGAGCATTGGCGCGGATTAACTTGCGATTGAGAGCAAGGATTAAAGCCACGGCATGTTCCGCGACGGCGTAAGGGCTATAAGCCGGCACGCGGCCCACCACCAAAGCATGGGTGGCCGCGGCGGCTAAGTCGACATGATTATAGCCGGCCGAGCGCAGGGCCAGGAATTTTGTTCCTCCGGCGGCCAGGGTGTCTATGACCTCCGCGCTGGCGTTGTCATTCACAAACAGACAGACCGCCGGATATCCGGCCGCCAACTTGGCGGTGCCAGGGTCGAGTGACGTTTCAAAGAAAGTAATCGGATGCGGCGACGCGGCGTAGAAAGGGCGCTCATCCTTGCGGGCACTGAAGAAGGCGACGCGCATTAGAGCACGTCCGCGAAGCCGGGCTTCAATTGCCGGAACAGGAGGCCGCCGAGCAGGAAGACGGTGCCAGCGGCGAGGCTCATCCAAGCCAGTTCCTGCCAGTTGGGCGCTTTGCTCACTAGCAGCAGGTCTCGGTAGGAAGTGACGGCGGTAGATAGTGGGTTGAGGTGCATAAGAAAGCGAAAGCGCGCTGGTACTTGCTCCACGGTAATGAAGATCGGCGTCACCCAGAACCACAGGGTGAGTGCGACCAACGTGAATTGCGAGGTATCGCGAAGGAAGACTTGCAGGCTGGCGACGATCCAGCCGAGGCCGATGCTAAAGAGCCCGAGCAAGAGGATGTAGGCGGGCAGCAGGATGGGCCAACCCGAGAGGCCTTCGCCCCAGATTGCAACAGCGACCAAGGCCAAAACGAGGGTCATGAGGTGGTTCACCAGCGAAGAGAGAAAGATGGAGACGGGAATCATCTCCGAGGGGAACAGGGTCTTGGTGATGAGGTTTGAGTTCTCCACCAGACAAGTGGAGGAGCGCGCGACGGTGTCCTGAAAGAGCAGCCAGGGCAGTTGGCCACAGAAGAGGAAGAGCGTATAGTTGCCGGTGCGCTGGCCGGGCGGCACGCGCATGCCGAGGCAGTAGTGGAAGACAAAGGTCCAACTGGCGAGCAATACGAGCGGATGGACGATCATCCAGAGCCAACCGACGCTGGAGCCGACAAAGCGCCGCGTGAAGTCGCGCCGCACCATTTCGGCGAGCAGCGTCCTGCGCGCCAACAGATTAGCGAAAAAATGTTTTCCGGGCCATGCGGACATCAACTGTTAGGATAACCCCGCCGGACATGATAAATTGTTGCGATATGCGTCTATTGGTCGTCGAAGACGAAAAACGAATCGCTGACTTTCTGGCTCGAGGGTTGGAAAGCGCAGGCTACGCGGTGGATTTGGCGGCAGATGGCACTACCGGGTTAGAACTAATTCATCAAACTGACTATGACCTGGTAATCCTCGATATGATGTTGCCCGACATAGACGGGCTGATGGTGCTGGAGAAGATCCGCAACCGGAAGTCGAGCCCGCCGGTGCTGATTTTGAGCGCGCGCGGTGGGGTGGACGACCGGGTTCGAGGCCTGGAACTCGGCGCCGACGATTACCTGACCAAGCCCTTCTCCTTTGTGGAGTTGTTGGCGCGGGTGAGAGTGTTGCTGCGTCGCGGGCAGCCAATGCCGGAGCGTTTGCAAGTGGGCGAACTGGTGCTCGATTGCATCCGGCGCAAGGTGCATCGGGGCAGCGAACAGATCGACTTGGCGCCGAAGGAATTCTCGATTCTCGAGTATCTGATGCGCAGCAAGGGCCGTCCGGTGAGCCGCACGATGATCGTGGAGCATGTGTGGGATATGGACTATGACGGGTTGACGAACATTGTCGATGTCTACATTCGCCATCTACGGGCCAAAGTCGACGACCGCTACACCGAGAAGCTGATCCACACGGTGCGTGGCGTCGGCTACCTGGTGGAAGAACCGACTGGCGATAAGTTGGCTAAGGCAGAGTCGGCACCCGTTGGCCATGGCGGCGCGGTGGTATAGCGGGGATGGCCGCGCGCGGGCGAAGTGGTTGGCGTGCCTTTACGCGCAGCTTGCGGTTCCGGCTGACGGTGAGCTATGTCCTACTGTTCACCTTGGTTCTGGTGGCCTTGGGCATCGGTTTCCGTAGTCTGTTCCTGGGGGCGGTGCGAAGCCAGACGGAACTGACGCTCGAAGAAGAGTTCGGTGAGGTAAAGGGCTTCTTGCGCCTGGAGAATAATCAGGCGATGTGGTTTTTCGACCGGCAGGATCAGGATGAGTCCGCGATCGTGGCGCGGCTGAGGAATGGCGCGTTCCTGCTGACCGATGCCGCCGGGCAGGTGCTGGAGGCGTCGCCGGTTTATCGCCGTCTCGGAGTGGAATCACGGCAGGAGATTTTGGAGGTGCTGGCATCCAATCGACCGCGCTCCAAGCTGCGGCAGGGTCCGGAAGGACATGATTACGTGATTCGGGAAGGCATCCTGATGGATGGGCCACGGCGGTATTTCGTCGCCTTAGGCCGCTCGCTCGAGGATTCGGATGAGATCCTATCGCAATTCACCAAGGCATACTTTGTACTGATGCCGGTGGGCTTGGTGCTGATGGGGTGGGCCGGCTGGTGGTTCGCGGGAAAGGCATTGGCGCCGGTGGTGGAGATTGCCAATGCGGCGCGCGCTATCGGGGGGTCGAACCTGGCTTTGCGAATCACGCCGCCCGATTCGAACGACGAACTCCAAAACCTGGTAGCGACCTTCAACGGCATGATGGACCGTCTGGAGCAGTCCTTCAATCAGGTGACCCAATTCTCCACCGACGTTTCGCATGAATTGCGTACGCCGCTGACGGTGGTCCGAGGGCATCTCGAAGTCGCACTGATGACGGCGAAGACGCCGGAACAGTACCAGGAGTCGATCATCACGGCGCTGCAGGACGTCGAACGGCTCAGCCAGATCGTGCGGGCGCTGCTGCAACTGTCGCAAGCCGAAACCGGGCAACTTTCGCTGCAACCCCAACTGGTGGACCTGGTTCCGCTGGTGGAGGACTTACGGGAGCAGTTCGACATGACCGGCGGCGAAGGGCGGATTCGTTTCGAGACCCGGTTGCCGCTGCATGCCTGGACGATGGGCGATCGGGTGCAATTGGAACGGCTGATCACCAATCTGGTGATGAACGCCATCAAGTATTCGTACCCGGGCGGGCTAGTGGTGCTGTCCGTTCAACCCCGCAAGACGTCGATCGAGATGGTGGTGGCCGACGAGGGCCGGGGCATTCCCGCCGCTGACCTGCCGCATATCTTCGACCGGTTCTATCGCGTGCCGCCCCCGACGGGTGAGACGCCAGGGCCCGAGAAAGGGCTCGGGCTGGGCTTAAGCTTTGTGGCGTGGATTGTGAAGGCGCATCAGGGTAGCATTCGCGTGGAAAGCACGGTCGGCCACGGTAGCCGCTTCATCGTCACTTTGCCAGGCGGCGAGGAAAGCTTAGAATCAACAGATGAGCTTTGACATTCAAAAGCGTGAACGCGAAGGCGTAGTGATTCTCGACCTGAAGGGCCGTTTGGTGGTGGGCGAAGCGGCCTCCCGCTTGCGCGACGACATTCTGGCCCTGGCTTCCGCTGGCCAGACCCGAGTGATTCTAAACCTTCGCGCGGTCGACTTTATCGATTCGACGGGGTTGGGCGCGATGGTGATTTGCTTCACGACGCTCAAGAAAGCGGGCGGCGCATTGAAGCTGTGCAATCTCGCCGAGCGCGAAATCGAGTTGCTGGTGCTGACGAAACTCACTAGCGTTTTCGAACTTTTCGACGATGAGCAGCACGCGCTCAATAGTTTCTTCCCGGGCCGGGAGATGAAGCGCTTTGACATTCTCAGCTTCGTGCAGAAGCAACGGCAGGAGAACCGATGAAGCGAGGTTGGCTGGTGTGGACGCGCCGCGCAATTGGGGCGCTGGATCTTCTGATAACTCTGGACAGATACAACACCTACCGGGAGCAACTCAGGATTACTTACCCCACGTTGCGGAAGGCGAAGGAGTAGCGTGAATAAAGTTTTGATTTTCTTTTTACTTTTGGGATTATGCTGGGGACAGCCACCGACGGCGCTTGATCGCTATGTAGCCAAGCCGGATGCCAGTTACAAATGGGAATTAGTAAAGACCGTCCCCTATCCAAAGGCGACGGCTTATATTCTCGAGATGACGTCGCAGACTTGGCTGACCGATAGCGAGGTAGATCGCCAGGCCTGGAAGCATTTCCTGGTGGTGATCCGGCCGAATGAGGTGAAGACCAACATCGGTTTCCTGTTTATCAGTGGGGGCAATAACAACAGTAAGAATCCACCCTCGCCGGACTTAGGTTTGGTGGACGCGGCACTTACCACGGGGAGTGTGGTGGCCGACTTGAAGATGGTGCCCAATCAGCCGTTGGTCTTCGCGGGCGCCAAACCGATGACCGAGGACGGTCTCATTGCCTATAGCTGGGATAAGTTCCTGCGCACGGGCGACGACAAATGGCCGTTGCGGCTGCCGATGACGAAGGCGGCCGTCCGCGCGCTCGATACGGTGACGGCTTTCTGCGCGTCCGAGGCTGGCGGGAAGATCAAGGTGGACCGTTTTGTGGTCGGCGGTGGCTCGAAACGTGGCTGGACCAGTTGGACGACGGCGGCGGTGGAAGCGGCCGCGGGTAAGCGGGTGGTGGCGGTGGTGCCGTTCGTGATCGACTTACTCAATATGATCCCGAGCTTTGAGCATCATTACCGGGTCTACGGCGCCTGGTCGCCGGCGATTCAGGATTATGAGAAGACCGGCATCATGAATTGGACCCGTACCAAAGAATATAAGGCGCTCATGAAGATCGAAGAGCCCTACGAGTACCGGCAACGGCTGACCTTGCCCAAGTACATCGTGAATTCAGCGGGCGACCAGTTCTTTCTGCCGGATTCATCGCAATTTTATTGGGATGACCTGAAGGGACCCAAGTACCTGCGCTATGTCCCCAATACCGATCATTCGCTGCGCAATTCCGATGCGCTGCAAGGGATGTTGGCCTTTTACGATTCGGTAATCCAAAGCAAGGTGCCGCCAAAGTACGGTTGGAAGTTCCAAAAGAATGGCGATATTGTCGTGACGACGGAAGGCAATCCGACGAGCGTGAAGTTATGGGCGGCGAATAACCCCGAGAAACGGGACTTCCGCTTGGCAGTGATCGGGGCGGCGTATAAGTCGACGGATCTGGCGAAGGACGCGAAGGGCCGCTGGGTAGCGGCGCTGCCGAAGATGGCCAAGGGCTTTACGGCTTACTTTGTGGAAGTTACTTGGCCCAGCGGCGTGAAGCATCCGTTCAAGTTCACGACGCCCGTGCGGGTGTGGCCCGATGTTTATCCTTTCCCAGCCTTTCAGCCTGGTCCTATTGGGCCTGGTCCTATTGGGGATAAGTAGATGCGTTTCGTACTTTTGGTGTTGAGCGCCGCCTTATTGCTGGCGCAGGCTCCTGCGGAGTTACTCTGGCCCAACGGTGCGCCGGGGGCGGTGGGGACGGAGGAACTCGATAAGCCAACGCTTACGGCTTGGCTGCCGGCCAAAGGCAACGGGCTCGCGGTGATCGTGTGCCCGGGCGGCGGCTATGGCGCGCTGGCAATGGACCACGAGGGCAAGCAGATTGCGCAATGGCTGAACTCGCAGGGCATCGCGGCCTTTGTGCTGAAGTATCGGTTGGGGCCGCGCTATCGCCATCCGGCGCCGCTCGACGATGCGCAGCAGGCCATCCGGATGGTCCGCGTACGGGCGGGCCTGCAGAAGGTGGGCATCTGGGGCTTCTCGGCCGGTGGGCACTTGGCCTCTTCGGCGGCCACGATGTTCACCGGCCTGGAGACGCGGCCGGACTTTGCGATTCTCGCCTATCCGGTGATCACCTTTACCGACGAGCCGCAGGTGCATAAGGGCTCGCGCAAGAATCTACTGGGCGAGGCGCCGGATCCGAAGCTGGTGCAGCAGATGTCGACCGAACTGCATGTCACGGCGAATACTCCGCCGGTGTTCCTCTTCCACACCAACGAAGACAAAGGCGTGCCGCCGGAGAACAGCATCCTGTTCTATCTGGCTTGCCGCAAAGCGGGAGTGCCGGTGGAGATGCACATCTACGAGCAGGGTCCGCATGGCGTGGGCCTGGCGCAGACCAACTACGCCTTAGGCTCGTGGCCGGCGCGGCTGTCCGATTGGCTACAGCGCCGCTAGCCCGCAAGCAGTACAATCGGGGCATGAGACTACTGCTGGCTATTTCGCTTGCCCTCCTGACGACCGGCGCTTGGGCGCAGAAGAAGCAGATTGAGCCGGGCTTCGCTTCGAGCGACGAGGTGGAGATCACGGCCACCATGCATATTGACCGCGCGGAGATCACGCAGCTTGTGGGCGCCGAACTCGAGAAGCACATCTATGTGGTGGAGGTGAAGGTGCGACCGAAGGGGGAGAAGCCCCTGCGTATCAGCCTGGACGACTTCGTGATTCTGAAGACCGATGACGGCCAGCGGTCGACGCCGTTTGCGCCGTCGCAGATCGCTTCCACGGGTGGGCTGGCATTGAAGAGCCAGCAAGTCGGGGGCTGGGCGCATCAGGGCAATGGCCCGATCTGGGGCGGGGTGGGGAATCGCACGCCGGGCCGCCTGCCGGGCAATGGCGGGGGGATCGGGAGCCAGACCGGCGGCGCCGATGCAGCGGGCGTGCAGGCTACCAGCAAGACGACCACGGAGCCCACCGACAATCCGCTGCTGGCGGTGCTGAAGGCCAAGGTGCTGCCAGAGAAAGAGACCACTGAGACCACTAGCGGCCTTTTGTATTTCCCGCTCGAAGGCAAGCTGAAGCTGAAGAATCTCAGTTTGCTCTATAAGGCGCCAGGCGGCAAGATGGAAATTGTCTTCCAGCGGTAAATACGCACGCCAGGGATGATCGCCGCCGACGAACCGGTAGCGATTCCGGTGGCGGTCAGCGTCAAGCGGGTGGCGAAACCAGAGCGATGGGCCGCACCGGCGAACCGGTCGCGCCCCGGAATTTGAGCGGTAAACAGACGAAGGCGAACTCGGTTTGCCGGTCGCGTGCGAGGGCTTCGAGGTCGAGGTTCTCGATAATATAAATTCCCTTTTGCGGCAATAAATACAAATGCCCGAACAAAGTGGATCCAGTATCCGGATCGCGTTCCCCAGGGACGTCCCAAGCCATGTTATCCGCGCCCACCGCGACCACGCCATGGTCGGCGGCCCAAATCGATGCCGACTTGTGCATGCCCGCCGCAAGCAGATACCCGGCTTCGTCATTCCAAATGGAAGCGTAGCCGGTGCGCACTAACAGGACGTCGCCGGGTTCGGGACGGTGCACCACGGCCCTCTCCAGGTCATCGGCGGTGACCGAATAGAGCTCGGGCAAACGGGGCACGCCGTGGTGACCGGCTACGTCG
>Ga0209591_10003664_pt1 | contig 17740 bp, 17 predicted proteins | sample MAT01_FD_187207 | JGI IMG/M metagenome (GOLD analysis project Ga0209591, IMG submission 187207) | Freshwater microbial communities from Lake Fryxell liftoff mats and glacier meltwater in Antarctica - MAT-01 (SPAdes) (version 2) | ecosystem: Environmental > Aquatic > Freshwater > Ice > Liftoff... | reverse complement strand
GGCCGACGCCGTCCAGCGCACCGCCGCAGTACGTGCGCGCACTCTTCGACCCCTACGCCGAAGGCTTCGAGCAGCATCTGGTGGATGAACTGCGCTACTGCGGCCACGAAGCCGTGGTCAATGCCGCCGCCGCCTGGCACAGCGGCCCGGCCGCGCTGGCGCTGGACCTGGGTTGTGGCAGCGGCCTGTGCGGCGCGCTGCTGCGCACGCGCGCACGGCGGGTGGAAGGTGTCGATCTCTCGCCCACGATGGTGGCGCAGGCGCGTGCCGGTGGCAGCTACGACGCGGTGCACGAAGCCGACATCGTGCAGCACTTGCTTTCGCGCAGCGACCGCGTCGATGTCGTGGTGGCCGCCGATGTCTTCATCTACATCGGCGACCTGGGCCCGGTCTTCGCGGCGGTGGCGGCCGTGCTGGCGCCGGGCGGTGTTTTTGCCTTCACCGTCGAACAAGAAGAAGGGCCTGCGGCCTACGTGCTGCGCCGCAGCCTGCGCTACGCGCACAGCGAAGCCGGCCTGCGCGGTTCGGCTGCCGCGCACGGCTGGGTGGTGCGCCAGGCGCGGCCGCTGGTGCTGCGCGAAGAACAGAGCCTGCCCGTGGCCGGCCTGGTGCTGGTGCTGCAGCGGGCGGGCTGATCAGCGCGCAGGCAGGGCCCGTGCCCAGACTGGGGCGTCGAAGCCCACGCTGATGCGGCCGTCGGCCCACTCCAGTACCCTCCACTACCGATCGCCACCCTCCACGCCCGGGCGCTTGATCCCATTGGGCTGTGCACGCATCACGGTTGCGGCGCTGGCGGCCTCATGGCGCAAGACATTCAGATGGCGAGCGGGTCGATATCGACCGCCCAGCGCAACAAACCCTTGTGATGTCCGCGCAGCCCATTCAGCTGCGGCAGCCAGGCCGCCAGCGCGCGCTGCAGCGCCACGCGTGAGGGGGACTCCAGCAGCATCTGCATACGTTCCACGTCGGCCAGTTTGGCGACAAAAGGCGGCACGGGCGGGTAGATCGTCACGCCGGCCTGCTGCACATCCATCAACACCGCAGCGTCGTGCAAAAAACCGGTCGCAGCCTCGGCCGTGCGGGCTTCGGCACGCAGCAGGGCCAAACTGGAGAAAGGCGGCAGGCCGGCGGCCTTGCGCTCTTGCAGCTGCGTGGCGGCGAAGCTGTCGTAGTCGTGTTTGCGCAGCGCCGCATAGATGGGGTGGGTGGGGTGCCAGGTCTGCACCCACATCTCGCTGTGCGCGGCCTGCTCGGCGTCGCGGCCGGCGCGGCCGGCGGCTTGCATCAGCAGTGCGAACAAGCGTTCCGGGGCACGAAAGTCGCTGCTGAACAGCGCGCCGTCGGCGTTCACCGCCGCCACCAGCGTGACGCGGCGGAAGTCGTGCCCCTTGGCCAGCATCTGCGTGCCCACCAGCACGTCCACCTCGCCGGCGTGCACCTCGGCCAGCTGCTGCTGCAGGCTGCCGGCAGCGCGCGTGGTGTCGGCGTCCAGCCGTGCCACGCGGGCGTTGGGCAGCAACGCGGCGAGCTGTTCCTGCAGCTTCTCGGTGCCGCGGCCGATGGCCGCGATGTCGAGGTTGCCGCATTCCGGGCAGGCGCGCGGCACACGTTCGCTGAAGCCGCAGTGGTGGCATTTCAGCGTTCGGTCGAGCTTGTGGAACACGCGCCAGGCGCTGCAGTGCGGGCAGCCACTTTTCCAGGCGCAGGCACCGCAGTGCAGCACCGGTGCGTAGCCGCGGCGGTTAAGCAGCAGCAGGCTCTGTTCGCCGGCGGCGATGCGCTTTTCAATGGCCTCCAACAGCGGCGGTGCGAGCACACGCTCTTCTTTTCCCGATGCTGAATTTGGCAGGTGGTTCATGTCCACCAGCCGCACCCGCGGCATGGCACCGCCGCCGATGCGCTGCGCCATCGGCAGACGCAGGTAGCGGCCCTCCTGCACCCGCTGCCAGCTTTCCAGCGACGGTGTGGCCGAACCCAGCACCACGGGCACACCTGCATGGTGGCCGCGCCAGACGGCGAGGTCGCGCGCCGAGTAGCGCGCGCCTTCCTGCTGCTTGAAGCTGGGGTCGTGCTCTTCGTCGACGACGATCAAACCCAGCCGCGGCATCGAGGCGAACACCGCCAGCCGGGTGCCCAGCACCAGGTCGGCCAGCCCCAGGTGCGCCAGCAGCCAGTGCCGCAGGCGCTGCGCCGGGGTCAGCCCGCTGTGCAGGCTGACCAGCACGCGGCCCGGAAAACGTTCGGCAAAACGCGCTTCCAGCTGCGGCGTGAGGTTGATCTCGGGCACCAGCACCAGCGTCTGCCGGCCGAGCGACAGGGCGTCAGCGGCGGCGCGCAGGTAGACCTCGGTCTTGCCGCTGCCCGTCACGCCGTGCAGCAGCACGGGCTTGGCTCTGCCTTCTTTCGTGGCCAGAACGGCCAGTGCGGCGGCTTGTTCTTCGCTCAACGCCGGCAGTGCAGGTTCGGCCGTTGCGGCGGGCACCGCCAACGTGGCCAGGCGCTTCAGCCGGCGCGCGAGTTGCGTGTCGTCCAGCTTGCGCAATTCGGGCGGCAGCACGGCCAGTGCCAGTTCACCCAGCCCGCGCTGGTAGTAGGCAGCGGCGAACTCGACCAAAGCGCGCCATTCTGGTTCCAGCGGCGGCAGGGCCGTCAGCGCGATGGCGACGGGGCGCAACACCGCCGGCGGCGCGCCGGCATCGGCCGCGCGTTCCCACACCAGCCCCGGCACATCGCGACGGCCCAAAGGCACACGCACCAATGTGCCTGGCGCGAGCGGCTGCTCACATGTGTAGTCCAGCAAACCGCTCACGCTGGTGTGGCGCGGGGTCTCCACGGCCACCGCCGCTGTGGCGCGGGTGGCTTCGCTCATCCCGGGTTCCGCACAGGCGTCACTTGCACTTGAAACCTCATTCGGACTTCAAGCAAATGCCGCAAGTACATGATCGGAAAGGGTTTTTCGAGCTGTCCACCAAATCTGTGGATAAGTTTGTGGGAAAGCTGCGCCAAGATGCGCCAAGTGCTTGATTTTGTGGACCTTGACGCCTCGATGCCTGATTTGGCGGCAGCAGTGCGAATTCATAAGAATCAACAACTTAGCACGTAAGTCAGGTGATTTATCGCGGGCCGGCTTCGCTGTGGTGCTCGGCTGGGGCCAATGCCGGAATTTGGGGATAAGTCAAGCCCTCAGTCATTGCCGGCCGCATTTTTTATGTGCTGTGGTGCAGCACGCCCAGCGGCGATGAGCGCTCACTCACGCCGGCAGGCCGACGCTGCGTAAGGATTTGTTGTCGGTCAGAGCGGTGCGCGCTGCCGGCGCGAATGAGCATGCACCGTTTCGACCAGCGATGTCACGTGTTCTGTCGGCGTGAACTGGCTGATGCCATGGCCCAGGTTGAAGATGTGGCCGTCCCAGCCTCCGTCTTGCCCGATGCCATCGCGCTGCGGGCGGCCGAAGCTTTCCAGCACCTTCACGGCTTCGCGCGCCACCGCCTCGGGCGGAGCGAACAGCACGCTCGGGTCCAGGTTGCCCTGCAGCGCCACCTGGTGGCCGACGCGGGCACGGGCGGCGCCCAGGTTCATCGTCCAGTCCAGGCCCACCACGTCGGCCCCGGCCGCGGCAATTTCTTCCAGCCACAGCCCGCCGCCCTTGGTGAAAACGATCACCGGCACGCGCCGGCCTTCGGCTTCGCGCTTCAGCCCGGCCACGACACGGCGCGTGTAGTTCAGGCTGAATTCCTGGAAGGCGCCGTCCGCGAGCACGCCGCCCCAGCTGTCGAAGACCATCACGGCCTGCGCGCCGGCGTCGATCTGCGCGTTCAGGTAAGCCGTCACGGCCTCGGCATTGATGGCCAGAATGCGGTGCATCAGGTCGGGCCGGCTGTAGAGCATGGTCTTGATGAGCCGGTAGTCGTCGCTGCCCGCGCCCTCGACCATGTAGCTGGCCAGCGTCCAGGGGCTGCCTGAAAAGCCGATCAGCGGCACCTTGCCGTTCAAAGCCTTGCGGATGGACTTTACCGCGTCGAAGACATAGCGCAGCTTGTTCAGATCGGGTGCCTGCAGCGCCATTACCGCAGCCTCGTCGCGCAAGGGGTGTGCGAAGCGCGGGCCTTCGCCGACCCCGAAGCTCAGCCCCAGGCCCATGGCGTCGGGCACGGTGAGGATGTCGCTGAACAGGATGGCGGCGTCCAGCGGGTAACGCTCCAGCGGCTGCAGCGTCACCTCGGTGGCGAGCTCGGGGTTGGTGGCCAGCCCCATGAAGCTGTTGCCGGCCTTCACGCGCGTGGCCTTGTACTCGGGCAGGTAGCGCCCGGCTTGGCGCATCAGCCAGACGGGGGTGTGGGTGGTGGGCTCGCGGAGGCAGGCGCGCAGGAAGGTGTCGTTGTGGATGGCGGCAGTCATCCAGCGATTATCGGGGGGGCTTGCGGGGCCTTCTGGCTCGGGATTTCAGGGATACCCGTCCCTGTCTGCCGAGGCACGACTCCCGGTGGCACGCCCCGCCAGCCAAACCGCGGCCAACTCGTCAGCACGCGGCAGCTGCGCTGCCCGCCACAGCAGTTCGGGTGGCAGCACGCGTGTGCCGGGCGGGGCCTGCGGCAAGGCGAAAGCCAGCGCGGCGGCGACGCGCGCCACGGTGTCGCTGCGCACCGGCTGTTCGCGCTGCGGCACCATCCAGCGCAGTTGCGACAGCATCCAGGCAGCCAGACGCTCGGGCGCGGTGCGGACCTCGGTGCCGCCGCTGTCGCTGTCGCTGCCGCCATCGCCGACTTGCGCCATGCGCATGAAGACCACCTGGGCAAATCCCATCGCCGCCACCGCACCCTCGTCTAAATTGGCCAGGCCTTGCTTCAGAGCGTGGGGCAGCAGCGCAGGCGCGTGCGGCACCACGACGATCAGCCCTGTGGCGCCAGAGCCCATCAGCGCCTGCGCCTGTGCCACCAGGCCGGCCGGTTGCGGGCGCACGAAAGTGCTGTCGCGGCCGTTGGCGTGGCGTTCGCGGTCGTAGACGATGAGTGCGGTATCGGGTGCGAAGGCCGTGCGTTCGGCGTCGTTGTCGGCCACAGCTTGCAGGCCGCGCAGAGCCGGGCGCAGTGGGCTGGCCACCACCACGCCCACGGCCTCGAACCGTTGGCTGGCCAGCAGCGCTTCCAGCACGGCGGCGCCCAGCGTCCCGCCGCCGCCCAGCACCAGCGCCCGGCGTTGCAAGCCTGGCGCTGGCGGGGCCTGGCGCAGCGCGCCCGCCAGGGCGGTGTGTGGGTTCAGCATGGCTGATGCTAGAGCGATGAAGGGCGATGGGCGATGGGCGTGAGCCGCTGAACCCGCCGCAGGCAGCCTGCGTCTCGGGGACTTGAAGACGGCGCACTGCGGCATCATCTGCCCTCATGGGAGCGATGGAGCGCCCGCCATGGAGCACCTATGCAGATCATCACCCGACTCTCCGCGTTGTTGGCCACGCTGGTCTTGAGCCTGGGTCTCAGCGGCTGCGGCTACAACGACTTCCAGCGCCTGGACGAGCAGGTGAAGAGCGCCTGGAGCGAGGTGCTGAACCAGTATCAGCGCCGCAGCGACCTCATTCCCAACATCGTGGCTACCGTCAAGGGTGAGGCCAACTTCGAGCAGGAGACCTTGACGCGGGTGATCGAGGCGCGTGCCCGTGCCACCGGCATCCAGGCCACGCCCGAACTGGTGAACAACCCCGAAGCCTTTCAGAAGTTCCAGGCCGCGCAGGGTGAACTGACGGGTGCGCTCAGCCGCCTGCTGGTGACGGTGGAGCAATACCCCAACTTGAAGGCCAACCAGGGCTTTCAAGACCTGCGCGTGCAGCTGGAAGGCACCGAAAACCGCATTACCGTGGCACGTGGGCGCTATGTGAAGGCGGTGCAGGACTACAACGTGCTGGCGCGCAGCTTTCCCAACAACTTGACGGCCATGGTCTTCGGCTACGACGTCAAGGCCAACTTCACGGTGCAGAACGAAGCGCAGATCAGCGCACCGCCGACGGTTGACTTCAACAAGCCCGCCGCGCCTGCTGGGCCCGCTGCGCCGGCCGTACCCGCCGCCCCAGCGGCGTCGAAGTAGCCGCTCGTGCACAGCTTTCGCGCTTGGCTGCTGCTGGGCGCACTGCTGTGGGCCCCGTTGGCCGGGGCGCAAGACGTGCGCCCTGTGCCGCCGCTGAGTGGCCGTGTCATCGACCAGACGACCACGCTGACACCGCCCCAGGTGGCAGCGCTGGAGGCCAAGCTCGCGGCCTTCGAGGCAGAAGCAGGCCCGCAGATCGTGGTGCTGCTGGTGCCGAGCACGGCGCCGGAAGACATCGCCTCTTATGCCCAGCGCGTGGCCGACCAATGGAAGATCGGCCGCCGTGCCGTGGGCGACGGCTTGCTGCTGGTGGTGGCCAAGGACGAACGCGCGATGCGCATCGAGGTGGCCAAGGCACTGGAAGGCGCGGTGCCCGACCTCGCCGCGCGGCAGATCATTGACCAGACCCTGGTGCCGGCCTTTCGCAGCAACGACTATGCCGGTGGCCTGAACCAGGCTGTCGACCGCCTGATGGCGCGCGTGCGTGGTGAAGGCCTGCCGGCACCCGCACCGCGGGGCGGCGCTGGTGGTGCGGGCGGCGCCGCGCCGCCGCTGCAACAGTTCGGCCTGATGATCTTCGTCGGCGTGCTGGCGCTGGGTGGATTGCTTTCAGCGGTGCTGGGGCGCGGGCCCGGCTCGGCGATCACCGCCGTGGCTGCCGGCGGCGTGGCCTGGTGGCTGGGCACGGGTTTGCTGATGGCGGCGCTGGCCGGGCTGGCAGCCTTGCTCGTGGTGGGCGTGGTCGGTGTCGGCAACGTGCTGCAGCTCTTGTTGATGGCGCGCGGCGGCGGCGGCGGTGGCCATGGCGGCGGCGGCGGTTTCTCGTCGGGCGGTGGCGGCGACTTCGGCGGCGGTGGCGCCTCCGGGCGCTGGTAAGGGCGCTGGTAACAACGATGGCAACGGCGATGACCACAACCCTGCTCGCGCGCGGCGCCCGCCTGTTCAAGCACGGTCGCATGAGCTCGCGCGACGTGCGGCGGGTGCTCGGGCCCGAGGCGCTGGCGCGGCTGCAGGCGCGCGTGGCCGCCAGCGAGTTGCAGCACGGCGGCGAAATCCGCCTCGGCATCGAGGCCGGCTTGCCGATTTCCTACCTGTGGCAAGGCCTGCAGGCGCGCGACCGCGCCGTCACGATGTTCGGCAAGCTGCGCGTCTGGGACACCGAGCACAACAACGGTGTGCTGATCTATCTGCTGCTGGCAGAAAACGCCATCGAGATCGTCGCCGACCGCGGCCTGGTGCGCCATGTGCCGCAGTCGGAATGGGACCGTGTGATGACCGGCATGCGCGAGGCCTTTCGCGCCGGGCGGTTCGAAGAAGGGCTTGCGCAGGCCATCGATGCCGTGCATGCGCTGCTGTTGCAGCACTTCCCGCTCGCCCCAGGGCAGGTCAACCCGAACGAATTGCCCGATGCGCCTGACTGGCGCTGAAGCGCCTTCAGCCGGTCAAGTTCAGCCGGTCAAGTTCAGGCCGTCAAGCGGCAGGCGGTTTCAGAGCCGCCCCAGTCGGCCAGCGGCGCGCCCAAGTCCACACCACGCCGCACCGCCGTCATCTCGGCGACAACCGCCATCGCAATCTCGGGCGGCGTCTTGGCGCCCAGGTTCAGCCCCACCGGGCCGCGCAGCTTGTTGACTTCGGCCTCGCTCACGTCGAAGTCGAGCAAGCGCTTGCGGCGGCCATCGTTGTTGCGCCGTGAACCCAAGGCGCCGACGTAGAAGGCCGGCGTCTTCAGCGCCTCCATCAGCGCCAGGTCATCGAGCTTGGGGTCGTGCGTCACGGCCACCAACGCGCTGTTGGCATCGAGGTTCATCGCCAGAACCAGGTCGTCGGGCATCAGGCGGCTGAGCGTCACGCCTTCCATGCGCGCTGGGTCCGCGAGCCAGCCTTCGTGGTATTCCTCGCGCGGCTCGCACACCGTGACGCGGTAGTCCAGCATCACCGCCATGCTGGCGAGGTAGCGGCTCAACTGGCCACCGCCGATGATCACCAGGCGCAGGCGCGGGCCGTGCACGGTTTCCAGTGCCTGCCCATCGAAGCGCAGCGCATCGCCGTCCTCGCAAGGCTTCATGCTGACGATGCCGGTGGCCATTTCAAGCCTGCGCCGCACGACGCGGTGGCTTTCGATGGACGAGAGCAGCTCGCGCAGCAGGCTCTGCGCAGACAGCGGCTCCAACACGATCTGCACCGTGCCGCCGCAGGGCAGGCCGAAGCGCTGCGCCTCTTCGGCGCTGACGCCGTAGGTGGTGGTTTGCGGCAGGCGGCCGGCCAGTTCGCCACGCGCGACGCGGCCTATCAAGTCGTCCTCGATGCAGCCGCCCGAGACACTGCCCGCCACCTGCCCGTCGTCGCGAATGATCATCAGGCTGCCCGGCGGGCGCGGGCTGCTGCCCCAGGTGCGCACCACCGTGCCCAGCACGACACGGTGGCCACGGTTCATCCAGTCCATCGCGGTGCGGATGACTTCGACGTCCATGCTGTTCATGCGGGGCTCCCATTCATTGCGGAAGGTTAGCGTGCCACAGGGCGGTCAGACAGCGCAGTAGCGGTCCTGGATGTCCTTGTCGGCCAGCAAGGCCTGGGCGCTGCCTTCGTGCACGACCCGGCCCTGGTCCAGGATGTAGGCGCGGTCGCTCACCGAGAGTGCGCGTTCGACGTTCTGCTCCACCAGCAAAATGGTCGTGCCTTCTCGCCTCATGCGCGCGAAGAGCGCGAACATCTCGTCCACCAGCACCGGCATGATGCCCTCGCTGGGCTCGTCCAGCAGAATCATTCGCGGCTTGGCCATCATGGCGCGTGCGATGGCCAGCATCTGCTGCTCACCGCCGCTCATGCTGGTGCCGTCCTGGTCCATGCGCTCGGCCAGGCGCGGAAAGGTCCTGGCAATCTCTTCGATGCGCGCGGCCTCGTGTTTCATGTCCTTGCCGGCAATCAACCCCAGGCGCAGGTTCTCGCGCACCGTCAGCCCTGGCACGATGCGCCGGTCTTCTGGCACATAGGCCAAGCCCAGGTGGTAGCGCGTGTGCGCCGGGTTGCTGAGGATTTCCTGGCCGTCGAACTTCACGCTGCCGCCGCGGCGCGAGATCAGGCCCATGATGGTCTTCAGCGTCGTCGTCTTGCCGGCACCGTTGCGCCCCATCAGCGTGACGATTTCGCCGGCACGCACTTCCAGGCTCAAGCCCTGCACGACGTGGCTGGTGTCATACCAGGCGTCGAGTTTGTCGACCTTCAGCATCTCGTTCAGCCCTGCCCGAGGTAGACGCGCCGCACGTCGGCATTGGCCTTGATGTCGGCCGGTGTGCCCTCGGCGAGAAACTCGCCGTGGTGCAGCACCAAGAGGCGTTCGCAGATGCCCATCACCAGCTTCATCTTGTGTTCCACCAGGATCACGCTGCGCTCGGCGGCCAGCGCGGTGATGAGGTCCATCATGACCACGGTTTCCTCCGGGCTCATGCCGGCCGTGGGCTCGTCCATCAGCAGCAGTTCGGGCTCGGCCGCCAGCGCCATGGCCACTTCCAGCGCGCGCTGCTGGCCGTGGGCCAATTCTGAAGCGGGACGCTTGGCATGCACGGCCAGACCCACGCGTTCGAGCAGCTCGCTGGCGCGGTCGGCCACCTCGGTCATCGCCGCTCGCGGCTTGAAGATTTGGTAGCGCGCATGCCTGGCCTGCACTGCCACGCGCACGTTCTCATGCGCGCTCAGCTGCTTGAACAAATTCGTGATCTGAAAACTCTTGGCAATGCCGATGCGTGCGAATTCGTGTTGCGCCAGGCCGGTGATGTCGCGGCCGTTGAACTTCAGCCGTCCTTCGCTGGGCGGGAACGCGCCACTGACGACGTTGAAGAAGGTGCTCTTGCCGGCGCCGTTGGGGCCGATGATGGCGCTGAGCTTGCCGGGCATGAAGCTGGTGGTGACCTTGTTCAGCGCCACGAACTTGCCGAAGTGTTTGCTCAGACCTTCAACCTCGAGAATGGGCTGCACGCTCACGATGACTTGTCCAGTCGCTTCATGAAGCTGCCCCAGATGCCCGCCGGAAAGAAGAGCACGAAGAACATGAACACCGCACCGACGACGGCCATCCAGTGTCTGGTCATGGTCGTCACCACGTCTTCCAGCGTCAGGAAAACACCGGCGCCGATGAAGGGCCCGAAGAAGGTGCCCATGCCACCCAGCAGGCACATCATCACGGCCTGGCCCGACAGCAGGTAGTGCAGGCTCTCGATGGGCACCACGCTCAGATGCAGCGCACGCAACGCGCCGGCCAGGCCGCAGATGGCAGCGCTGATGACGAAGACCAGCAGCTTGGTGCGGTCCACGTCGTAGCCGCAGGCGGCAGCGCGCTTTTCGTTCTCGCGCACCGCTTCCATCACAGCGCCGAAGGGCGAGGCCAGCAGGCGCGAGACGAACCACAGCGCCACGGCCACGAACGCGAGGATGACGTAGTACTTGGTGTTCGGATTGAGAAAGTCGAGCGTGAAGCCGAAGACCTCCATCTTCGGCACCTGGATGCCGCGCAGGCCGTTTTCACCGCCCGTCCAGCGCTCGGCCTTGTAGAAGGCGTAGTAGACGATCTGCGCCAGCGCCAGCGTCACCATGCTGAAGTAGATGCCGCGTGTGCGGATGGCGAGATAACCCATCACCACGCCCACCAGCGCCGCGCTGGCCACGCCGAGCAGCACCGCCACACCCCAGGGCAGGCCCATGTGCACCATGCCGATGCCGGTGAGATAACTGCCCACGCCGAGAAAGGCCGCGTGGCCGAAGCTCAGCAAACCCGTGTAGCCGAACAGCAGGTTGAAGCCCACTGCGAAGAGGCCGAAGATGAGGATGTTGACGGCCAGTGCCTGGTAGGGCATCAACAGCGGCATCACCAGCAGGAAGGCGATGCTGGCGGCCACGCGGTGGCGGCGCACGAAGGCGATGAACTCATTCATCCCCGACATCACCCCATCAAGCCGGCTTTGCCGAAAAGGCCTTGCGGCCTTACCAGCAGCACCACGGCCATCAACACGAAGATGCTCAGTTCGGCCAGCTCGGGCGCGAACAGCGAGGTCAGCGCAAACACGACGCCGACCAGCAGCCCCGCCACCACTGCGCCCACCAGGCTGCCCATGCCGCCGACCACGGTGACGACGAAGCTCTCGGCCAGCACATGGATGCCCATCTCGGGGTTTACTGCACGGGTGGGTGCGGCCAGCACGCCGCTCAAGCCCGCGATGGCGCAGCCGATGCCGAAGACCACCAGCCACACGCGCGAGACGTCGATGCCCAGCACGCGGCAAATCTCGCCATCACGGCTGCCGGCACGCACGATGAGGCCGTAGCGCGTCTTCTCCAGAAACAGCCAGAGTGCGATGACCACTACTGCGGTGGCGAAGATCAAGAACAGGCGGTACTTGGGGAAGTAGCCGATGCCGAGATCGACCGCGCCGCGCAGTTCGGGTGGCGTCGACGACGGCAGCCCTTCGACACCGAAGGCCAGGCGCATGGCCTCGATGAGCACCCAGCTCAGGCCGAAGGTGAGCAGCAGCGGGTAGTCGATGCCACGGCCATACAGCGGCCGCACGAGGAAGCGTTCAGTCACCAGGCCGATGCAGCCCACCACCAGTGGCGTGAGCACCAGGCTGAACCAGAAGTTGCCGGTGAGGCCCATGAAATACAGGCCGATGAAAGCACCCACCATGAAGAATGCCCCGTGGGCAAAGTTCACCACCGTGAGCATGCCGAAGATGAGGCTCAGGCCGATGGCCAGCAATGCGTAGATGGCGCCCAGCGCGATGCCGGTAACCAGCTGCAGCGCCAGCAGCGAGAGGGTGATCTCCATGACGGGTGCGGGTGCGGGTGAGGATGCGGAGGCTCAGGTCGTGATCTTGTGGCCCATTTCTTCGCAGGTACGCAGGTTCTTCTCGTCGGCGGCCTCGATGGCCAGCACGTTGAAGACGTCGTTCTTGTCCTTCATGTTCTTGGACTTCGATTCGACGATGACCACCGACTGCACAGACTGGTGGTCGCACTTGCGATACGACTGCGGGCCCTTGTACCAGTCGTACTTCAGCTGGCGCAGCGCAATGGCCACGCGCTGTGAATCGGTGGCGTCGGCGTTCTTCACCGCCTGCAGCACGCTCAGGATGCCGGCGTAGCCGAGCGCGCCGTAGTCCGAAGGCACGGCGCCCGCGTAGGCCTTGCGAAAGGCGTCGTTGAACTTCTTCGCGCTGGGGATCTTGTCTTCCATGCCCCAGTAATAGCTGGTGCCGCCCAGCACGCCTTCGAAGGCGTCGGCGCCACCGGCCACGCGGCTCGTGTACAGCAGCACCGGGGCGATGACCTTGGTGGTCTGCTTGAGGCCGAAGTCGGTGGCTTGCTTGGCACTGTTGACGAGGTCGCGGCCGAAGTTGCACAGCACCAGGATGTCGGGCTTCAGGGCCTGGATGCGCGGCAGGAAGGCGCTGTAGTCGGCGGCGCCCAGCGGGTGGCGGATGTCGGCCAGGGTCTGCGCACCGAGGGGTTGGCCGGCACGCTGGAAGCCGCGCACCATCTCGTGGCCGTAGGCGTAATCGGCGGTGAGATAGACGATCTTCTTGCCGAACTTCGGGAAGGCATAACGCGCCACGGCACCCGCCGTGAGGTGGGGGTTCAGCGCTTCGTGGAAGGTGTAGAGGCTCCAGTCCTTGGCTTCGTTGATGGCGTCGCTTTGGCTGATGCTGTTGAACAGCACCTTGCGCTCGCGCGTGACGGCGTTGATGCTCAGCTGCGTGGCTGCGCTCAAGCTGCCGACGACGAAGTTGACCTTGTCCTTCTCGATCAGCTCCAGCGTGCGCGTGGCGGCTTCACCGGGGTTGAGCTTGTCGTCGCGCACCAGCAGCTCGGCCTTCTGGCCCTTATGGCCACCGGCGGCGTTCCATTCCTTTACCGCCAGCTCGGCGGCGCGCACCTGGTCCTGCGCCTCGGCGCTGAAGGGTCCGGTGAGTGGCACGGGGAAGCCGATCTTGATGGGCGCGCCTTGTGCGCGTGCGATGTGGAACAGGGCTGGCGTGGCGGCCAGCGCACCGCTGGCCAGTACCAGGCGGCGGCGGCTGTTCATGAAAGGGGGGTTCACGAGCGGGGTGTTCATGGGGCTTGTCTCCTTCGGGGTGTAGAAAGAAAAAGGCGGGCTTCTTCAGGCGGCCAGCGCTTCGGGGGGATAGGTATCGAACAGGGCGGGATCGATGGCGGTTTGCTGCATGGGCCCGCGCGGGTTGCGGTAGGGCGGTGCGTTGCCCGGCGGCAGAGCCAGCGCCGCGCCCAGCTGGCGGGCACGCTGCACCACTGCGTCACCGGCGGGTCGGCGTTGGGCGTCGTAGTGGCGCAATGCTTCGGGCGTGGCGCCGTGCCGGGCGATGCAGGCGGCCAGCGCCACCGCATCGTCACCGGCCTTGGCCACGCCCATGCCCACGTGCGGCCGCGCCACGAAGGCAGCGTCACCCATCAGCGCGATGCGCCCATGCGCCAGTTGCGGCGACACCAGGTCGTAGATCGGCTGCAGGAAGGGTTGTGCGGTCTTCTCGACGATTTCAGCGAACTGCGGCGCCAGCTTGTCGCGCGCGGCCTGGCGCATGGCGGCAATGTGGCGCCAGCTCACCCACTGTGGCGGTATGCCTTCAGGGTGATGCTGACCATCGGCATCGGTCATCAGTGTGTCCAGCGCGGCGCCAGCGGCGGCCGGGCGGTACCAGACGAAGTTCCAGCGGCGCTGGCCCACCGCGGTGCTGTCGCTGTTGTTGTGGCTGTCGCCGGCCACGGGGTAGCCGATCAGCTGTTCACCCGCCGGCAAGCCGAAGCCGAAGTGCGGGAACAAGGTTTCGCGTGTGTGGCGCGAGAGCACGGCTTCGTCGCAGACGCCGCGCCAGGCCACATAACCCGCGTACAACGGTTTCACGTCGGGCAGCAGGCCACTGCGCACGGTGCTGCGTATGCCATCGGCGGCAATCAGCAGGTCAGCCCGCAGGACTTCGCCGCTGGCCAGCTTCACGCTCACGTGGTCGTCATCGGTGGCGACAGATTGCACCGAGGCGCCCAGCCGTTGGTGGCCCGCTGGCAGCGCGTTCTCGAGCAGGGCATACAGACGGCCCCAGGAGGTGAGGATCTGCGGGTGCCCCCACTCGCACAGCGTCTGCCCGTCGGTGCCGAGCACCACACGCAGGGCCACCGGTATGCCGAGGGTGTGGTCGACGATGACGCCCGCCGCGCGCAACGCCTGGCGCAAGCTTTCGTGGGTGACGATGCCGGCGCCGCGGCCTTGCAGCGAACGGAGTGAACGTTCCAGCACGGTCACGTCATGCCCCGCGCGCAGCAGCAGGTTGGCCACCATCAGGCCCCCGAGTGAGCCGCCGACGACAAGGATGCGTGCCATGACCGTTCAGGCTGCTGCCCCGGCCGGGGCGGCCAGCGCAGCCTTTTCCGCCGCCGGGAAGTTCAGCTCGACGACGATGCCGTTGGGGTCGTCGACAAAGACCTGGTGCAGGCCCAGCAGCGGCACCGTGCGCTCGCGCAGTTCGATGTTCTGCGCCTGCAGCCGCTGAAGCATCTGCGGCAGGCCGGTGGCGAAAAACGCCACATGGTCGACCGCCCCGCTACCCTGCAGCGCCACCTCTTCACGGTCGCCGAGGTAGGCCTTCAGGCCTTCGGCGTCGTTGGGGTCGATGCCGATGATGTGCACAGCGGCATTGGCCCAGACACTGGTGTCGCCCTGGTAGAGCCACAAACCTGGGAAGGGGAAGGGCGGGCGCGGCCCCACCTGCAGGCCGAGCAGGCCGCAGTAGAAACGCTCGCAGGCCGCCAGGTCGGCGGTGCGGATCGAATAGTGGTTCAGGCTCAGCGACATGGGGCTCTCCTTCGTCGTCTCAGAGGCTGAGAGTTTTTCGAGCGTGACCGAGCAGGCGTCTTTTGGCGTGATGAGTGGGCATGATCGAAAGACTCTCAGGCCGTCGCGCGCGTTCGGACGACTACGATTTCTGGCGCCTGCAGCAGCAGGCCACGAATGCGGTCGGCGATGAAGGTGTCGACCATTGCGGGGTCGCCCTGGCCGGTGTAGGACTGCTGGTAGACGAGTGGCCAGATGCCCAGGTGGTAGATCAAGCCGCCGTGAAACGCCATCAGCAGCGCTTCTTCACGCGGCGTGGCGCGCGCCTTGCTGCGGCTGCCCGCAGTGCGGCGCACTTCACGCAGCAGGCGCGGAAAGAGCCGTTCGCGCACGAGGCTGAAATAGCGCGTGGGAATGAGGCCATCGCTCAAGCCCGAATGCACCAGGATGCGCAGCCACTCGGGCGTGAGGATGGCGGGCAGGTACTCGCGGTAGAAGGCTTGCAGCTTCTCCGGCACGCCGGTCTTGGTGTCATCCAGCAGGGCCTCCCAGCGGGTGTCCCAGCGGCCGGCGATGGTCTCGGCATAGACGCGCTCGATGAGCAGGCGCTTGGTGGGGAAGTAGTGATATAGCAGCGTGTGTGCAATGCCGAGTTCGGCGGCCAGTTCACGCATCTGCGCATCGAGGCCGCGGCGTGCGAAGAACTCGGTGGCGCCGTCGATGATCTGTTGCTCTCGTTCACGCGCATCCAGCCGGCGTCTGCCGCTCGCGGCCTTGGGAGCTTTGGCTGCTCTCACAGCAGACTTCGCGACGGTTGGGGTTTCTTCCGTATTGATCATGTGGTCAACTCTGGTGAAATTGTTGATCGGGTGGTCAACAAGCCCCATCCCGACAAACCCTGAAGACGGTTTGCGGGCCGGGCGCCCTGCGGCCCATCTGGAGACACAGCCATGAAATCCCCGGCTTTCGACTACATCCGCGCCAGTTCGCCGCAGCACGCGCTGCAGCTGCTGGCGCAGCACGGCGACGACGCCTGCCTGCTGGCTGGCGGCCAGACGCTGATGGCCACGCTGAACATGCGGCTCTCGCAGCCCACGCTGGTGGTGGACATCGGCGGGCTCACGCAATTGGCCGGCATCACGCTGCACGGCCGTCCTGGCGAAGAAACGCTGCGCATCGGCGCGCTGACGCGCCATGTCGAAATCGAAGAATCGCCGCTGGTGGCATTGCATGCGCCTTTGATGACGCAGGCCGCGCCGCACATCGCGCACCGTGCCATCCGCAACCTGGGCACCCTCGGCGGAACGCTGGCTTACGCCGACCCCGCGGCGGAATGGCCGGCCTGCGTGGTGGCGCTGGGCGGCACGCTGGTGCTGCTGGGCGAGCAGGGCGAACGTCGCGTGCCGGCGGCCAGCTTCTTCCAGGGCCTATTCGCCACGGCGCGGCGCGACGACGAACTGCTCATCGCCTGCGAGCTGCCGGTCATCGCCCCCGGCCAGCGCCACCACTTCAGCGAACTGGCGCGCCGCCATGGCGACTACGCCATTGCCGGGCTGGCCGCGTGCGCCACGGTGCAGGCACAGCCATCGAGCGCGCGGGTGAATGCGCAAGTGAGTGGGCAAGCAAGTGGGCAGGCGAGTGGGCAGGCGAGTGGGCAGGTGACCGCGCCGCTGGGTGCGCAGTTAAGTGATGTCCGCCTGGCCTTCCTGAGCCTGGGTGACCGGCCCGTGCGTGCCACCGCTGCCGAGGCCGTGCTCGCCGCGGGCCCGCTGAACCCGGCTCGCATCGATGAGGCAGACGCCGCGCTGCGCGCCGAACTGCAGCCCTTCGCCGACCTGACCCATTCCGCCGCCGCCAAGACGCAGATGGCCGCCACGCTGATGCGCCGCGCCGTGAAGGCGCTGTTGGCGCAATGACCGAGAACACCTGATGCACACGCCCACCGACATTCCCAGCACACGCGTCAGCGTGATCGTCAACGGCCAGACCCTGGTGCGCCAGGTCGAATGCCGCAAGCACCTGGTCGACTTCCTGCGCGAAGACTGCGGCCTGAAGGGCAGCCACCTGGGCTGCGAACATGGCGTCTGCGGCGCCTGCACGGTGCGGCTGGACGGGCAGATCGTGCGCGGCTGCCTGGTGCTGGCTGTGCAGGCCGATGGCCGCCAGGTCGACACCGTGGAGACCACCACGCCGAGCCCCGCGCTGCGCGCGCTGCAGGACGCCTTCATCGAACACAACGCGCTGCAGTGCGGCTACTGCACGCCGGGCATGCTGATGGCCGCACTCGACCTGGTCGAACGCCGGCCCGACGCCAGCCGCGAGCAGGTGCGCGAATGGATGAGCGGCAACTACTGCCGCTGCACGGGCTACCAGTCCATCGTCGACGCTGTGTGCACGGTGCTTGAGTTGCAGAAAGCCGGCGGCCTGAAGGCGCAAGAGGCGCGTGCATGAACCACCCCACCGAGAAACCCACGCACCGCGACCTGGGTGCCGACCTGCCCGCCGTCACCGAAGACCAGCGCCACATCGGCGTGGCCATTCCGCGTGAAGGCGTGCGCCGCCTGACACAAGGCCGCGGCCAGTATGTCGACGACATCGACCTGCCGCGCATGGCGCATGTCGTGTTCTGGCGCAGCCCGGTGGCGCACATGCGCATCACGCGCATCGGGCGCACGGCCGCGGCGGCACTGCCCGGCGTCATTGCGGTGGTGACGGGCGCCGAAATCGCGAAGGTCTGCAAGCCCTGGGTGGCCACGCTGGCGCACCTGGCCGGCATGAAGAGCGCGCCGCAGTACCCGCTGGCCGTCGACCGCGCCACCTGGCAGGGTGAGC
>Ga0209591_10003661_pt1 | contig 17751 bp, 9 predicted proteins | sample MAT01_FD_187207 | JGI IMG/M metagenome (GOLD analysis project Ga0209591, IMG submission 187207) | Freshwater microbial communities from Lake Fryxell liftoff mats and glacier meltwater in Antarctica - MAT-01 (SPAdes) (version 2) | ecosystem: Environmental > Aquatic > Freshwater > Ice > Liftoff... | reverse complement strand
ACCTGGAGCCGCAGCGCTCGCCTTGCAGGCCGCAGTCAAGCCAGAGGCTTGCCTTCTTCGCGCTGTCCAAGTGTGCGCGGGCACACTTGGAGCCGCAGCGCTCGCCTTGCAGGCCGCAGTCAAGCCGGAGGCTTGCCTTCTTCGCGCTGTCCAAGTGTGCGCGGGCACACTTGGAGCCGCAGCGCTCAGCCTTGCCAGCGCAGCCCATCGCAGCCCACTCGGGCGCGTCCAACTGCGGTTTCCAGGTTGATAAACGCAATGGCATCTGCGCCGTGGCGCTGCCTGCACGAGAATCGCACACAATCGTGACCCCAAGCCTGCGTGCGAGCCTGCCGCATTTACCGCAAAGCCGCCCGCTCGTGGCATAGATCAAGGAGCAGCTATTGAGCGCCGTCCCACATTCCATGAAGGCAATTGTCTACACCAGATATGGTGCGCCCGACGTACTGCAATTGCGCGAGCTACCGATGCCTGCGCCGCAGGCCAACGAAATACTGGTCAGGTTGCGCGCCACCACCGTGACTTCGGGAGACTGGCGCGTGCGGTCCTTGAATATGCCGCGCGGATTCGGGCCCTTCGCACGCCTCGCGTTCGGCCTGGCCGGCCCCCGGCAACCGATCCTTGGCACCGAACTCTCCGGTGATGTGGTGGCGGCCGGGGCACAGGTTTCGCAGTTCAAACCAGGCGACGCCGTGTTCGCTTTCACCGGCGGGCGGCTCGGTTGTCATGTCGAGTACAAGTGTCTGGCGGCAAACGGCGCAGTGGCCTTGAAACCTGCCAACCTCAGCTATGAGCAGGCAGCCGCGTTGTCGTTTGGCGGGGCCACGATGCTCGACTTCTACCGTCGCGCGGGGCTCAAGGGCGGAGAAAGCGTACTGGTCAATGGTGCCTCGGGTTGCGTCGGTACCGCAGCGGTGCAGTTGGCGCGACAGCTTGGTGCGCGCGTGACCGGCGTCTGCAGCGCGGCCAACGCCGAGCTCGTCACCGCGCTGGGTGCGCAACGCGTGTTGGACTACACACGTGAAGACTTTGCGCAGCCCGGTGCGCGCTACGACGTCATTGTTGACACGGTCGGCACGGCTCCCTATGCGCGCTGCGCACCGGTACTGGCCCCTGCCGGACGCCTGCTGCTGGTGCTCGCGCCGCTGGCAGAGTTGCTGAAGGCGCCGTGGCACACCTGGCGCGGCGGCCACCGCGTCATTGCCGGGCCGGCCGCCGAGCGTGCTGAATACGTCCACCAACTGCGTGCGTTGGCGCTCGCGGGACAATTCGTACCGGTGATTGACCGGAGTTATCCGTTCGAACAGATGCAGGCGGCGCATGCCTATGTCGATCAGGGACACAAGAAGGGCAATGTGGTCGTTCGCGTTGGGTGTCAGCACGCTGGAAGCGGATCAGGTGCAGCCGGGGCCACGGCACCAGTGCAGCCAGGCGCTGCATGAACTCCAGCGGTGACAGCACGATGTGCGTGGTGCCGTCGTGCCAGGACGCCTTGAGCCTCCGCACCACCTGCCCGGCCGCGGTGTATTGCACGCGTTCGTCGGCCAGCCCCGGGGTAATGTACCGGCACCGCTGCCCCAGCCGATGGCGCTCGCAGGCCGCGCAGCGCACGGGCTTGTGCAGGCTATAGCCCTGACAGGTCGGCACACAGCGCGTGAGCGCGCGCGGCGTCTTGCGGCATGGTGCCTTGCACCGTGTAAACCTTCTGCCCGGCGCGCCGGCCGAACGCGATGCGCCAAGAGCGGGCCACTTTCCGTCTCAGCGGGCGAATGATGGTCCCTTGCTGGCAAGCTTTGCGCGATGTCTGGCTTCGTCCGCGCGGCCCACCAGCGCTGCCGCCGTCTCAGCGTCCCGCGGACATACCGCAATGCCGATAATCCTAGAAACCGCAGTTGACCGCTTTCTTCCGCTGGATACGCCTTATGAACTCTAGCTTTCGTGCTCACGAGCAAGGTCACCTCAAGGGTGACAGCGCTACGCACCCGATTGAGCCGCGCTGGCGCCTGCTTGCGGCGTTGCTTCTCCTTGCGCTCAGGAGCCCGCAGCGTCGTCTCGCCTTGCCAGCGCACCCCATCGCAGCCCACTCGGGCGCGTCCAACTGCGGTTTCCAGGATAACAAAACCCATCTGCGCGATTGGAGTCGGCCCGGCGTGGACGCCCGGCACGCTGGCCCAGCCGCACCGATTGCTTGCGTGCACGACGCGGCGCAGCGGCACTTTGCGACACTGCGCCAGTTCATCCTGCCAAGAAGGTCGCGGCGAACACTTCTGTGGCCTGAGGCAACTGGATGGTGCGCCGCCGATGGCGTCGAAAAATTCGTCGATGCGGTTTTGCAGGGGATCGGCCCGACGCTCGACCGTTGAGCAGCGTCATCCAATGACCGGCGCAAAACCGCAGTCGGCTACTGCCCGGAGCCAGCGTAGTCCAGAAACTTTTCCGGGCTGATGCGCAGGGCGGCGCCGGTCGGACAGGCACGCACACAGGCCGGGCCGGACTTGATGTCGCGGCACATGTCGCACTTGACGGCTTTCTTGATGCCCTGCGGCTTGTTCCCGGACGCGGCAGTGTCGTAGGCTTTGGCAGGGGCGCTGGTGCCGGGCTCACGACCGAGTCCCAGGAACAGCCAGGCCCACAGGCTGTTGATGCCTTTCTTATCGGCCAATGGCGCCATCTGGATCACGCCATAGGGGCAGTTCTTCTCGCAATTGCCGCAGCCGATGCAGGCGTCGCTGATGTAGACCTCGCCGCCTGGTGCACGATGGATCGCATCCGGCGGGCAGTCCTTCATGCAATGCGGGTGTTCACAGTGCCGACACGAGGTCGGTACATGCACGTTGGCGTAGGTGGGACCAGCCTCGCGGTCCAGCCGCGAGGTGCCGCCGTGGGTGTCGGCGCAGGCTTTCTCGCAGTTGTTGCAGCGGATGCAGAGCGATTCGTCGATCAGCAATACGTCGGTGGCTTCCCCCACACCCTGCTGCAGCAGAAACGAGATCAGGTTGCCCGACTGCTGGTTGGAAGCCATCGCCTGGTTCGCCTGCATCCGCGCCTGGTACTGCTCGTCGAGCTTGCCGCGCAGGGTGGTGCTGCCCGCCAGCAGGTCGGTGACCTTGGACGCCAGCAGCACGATGGCCTCGGTCGGCACGGCGGCGCGCACCGTCGCCGAGCGTGGAGTGTCCATCACCAGCGCCATTTCGCCCACATAGTTGCCAGCCGACACATAGGACAACACCACGTCGCGGCCGCCCAGCGTGCGCGACACCATCACCGAGCCCTTGCGGATGAGGTACAACCCGTCGGGTTTGTCGCCTTCGTTGAAAAAGACTTCGCCGCTTTTGTATTGGCGGATCTGCGAACCTTCGATCAGGGTATTCAGGCTTGCTTCGGTAATCTCGGGCGCCACATACTTGCGCACGGCGCGGCGCAGCGCCACCAGGTCGAGCTCCTTGCGCACCGAGTCCACCGACGCCAGCAGCTTGAGCATGGCGCGGCGTGGTGTTTCCACCAGGATGCAGCGTTCCGACGCGCGCACCGTGGACGAGCGGCGCCGCCCGGAGATCAGGCCGAGTTCGCCAAAGAAGTTGCCCGTTCCCAGCAGCACTTGCGCGCCGCTGGTATCGACCTGCGCGCCTTCGATCTGCACCTGACCCCGCACGATGCTGAAAAACGAGTTCGAGTAGTCGTTGCGCAGGAAGATCACTTCGCCCACCTTGGGCAGGCGGATCTCGCTGTCCTGCATGAACTCGCGCAGCTGCAGCGCGTTCATGCCGCGCATCCAGGGCATGTTCTCCCAAACCAGCGCCAGCACGTCCTCCACGCTTTCGAGCTTGGCGGTGGCGGCGATGACGGCGGCAAACTTCTTTTCCAGCAGGGGCTGGTCGGCGGCCACCACAGCACGTCCGCAAATCGATTCGATCGCCTCATAGCCCTGGTTCATCGCCTGCTTGATCAGCGGATAACCGCCCAACGCACCCACCACATACAGGCCGGGCACACTGGATTCATAGGTCGGCGACAGCTCCGGCAGCGCTGTCGCTTCCTTGCTGGAAAAACGCACGCCAAATCCCTCGACCAGCTTGCGCGGCGGGATTGCGCCCAGGCGGCCAATCACGCGGTGGCACTCCACGACCTCCTCGCCTGCAGGCGTTGTGAGCACCACGCGCAGGCCCGGGCCGGCCGCACCCTTGCGCGCCTGGCGTTTCGAGAGGTCGACCACCGATACCATCATGGTGCGGTTGTGGTCTTCCTGAGCACTGGTGGTCTGTTCCTGCGCTTTTTCGATATGGTCAATGCTGGTGCGGTAACGGCAGGACAACTTGTTGTTGCGCGCGGCGGCCTGGATGGCGCTGAGATTGCCCTCCTTGCAACGGCTGAACTCGTCGTTGCGGTTGAGCAGGATCACCCGGTTGTCATGCTCGGCCAGGGCCAGGGCGTTTTCGATCGCTGCGTCACCGGCGCCCACCACAATGATGGTCTCGCCGCTGTAGGCAGCGGGGTCGTCCAGCTGGTACTGGATATTGGGCAGGTTGTCGCCCTTGACACCAAGCGTGCGCAAATTGCCCTGAACACCGATGGCAAGCACGATTTGCTCGGCCGCGATCAACTCGGTGCCGTCCAGGGTAATCCAGAACTTGCCCTTTTCACCCTCGATGCCGGTCACCACGGTGTTGCGGCGAATCTGCGCGCCCAGCGCGGCGATCTCGGTATCGAACCGGTTGAGGATGCTCTCGCGCGTCCCGGCCTCGAAACCCATGGGGCTGCGCAAGTCCAGGAAACCGGGCTCCGCCATCACGTGTTTGCCCTTCTGGTACTTGTAGATCGTGTCCGTCAGGTGCGCTTGCGCCTCGATCAGAATATGGTTGAGCCCGAGCTTGGCCGCGTGTGCGGCGGCAGACAGGCCGGCCGGGCCGGAGCCGATGATCGCAACGGTGTAGGGTGAGTCCATCGCAATGCCTTTTCAGCGTGTGGCCAGCGGTGTCGCCACCAGTGGCCGGAAAGTGCGCAGGCGGGTCTGGAAGTCGGCCGGCTTGAAGGCTTCGTCGTAGCGCAGGGCCGCGCGCAGATCGGCCAGACCTTTGTTCAGCGCGGCAGCGGACTTGAGTTGACCGAGTTTGTGCAAGGTGTTGACCAGACTGCCCAGCGCCATCGCGGCCTGCTCGGCACCGGCATAGTCGCTGTAGGCACCGGCCAGGCCATCGTCGACCAGGGCCAGCGCCATCGCGCGCAGGTTGTCGTTGCTGACGCCACTGGCGGAAATCGTGCGCGCTGCCTCGTCGGCCAGCGCCTTGACGGCCAGTGCGCGTTCACCCAGGTCGCCCCCGCCAGCTATCGCCTGGTTGAGTTGCACCACCGCGCCGCTGAAGCGCTCGGCCAGCGGCGGGTCGGTCTGGCGCAGCAGCAGGCGCAGCATCAACATGCCGGAGTCGTTCAGCCGCACCAGGCCCGGGCTGATGCTCCTGCCAAAGTTGCCGACCGGCTTCCAGCGGGTGTCGGCCATGGGATGGTGGCAGGCATGGCAATCGAACAGGGTGAGCTCCGGAAACACGCCGTCACGGCCGCGTTTGGGGTCGAGCAGGATGTCGATCTGGGTGGCCACTGCTACCGCCTGGCCAACTGCCCAGACTTTCACTCCGTCGAAGTGGCCCTTGCGCTGGAGGTAGTCGGCATCGACCTTGAAATGCGCCGGCTGCAGGCTGGTGAAAGTCTCCATCTCGAAACTCATGCGCGGGTGGCCGGCCGCCATGATGCGGTGCGTCACGTACTTGTCGCTCGTGCCAAAGTGGCAGGACAGGCACAACTTGGCGCGCGCCAGTGGTTGGGCGCTGGGATACAGGCCGTTGCCGATGTTGCTGCGGTGGGTCGCACCGGGTTCGGTGTGTGCGGCGATCCAGCGCGTCGCCGGCCCATGGCAAGCCTCACAGGAAACGCCATCCGCCACCGAATGTGCCGGCGCCGCTGCCACCGGGTTGTGCGCATGGCAGTCCAGGCAGATCTTGGACTGGTGGGCCGGTTGCGGCAATGCCAGGTTGGCCGCAATCCGGCGCGAACGCTCGTTGAGCAACAGCGAATAGGCGCGTGCATGTTTGTCCAGCCGCGACCAGACCACGTATTCGTTCTGCGTCACGGGCGAGCCGTTCCAGCCAGCGATCGACCCGTGGCACAGGGAACTGGCGCAAGTGACCACGCCCAGGGTCTTGTCACGTGACTTGTCGGGAAGGGTCTGCGCGTTTGCTGCACCACCCCAAGCCAGCAGCAGACCCAACAGCAGGGCGGCAAGTTGCTTCAGCGTGTTCAATGCATTACCTTCGTGCTGCGCACTGCGGTGCAAAGTGCCTTCGGGCGGCCGGGCGGCGCTCACTGAAGTACCTTCGTGCTGCCGGCTCCGGTAGCGAGCGCCTTGGGAGCGGCCCGGCGGCCATTACTGGAGTACCTTCGTGCTGCGCCCTGCGGTGCAAAGCGCCTTCGGGCGGCCCGGCGGCGCTCACTGGAGTACCTTCGCCTAAAGGCTGCGGTGGCGAGCGCCTTGGGAGCGGCCCGGCGGCGCTCACTGGAGTACCTTCGCCTAAAGGCTGCGGTGGCGAGCGCCTTGGGAGCGGCCCGGCGGCGCTCATGGACCCGCCCCCTTGGCTGGTGCTGCAGTCGGCTGCTTCGCCAGCGCCGCGCCAGGGCTGCCGGCGTGTGAATACGAGGTGCCTGGAGTATCGGTCACGGTCCAGACCGTACCGTCCTTGCGCAGGTAAAGCTTTTGCATTTCTGGCGCGGTGAAGGGGCGCGATCCGATGCGCCCGAACACCGCGATCTGACCACCCGTCTCATCCACCGCCCGATCCCGGTCCAGGCCCTTCGACAGGGACAGGGCGGGCGAACGGGTGGCGCGCCAGGCAATTACCTGCGGTTTCGGAACAGGCGAGAAGCCATAAAACCGCGGTTGTGTATCGGGCGCGGTCAGTTGCAGAACCTTCATGCCATGCACCCCGTCGGCCACATAGGCAAACAGCGAGGCGTTGGTAGAGCCCACCACCACGTCCTGGGTATCGAGCAGCGAGTTGTTGGGCGAGTCGCCGCGATTCACCCGGGTCTCCACACGCGGCTGCGTGGGACGCTCCACATCCACCACCACCAGACCCTCGGCACCGGCTGCCACATAGGCATAGGTGCGCGCCACGTACACCTTGCGCGCATCGGCCAGCGGCACGCGGGCGGTCTCGATATGGCGCGGCTGGCGCGGCGCGGTCACGTCGACCAGCTCCAGCCCCTGCGCCGTAGTGACCCACAGGTAACGAAACTGCAGGGCGCTGGCGCGTGCGTCGTTGAGCGGCAGCGTCGCCACCCAGCGCGGTTTGAGCGGGTCGTCCACATCGACCACGGTCAAGCCCTTGGCCGTCGTGATGTACAGGTAGTGGCCACCGACCGTGATATGGCGCGCGCCGTCGAGTACGCCGCGTTGCTCAGCGCCGCCGTTCCAGGTGGCGGCACGCTTGAGAAAGTTGTTGCGCGGCTCCCCGTCGGCAAGCGTATCCACATTGACAACTATCAGACCCTCCTTGCTGTCGGAGATGAACGCGTAGTGGTAGATCGGATGGAAGGCCTGCTCCTCGTTGGTGACACGCATCAGCTCCCCGGTATTGCGGGTCGGTGCGATCGGCTGGTTGGTCGGCAAGGCAACGCAAGTGGCGTTGGCTGAAGGGATATGGGTGCGCTGACCCAGCGGCGAAAACGGCGCCGTCACGATGCGCTGCGACACACCCTTGTTGGCGATGTTGGCCACATCGTAGACCCGCATGCCGCCGGCCCCCTCGGAGACAAACAGGTATTCGCCGCGCAGCTGAATACACTGGGCCGCCCCCGCCGTGCCATGGTCGTGCGAGACCTGCAGGCGCGACTGCGCCTTGCGGTGGTTCTGGTACCAGTCCGGATAGGCGTAGCGTTGCAGGTAGCTGCCTATCACCGCTTGTGGCTCGTCCCACTCCGTAACCTGCACCGCTTCCACGTGGCGCTGCGCCCCGACCCAGGCGTTGAAGCCGACGAAATTGACGTAATTGGTCCCTTGCAGCAGCAGCTGCGCCATGATGGCGTTGTTGTCGTTGTCGCGGTTCACGTGACAGTCCGAGCAGGTCTTGGTCTCGGTCTTACGTTCGGTGTGCGGGTAATGCGGCGCAAATGCCTGCGACGAAAACCCGCTGGCGGAAATCGGCGGCTGCTGGATGTAGATCTTCTCCCGGTTGATGTTGGTCGACGACAGGATCAACGCCGAGCTCGAGCGCACCGGCGTGATCTTGCCGCCCTTGACCGAACCGTGGATGCCGAGCTGGAACATGTCGTCGCGCGCCACCTGCGGGTTGTAGGTGGCGTAGTTGCGTGTCTCACCGCCTTCGTAGTGCAAGCGCTCGGTCTTCCAGTTGGCCTGGATCGGCAAGTGGCAGCCGGCGCAGCTGGTGGTCCACGACAGGTGGCAGCTGTAACAGTTCATCTTGTCGTCGTCGTGTGCATACCCCTTGCCGTCGGTCGTTGCGCCCCAGGCGCCGTCCTGCCCGCTGGCACCGGAATGCATGAGTTTGGCGCGCGCCGCCTTCTCGTTGTATTTCGGGTTGCCTGCGGTCAACGAATCCTTGACCAGGGACATCTCCCATTCCAGTGTCGGGTCCAGGGCCGAGCGCTGAAACAACTTGCCCGCGCGCCACTCGAAGCGTTTGCGCCCGTCCTGGGTGCGCAACAACTGCATGTCCATGCCACCGGGTTTTGCGGCCGGCCCGGACGTGAGCAGCGTGGGGTACTTCTTCGCGCTGCCGTGGCAGTCCTTGCAATCGATCTCGATGGCTGCAGCGACTTCGCCGTAGATATGGCCGTTGCCATGGGCATCCTGCGCGAAATGGCAGTCCACACAATGCATGCCCACGTCGAGGTGCACCGAAGTCAAGTGCACTGCCTTCTTGAACTTCTGCGGATCGTCGTCCGCCACCGGCTGGTTCTGTGCATCGAGCAAGCTGCCTTTGCGGTCGCGCTTGAAAACCTGGCGGAAGTTCCAGCCATGCCCGTGGTAGTCGGCAAACTGCGTGTCCTTGAGTTGCGGATTGAGTTCCGACACCCGCTTGGAAAACTCCCGATCGCCCCACAGGCCGCGCGTGGCAGCCTCTTCCGGGTTGCGCTCAAGGATCTTGCGTGCTTCGGCCGCGGTCGGGTACTTCTGTTTCTTTGGCCACATCAGCGGCGCATCGGCCTCGTAGTCCCACATCGTCGTTCCGTAAAACGAATTCACAAAGATGTTGGGCTGGTGCATGTGGCACACCATGCACTGCGAGGACGGGATGGCCCGGGTGAACTGGTGCGAAATCGGGTGCCCCGACTGGTACTTTGGAATGGCCGGGTCGGCCGACGCGGACTTGCCCTCATTGCCGAACTTCGCGTAGGGGCCGGAGTGCTTCGGGTCCCGGTCGTTCGCATACGGCGTGTGGCAGGCAGTGCAGCCGGAGGAGCGGTAATCGCCGGGTTGCTCGTTGGTACCGAGAAACCACAGGTGTGGATCGTTCAGGCGCGTCTTCGCAATGTTGATCAGCGGCACCGCGATGCGGTTGCCGGTACCAGGCCCGCGGTTGGACTGCCGGATGTCGGGCCGCCCGGGCTCGTCGAGCTTTTGCAGCGCGCCTGTCACGTTGGGCAGGCCGATCTCCGGGAACTGCGTAGCGTTGATCTTGCCGCCGCGCTCGAACACCCGGAACACGTCGGCAGGCGGCACCGTCTCCCAGGCTGGCAACGGCGCCAGGCTTTCCAGGATGCCCATGGCGCGCATCTGGGGCGTGACTGCGACCGGATTCTTGATCAGCGCCGGCTCACTCTGGCTGGTATAGGCCTCGCCCAGGACGTAACGCTTGAACGGCAGGATGCCGTTGTTGTAGGCCGCGCCGCCCCACAACATGGCACTGGTCGCCATCAGGCTGCGCTCGCTGGCCTGCACGATGGGCAGGTGGCAGGCGCCGCACGACTCACGCGCCACGCGCAGATCGCCCGGGTTGATGAAACGGATGAACTGCGGGCTTTCGCGGTTGAGCTTGGTGTAACTGCCAGGCGGGTTGGAGGAGGACGGGTAGTTCCACTGGAACGGGAAACGCGGCAGCACATGCGAGCGCTCCATCGCCGCGATGTAGGCCTGGTCGCTGCGTTGGGTGTTGGCCGGCCGCGGCACCGATGCATTGCCACCATGGCAATCGGTGCATCCGAGCACCACACCCGGGTTGGCATGCATGGTGCGGTGGTCGGTTCCCGAGCCATAGTTCAGATGGCAACTCTCGCAACCCAGCGACTTGGCCTGCGCTTCCAGGGTCGTCTGGCGTGCGGGTGCGGCGGGGGCGCTGATGCTGACGCTGACGATGCCAGACGCAGCAGGCGCCGGTCTGGTCTCGGAATGCGCCTGCGGCCATTGCGCCGCCGCCAGCAGCAGCACGGCGGCGAGACCGGCCCAGAACCAGTGCAACGGATGACGGAAGCGGGCAAGCATGTCAGAAGGTCAATAAAAGGTTGGCGAGCACCGAATACGGGCGCTTCGCGGTAGGAAACAGCTGCTTGTAGGCCGCGCCCGGCTGCAGCCAGGCCACCGAGCCGTTGAAAACTATATTTTGCGACATGAAGGGACGGTATTGCAGCGCCAGCGAAATGTCGGTCCCCAGTTGCCGTGCAATATTGCCCTGGTTGCGCAGGTACTCCAGCGCGCTGGTATCGCCCAGCGTCAACCAGGACACGTTGCCGATCAGCCGCCACTGCGGCGCAATGTCGGCGTCAGCCCCGATCCCGATCAACAGCAGCCCGGGGTTGACGAAGTTGGATTGCCCCTGGTCCTTCGAGGAGCGCAGGCTGGGCAAGACGCCATTGCGGCCCGACAAGGCCACACCCCCGCCGCCGATCAGGGGCACGGCCTGGCGAATCCAGAAGCTGGTGTCGGCTCCGGCGATTTGCGGGTTCTCGAAGATCGCATCGAATCCGGTCGATTTGCCATCGAACGGGTTGCGGTCGGCGCTGGCGAACAGGCCGGTTGCGCGCACGCGCAACCAGTTGAAGTCGCGCGACAACTCGGCGGCGGCAAAACCCGCCGCGATCCGTTGCCGGCGTTGCGCAATCGCATCGTAGCTGGCGCTACCCAGGGCAAGATAGGCGGACGAAGTCAGATTCCAGCGCCCGAAGTGGCCGTCGCCGCTGAGGCCGAAATAGGCCACGCTGTAGTCGTGTGGGCGCACGTCACCCAGCACCGCCGGGCGCACCTGGAAACCGTTGCGGTCGTAATGGTCCTTCTGCCCACCTTCGCGGTTCAGGTTCAGCAACACAGTCGCCTGCGTGGTGTGGCCCAGCACCGGCCAGTCCTGGCGAAACGCATTTGCAATAAAGGTGTCGTCGTTGCGCCAGCGCCGGAACACGTCATTGAGCCCGGAGTTGGTGTCTTTCTCCAGCCGCCGCAACCAGCCCAGGTTGTATTGCCACTGGTTGTTGTCACGGTTTCCGAACACCCGCACTCCGAAGGCCAGGTCGTTGAACACGAAGCCGCGGAAGTCGGATATGAAGGGTTGAATACCGACCCGCACCGAATCGAAGTCGTAACGGTCCGACACGTTGCGCAGGTGCACGTCGGCAAACGCCTCCTGCACACCAAAATGGCTGTCGGTGCGCGTAAGTCCGCGCTGCGGATTGACGTTCACCGCACGCACCTCCTGTACGCGTGCGTGGTTGACGTTGAAGGCGCCAGTGAACTTGTACTCGAAGTCCTGTGGCTTGAATGAAGTGTTGCCCTTGATCAGGGACGCGCTCAGGATGACGGTCTGCACCAGCGCGGTCTGGGTCGTACCACCAAAAATGCTGTTGGAGCCCGCGCGCTGGCTCGACTGCGCACCCGCTGGCACCGGGATGCGGCGCGCCTCAACCAGCGAATCGGACACCGCGCCCAGATTCAGGAACCAGTCGGGACCCCAGTGCGCCAATGGCTGGTACGGCTTGTCGCCCTTGATGGTGTTGGAGTTGTACGGGTCCCACCAGCGGTCCTTCTGTCCCAGGCTTTCCATGATGCGCCAGCGGTCCGGCACGGCCAGGCTGGTACGTGGATCCAGGCGCCCGGGTGGTGGCACCTGGTTCGGGTCGATCGGCGGTACCTGGTACTGCAGCGGCTCGGTCTGGGCGCGGCGCAATTCCACGGACTCTTCCCCGGCCTGGGTCTGCGCCACTGCCCACTGGGTAGCCACCACGGCCAGGCAGCACAGCAGACGCGCCACGCGACTCATTTGCCGGCGCATACGTTTTGCTCGCTGCTGCCATTGAAGGGTGTCTGCGGGCATTGCACGTAACGCAACTGCCCGCCCGCCAGCGTCAGCGTATCCGAACGCCGCGGCGGCGGCGCCTGACCCAGACCGTTGCCCATGACGCCCGCCGCATTGCTCAGGCCCAGAAAGGCGACCATATCGTCCTGATCCACTCCATCGCCCGAAACACCGATCGCACCAATCAGTTGCGGCACACCGGCCAACGTGCGGTAGATCGGCACCCCGCCAGGGAAGATCTGCAAGCCATTCATGAGCCGGGGCAACCCGGTGCAGCCAAACGCCAGGCTGTTGGCCGCCGCCGCCGCAACAATTGCGTCAATCGCCAGATCGAGTTGCAGCCCGGTGCTGAACGGACTCCACTGGGCGTACGGCTTGGACAGGGGTCCATTCACAGAACCGGCAATGCCGTCGGGGAAAAAAGGACGTGCCAGGCTTCCAATGGCGCGGGTGCTGAAGGCCAGGCCGTTCGACAGCGCCGTCGCGTCGCCAACAAAGGCGCGCAAGGCCGTGACATACGGCGCAACAGGTGCCGTTGCGGCGTTGCCAGGATAGGTGCGCGGCGGCAGCGCCAGCAGTTCGGTCGCAGCCAGTGGATGCGACAGAAAGGCGGCGCTGCGCGCCTTTTGCAGCGCCACGTCCGTGCCGAACACCGGCGCGTCCGGGGTGCGCACCAGCCCCAGCACCACACCGTTGCTGTCGACCACGGAAATCGTGACCTGGGCTGCCTGCCCGGCTGGACGCCGGATTTGCGCGCGCGCGCGGTTCGCCACCTCCAGCGCAGAGCGCAGCACTTGCTGCACCTCTGCGGCGCTCAGGCCGCCGTCGGTTCCGGCCTGCACGGGGAACCGGTTTGTGTTGCCCGCGTCCACCAGCAACCAGCCACCAAGGTCGGCAAACACGCCGCTATCGCGCCGAATGCCGGAGGCCGCCAGGCCAAACGCCGCCCCGGCACGCGGCGCACCAGCAAAATAACCAATGACTGGCACCAGCGCACCGGGCAGTGTGGCCAGTACGGCGCTGCCAGAGCCACCATCGGCGGCATCAGAATAACGCAGCGAGCGGCCATCGGCAGTGATCTGGTTGGCCCGGATATCGGCCGGCGCCTCAAACCCGACGCTGGCGGCAACCGCGAGTTGTTCGTCCAGATCGTTGTCAAAGTCAAAGATGGCGAGGTCCAGGCTGTAACGGCCATCGGCCATCACGCCCACTCCGCCCACCACGCGTCCGTTCTTGTACAGCGGCATGCCGCCGGGGTCGGCCGACAAACCCAGGGGCGAGCGTTTCGGCCCCAGGTCGGCATCGCTGTCGCGGCGCACGATGTCCGAACACGACAACTGCGAGAACTGCACACCGAACAGTGGTCCGGAGGGCTGGTTGGCTTCCAGCGGGTTGAAGTTCTCCTGCACGATCTGGCTGGCAGTGCGGCTGGAGAATGCGTTGCCGGCGCTCGACAGGTAGGCACCTGTGAGTGCCTTGCTGATGGCGGCCAAGGTGCTGGGCAGAATCGCCACGCCCTCCAGGCCGCCGGCCACCGCGCGCCGCCCATCGATCGTGAAAGTTGGCGCCGCACCGGCCATGGCATACACCGCCAACACATTGCCGACCCGGTCTGTCACCGCCACCGTTGCGGCCTGGCCGCGCGCCTGCGCCGCGCGCACCGCCTGCGCCAGTACCCGCTCCACATCGGCGACGGTCAATACATCCTGCGCACAACTGGTGCCACAGTCGACAGCGCCCAGTGCGGTTGCGCCAGAGATGGCGTCGCCACCACCCCCACAAGCGGCAAGCCCTGCCAGCAAGCTGGCCTGCAAGACGCGCTGCCAGCTGCGGCGAAAGGCGCACGGCATCATGGTTTGGGCACCGCCAGTGCAGCGCTTTTGGCGAAGGTCGGGTGCTGAATCTTCTGGTGGAAGCCGTGGCAACTCTCGCAGCGGCTGACCACCTTCTCCTTGTCGGGCTTGGCCCCGGTATGGCAGCTCTGGCAAACCTGAATGTCGGGCAGCAAGACATCGGCAGCCACCTTGGACTGGCCGGCCTTGTGGCAACTGCTGCAGTCGGCGCTTTTATGCTGGGCATGCGAAAAGGTCGACTGCGGCAACCAGTGGCTGGTCTGCACAATCGGCGCAACGGTCCACAGGGGCGACCGGGGCGTGCTGGCGCTCACTTTGCTGGTGCTGTGGCAGGTCGTGCAGACGCCGGTCGGTTTGTCGAACATGGCCGCCAGCGTGCGTTCGCTCTGCTCCTGCACCCAGCGCGCGGCGCTGGTGCTGCGCCCGGCCACCGTCTCGGCGGCCGGGCGTTGCAAAAACGCATTTACCGTCACCAGACTGACCGGATATCGGTCCACTGCCAGGCTGGCATAAATCTCGCGCACCGCTGTGGTGACCACCTCCGGCGTCGCGTGTGGCACCTGGCGTTGGGGCGCCTGCGGGTCAACCGACAGGCGGTGGCAAGCCTGGCAGTGCGCCTCCATGCGTACCGGCTCGAAACGCGCACCAGCCGCGTCGGGCGTGTGGCAGTTGGCGCACTCCAGCAATACACGACCACCGGTTAGGGCCGGACCGGTCGGGCTCTTGATCCCGCTTTTGGCCAGATGAATGTCGTGCGGGAACTTCAGACCGGTATCGTTCTTCAGCGTCGCCGTCTGCGCCACCCGCTGCACCGTTGCGGTGGCTCCAGGTTGGCGGATCGACAAACGGAAGGCCGGATGGTCGCGCGCGAAGTCAGACACATTGCCGACCAGGGTCTGTGGCGAATAGCTGCGAATGCTGGAGTGGCACTGGACGCAGCCCAGCGCATCCACCACCCGCATGCTGGCAGGCCCCTGGTGGTCCTTGTGGCAGCTGGCGCAGCGCTGCCCCTGAAAGGTGCTCTGGTCGATGGCCGGGTTTGCAATATGGGTCCCGGTGGTCTTGTGGCAGCTGGTGCAGCTGGTGTCTGCCACGCGCTCGAACGGCTTGGCGTGGCAAACCTGGCAATCCTGCGCAAAGGTCTGGTGCGCCGAGGAAATCGGCCCGGGATTCCAGAAAGTGTCGAGGCGCTGGGTGTGCGCCAGCAGCCAGGCCACGGCCTGGCCCGGCACACCTTGCACTTTCGGTGCGCTGGTCTGGGACGCCGCCGGATGGTAGGCATGCCACACCGGCAAGGCGGCGAACGTCACAATCACCACCAGGCTGAGCAACCAGGCCAGTCCGCGGCGCGTGATCCAGCTCTCACGCAGGCCGCCGCCGCGCCCGGCAAGGGTGTTCGACCCCTGCGTGGCGGCCGAGTCGCGCAGGGCAAACGACAGCGTGATCTGCGCCGTCGCCACCGAAGCGCCATCCTGCAGCGCTTCGACCACGAAGTCGTATGGGCCAATGGTGATTTGCTGGCCCGGCGCAAGACGCACCCTGGTCTCGACGCGCTGGTTGACAAACACCGGCCCGACGGCGCTCAGGTACAGGAAACCGTCTTCGGCGCGGTGGATCGAGGCGTGTTCCAGCCGCACCCTTGGATCTGGCAGGAAAATCTTGCACGACGCCGCGCGCCCCAGCCCCAGGATCTCGCCGGCAACCGCGCGGTCCACACGGGCCACCGTGTCGGTCGCATCCGGGTGCACCTGTTCGACCAGCTTGCAGCGAATCATCGGCGTCTACCAGTAGATGAAGACCGAAACGATGTGGGCCGCCAGCGCGAACAACAAGGCCATTGACAAAGGCACATGCAGCAACAGCCACAGGCGCAGCCGCGCCAGCGCACGGTATTCACGCCGGATCCGCTCCACCGCCGAGCGCCGGCTCAGCATCAAGCCAAACAGCTCGCGGCCCAGGCGGCCCTGCTCATCCATCAGGCCGCGATTGAGTTGCTGCATGCGGCGCACCGCCAGTGCGGTCGGGCAGCGCCGCGAACTGCTTTTCAGGAGATGGTCGAACACCGTCCCCTGCAGCCGCGTATTCTCCGCCGCGTCCAGGGTCAAAGTGTTGTACTCGTCCGGCAGCAGCAAGACCACGCGTCGGGCCTGCTGATCGATCTCGGCCACTTGCAGCATCAGCGTCTGCACGCTGTCCTCACCCATCGCGTCGGTCATGCGCGAGGGTATGCGCAGGTACATCACCACGCCATACATGCCGCTGCCAACCACCACCAGCAGCAGGACAAACGTCAGGGAGTGCAGGTTAAAGCCCAGTTCCAGCCCGCTGTGCAGGGTGGCAATGACCACCACCGCCACGCCCAGGTACACATGGGCAGACAACCACCCCTGCAGCGAGGTGCCCGAGGCGCCATAACGGCGCTTGCGTACGCCCAGCAGCAACAGCCAAAGGATGAGCAAAGCGGCCAGCGTGCCCAGCGCATACCCCATCGGACTGCCACCATACCCAAGACCACCGGGGCTGTCGAAGCGGTAATTGCGGTGCCAGCCATAGGCCAGCGCGCACACGACACTCAGCAGCACCGCCAACTTGAGATAGCGGTACCGTTTGAATTCCAGAAAACTCTGATGCTGCATCCCCCTGGAAACCCCTTATTGGTCGGCGCGATCGCGACGCATGAACTTACCCAAGCCGTTTGAGCGCTATTGCAGGAGCATTATGAGTACAGGGGCGTTGTCCGCAAACGGTAATCGCGCCCACTTGTCGACAGCCTGCAACAACCAGTGCGGCACTGCTTGACGCCCGCAAACGCCCATGCAACGCCATTCCCCATGGCCAGTGCGGTGGTGCGGTGGTGCCTGCTGTCGAGACCTGTGGGTGGTCTCGTCTCCTCGGTGTTAGTGCGCAGTTGTGCCTTCGGCACGCGGTGCCACTGTGCCAGCGTGCCGGGCGTCCACGCCGCATGCGCCTGAGTGGGGGCTGGTGGGCGTGGCGATGTGCCAGCGTGCCGGGCGTCCACGCCGTGCCGACTCCAATCGCGCAGATGATTCTTGTTGTATGGCATGGGACTGGCGTGACCACCCGATTGGCGCGTGCCACAGCGGCATGCGCGAATAATTTCTTCTGTCCGGCGCGGCCACCCGACCCGCCCGGTGGAGTGGTTGGTTGGCTACAAGGCAAGCCCCGAATCTCCACGACTGGCGAATGCGTGCGGATGTTTCGGCTTGCTTAATGCGGGGCCATGAAGTGATCCAGTCGGGTGTGGCGGGTGGCTGCTCCGGGGCGCTGGAGCTGGAGCCGATTCGCGCAGGCCACGGAGTCACGCGCTGCGGCCACGGTGGTCGCGCCAATCGCAGGGTGTACCAACCGCATCGTCTGCGCGAGTGCGGCAAGCGCCACGGCGCGGACGCCCGGCGCGCTGGCCAACCGGCTGCAGGAGCCGAAGGGGGGCAGACCCCGGTCAGACATGCCATTGGCTCAAAGGCACGCAGCATCAGGTCCCTGCAAGTGTGCCGCCCACGCTCCTCGCAGTCCAACAGGCAGTCAGGGCCGCACCCCAGGAGTCTCGATCGGCATGCCGGCAGCGCGCCGGGCCAGGAACAACTCCA
>Ga0209591_10003659_pt1 | contig 17753 bp, 15 predicted proteins | sample MAT01_FD_187207 | JGI IMG/M metagenome (GOLD analysis project Ga0209591, IMG submission 187207) | Freshwater microbial communities from Lake Fryxell liftoff mats and glacier meltwater in Antarctica - MAT-01 (SPAdes) (version 2) | ecosystem: Environmental > Aquatic > Freshwater > Ice > Liftoff... | reverse complement strand
AACCACACGCCGAAGTCTCACGTCAAGCCGAACGTGTGCAAACGCATTATTTTGCGTAAAAGTAAAACACCGGTTTGCACCCTTTGCACAGATGAAGCATTATGTTTTGTTAGGTCGACGACGGCGCCGGTTGCGTTTGGGGGCGCCACTAGCACTTAGATTGGCTCCATCAGGTTGTGATTGATCTTCTTCGCTGTCAGGTTCATTTGATAGATTTTTCTCTGCCATTTGCTGACGCACGCGCTCATTATCTTCCTCGGCGCCGGCCCGTCGCTTCACAGTACATCCACCACAAGTGCTGCATCCGCCGCCACTGCTGGTCTTGGTAGAAATTAACTCTGCTACGGCGAACTCTGCCATCGCCCTGCTCTCAAGCAACACCGTGACGGTCTCTTTTAGTGGGTGAATATGGCGTACCCGCCCGATCCCTTGCGGTGTTACTACCTCTGCGCCCAACTTGGGCATTTTCTTGTTTTGCTCTTTGTAATGCGCATCTTCATAAGAAAGACAGCACAGCAACCGGCCACAGACGCCACTGATCTCTTCTGGATTGAGCGGCAATTGTTGATTTTTGGCCATCTTGATACTGACTGGTGTAAATTCGCGTAGCCAACTTGTACAACAAAGCTGACGGCCACATTTACCTACCCCATCCAACAGCTTGGCTTCATCGCGTACTCCGATCTGGCGCATTTCGATGCGGGTGCGGAAGATGCGGGCCAGATCGCGCACCAGTAAACGAAAATCGATGCGTGCTTCTGACGAGAAATAGATCAGCAACCGGCCACCGGTGTAATTATAGTCGCAGCGGACAATTTTAATATCCAGGCTGTATTCGCGTGCTTTGGCGCGACAGACGGCTAGTGCTTCTTGCTCTTTGTGTGACCACAAATCCTTTTGCACCATATCCCAGGCCGAAGCACGACGCATAATCGGCTTGATCTCACCCATCACCTCTGCATCGGTAATCGTGTGCGGCGGCTCGACAATCTGTGCGATTTCTGGCCCTTTGGCCGTGTTGACAATTACAAAATCATTCACCATTAAATCGAGTAAGCTGTTGGGCTCAAAGTGGTAGACTTTGGTCACCGGCTCAAATTGTACTCCAACGACAATAGGCATATTACGATATTTCCTCCCAGTAAGGCATTTGCAATATCAGTACGTCTAGCGCCAGGCGCGTGTTGACGGTATGATGCAAATAACCTTCGATGCGTTTCAAGGTATGCAGATAGCGCTGCACCGCCAGTGAAGATAATGCGTGCGCCTGCTGATCAATTTCGACCTGTTGGTCTACATTGCAACAGGCTGCTGTGCCGCCAGATTGGGCCAGTAAAATGTCGCGCCACCAGGTTGTCCACAGCTCTAGCAGCCCAAAGAGTTGTTGGTTGTTGCGATTAGAGGCCAATTGCTCTGTGTAGCCCAGCCGCTCGATCCGATCCGCACGGAGCAGCTTCCACAGCAAGTGTAACTGTTCGAGCCGCTCTGCTTGAGCCTTAACATTTTGCAATTGTTCAACGGCCCAACCTAATCGCCCATTGGCAAGCCGGGCCAGCAATTCGGCCTGTTCTGGGGGGGCTTGCCAACTTTCTGCCAGCGCGCGGGCAATGGTTTGTTGGTCTAGCGGCCGCAATTCCACAATTTGGCAGCGACTCATAATTGTGGGTAGAATACTTGCCCGATCTAGCGCGGTTAAACAGAGAATGGCATGTGCTGGCGGCTCTTCGAGTGTTTTTAACAACTTATTGGCGAAGCTGTCGTTGGCATGATGAACATCTTGAATCAAAAATACTTTATATTGGCTTTCTGCTGGCCGTAAAGCAACATCGTGAATGATCTCTGCCGCTTGCTCGGCTCGGATCACGCCATCAAGCCGGTCGAACGCACCGCTTTTATCTGTTGGCTGCACCAGACGGAAATCTGGGTGGCTGCCCTTGGCCATTAAGCGGCATGCCCGGCACTCACCGCAAGGCCGCAGTTCCCCTGTGCAGAGTAAGGCTTGGAGAAAGACCCGCGCCAATGTACTTTTCCCAACTTGGCGAGGACCTAAAAATAGATAGGCATGGCTAGGACCATGAGTTACCCCAGCTAACCCCTTTGGCGACGGTATAGTACGTTGTAATGATTGCACTGCCCAATGGTGTCCAAAAACAGGCCACTGGTGACTGGTGTTAATAGCAGGCGGCATGGCAAAGATTGTATCACGATCCGCTGTTCTGCACAAAATAAATTTTACAAATACAGAGCTGGGTGTCAGGTTGCTTAATTCACAGCCTGCGGTTGCTGACCGCTTCCTGTTGTGCCAAACAGATATGGTATAATGGCTGCCATGCGAATGAAATCTCTGCGTATCTGGAACTGGTTTCGTATTGCGGCCAACGTGGGTTATCCTTTGGGTTGGCTGTGTGGCCTCGTGCTGCTGCTCGTTGGCTGTAGTGGTGATCAAGCGCCGGCAATCACTGAGGCAACCCCAACACCGGCTGTACTGGTCACACCGACCGTGGTTCCTATCACAACCGCCGAAGCTGAAATCGCGTTGCCAGTTCAACGCCAGTTGGTGATCTGGACTCCCGAATTTTTTGATGCGAGTTTGGATAGTGAAGCTAGTCGTCTGCTGCAAACTGTTTACCAGGGCTTCGAACAAGAGCATGCTGGTGTGCATATCGATGTGCAGGTAAAGGCGGAGGCTGGTGAAGCCAATCTGTTTAACTATTTGCGCAGTACACAGCGCGTCGCACCTACCATTATGCCCGATGTTGTCCTGATCGATACTTATTATCTTTGGCAACTCGTCGAGCTAGGCTTGGTTGAACCGATTGCACTAGATCAACTTGGTTTGACCGACCGTTTCTACCCTTTTGCGCTGGATGCAGTTACGTATCAAGCGCAGCAATATGGTATTCCTTATGTGGCTGATGTACTGCACGCTGTTTATGCGACAGAAACGTATACAACGCCAATTACATGGGATCAGTTGTTGACTGTGCAGCAACCGTACCACTTTCCAGCCGGGGTGCGTGAGAGCAGCTACGATGAGTCGTTGCTTTTACAATATGTGGGGGCTGGGGGAGAGCTGTTAGAAAATGGTGGGATCAGTAGTTTGCAAGCGGCCGAAACTCTCTTTGCTTTTTTAGCGCGTGCCAAAGATAAGGGTGTGATTACCGATGCAGTACTTGATCTACCCAGTCTTAAGGCGACCTGGAATGCTTTTCAGATCAATCCCCAAGGCGTGGCGAATGTTTCTGCCAATTTCTATATGAGCCAGGTCGGCACACAAGCGAATATTCGCTTTGGTCCGCTGCCCACACGCGATGGGGCTAATCTAACGATCGCGCACACTTGGGCTTTTGCCGTTTTGACAAACGACCCGGAACGCCGTGCGCTGGCGCTACGTCTGCTAGATGGCTTTCTGGAGCCCTCTGTCCATGGCCAGTGGAGCCAACTTGCAACGCGTTTACCAACAACTCACCAAGCCTGGGAAGCCTGGCCGGGGACCAATGGCTACACCGAGTTTTTACAGCGTCAACTGGCGATTGCCATCGCTGTCCCAGGTGGTAGCTCCTTTAGCGAATTTGCCAGGCGATTGCAGAGCATGCAACAGGCTATTTTACGAGGCCAGCTTTCGCCGCAAGCTGCGTTGGTGCAACTTCAAGCGGAGCCGTAGCGGGAGCTGTAATCGAGATCCGTGTGCGGCAGAGAATCTAATCGATTGAGTCTGTTGTAACAAAAACAGGAGACGCTGAATTTCAGCGTCTCCTGTTTTATCTGCCCAAACAGTGTGCTTTAGGTCAGTGACTTACTTGACGTCGACCTGGGCACCTTCAGCTTCTAACAGCTTCTTAGCGTCGGCCGCGGCGTCCTTGGCGATGGCGGTCAACACGGTCGCCGGAGCGCTTTCAACCAGGTCCTTGGCTTCTTTCAAACCCAGGCTGGTCAATGCACGTACAACCTTGATGACGTTGATCTTCTTGTCACCGATTGCTTTAAGCACGACATCAAACTCAGTCTGCTCTTCCACAACTGGGGCCGCGCCATTTGTCGCCGGGCCAGAAGCCATGGCGGCAACTGGAGCCGCGGCACTAACGCCCCAGGCGCTTTCCAACAGCTTAACCAATTCTGCTGCTTCCAGTAATGTCAACTGATCTAACTGCTGCTTGAGCGCATTCAAATCTGCCATAATAATTTTTCCTTCCGAGAACGTCTCGTCGATACAATTTGATTTGTACAAAATTTACAGTGCGAACAACCTGACTTAGCAAGTGGTTCGTCCTCTTTGTTTGTTATTTACGCCGCTTCTGTCTCGCTTTGTTTCTCAACATAAGCGTTGAGAACGCGGGCCAAGCTTGCGCCTGGTGCGTTGATGATCCGCACCAACGTACTGGCTGGTGCATTGATCGTGCCCAGAATTTTCGCCAGTGTCTGCTCTTTTGTTGGTAGTTCAGACAATGACTCGGCCTGGGCAGCATCTAATACGGAATTTTCCAGCAGAGCGCCAGAAATTTCCATAATTTTGGCGTCCCGGATCCAATCCTTCAATGCTGTTACGGATTTGCCAATGTCTTCGCCAATAAAAGCGGCCGCATTGCCACCGACCAAGAGACTATCGGGACGACCACGCCCACTCTGTTCTAGCGCAATACCGAGCAAAGAATTCTTCACCACGATATAGGTTGCGCCTTGCTCCTGCAATTTTGCTCGCAAAGCTTGTACCTGCTTAACGCTTGCACCTTGGTACTTGGTAAAGACGATCGCTGGTGATTTTGCAATCTCCTCTTTGTAACGCGCCACTAATTCTTCTTTTTTCTCGCGTGTAATAGCCAAGTGACTTTCCTCCTTCCTTTGATACTCAATCATTACTCAGTCTGTTGTTTCAAGATTTGAGTTTACGCTCTTTATAAAGACAAGCGCAAACAGAACCTTTAGAATCAACTGACACAAACAAAAACGCCTTTACGGAATGCGTAAAGGCGTTGGAAGCACAAACTCAAGTACTGGGCCTGTTAAAATAACCCAGCGTTGAAATTTATCTGTGCTTATCGCCTAGGCAGGCTGAGGATAAACCTCATTTACGCTTGCACCTGCTGTCTACAGCATCTTCGACAGAAATTATCGAATATTTATTTGTAAAGTAAAGTATACTCGTTTGGTGCTTGTAAGCCAAATTGTAACCGCTTGCACAAACTAGTAGTTGTCAACCCGCATTCCGGTGGCGGCAGGTGTTTCTGTCTTTACGCCAGGGCCCATCGTGCTGGCGACGGTAACGCGTTCGACATAATTGCCCTTGATCCCGGCTGGCTTGGAAGCGAGAATGGCTTCCATAAGGGTTGCCATATTTTTCAGCAACTTCTCTTTTTCAAAGCTAGCTTTGCCAATTGGCACGTGGATATTGGACGTTTTGTCGACGCGGAACTCAACACGCCCTAAACGCGCTTCGCGAATTACACGTGGCAATTCTTCGGCTGGCACAATGGTGCCAGTTTTAGGGCTGGGCATCAAACCACGCGGACCAAGCACACGACCTAATTTACCAACTACCCGCATCATGTCGGGGGTGGCCAGGACTGTATCAAACTCAGTCCACCCTTTTGTAATGCGATCTGCCAGATCATCACCACCCACAAAATCAGCACCAGCTTCTTGGGCTAGGGCCGCGCCATCGGGGCCAGTGAAGACGAGAATCCGTACTTGGCGACCGGTTCCGTTGGGCAATGTGACAACGCCACGCACCTGTTGGTCTGCATAGCGCGGGTCTACACCCATGCGCAAATGCACCTCAACGGTTTCGTCAAACTTAGCGTTGGCTGTCTCTTTCACTAGTGTGATCGCTTCCTCTGGTGAATAGAATCGTAGGCGATCTACTTTTTCCAGGGTTGCGTTATATCGTTTGCTATGCTTTGTCATCTATCACTCCTTGGTGGTTCAGACGGGAAAAACTTCCCTCCCACTTTTTTGCTATAACAATTGATCGAAAATCAACTTTGTGTTTTGCTTTTTCGTACTAACGCAGGGTTGACTACTGGTTGTTGAAACAAATTGCTCCAGGCTAGTCGACAACTGTCACGCCCATACTGCGGGCTGTGCCTTCAATCTGCCGCATAATACTATCCAATGGGAGCGTGGTTAAATCTTTCAATTTAACCTCAGCAATCTCGCGCACCTGTTTGCGAGTAATGTTGCCCACTTTGGTCTTATTTGGTTCTGCACTACCACTCGTGAGCCCGGCCGCTTTTTTGATCAGATCTACGGCTGGCGGGGTTTTCGTGATAAAGTTGAACGAACCATCGGTGAAGATTGTGATCTCAACCGGAATGATTTGCCCAATCTGACCTTGCGTGCGGGCGTTGTATTCCTTGCAAAACCCCATAATGTTGATGCCCTGCGGACCAAGCGCAGTACCAACGGGCGGTGCAGGATTTGCTTTGCCAGCAGGAAGTTGTAATCTTACAATTGCTTTTAATTTCTTTGCCATGTTTCGACTCCTTCTGGTTCTGGTAAACGCCTTTTACTTGTAAGGATACAAGCATAGTAGTACGGCTGGCAACCGCTACCCAAGCTCCCAGAGACCAGCGTTGATAAAATACAGTGAATTCGACTATAGACGACTGACCAAAGACGTTAAGCTAACTAAGCATCCTTCGTTGTCATTGGCCTTTGATCGCTTTATGTATCGCGTTGGAGCTGAAGAAAATCAACTTCGACCGGTGTTTCACGATTGAAGAAGCTAACCAGCACCTTTGCTTTGCCTTTGTCGGGATATATCTCATCGACAATTCCGCTAAACTCGGCAAACGGACCACTCATAATTCGCACGTGTTCGCCTTGTTGGAAGCTGACCTTCATGCGCGGTTCATCAGATTCGATCCGCTTCATGATTTTGTCTACTTCTTCATTGCGCAGCGGTGTAGGTTTATTGCCCATACCGACAAAGCCTGTAACGCCAGGACTATTGCGCACTACGTACCAACTATCCTCGTCCATAATCATATTGACAAGAATATAGCCGGGAAAGACGCGCCGCTCTACTTCTTTACGTACACCATTGCGAATCTCGATCTCGGTTTCGGTCGGGACAACGACATGCAGGATATGATCGGTCATGCCCATCGACTCAGCACGATGTTCAATATTCTTCTTGACCTTGTTTTCCATACCTGAATACGTATGAATCACAAACCATTCGCTATGTGGCCCAGACTCAGCAGCTTCAGCATCAAGCTGGGCCGCGATCTCAGCATCCAAAGCCGCCAGTTCGGCTTCGTCGATTTCTGTTTTGGGCTGGTACTCGCGAGACCCGCTAGCCACAATTGTCTCCTTTATACATTTACAACTAATGGACAAACCATTTAAAAGTCGCACCGATCATGCTACCTGTACACGAGAGCAATTGGGCAACTTTTAAGGGTTTTATCTATAAGTATTCCAGACGTGCTATCTCAAGTCAATAATTACAAATGTTTGTCCGTGGAATTTTGAAACACAAAATTATCAAGTGACAAACAACAAGCAATTAAGAGGCGCCGATAATCAACACGACAAGCGCGCTGAACAACGAATCAATGCCAAATAGCACAATGGCGGAGATAAATGTCACCACCATCACGACCCAAGTCAGGCGCAAGCCTTCTTCTCGCGTCGGCCAGTTTACCTTGGCGATCTCGGCACGCGTATCTTTGAAATAGCGTACGAGCGCATTATCAGGTTTAGCGATTGGGGTGGAACGACCCATAATAGAATCCTTCTTAAACTGAGCCGAAAATTACTGCCACAGGCTAATCTTTCTGACAAATTAACCTATACCATAATCGGTTTTCGGCCAGACTTTTGTAACTGCTCCAATTCGGAAAACGACCACCGGACTTATTATACTTTCCCCTGTTGGGTAAAAGCAGCTAGACAACACTGGTTCTACGCAACAACCGGAGGTATAAGCCGGTGGTCTGTTCAGGCAGGCGAGATAGGACTTGAACCTACAACCTGCGGTTTTGGAGACCGCTGCTCTGCCAATTGAGCTACTCGCCTGTATATTTACGATTTTAGACTTACGATTTACGAAGTAACTTTGTTGATAAAGAGTCCCTGTAAATCGTAAATCCTCGTTCGTAAATTGTACTTTACTTCAGGATTTGGGTAATGACGCCAGCACCAACGGTGCGACCACCTTCGCGAATGGCGAAGCGACTACCGGTTTCAAGCGCCACAGGCGAAATGAGTTCGACCTTCATGTTGATGTTGTCACCGGGCATGACCATCTCGACGCCTTCAGGCAGTTCGATCGAGCCGGTGATGTCCATCGTGCGCATGTAGAACTGCGGGCGATAGCCCTTGAAGAACGGGGTGTGCCGCCCGCCTTCTTCCTTCTTGAGCACGTAGACCTCAGCCATGAAGAGGGTGTGGGGGGTGATGCTGCCCGGCTTGGCCAGCACTTGCCCACGCTCGATGTCGGCGCGCTCGATACCGCGCAACAGACAACCCACATTGTCACCGGCCATGCCCTGGTCGAGCAGCTTGCGGAACATCTCGACGCCCGTCACGACCGTGCGGCGCGTGGGGGCGAGACCGACAATCTCCACTTCTTCCATCGGCTTGACGATGCCGCGATCAATTCTGCCTGTGACCACCGTGCCACGCCCCTTGATGCTGAACACGTCTTCAATCGACATCAGGAACGGCTTTTCCGTTTCGCGCACGGGCGTGGGAATGTACTCGTCCACCACCCGCATCAACTCCCAAATCGGCGCATACTCGGGCGCATTGGGGTCCGTGCTCGTGGATTCGAGCGCCTTGAGCGCACTGCCGCGCACAATCGGAATGTCATCGCCGGGAAAGCGATAGCTGGTGAGCAATTCACGCAGCTCCATCTCGACCAGTTCGAGCAATTCTTCGTCTTCCATCATATCGACTTTGTTGAGGAAGACCACCATCGCCGGCACTTCCACCTGCCGCGCCAGCAAGATGTGCTCACGCGTCTGCGGCATCGGACCATCCGGTGCGGCTACGACGAGAATGGCGCCATCCATCTGCGCTGCACCGGTGATCATGTTCTTGATATAGTCGGCATGCCCTGGGCAATCCACATGCGCATAGTGGCGATTGGCCGTTTGATACTCGACATGCGAAATCGCAATCGTAATCCCACGCGCCCGCTCTTCCGGGGCATTGTCAATCTGGTCGAACCGTCGGAAATCCGCCCAGCCCTTCAAGGCCAACGTCTTGGTGATCGCGGCTGTCAATGAGGTCTTGCCGTGGTCAATATGCCCGATCGTCCCCACGTTAATGTGCGGTTTGTTCCGCTCAAATACTGCTTTCGACATAAAAGATACTATCCTCCCATTTCAAATTTAGTGCTCAACAAAGCCATAAAAGCCGAAACTCATTTCGCTTTTCTAATGAACCTTGACGCCTGTAAAGTCTACCCATAGGGTAGAAACTGCACCGGCGCGACCATTGCGGCGGTGCAGTTTACTTCTATATTTGCGTTAGACACAAAACAATATCCTTTCACACCAGAAAGGATTGTTTTGCAACTATACAACTCTATAAATTAGATCACACAAAGCTTAGCAACACAACCTGACTAGTATACCTTACACAGACTAACCTGACAAATTTTGTGGCCTGTGATAATTATCAAATTGTTAAGCCAAACTTAAAAATGGTTATTACTTATAGACCACGCAGTTTAAAAGAAAAAAGGAATATCATTCACTACGTAATCCATGAATGAATTAACCACCCTTAATAACTTTTTCCGCAATTGACTGGCTAACTGGCGCATAGCGCTCAAATTGCATCGTGAAGTTTCCACGACCACTTGTCATTGAACGTAGGTCGGTAGCATAACCAAACATTTCACTCAATGGGACGATCGAGACGATTGCCTGTACACCACCGGGGCGAGATTCCATGCCCTCGATACTACCGCGCCGGCTAGAGAAGTCACCAACCACATCACCAACATATTCTTCTGGCACAACAGTCTCGACGCGCATGACTGGCTCTAAAATAATGGGACCAGCTTTTGCGCAGCCATCCTTGAGCGCCATGCTGCCGGCAATCTTAAAAGCCATTTCGCTAGAGTCAACATCATGATAGCTACCATCGATCAAAGCGACCTTGATATCTACCATTGGGTAACCGGCCAGTACGCCTGTCTCGGCTGCTTCGCGGGTTCCCTTTTCTACAGCAGAGAAATATTCGCGTGGTACAGAACCACCAACGATTCGCTCCTCAAACTCGAAGCCAGCACCCGGCGTGTTTGGTTCTAATTCCAACCACACGTGACCATATTGGCCACGGCCACCAGACTGACGAACGAAGCGGCCTTCAATTTTGACTTGACGGGTAATTGTTTCGCGATAGGCCACCTGCGGACGACCTACGTTACACTGAACGCGGAACTCACGCTTCAAACGATCCACGATAATGTCGAGATGTAGTTCACCCATACCAGCGATAACGGTTTGACCGGTCTGATCATCATAATTGACTTGGAAAGTAGGATCTTCCTCGGCAAGCTTGATGAGTGATTCGGTCAGTTTATCTTGGTCGGCCTTCGATTTGGGTTCAATTGCAACCTTGATTACAGGATCAGGGAACTCAATCGTTTCCAACAAAACGGGCTTATCTGGATCACAGAGCGTTTCACCGGTAAAGGTTTGCTTCAAGCCAACAATGGCGGCGATATCACCGGCATTACAGACTTTGATCTCTTCACGTTTATCGGCATGCATCTGGACCAGGCGACCTACGCGCTCTCGCTTTTGACGATTGGCATTATACACACCGGTGCCAGCTTCTAGCGTACCGGAATAGACACGCACATAAGCTAAACGGCCGATGAACGGATCTGTCATAATTTTAAAGACCAACGCCGAAAACGGTTCCTTGGTCGAAGGCGCGCGCATAACGACCGCACCGTTGTCAGGATCTACACCCTGCACAGCAGGAACATCAAGAGGGCTAGGCAGGTAGCGCACTACAGCATCCAGCATCGGTTGCACACCCTTATTGCGAAGGGCAGAACCACACATCACTGGCACAAGTTTGTTGCCGATCACACCTTTGCGCAATCCAGCCCACAACTCCTCATTGCTGAATTCCTCGCCCTCAAGAAATTTCATCGTCAATTCATCATCGGTTTCAGCAATACGCTCGATCAGTGTAGAACGAGCAGACTGAGCAGCAGCAACCAAGTCAGCAGGAATTTCTTCGACAGTTGGATTTGCCCCTAATTCATCGGTAAAAATCAACGCTTTCATTTCGAAAAGATCGATAACACCACGGAAGTGATCTTCTTTACCGATCGGCAGTTGAATGGGCAGGGGAACTGCACCTAAGCGATCAATAATCATCTGGCAAGTGCGTTCAAAGCTCGCGCCAGTGCGATCCATTTTGTTGACAAAACAGATGCGCGGTACATGATAACGATCAGCTTGCCGCCAAACGGTTTCCGATTGGGGCTCAACACCAGCTACGGCATCAAAAACAACGACACCACCATCAAGCACACGCAGGCTGCGCTGCACTTCAGCGGTAAAGTCGATATGGCCTGGGGTATCGATAATGTTGATCTGGCACTCTTCGCCAGTAATACGATCGGTCCAGGTTGTGGTAATTGCCGCAGCAGTAATCGTAATACCACGTTCACGCTCCTGTACCATCCAGTCGGTAACGGCGGTGCCATCATGTACCTCACCCATGCGATGGATGCGACCAGAATAGAACAGAATACGCTCGGTTGTCGTAGTTTTACCGGCATCAATGTGTGCAATGATACCGATATTGCGCATACGTTCAAGTGGAAAATTAATGCTCATATTACGTTCCTATTTTTGACAAGCAGAAAACCGCCTTACGAAGCTTAACCTTTTAGAATCCAGCTCAGCTCCGTTCTTAATGGTTTGCTGTACTAAACTCCCAAAGGTATAACCGTGATATGCGGTCTACTGACAAAAAAAATACGACGCCCATGCCCCATTAAATCACCTGGCACTTGCTTACACTAACTTGGACTTAGGTACTTACATTAGCCATAAAGTAAAAGCAACGCTCATAAAAAGCGTTACTTTATAACAATCGTAAGTATAAAAACCAAGTGCCAGATTATTCTTGGCGAAGGCGCCGCACTCTATGTTACATGCAAACTACCTACGTAGTTCACAGCAATGAAGCGTACTCTACCCTGATGCAAAGAATGCCTAGAATTAAAACCATATCACTAGACATTAACAGCATAAATCAGGAATTTAGTAACGGAAATGTGCGAATGCCTGATTGGCTTCTGCCATTTTATGCGTATCTTCGCGCTTCTTGACGGTGTTGCCTTCATTACGGGCAGCATCCAACAATTCGCCAGCCAATCGAGCAGCCATATCGCGACCACTGCGCTTGCGAGCGCTATCAATCAACCAGCGCATAGCCAGGGCTGTGCGTCGCGATGAGCTGATTTCGACAGGGATCTGATAGGTAGCACCACCGACACGCCGTGGCTTTACTTCTACCAATGGCGTAGCATTCTTCATGGCATCTTCAAATACTTCCATGGGTGCACGCTTACTACGCTCGGACACGAGCTCAAAGGCATCATAAACAATACGGCTCGCAAGGCTTTTCTTGCCCCGTTCCATCACGCTGTTCACAAATCTGGCAACCAGCTCACTATTATAACGCGGATCAGGTGTAACTGTTCGGCGGTCTGCGCTGTTTCTACGCATGGTATTCTCCCTTTAACTTGCCCGGCTCTTAAACCAGGTCCTACTTGGCCTTGGGCCGCTTGGTGCCATATTTACTGCGACCGCGCTTGCGCTTGTCCACGCCAGAGCTATCTAACGCGCCGCGCACAATGTGATAGCGCACACCAGGAAGGTCTTTGACACGACCACCGCGTACCAAAACAACGCTATGTTCTTGCAGGTTGTGGCCTTCACCCGGAATATAGGCTGTCACTTCCATACCATTCGACAGACGTACGCGAGCCACCTTGCGCAAAGCTGAATTGGGCTTCTTTGGTGTAGTAGTACGAACCTGGGTACAAACGCCCCGCTTTTGGGGGTTGCCTTGCTGCATACGCCGAGTTGTACCATTTAATGTGTTCTGGGTCAGGCGTAAAGCTGGTGCTTTTTCCTTTTTCGCGATACTAACGCGGCCCTTGCGGACCAATTGATTAATTGTCGGCAAAAGATTCCTCCGGATTCTAACGCACACTTTTATATAACGCGATCCAATATTTGCTATCTGTAGATTTTATCTTTTCAAAAACACTCATGTTCAAACTAATTTTTGAAATTAGTGCGAGCCATAAACATTCTCGATCTTATGCGTAAACAAAACACATATATTTAAATAAACAAATTCAAAACAATAATTAGCTGTAGAGGAAACATACAAAAAACATATTAATGGATGCCGAATAAACTTAGTGATTCTTCACAAAACAGCTAAAATTACGGTGAGATAACAAACGCCTGTTAAACACGCGTAAACTCGTCAGCCCACGAACGGCAATTGTATCACAATCCCATATTCAGGTCAAATCTTGGACCCACAAAATGATACAAGATTCTAAAATCTATCGGCTGGGATAAATTGATAATAGAGAAAATACACTCAGCAATCCCGCTTGTGGAACAAAATTCATAGACAATAAAAAACCCAGAACCGACTGTTCTGGGCTTTTATTCAGTTCAATAAATCAAGTAGCTTGCTGTAAAATCAGCCACCCAAACCAACGGTCAGGGTACCTTCGCCGGTCTCTACGTTTACGGCAACACCCATGTTCGGGTCAGCCAAGACATAGTTGATCCACGCGTTTACTGGCTGAACTGCGGCACCAGAGACGCTATAACCATTGGCGGCCGCTTCAGAAATGTTCACCTGAAGATGATTGTTCTCGACGCCTACGGTACCTACGAGGTCAATTGTGTTGCCACCCAGGAGCACACCGTCGGACAGTTCGGCGCGAATGAAGATTTGATTGCCTGGTTCGAACCATGTGGTGATACTTTGAATTGGGTTGTTTTCACCAGTATTCTGTTGCAGCAAAACAGTCAAGAAACTGCTAAACTGTGCCTCTGTCCACTCCACTTGACCACCCATAAGGCCGGCCATACCAGCATTTTGAGCTTCGAGTGCTGTGTCCACACTGATACTAACTTCGCGATCCGGTACAACTGCTGCACCCGGTGCGCATGCAGAGGTAATAACTGCCAACAGCACCAGCACCAACGACAACGCTACAGTCTTTCGGTTAAGCATCGAATCCTCCCTTTGTCTTGTGTCTGAAACGAATTGGATCAGGAATGTTTATTATTTTTTGACAGATTCGGCAAAGCGAAGCTGCATGGCACCGATTATACTACTACCAAATCCAAATACAAAACGCAAAAAATGGCTGAGTGTAAAATATAATTTATTGGATCGGCTTAAGCATCAACTGTGCTATGACAATTTACTGTCAAATCTATAAAAACCTTGCTAATTTTGTGAGAGCTTTAATTATAACAGTACTCTCTTATCCTGTGCAAAACCATTTATTACGTCTGCACCATTATGAACGGAGCCTTGATGAGCAACTGTAAGACACATGCCAATAGCCAAGCAATTATAGTGTATTTTGTTTTAAAAGAGTAGTTTTCAACTTCGCAGAAATCCTATTGCGCCACTAGAAGGGTCTATAAGCATTTTGGATGTCGGTTTGGGCGCTCCTCCAGTGGAGCAAATCAAGGCTGAGTTAGAAACTAGTGCGATCCAGATTGATGTTTATCCATTGTCCAAAGCGCCACTATCCAAAATGCGGTCTGAGGGCTTGGTCAAATTTTGTTCATAGCCATCCAATACGCTAAAGAGAACTTCATCCAGAAACTGATCAATCAGTTTTTGGATACGCAAGTCATCAGCATCTAAGTGGTCAGGGGTTTCTTCTTTACGCAACGACTGGAGAAGCTGGCTACGAAAAAAACGGACGGCGCGCCCCGCGGCTACTAAACTGACGCCGCTAGCACTCGCCTCCTGGCCGTACTCCCAGCCTAATTTTCGGCCGTCTTCAAGAATCTGCGAGCGGTGCGCAGGTTTTAAGACAAAAGAAATAGCCAAAGCAAAAAGTTGGCGCCCTCGCCGCTGACGCGCATAACTCGCATGCTCGTCTAAATTGTAATGCCAGTGGAGTTGTTCGGTTGGTGTATTCTCGATCTCGTGGCGGACGAGAACAACGGCGGCTTCCACCAGAGCAGTTTCATCTTTGACAAGTGCATGCCCGGCCCGTTCTTCTAAAAAGCGCCGCAAATCAGCCAGGCTAAAGCGTCGATGGCCGCCCGGAGTGCGAAAAACGCTAATGTCACCGCTATCCGACCAGGTACGCAAAGTTGTGAAATGAACACCGAGAAAATCACTCGCTTCCTTCAGTGACAACCAGCGTGGCTGAGCAACCACAGCCGCTACTGTATTCTGCACTGTATTCTGCTCGATTGCACTAGTTATAGCCTGGCCCCGTTTTTCTTTTGCACTCATACCATCTCTGTTCCATTTTATCTAATCATACCTCAAACCAACGAATTTTGCTCTAGCATAGAGGTCACATAAACGCGCGCTTGCCCAGGCACTTATTGCTTGGCTCCAAGATCCAGTCTCATAACATGGAAACCGGATCGATGTCGACCCGCCAACCAAAGGGAATGGCAAGCCCCCGCAATACTGACGCTGGATCCGGGGCATTGAGTAAAATCTGCCAGCGGTAGTAGCCGCGATGGCGAGCAAAAAAGGAAGGCGCTGGACCTAACACATTGGCTATTTTACCTTCCAATCCCATGCTTTGCAACCGGTAGCGCAAAGTAGCCGCCATCTCTTCGGCCACAGCTTGGGCTTTATCCGACCGCTTATCCCAATAAATAAGCCTAGCCAATCGCCGTACCGGTGGATAGCCGTGTTCATGCCGAAATGCAATTTCGCGCTGATAAAAGGCTGCATAGTCGTGTTGAGCAGCCGCCTGGATCACATAATGTTCGGGGCGATAGCTTTGGATCACGACACGACCACCGCGCGCACTGCGGCCAGCGCGCCCCGCCACTTGCGTCAACAATTGAAATGTTCGTTCGCTACTGCGGAAATCTGGCAGAAACAGACCGACGTCAGCGGCAATCACACCCACTAGTGTAACCAGTGGTAGATCCAGCCCTTTAGCAATCATCTGTGTTCCCACCAACACGTCGGCTTCATGGTTGGCGAAGCGACGGAGGAGGGCAGCATGGCTACCTTTGCGACCGGTAGTATCAGCGTCCCAACGCAGGAGACGGGCGCGTGGGAGAATTTCTTGAATCAACTCTTCAACGCGTTGCGTGCCACTTCCAAAATATTTGATGCGTTTGCTATCACATTCTGGGCAAACAGTAGGAATCGGAAAGCGACGATTACAATGGTGACAGACCAGTTCTTTGGCATTTTCGTGGTAGATAAGTGGCACTTCGCAACGTCGACACTCTTGCACTGCACCACAATCCCGGCACATGACAAAAGTATGGGTGCCACGCCGATTAAGAAAAAGAATCGCCTGTTCGCCTGCATCTAAGGTGGCAATCAATTCGGATTGCAAGCTACGGCTAAAGATACTACGGTGGCCGGCGCGCAATTCCTGGCGCATATCGACAATTTCCACGGGCGGCATCTCGGCATAAATTGCCGGTTGTTCGGATTGATCAGATGGAACATAGCCATTGCTAATCGGATCGGTAGCGGCAGAAAGTGCTGGCGGCGCACCATGCCCCATCACACGCCGCGGCATTTCAAGCAGGATCGATCGGCCCTGTGCGGTGGCATAGTAGCTTTCCAAACTAGGCGTTGCACTACCCAAAATCAGCACACTGTCCGTCAACTCGGCCAATTTATGGGCCACCATGCGCGCATCGTAGAAGACGGTAAAGCTGCCCCATTCTTCGGCATTTTGTTTGTAAGAGCTTTCGTGCTCTTCATCCAAGATGATCAAGCCCAGGTGGGTCAGCGGCGCGAAGAGTGCACTGCGCGGCCCTACGACCACGTCAAATTGGCCGTCACGCACCGCGCGCCAGATATCATAGCGTTCGCCGGCACTGAGCGCCGAATGAATCACCGTGACTCGGCCCGGAAAACGTCCCGCAAAACGGGCAACAGTCTGGGGTGTCAATGCAATCTCGGGCACAAGGACAATTGCCTGGCGGCCTTGTGTCAATACTTGTTCGATAGCTCGCAAATAGATCTCTGTCTTACCGCTGCCTGTAACTCCATGCAACAGAAATTTGGGCGCAGGGCTGTCAGGCGCAGTCCAGGCGTCGCTCACAGTCTGCCAGACGCGTCTTTGCTCTGATGTAAGCGGCGGCGCGGTGGTTTTGGGATAAATCTGGCCAGCCAACGGATCACGAAAACGCACTTGTTCGGTGAGGGTTAGCAAGCCTTCGCTTTGTAAGGTGCGCAATGTGTTGAGATCGGTCTTGACACGCGCGTATAGATCACTTTTCCAGAGCGGCCCACCAGTTTCCAACAAAGCATGTAGAACACTCGCATATTTTTCAACACCGCGGAGCTGCAATAACGTTTGCTTGGCCTGCTCGACTGATTGGACGAGACGAATGCCATCACCCACTTGCTCTAATACACCGGCGGTTAACAAACTATTAATGGCGGCGGGCGAGCTTAATCCACACATGCGCTGGAGTTGGGCTGCCGTTGGCGTTGCGGTTGAGTTGCCAATTAGACAGGCGAGCACAGACGCCCGAGCATTATCACGTCCT
>Ga0209591_10003657_pt1 | contig 17762 bp, 23 predicted proteins | sample MAT01_FD_187207 | JGI IMG/M metagenome (GOLD analysis project Ga0209591, IMG submission 187207) | Freshwater microbial communities from Lake Fryxell liftoff mats and glacier meltwater in Antarctica - MAT-01 (SPAdes) (version 2) | ecosystem: Environmental > Aquatic > Freshwater > Ice > Liftoff... | reverse complement strand
GCCGACGGCCACACGGTCGCCCGCTTCGCCACTCGGCTGGGATTTCAGATCGTCCGCTTTCGCATGCACGACCACGCCGCGCCCGAGGATGGATTTGTCGCCGTCGAGCGTGATGTGCTTATCCACGAAATCGAATTTGGCCACCCCGTCACTGCCGGCCTCGATATTCCCAAAATCGCCCGCGTGGCGATGCTCCGCGTCCGGTCCGGCATGAGGCTGGCCGCCGGGATTGAAGTGACCGCCCGCCGATTTTCCGTCGGTGGAAGTCGTGTCGCCGAATTCATGGATGTGGAACCCGTGTTTGCCAGGCGTCAGTCCGACCACCTCGCCTTGCACGTGAATGCCCGCTCCGGTCCTTGTGAAGAATATCCTTCCACTGACCTTGCTACCCTCCGTTGATTGAAGGACGGCGACGGCTTTTTCGACCTTTGCCATTTCCTTGTGCTCCTGCGCGAGCGCGAGGAGCGGGGCGAAAATGGCGGCGGCGATGAACAGGGATTTTTTCATAATTGGAGTGTGTTGTGGATATTGATCGCAGCCGGCTGCGCGGATGGTCGGGAAAATATGTGGGCTCCGACGAACCGCCGCGAAAATCTCTGTCAGGATGCGAATAGTCGGCGGAGGAGTCGCGAATTGATGGATCTGAGAATGATCGGATCCCACCCGTAATCCTGAACGTATTTTTGTTCATGTTGCCGCGAGACGGGCTGGTCGCTGTCGATCGACGGCGCGTTGCGGACCCGTTCCTGCGTGAGATGCACGGCAATAGCGGCATCTTGTTCGTTGATTTCGCCGAGCGCCTGTGGCGCGATGAGCACGTCACGCCCGGTCAGCCACGAGCCTGCGGTGACGTCCAGATAGCGCACCTTCCAGCAGCATCGTCTCGCCGCGGAAGGCGACCGTGCCGAAAAAATACTGCCGTCCCTCATGGATCGGCACCGTCACGAACGCCTCGGTCTTGTCCCGCGAAAAGCGCACGCGCGTCGGCTCGACCTGCGCGTGCAGGAAGCCCTGCGACGTGTAAAAGCTGCGCAACCGATCCACGCCCGCCTCGATGTCGGCCTCGACAAAAGGCAACTGGCCGAGAAACCGGCTGAAGCTCGCGCGGGTCGCGCCGATCAAATAATCGTGGAGCGTCTCGTCCGTGACCTGGCGGTTGCCGGCGAAGTCCACGCGGGCGATTTCCGGCATCGGGCCCTCCGCTATTTTCAACGGGAGCGTGCCGCCTCCCGCGAGGATCTCGCAGTGCATCGAGGCGCCCAGATAGCCGTGGCGCCGGTAGAAAAGTTCCAGAAAGAACGCCGCATCGTTGGCCCGTGTTTCCTTCAGCCCGCGCTCCGCGATTTGCGACAGTTGCCGCGCGATCGCATCTCGCAGCGCGGATTCGTCAAACTCCCGCGCTCCCACAAAGCGCACGGCGGCGCGAGTCGCCGATGCATTTCCGGCTGGGAACGGATTCCGATCTAATGGTCATCGGCGTCCCGCGAAAGCGGCGTTCGCGCGAATCCTGAGCCTCTGCACCGGCGACAGAAGCGGCGACGAAAATGAGCCGCGGCACCTCGGCGGTGATCGCGCCGCTCAGCGTGGGTGCCCGGATGGTCCCGCGGACTTCGATCTCCTCCGCAGCGTGCCCGCTGACACTGCGGATCTCCGGCGAAATCTTTTGGAGAAAAGCCAGCGACGAGGAGGGCAGGCGCAGGGAGGCCGTCAGCGGCGAGGCGGGAACGAGCTGCCGCTCGCGAAGCAGCGACGGCACATCGAAGGGAAGGCTGCCGGTGATCGCGACCGGCTGAGTTTCCGGCTGACTAATGGTGCCCGATGCCGCGAGCCGCTGCCCGGCGAGGGTGAGCGTGAAGTTCGCGCTGGCCGCCGCGAGTTTGCCCATCGCGGCCGCGTGCAGCGCGCGCGCGCTGACTTTCAGGCTGCCGCGCAACGCATTGAGCGTCCCGTCCAAACGCAGGTCGGCGCTCACCGTGCCGCGGAGTCTTTGTGATTCGACGCCGGGCAGCTTTGGCAGCTCGAGATTTCGTGAGCTGAGGTCAACCGCGATCTCGCCATCCCCGGGGACCATTTCCATGGGGGGAGCTGAACTGTCCTCGCCCGCAGAAAGCCCGGGCGCTCCGGATCAAGAAGCAGATTGAATCCCTTGATGACCAGATCCGCACCGGTCTGCCGCGAAGCGAAGTTCAGATTTTCGATGCTCAACTTTTCCGGGAGCAACGCCGGGAATTTGATCGACTGCTTCTTCCGTTTTTTTGCCGGCGGCAGACTCTTCGAGGGATCAATGACACTCATCGCATCCGCCAGCGCCGCACTTTTCAAAAAGCCTGGCAGCCCCTTCCTCATCAGTCCCCAGAGTGAATAGCTCAATCGCAACGACCCGATTTCCAACTGCTCCACAGGCCCGGACTCTTTCGGTGTCGCCGTCAGTTTCGTGATCCGAAGATTGGTAAAGATCGAACCACTCATCTCGTAGTTCAGCGACAGGTTCTGCTGCTCCGCCGCCCGCGCGATGAAGTAGCGCGTGAGCCGAAACAAGAGCGGCCGACGGAAGATCGCCAGCAGCGTGAAAAGCCCCAGCAGAACAAGCGCGGCGCGTTTAGGATTTTTGCGCATTGGTTTCGATCCAAAGCCCCGCGCCATATTGATTTCGATGGCAAGGCGGCATGAACGAAGGAATGCTTCTCTTTCGCTCGCCAATGATTCTCCGCGCTTGGTTGAACAGCCGGGGCGTCTTACGCCGAAAGTGTTGAGATGTCTAACTAGTGAATGGTGCCCGGCTTGATGAGGAGCGCGGCATCCGTATTCAGCCACATGATCCCGTCGCGGTGCTCAATCTTGATCCATGGCCCGTCGGCGCGCGTGAGCATCTTGAAATGAAGCGGACGACGCGGCTCTCCTCTGTAGAGCGCGACATACCAATGCGCCGCTTGCAGAAAAGAGGGCACTTGAGAATCCCTCTCCCGGCTATGGGCCGCCGGAACAGTGGCCAAAAGGAACAGGAGGATTACAGCAGAAAGGACTGAAATGCGGAGACGTTTCATAGGTTGGAGTGTGGCTCGAATGCTGGCCGTCTGGAGATTGCAGATGGATGTGATGTTGGTTGTATTGTTCGCATTCCAAAACGCCCCGCCGCCACGCACGGGAGAAAAAGGGCGGCCCGGCTCGCGAAGGGATGATTCGAGTGGAGCCTTTCTTTCGCAATGAACGAAAACGACAGGCGCACGGGGAGACCCAGGCGCGAAGTATCCTGCGATGAAAATGAAGCACACACTCAATATGATCGCCGCTGCACTGCTCCTGACGGCGGGCGCATCCGCGGGGCCGCTCGATGGCACGGCGTGGACGGTGAAGGCCGTGCCGACCCGGCAGACGGCGGCGAAAGACGTGGAGCGGTTCGAAGACGAGCTGACCTTTGCCGGCGGCTTCCTTTCCTCGCGGGAGCTGAAGCGAGCCGGCATCGAGGCCGTGGCGTTCACCGCGGATGGGACCAGGGATTTTTTGAATTGGAAAACGACGCCCGTCTTGCGCGAGAAAAACAAGGCGCAGTGGGACGGCGTGGTGATGGGCAAAAACATCAAGGGCAACCTGAAATGGGTCACGCGCAGCGGACAGGTGCGGTATTACTACATCAACGGACAGAAGCGCTGAGGTCCGTCTGCGCGGATGGATGGGTGATGTCTCCGCGGTTCGACAAGGACAGGCCGCCGGGCGGGCGCGATTGGCTTTCGCCCATGCCTGCCAAAAAAGTGACCGTTCACGCAACCGCCCGCACTGCCACCCCCGATTCCGCCAACCGGCCGAAAACCAAAGTCGCCGGTTCGACGAAAAAAACACCCGGATGCAGCCGGTGCTCACCGAGAAGAAGGCCAATACGGCGATAGCCAACATTCGCAAGGAGCCGTGATCGCCGCGGGTTCGGCGCTCCCGGCGCAATTCGACCGCGGCCCGTGGCGGCAAATCCGATACAACCGGCCTCGCGGCGCGCGGCGATAGTTGGGCATGTTATACACCATCGCAGTAATCCTCGTCGTCCTTTGGCTCGCTGGCTGGCTGGGATTTCATATCCTCGGCGGCTTCATTCATATCCTCGTTGTTCTGGCCGTCATCGCCCTCGTCATGGCTCTGGTCAGAAAAGCCTAGCCGCCGAGCAGCCGCGCACCCAGCCGGTCGGTCCGCCGTCCGTCCAACCCCTGTATTCCCGATCTCATGCCTGCCAAAAGAATGACCGTCCACGCCACTGCGAAAACCGCGCTGCCAGATTCCGCGAATCGGCCGAAGACGCGCGTCGCGGGCTCGGCGAAAACGAACACCCGGATGCAGCCGGTCCTGGACGCAAAGGACGCCAAGGCCGCGCGCAAGGCGGCGAAAAAGTAAGTTCGGTCCCGCTCGCAAGAGGCAGCTTTCCAGCGCGCAAACGGAACGCCATTTTTTGTGACCACGCGCCGCTCCCCGGTCTCTGTCGGCGTGCGCATCGCCCTGGTGGTGCTCGGGCTGCTCATCGCGCTGTGGCTCCTCGTCCAGCTCCGCTCGATCGTCGTCCTCCTGCTCATCGCCCTCACGCTGGCGACCGGGATTCATCCGGTGGTGGAATGGCTGCACGCGCGCGCGCTGCCGCCGGGCGGATGGCATTTTCCGCGCTGGCTCGCCATCCTAACTACCGTTTTCGCTATCGTCGCCGCGGTGCTCGGGCTCGGCTATTTCATCGGCGCGAAAGCGTGGCAGGAAGGCGTGCAGATCTGGGGCGACATCCCGGCTTACGTGGATGGCTGGAGCGACAGGCTGGCCATCCTGCGAAAGAAATTTCCCCAGCTTCCGTCGGGCCAGGAACTCGGCAGCGCCGCCCAGGATGAACTCGACCGGGTCGCGCATTACCTGGGTGAAACGACCTCGGCGGTGCTCGGCCTGCTCGGGGTAATCGGCTCTGCGCTCACCGTCCTCGTACTCGTCTTCTACATGTTGCTCGAACGTACTAAACTGTGCGCGGCTTACCTTTCGCTCATCCCACCCGCCCATCAGCCACGGCTCCGCGAAGTGACCGCGGATGCCCTGCTCACGATGGGCGGTTGGCTGCGCGGGCAGGCCATCCTCGTCCTCGCGATGTCCACGATCATCGCCGCCGCGATGGCTGTGCTCGGCCTGCCGCATCCTCTCCTGCTCGGCATGGTCGGCGGCGTCGGCGAACTCATCCCGATGGTCGGGCCGATCGCCGCGGGGCTGATCGCGGTGCCGCTGGCCTTCCTGACGATGCCGCTCTGGGTCGGCATTGCGGTCGCCGTTTTTTTCGTCGTCCTCTCGATCGTCGAGGCGAATGTGATCGTGCCCAAAATAATGCAGGCCAACGTGGACCTGCCACCCTTCTTCACCGTCGTGGCTGTGCTCGCCGGGGCCACACTCGCCGGCGTCATCGGCGCGCTGCTCGCGCTGCCGCTGGCGGCGGCGCTCCACGTCTATTTGCGGCGGCTGGTGGTGCCGACGATTCAGAAAAGATGAATCTCGATCTTCTCCGCAATCTCTGGCAGCGGGCGCGCGCGCTTTCCCCGCGCTGGCTCAGGATCCTCGGCTGCTCGGTGCGCGATTTCGTGGTCGATAACGGGCCGCAGTGGTCGGCGGCGGTCGCGTTTTATAGCATCCTCTCGCTCTTTCCCCTCGCCCTGGCAGGCATTTCCATCGCCGCGTGGTTCATCGATCCGCAATGGGCGGTCGGGAAAGCCAGCGACCTGCTCGGCCAAATCACCCCGCGCGCTGAGCCCATCCGCGAGATTATCGGCAAGGCCGTCGCCGCTCGCGGCCCGACCGGCCTGCTCTCCATCGTGCTCCTGCTCTGGACAGGCAGCCGCGTCGTCGGCGTGCTCATCCGCGCCCTGAATATCGCCTGCGACGTGGATGAAACCTCCGGCTTCTTCCGCCGCCTCTTCGTCGAACTCAGCGTCCTGCTCTCCGTCGGCGTGCTCTTCATCGCCGCTCTCGTCGCGGACCTGCTCGGGCCCCTGCTCGGCTCCGCTCTCGAGTCGCTCCCGGTGGGTAAAGCCACGACCTTCGCCGTCCTCCGCTGGACGCTGCCGGCGCTGCTCCTCGCCGTCGGCTTCTTCGGCCTCTACAAATTTGTCCCCCGCCATCGATGCAATTGGCAGAGCGCGCTGCTCGGCAGCCTCACGGCCACAGCGCTCATCCTCGGAGCGCGGCCCTTGTTCACCATGTATGTCGACACGCTCGCGGGCTACCAGCACATCTACGGCTGGCTGGCCATTGGCATCGTCCTGCTCGTCTGGGCGCAGATTTTAGCCGCGCTGACACTCTTTTGCGGTGAGTTGGCCTCGCACATCCAGATGATGGCCTACAACGGCCTCAGTGGAGAGGAAGTGGGCCGCCGTCATCGCGTGCGTTCGCCGATGCGGACGGAAGGGAGAGAGCGGGGTTAGAGCGAGCTTTCGTGCGGGGAGGCGCCGCGGGCGGGGCGTCCGGATGGAACTTCCGCGCGATGATCGCGCGAGCCCGATCCATTCAGTGACATCATGAACTTTTATCTTTTCGATAGCTGGTCCTCGCTGCTGCGCGGCGTCATCTCCGGGGTCGGCGCGTATGTTTGCCTGATCTTTTTTCTCCGCATTGCCGGAAAGCGCATCCTGGCCAAGATGAATGCCTTCGATTTGGTGGTGACGGTCTCGCTCGGCTCCACGCTCGCGACCATCACGCTCAGCCAGGATGTCACCCTGTCGCGGGGTGTTCTCGCGCTGGCGCTCTTGATCGGGCTGCAATTCGTAATCACCTGGTCCAGCACCCGGGTGTCGTGGCTTCGCCGTTTCGTGACGGGCGAGCCCGCCCTGATGCTTTATCGCGGCGAGTTTCTTGGCCATGCACTCCTGCGGGAACGTGTCACCAAGGCTGAAATTCACGCGGCAGTTCGCTCCGCGGGTATCCACGCGTTGGAAACCGTGGAAGCGGTGGTGCTGGAGACAGGCGGCTCGTTCAGCGTCGTGCCCCGGGGCGAAGAAACTCAGTCTTCGAGCCTGGGACAAATCAAGACGCCCAAGCCGCGGATCTGACCGGGGTCGGAGTTGTCCGTGGAATTGTCAAAGATGTAGGCCCGGTGGGTGTGCCGGATCGCTTCCGTCACCGGAGCGTGTAAATCCGGCCGGCCACAACCTGGGTCGGAGGTTCAATCTCCTTCACGGGTTCCTTCCGACCGTCCGGGAACACCCGGTAGATCACTCCCCCTCGGACTGGAGGACGCTTTGTCCCGATGCCAGCACCCGTTCCCGCGCGTCCGCAAAGGCTGAACCGGAAATGGCGGGAAACTGGTTTTCAAGCTGCTGGATTTCCTGGTCGGACAGGGCGGCCTTGTTGGAGGTCATCGTAATCGGTCGGCGGGGCTGCGGCACTCGCGGCTTCGTGAGGTAATGACGCCGGTCTGGCTTATCGGTCGCAGAGGGGAACCAGGTGCCCGGTGCTCTTGGCGGCTCCTCGCCGCCGCTATCAGGAAATCCTCCACAAAAACTACTGCCGCCGCCCGGGAAACAACCCCAATTCTGCTGGGACCTAATAAGTGCGATTCACCCCTGGGAGGTTTAAAGAAAGGCGCGAAGGCGAAGGCGTGGCCGGAGTGATCGCTCAGCCAATCGTACCGGTGCCCATTCTCAGCGGAAGTTGCCGTCGCTCCGCGGCCTCCGCAGCTTCGCGTGAATCGCTTCTTTCGGCACTTGCGGACTTGCCCTGACGGCCTCCGGCCCCGTGTGATGAACGGCGCCTGATGAAACGTCTCCAGTCATGGTTTCCGACCTTACTTTACACCGATCGCCTGCTGCGAACTGGAGGTGCGGCCTTTAACAAGGAACTGCTCACCGAGTGCCGTCAGTTGCGCGAATTCGATGACGCCGGCCGCCGCTGGTCGTCGAAGAGCTACCCCGGCGGCTACACCAGCTATGGATCGTTGGACAAACTTCACCGCTTTTCCTCCACGTTTGGAGAACTCGAACGGGAGTTGAACCGCCATGTCCGCGCGTTTGCCCGGTCGCTAGACTGGGAATTGGGCGGACGTCGCCTCGCCATGACCGATTGCTGGGTCAACATCATGCCCCACCGGACCGCCCACAGTTTGCACCTGCACCCCAACTCGGTGGTCAGCGGCACCTATTATGTGGCCACCCCTCGGGGCTGTGCCGGATTGAAGTTTGAAGATCCCCGACTGAGCCGCTTTATGGCCGCCCCCCCGCGCGGAGCCACCGTCCGGCCTGGCAACCAGGTCTACGTCACCTATCCGGCCAGCGCCGGCCATCTGATCCTGTTTGAAAGCTGGTTACGCCACGAAGTTGTGGCTAATCCGGTTAAGGCCGAACGTATCAGCCTCAGTTTCAATTACGACTGGGCTTGACCCGACCGGGTTATTTCGCGCCTTGTTTTGGTCGCACGCATTGAACCGACCTCCGCTACGTCTCCTGCACGCCGCCAGCGAACTTCATCCGTTCTCCAAAACGGGTGGCCTGGCCGACATGGTCGGCGCGCTCGGGCCCGCCCTGGCCCGCGCCGGTCATCAAGTCCATGTAGTGACTCCGTTGTACCGGGGAATCCCCGAACGGTTTCCGGCCCTGCGCCCAGCCAACTGGCGGTTTGATCTCAACCTAGGCGACGGCCCGGTCTCGGGGCAATTCTGGCGGCTGGATCCGGAACCCCGCCTGACTCTCTGGTTTGTCGAGCAACCCGGATTTTTCAATCGACGGGGTCTCTACAATGAGCGATTGCGGGACTATCCCGACAATGCGGCCCGGTTTGGTTTTTTTGCCCGAGCGGCGGCCCTCCTGGCGCGTCATCTCCCCGAGCCTCCGCACATTGTCCAGGCCCACGATTGGCAGACCGGACTTTTGCCCATGATTATCCGTCATGGATGTGTCGCCGGCGGCTGGAAATTCACACCCAAGACCCTCTTCACCATACACAATCTCGCCTATCAAGGCTGGTTTCCGGCGACGCAATGGAAAGTCTCCGGCCTTCCTCCCGAATGGTTGCATCTGGAAAGTGCCCTCCACCACGGCCAGCTCAATTTTCTTAAAGGCGGCCTGACCCTGGCCGATGCGCTGACCACCGTCAGCCCCACCTACGCCCGGGAGATTTGCACCCCGGCGTACGGCTGTGGACTGGACGGCCTCTTGCGACGCCGGGAATACGAATTAACCGGCATCTTAAATGGTGTGGATTACGAGGAGTGGAACACCACCCACAATCCGGCGCTTCCCTGCCCCTTCGACGCGGAGAATCTCGTCGGTAAACAAGCGAACAAACTCGCTCTGCAAGCGGAGCTAAAACTTCCCGAAAATTCGGCGGTCCCGCTCATTGTAAATATCACTCGTTTGACCGAACAGAAGGGAGCGGACCTATTGGTGGTCGCTCTCGAAGAACTCATTGCGGCTGGGGAGGTGTTTCAGTTTGCCCTGCTCGGCTCAGGGGATTCGGTGCTAGAAGAATCGTTTTTGAAGTTGGCCGAGAAATATCCCACCATCATCGCCATCCATATTGGCTTTGATCCAAACCTGGCCCAACGCATGGAAGCCGGTGCCGATTTCTACGCCATGCCCTCTCGGTTTGAACCGTGCGGGCTCAACCAATTGTATTCGCTGCGGTATGGGACCGTTCCCGTCGTTCGGGCCACCGGCGGGCTGGAAGATTCCGTCATCGATCCGCGGGAAAAACCTGAACGCGCCACCGGGATCAAATTTCACGAAGCAAAACCGCTCGCCCTGGCAAATGCCCTGCGCAAGGCCTTATTCCTCTATTCCAATCCCGCGCTCCTGACTCAATTCCGCCGCAATGGCATGAACACCGACTACTCGTGGACTCGTCAGGCCAAGGAGTACGCCGACTTCTACGAAGAAGTCATGCATGGCGTCTGAGAGCCTGTCTGAACCACCGCCGCACTGATCCGTGTCACTGCGTTGACGGTCGGAGATTCAAGAAATTCTGCGGTTCGTAACAGCCCGCTAAAGGACCCACAATGGGTAGTTCACCCCATATCTATAATCTCTCAAATACCTGCAGAGTTTTGCCGGGGGTTCGGTACCCACCATACGTTCCGCTCAGCTCAAGCCCTTCGAGTGCGCGGCGGACCAAGAATATGCTTGGTCCGCTGCGACAACTGTTTGAACTAACGAAGCTCGATCCGCTTGGACTCGATCGGTCTACCGGCCCTGGGCAACAATTTAAAAAAAAAACCTGCGCCTGGGGTTTCCCAGTCGCAGGTTCAGTTTGTTAAGAATTAGGCGTGGGTTGTCGCGTAAGGAACCTCAGAGGAACGCCGTGCCGTTTCCGGAGCCCGGCTCTCCTTGGGAACAGACGCCTCACCCGTGGTGCAAATGTCCTGCGCCCCGGCGTTGGTAAAGATCTCCTTAGCGCGGGTGATCTCCTCGGAGTTATCCGTGTGGACTGAAATCAGGATATTGCCTGCCTTTATTTTTCCCTCGTAGCGTTTGGCTTCAATTTCCGGAATGCCCAAGCCAACCAATCCGCCGGCGATGCCGCCCAGGGCGGCGCCGACCGCGGCCCCACTCAAGGCGGCAATAATCGGTCCAGCGGCAATAAAGGGGCCGACTCCCGGAATAGCCAATGCCCCAATTCCGGCAACCCAACCCAGGGTACCACCAATAACTCCACCCGTGCCGGCTCCAGTAACCGCCCCCTCCGGAGCCTTGGTGTTCTTTTCATGGGCGAAATCCCGAGTCGATGCCTGGTCAGGAAACAGCACCGAAATGTCGTTGTTGGAGAAGTTCGCAGACTTGAGCTGGTCGACGACTTGGTCGGCTTGCTGACTGGACGAGGCGATACAGAATACAGATTTTTTTGACATAGTTTTATATTTATATAGATAAGTTAATCAAGCACCGCACTTCACTTTACATCAAGTTGGTTGGAGACGTTATCAACCCTGGCGATGTCATTAGCAATGACGCCTATTCGACGCTTCTCCTCAGCGGTGTTGACCGGTCCGCGCAGGGTAACCTGCCCCTTGTTGGTGATGATCTTTACGTTCTGGGCGTTTACTGAGAAATCCTCGCCATCCATGATTCCACGGCGAATCTGCGCGGTAATGTTAATGTCCGAGGCACCATTGCCTTGGTCGAGCGGGTTTAGAGTACTGTCATTACGGTCCCGGATATTTCGTTCCGTATTATCAGGCTCCGTGACTGTGTTGGTGGTAAAGTAAGGTTCGACTTGATACGCCCGATAAACGCTATCTGCATAACTCGGTTGACTAAAATCGGGCCACTCATTGGCCTTGAAATGAGGTGCCTTGCTCAGCATTTCCTTTGAGGAATCGAGCTGGAAGGTCTCTGGGTTAGAGCCGCGCCGCAGGGCGGTGGGCGGAACAGCGCTCAACTCGTCACCCATTCCGAGGAATCCACCGGAGGAGACGATGACCGCTATGAGTCGGCCGGACTGGATATCCACCAACACGTTCTCAACCTCACCAATCTTCTCATTCTGCAGGTTTTGAACCGGGCTGCCCATGAGTTTGCTGACCTGTTGCAATTGGCCCAAGCGGGACGCGGGAATCGTCGTGTGCCGCTTCATTGCCTGCCTGTTCTTTTCCCAATTGCCAGCAGGTGTTTTATTCGCCTCGGCGCGCGGGGAACGTTCTATATTGCTTTGACCCGCTAGAGTCGACTCTCTGCCTTCGAGAAAGTGAAGACCGGACTCGTCACCGTGATAGCGATAGACCTCGGAAAGTCGATTGGTCGTGGAATATTCGGACCACTTCGCCATGTCGAAGCGCGGCGCGTTCTTCAGCTTCTCCTTGTTGGAATCCAAATGGAGGACTTTATTGGCGGTATCATGATGTAAGGCTCCCGGAGGTACCGCGGTTAGTGCTTCTCCAATACCAAGGAAGCCACCAGCCGACAGAATTACCTGAACAATCCGACCAGATTCCACATCGATCGCCAGGTCTTCCACCTTGGCCAGTTTCTCATTTTGGTAGTTGTTGACCGTCATTCCGATCAGGTCGCTCGCCTTCACGGCGCTGTTGAGTCGGTCGCTGGGACCGGCCTTTTGAAGGCGATCCCGGGTCGATTCGGAGTGGCCTAGTCTGGGAGACGTGTTTTCCTGAGCCAACACGCCAGCCGTCAGAAGGGAGACCGCGGAGGCACAGCTAATCGCCCGAAGGGTTTGGGTGATGGAATATTTTGTGTTCATCGTTGTTTTCATAAATTTGTATTTTTAACTTCTCCAGTAATAGGTTGCTTAATTGCCGCTCGCTATGGGGTGTTACCAGGCTGTTTTTATCCCAGCGGTGATCACGACCTATTAAAAAACCCGGTTAACCCGACATGATAGGCCCGTCGCCGACGACCAGTTGTCCCTGGGAGTAGTTTGGTTTTCCACCAGCTGGCGTCAGCGACGGGCAAAAATATCAGTCGTTACTGGCCGAACTGGTCCACCGGAAGCGAGTCCGGGACGGATTCGGCGGCTGAAAATGAATAAACACCCGTCGTTAGTTTCCCGACCAATCGATTTCAAAGGGACATCAGCCAGGAGGCCACCAACGACGGGCGTAGATTCATCGTAACTTCTATACATTGACCCTCCCCCACCGATAGGTCTATGGGGTGTACTGCGTATCCTGCTCCGCTTCAATTGCAGGCTCAGCGTGTGGAAAATGTCTAGCGTTACCCCGTCAAGAGCATGGGGGTGGAAGGTCGGCGCGGGCGTTTTACGGCTTCTCCGGGATCTGTGGCGTTGTCTTGGTGGAAGGAACCGGCGGCCTGGCGACACGGTGAAGCGACTCAACTAAGCCAAGCCCAGCAACTCGGCGGCCTTGCCTCGGATGTCGCCGGAACGAATCAGCGATTCACCCACCAAAATAGCGCGAGAACCGCAGCGCTTCAGCCGCTCCACTTCCGCTCTGTAATGAATTCCGCTTTCTGCCACCAGCAACTGCGCGGGCCGGGCTGAATTCAGCGAGGAACCGAGGTCCGGCAACCGCCCGGCCAAACGTTCGGTCGTGGCCAAGTCGACCTGAAAGGTCTTAAGATCGCGATTATTCACCCCCAGCAGACGAGCCCCACACTTGAGCGCACGCTCCAACTCCGTCTCATCATGCACTTCGACCAGGGCCGTGATTCCAGCGGCATCGGCCAAGGCGTGAAAATGGCTCAACTGCCCGTCATCCAGAATCGCTACAATCAATAGAATGGCATCCGCGCCCCAGTCGATCGCTTCCAGAATCTGTCGCTCATCAATGATGAAATCCTTGCGCAAAAGCGGCAATCCCACCGCGGCTCGGATATCCCGCAAGTACTGTAAGGAACCTTGGAAGAACTGTTCATCCGTCAGAACCGATAAGCAGCTCGCCCCGGCAGCCTCATACTCCCGCGCAATTCGCACCGGATCGAAATCCGGACTAATCACTCCCAGACTCGGCGACGCCTTCTTGACCTCGGCAATCAGCCCAATGTCCCCACGACGGGGTGCGGCCAGGGAGCCAAAAAAATCCCGAACGCCGTCACCCCGACGCAGAATGGCTTCCCGCAACTGATAACCGGCCACTGATCCTTCCGGAAGCCGGGCCACCTCAGTGCGCTTTTGCGCTACAATCGTGTCGAGAATGTTCACGGCTGAAAGACCAGTAGCGTGGGTTCAGGGTGGCGCTGACTTAGTCTTCCTCGTCCTTCAGGCCCGGGATGCGTTTCAACGGACAACCGGACCGTAGCCAGCCGTTCACAAAGGCATCCAGGTCACCGTCCATGACTCCCTGAACGTCGCTGGTCTGCACTCCGGTACGAAGGTCCTTGACCATCCGATAGGGCTGGAAGACGTAACTGCGAATCTGGTTGCCCCAGCTCACGCTGCCCTTGTCGCCGTAGAACCGCTCCATCTCGCCTTTCGCTTGATCCAGCTTCAACGCGTAGAGCTTGGAGATCAGCATCGCCATGGCGGTGGCTTCGTTTTGGACCTGGCTGCGCTGAGCCTGGGAGGCCGCGACCAAGCCAGTTGGAAGGTGAGTCAGGCGAACGGCGGTTTCGACCTTGTTAACGTTCTGACCGCCCTTACCGCCGGAGCGGAAGGTGTCGCGTAGAATCTCGCTCTTGGGGATGACGATATCGCTCTCGGCCAGGTCGGTCAGTTCCGCAATGACATCGACGCTGGCAAAACTCGTATGTCGACGCTTGTTGGAATCAAAGGGCGAGATCCGGACCAGGCGGTGCACGCCTCGTTCGGCCTTGCAGTAGCCATAGGCGTTCTCGCCCTCGACTCGGAAGGTCACGCTCTTCAGCCCGGCGGAATCGCCGGCTAGGGCATCGGTAATTTCCCATTTCCAACCGCGGGAATCGAACCAGCGCCCGTACATGCGAGACAGCATCTCCGCCCAGTCCTGGGCTTCGGTGCCTCCGGCGCCGGCCTGAACGCTGTAAATGGCGTTGCGGGAGTCATGGGGGCCGGTGAGGAGCACCCCGAGTTCAAATCGGTCGAGGACTCGGGTAATGGCCGCGACCTCGACATCGGCCTCTTTTTGTACTGCCTCTTGGCCCTCGGGGGGTTCGGCCGCGCCCAATTCGAGCAAGACGCGTAAATCCTCCACGCGGCGCTCGAAGCTGAGCAGCGGTTCTACCCGCTTTTTTAATGTGTTGGATTCGTCGATGACCTTCTTGGCCAACTCTTGGTTATTCCAAAAGGTGTCCGAAGCCATTTGCGCATCGTACTCGGTGATGCGCCGCAGGGCGCTCGGGACATCGAGAAACTTACGCAATTGACTGAGCTTGGACGACAGCGCGTCCAGTTCGGCGCGCGTGACTTCGAACATAAGGCGCGGAAGGTAGGCGGCGCCCGGCCGGGCGCGCTAGGGGGAAGTTTTCCCGTCGACCGACTCCACCGCTCCAAAGCCCGTTTGTCGGAGCGCCTCGTATACCACGATGGCGACGCAGTTCGACAGATTCAGGGAGCGAGCCTCCGGGTTGGGCATGGGAAGATAAAGCCAGCGGTCCCGATGAGTTTCCAGCAGTTGGCGGGGCAAGCCAGTCGTTTCCCGGCCAAATACGAGATAATCATCGGGACCGAAGGCGGCCTCCGAATAACCCTGGGGCCCTCCCTGTTCGATAAACCAAACGCGAGCTCCCGCCGGAAGACTCGCGACGAAGACCGGCCAGTTGGCCCACCGCCGCCAGGTAACGAGCCGCCAATAATCCATGCCCGCCCGTTGCATCTGCCGATCATCCAACTGGAACCCCAACGGTTCGATTAGGTGCAGCGCGCTGCCGGTGGCCGCACAGAGTCGCGCGATATTCCCGGTATTGGGCGGGATCTCGGGTTCAACCAGGACGATGTTCATCGGAGGGATTCCCGGCGGGCCGTTCCGCAAATTCCCGCGTCCGGGGTGCGGCTCCGCGAGCCGGATAGTACACTCGCCAGAGCACCAAACCTTCGGCCGGAGCCGTCATGCCAGAGAGTTGCCGATCCCGCGCCGCCAGCAGATCGGGAATGCTTTCCGGGGCAAACCGGCCGAGGCCGACCTGCACCAGCGTCCCCACAATGCCTCGGCACATCTTGTAGAGGAATCCATCCGCCTCAATGATGAAGGTTAACAGAGGACCGGAACGGACCACGGAACAGCGGGTCACCGTTCGGACGGTGTGACGGCGCTCGTAGCCCGGGGAGGCGCTGAAGGCGAGGAAATCATGGCGTCCCGCAAACGCCCGGGCCGCCCGCTTCATCGCCGACACATCCAGCTGACGTGGCACATGCCAGGCCTGTCGGCGCCAGAGCGGATGATGCGCGGCGTGGTTCCAAACGCGATAGCGGTACTGCTTGCCCCGGGCGGAAAAGCGGGCATGAAACCCGGGCGGCGCCCGTGAAACCGCTAAAACCCGAATATCTTCGGGCAACCAGGCGTTCACCGCGAGCAGCACCTTGCGGGGAGGAAACCGAAGTTCATTCCGGGGAACGTCCACATGGGCACACAGTCCAACCGCATGCACTCCGGTATCCGTCCGACTCGAACCGGAAACGCCCGTGCCGCCGGGGAATATCCGCGTCAGCGCTTCTTCGACGCGTTGCTGCACAGAGAGATCAGCGGGTTGGCGCTGCCAACCAAAATAGGCCGCGCCATCATAGGCAATTATTAGACGCAGGCGGACGTGGCCCGGAGCGAGGATCTCCACCTGTTCCGTAGGGCGCAGTGCCGGAATCGTCACGGGGAGCGAGGTCCCGTCAGTCCCGGTTTCCGCCGCGCATTCGGAGTCGGTCGGTGTCGTGGGTTTCGTCAGCATTCAGAATTCTCGCAGACCGCAGACTCCGCCCGTCACGCCTGCGTCAGACTGTCTAAATACCCCTGCAACAAGATCGCGGCGGCGGTCTTATCGACCTTTTCCTTCCGGTCGCGGCCCCGGACGTTGCCTTCCCGCAGAAAGCGCTCAGCCAGAACCGAGGTCAGTCGTTCATCCCAAGTCTTGAGCGGGACAGCGACGGTTTCGCGAAGGACGGCAATGAATTCACGAACCCGCGCGGCGGCTTCGCCATAAGAGCCATCCATATTGCGCGGCATGCCAACAATGATAAGTTCCACCTCCTGTTGCCGAACCAACTCCTTAATTCGTGCGAGGCATTCGGAAAACGGTTCCGCTGGGATGAATTCCAACGGTTGGCCAATGAGCTTCATCGGATCGCTCACCGCGACGCCAACGCGACGGGTTCCGTGATCGAGGGCAAGGATTCGCATGCGGCGGGTTAGTTTAGAGCAACACCGCTGAATCCACGTCGAGGAGCAAACGCGCCTGCGACTGACGGCGGAGAATTGAGGCCGGGCAAACGGTGGACACCGGCCCGCGCAACGCGTTCATCACGGGCACCGATTTGCGCTTCTCCGGGGCCACACAAATGATGTTTCGGGCGGACATCAGGGCCGGAATGGTGAGGGTCAGCGCATACGCTGGGACGGCGGCGAGCGAGGGAAAGTGACCTTCGTTGACCTGCTGGGTTTTGCAGACGTCGTCCAACTTGACCAATTTAACCCAGGCCTGGTCATCAAACCGAGCCACCGGCGGATCGTTAAACGCAAGATGCCCGTTTTCGCCGACTCCCAGGCAGCAAAGGTCGATGGGTTGGGCCTTTAACAAGGCCGTGTAGCGGTCGCACTCCACCTGCGGGAGGTCGGCATCACCAGCGAGGTAATGAAAAGCGCGGGGATGAACCAGGGATTCCACCCGGTCTTTCATGTACTTCCGGAATCCCGCTGGGTGTTCCGCCGGTAGCCCCAAGTATTCATCCATGTGAAACAAGGTCACCCGGGACCAGTCGACCCCACCTAACTCCACGAGGCGCTGGAGAAAGCGCAGTTGGGAATTGCCGGTGGCCAGGATGGCCGCAGCCGAACCTTGGCGGGAAACCGCGTCCGCGAGGAGCAAGCGAACGTGTTGGGCGACGTACTCGGACATCGCATCATTGGAGGCAAACACGTCCACCGCAAGTTGATCCACGGTAAACGAACGGACTGGAGCAGGAATCTCGGCCATCTTTTGTCGGCCAAGGGTGCGCGGCCCCCTGCTCCGGGGCAAGCCACGGAAAAAGAAAGCGGGCGCCGGGATGACACACGGTTAACACCGCCGGCGCCCGCCGGTCGTCCTCACTCAAGGACGACCAAATTAGAAACACCTCACGGAACCGGGACCACCTGGCCGCGAATCTCGCCCCCGCTGAAGGCGCCCGGAGTGTGAATGTTGAAATAAGTCAGCCCCTGGGCAATGCCATCCGCCGTCGCCTGATCCACCGTGGACTGACCCACG
>Ga0209591_10003655_pt1 | contig 17770 bp, 16 predicted proteins | sample MAT01_FD_187207 | JGI IMG/M metagenome (GOLD analysis project Ga0209591, IMG submission 187207) | Freshwater microbial communities from Lake Fryxell liftoff mats and glacier meltwater in Antarctica - MAT-01 (SPAdes) (version 2) | ecosystem: Environmental > Aquatic > Freshwater > Ice > Liftoff... | reverse complement strand
TGCCCGCGCATCAGCGTGAGCAGTCGACGGTAGACCGGCCGCAACAGGCCTGCCAGCACCGCCGCCGCCACGATCGTCATCAGGAACGCCTTCAGGATGACCACCATCACCAGGGTCATGCCGACCACGAGGAACAGGAGGAAGGCTTTGCGGAACGAGGTCTCAGCGGTTACAGCCATTTCGCCCTCCTGAACCGAAACACGAGATAGAGGTCGATGGCCACCATCGCCGCCACCGTCAGCGGATAGCCATACGGCGAATTCAGCTCAGGCATGTGCCTGAAGTTCATGCCATACACGCCCGCGATCATCGTGGGCACCGCCACGAGCGCGGCATACGCCGCCAGCCGCTTGGTGACTTCGTTCTCCTGCAGCGTGATCAACGACAGATTCACGGACAGCGCTGTGTTGACCATGTCGCGCAGGTTGTCGGTGGACTGTTTCAGACGTTGCAGGTGGTCATAGACGTCACGGAAATAGTCCTGCAGCCCGGCACACAGGGGTGGCACCCGCCCGCCGTGCAGCTTGCTCGTGACTTCCAGCAGCGGATTGATCGCGTGGTCCAGCACCATGAGGCGCTGTTTGAAGGTATAAAGCGCCTCGACCTGGGCCCGCGTGGTGTGGCTCGCGAAAATGCGCTCTTCGATGTCCTCGATCTCACGCGTCAGTCGATCGATGAGCGGAAAGTAGCGGTCGACCACCGTGTCCATCAGCGCATACAGGACGTACGCCGGTCCGTGTTTCAGGAGGTCGGGTTCTTCCTCGCAGCGGCGACGCACCTCGGTGAAGCCCTGCCGCGCATCGCGTCGGACCGAAACGATGTATTGCGGACCAACGAAGATGGCGACCTCGCCGGTCAGCAGTTCTTCGCCTTCGGCTTCAATCATGTGGAGCACAACGAAAATCGACGAGCCGTACTCTTCAATTTTCGGACGCTGATGGCCCCGGCTCGCGTCTTCAACGGCCAGTTCGTGCAGGTTGAACTCTTCCTGGAGGCGTTCAAATTCCTCCGGCGCCGGGTCTTTGAGCGCCACCCACACAAAACACCCGGGATCGGTCAGATGCGCTCGGATGTCGCTGATCGGGATGTCGGCAACCCGCTCGCCCCGCCGATACGCCACGCAGTTGACCAGCACGACGTCATTCTAGCCGCGCTTGGCGTTCACCTGCCGTGCAGAAGAGCACTTGAGCACCGGGACATGGGAACGCTAGAGTAAGCCATGTCCATGACACGACGAGAACTCCTTTCCACGGTCGGCGCGGCGGCCGTGGCTGCGGTGGCGTCCCCCAGGCTCGCAGCAACTGGCCAGGCACCTGCAGCATCGGGACCGTACACGCTCGCCGCCCTTCCGTACCCGGCTGCCGCACTCGAGCCGCACATCGATGCGCAGACGATGACGATTCACCACGATCGTCATCACCAGGCGTATGTGACCGGGCTCAACACGGCGTTGGCGAAGGAGCCGGCGGTGGCCAGCCGGTCGCTCGAAGACTTGTTGCGCAACCTGGCCACCGTGCCCGAAGGCATCCGCCCTGCCGTGCAGAATCACGGCGGTGGCCACTACAACCACATGCAGTTCTGGACGCTGATGGCGCCCAACGCCGGCGGCGCCCCCACCGGTGCGGCGGCCGCGGCCATCACCAGCACCTTCGGCACCTTCGAGACATTTCGCGACCGGTTCAACCAGGCGGCCGCGGCACGCTTTGGCAGCGGTTGGGCCTGGCTGAGCGACGAGAAGGGCAAGCTCGTGATTCACAGCACGGCCAATCAGGACACGCCGCTTGCCGAAGGTCGCAAGCCGATCATCGGCCTCGACGTCTGGGAGCACGCGTACTACCTGAAGTATCAGAACCGCCGAGCGGAATACGTGAGCGCGTTCTGGAACGTGATCAACTGGACCGAAGTGAATCGCCGGCTGGCCTGATCAGCCCTTTTCCCAGGGCGGCGACGAGCAGTGGCGACAGTGCATCCGCCATCTTGCGGTATCCAGCCACGTCCGGATGCAGCCCGTCCGGTGAGCCGGCCAGGCGATCGGGTTGCCCAGGCGCGGCGGCGGCGGCGCGTGTATCGGCCACACGGATGCGTGAATCACGTCGGCCCTCGGAAACGATCCAGGCATTGATCTCGCGCATCTTCGCGTTCTGCTCATCGGTGGCCGTGTTGTACGGCACGATGGTGCCGGCAACGACGGGAATGCCCGCGGCCAAGGCACGGTCATACATCGCGCGCAGTTGGGCTGTCACGTGTGACACGGGCCGGCCCTGGTAGACGTCGTTGACGCCCGCGATGATGACCACGACGGCAGGCGTTGCCGCCATGACATCACGGTCGAACCGGGCGGCGATTTGATCCGTGCGTTCGCCGTTGACGCCGCGGTTGAGCACGGTCCAGCCTGGATGGCGCTGCATGAGCCAGTAGGAAAACTGGCTCTCCCGATTCCCTGCGCCGTCAGGCGGCGCCTCAATGGGCGACTTGAACTGCGGCGTCCCGGCGGTCGTTGAGTCGCCGAGGGCGACAATGATGGCCGGCGGAGGCGGTGGCGTCTGCATCATCGTCCCGTGCGCGCCACGTCTTCTGCGCGCTTGAGTACGCGCAGGATGTTCTTGCCGGCAATCTTCCGCACGTCTTCATCCGAATAGTCGCGTCGCAGCAGCTCTGCGATGAGGTCGGGATAGGTCGAGACGTCCTCAAGACCCAGCACCACCTGCGTGATGCCGTCGAAGTCGCCGCCCAGGCCGATGTGATCGATGCCCGCCACCTTGCGGATGTGGTCGATGTGGTCGGCCACTTGAATAATAGTCGCGCGCGGCGCCATGTTGGCCGAGCGCCACATCTCCACGCCCCGTGAAACTGACTCGGGCGAGCTGACCGCCACCGTCGTCAGCCTGGCGCGTTCGGCGTTCTCGCGCGCGTTGAAGTCGGCCACCTCCTGAGAGATGAACCCGGGCACAAACGTCACCATCACCACGCCGCCGTTCTTCGGCATCTGCGCCAGGATGTCGTCAGGCACGTTCCGCGGCACGTGCGCCAGCGCCTTGGCCGACGAGTGCGAAAAGAACACCGGAGCCTGCGACACGCGCAGGGCATCGGCCATGGTGTCCGGCGAAACATGGCTCAAGTCCACCAGCATGCCGAGGCGGTTCATTTCCCGAACGACCTCTTCGCCGAACGGTGAGAGGCCGCCATGCGCCGCCGTGTCCGTCGCCGAATCCGCCCACGGCACGTTCAGGCTGTGCGTCAGCGTCATGTAGCGGGCGCCCAGCCGGTACATCATGCGTAGCGCGCCCAGTGACGAGTCGATCGAGTGGCCGCCCTCCATCCCGATGAGCGATGCGATCTTGCCGGCCTTCTGGATGCGTTCCACGTCGGCTGATGTGAGCGCCAGTTCGAGACGATCCGGATACCGGGCGACCATGCGGTGCACGACGTCGATCTGCTCCAGTGTGGCCGTCACGGCCGTCGTGCCCTGCAAGGTCGACGGGACATAGACCGACCAGAACTGCGCGCCCACTCCGCCGCGCGCCAGTCGGGCGAAGTCTGTATGCAGCGCCTTTTGTGGTTGTCGCAGGTCCAGCGCCGTGAGGTCGCCCTTGGCGAGTTCCCGTACCTGCCACGGATAGTCGTTATGTCCGTCGAACACGGGCACATCACGCAGGATCCTCCGCGCTCGTTCCACCATCGGATCTCCCTGCTGCGTCGCGACCGTTGTCACACAGAGCGTACAAAGAAGCAGTCCCAGCGTTCGCATGGACCGATTATAGTCACCCCATGGACGTACGGCAGAGACTCTTGACCGGACTGATGATGACCGCGGCCGGTGCCACGCTGGCGGGGCAGGGCACGGCAGACATGGCGGCCCAACGATCGCGGATTGACGCACTGGCCACCGAACTGCATCCGGCGATCATCGCGATCCGACGCGATATTCACCGCAACCCCGAACTGGGGTTCCGCGAGAAGCGCACGGCGGCGCTTGTGGCCGACAGGCTCCGCGCGCTGAATTTTGACGAGGTACGGACCGGTGTGGGGCTCACCGGGGTGGTGGGTGTGCTGAAAGGCGGCAGGCCCGGGCCTGTGGTGGCGGTGCGGGCGGACATGGACGCGTTGCCGCTGCCCGAACTCAACGACGTGCCCTACAAGTCGCTGGAGCCGAACGTGAAACACGCCTGCGGTCACGATGGCCACACCGCCATGGCGCTCGGTGTGGCGGAGATCTTCAGTCGGATGCGCGCCGATCTCCCCGGCACCGTCGTGTTCCTGTTTCAACCCGCCGAAGAGGGCGATCCCGATGGCGGCAAGAGCGGAGCGGTGCGCGTGCTGGACGACTGGCCGCTGACCAATCCGACTCCGTCCGCGATCTTCGGCCTGCACATCATGCCGACATTGCGCGTGGGCCAGATCGGATACAACTCCGGCCCAGCCATGGCGAGCGCCGACCGGTTCACGGTCAAAATCATCGGCAAGAGCACCCACGGTGCGATGCCGCACACCGGTGTTGATCCGGTCCCCATCGCCGCGCAGGTGGTGCTGGCGTTGCAGACGATTCCGGCGCGCATGATTGATGCGCAATCGCCAACGGTCGTGACTGTCGGCACGATCTCGGGCGGCAGCCGCTTCAACATCATCGCCGACAGCATCACGATGACCGGCACGGTCAGGTCCCTCAGCGAAGCCGGCCCCACGACAGTGAAAGCCAAGATGACCCAGATCCTGCAGGGCATCACTGCCGCGTCAGGTGCGACGTACGAACTGAGTTACGTGGAGACGGCGCCTGTGGTGTTCAACCACCAGGCGCTGGTCGCGGCGTCATTGCCTGCGCTGGAAGCCGCTGTCGGCAAGGGCAACCTGGTGGCTCCGCCGGCGCAGATGGTGTCCGAGGACTTCGCGTTCTACCAGAAGAAGATCCCCGGCTTCTACTTCTTCCTCGGTATCGCCAACCCGGACAAGGGATCACGGCGATGTGGCACACCGAATACTTCGACATGGACGAGGACGCGCTCCGCATCGGCATGAAAGCCATGGCCAGCGTGGTGCTGCAGTATCTCAGTAAATAGTGCTGAGGTGCTGAGGTGCTGAGGTGCTGGGGGCTGGGGTGCTGGGGTGCTGGGGTGCTGAGGTGCCGTACGTAGGGCGCCCTGGGTCTCAAGGGCGCCGCTTTGGCTCTGGCACGTGAGCCGGTTGGACCCCAGGACCCCTCAGTCTCTGAGCGCTCCAGCGGGATCGACCGAGATCGCATGACGCGCCGAGCGCGATCGCAATCTCGGCGATCACCAGACCCCGTCGAAGTCGGCTGCGGCCGATGCCCGCCGTGGCCGACCGACCGCCGTCCTTGAGTGACGACGCGAGTGGCGGTTTCGATGATTGCAGCGCGGGCAGCAGACCGAAGAGCGGCGCCGTGACCAGTGCCGCGAGAGAAGTGACCAGCACCACCCTCGGCGTCACGCCCATCGTGGTCCAGCCGGAGACAAAACGAATCAGCTCGGCGGGCATCATGCCGCGCAGGAGCGCGATCGAGCCCCAGGCCACCAGCAGGGCGGCCGGAATCGCAGCGGCGGCGAGCACCAGGCTTTCCACCAGCATCTGTCGCACGATGCGCCAGCGGCCCGCGCCGATGGCCAGACGCACCGCGAGTTCTCGCTGGCGTTCGGCGCCTCGCGCCAGCAGCAGGTTGGCGATGTTGGTGCCGGCTATCAGCAGCAGCAGAAGAGCTGCCGCCTGCCAGAGCGCGAGGACAGTGGGCAATCCGAAGTCCACCATACCCTTCGTGAAGGTCATGACCGTCAGCGAGAAGGCCCGGTTTGCAATTGATAACTGGCCCTGGGCCTGTTCGAGCGTGGCTCCCGGCGCGAGTTCGCCGACCACCGTGAGGTACTTGGACGTGCGGTCCGTCTGTTCCTCTGCGGTCAGGATGGTTGGCGTCCACAGGTCACTGCCGTTGGGAAAATCGAATGCGGCCGGCGCGCGGCCGATGACTGTATAAGGTTCGCCGCCCAGGCGGATGGTGCTGCCGACGAAGTTCGCGGTGCCGCCAAACCGGCGCTTCCAGAGGCTGTCGCTGATGACCACCGTGCGCGCGGCCCCCGCCGCCTCGTCGGGCGCGGCAAAGAAGCGGCCTTCGACAGGCGCCACGCCCAGCATCGCGAAAAAGTCGGCGCCCACGCGCGAACCCTGCACACGCTCGGGCTGATCCGTGCCCGAGAGGTTCAGGTCTCCCCAGCCAACTGTGGTCAGGCGCGCGAGGGCGTCCGGAGGATGGCGTCGGAGGTCCACGTAGTTGCCCGGTGCCACGGCTTCCTGCGGATCCGGGGCGTCGGGCGACAATTCCGCCAGCACGACGAGGCGATCCACGTTGGGGATCGTGAAGGGCCGCAGCATGAGCGCGTCGATCATGCCGAATGTGGCGGCGTTGGCGCCCAGTCCAAGGGCCAGTGTAATCACCACCACGCCACTCACAAGCGGCTGGCGCCAGAGCGCACGGGCGACGACGCGGATTTCCGAGATCAGAGTACGCATGCTTGAGTCCTTCTTGACGTCGAGTCGGGGACGGAAGCGCCGCCACGTGTTGTGAATACGATCGGTGAAAAGGATGTCGGCCAGCTCTTCGCGCAGGTCGCCAAGTGTCGTGTCGCGCCAGGGCTCGTCGCGCAGCAGCCATCGCACGAGGGCTTCGGCGATGCGCGGTGGCGAGGATGATGGCGTTGTCATCGTTCAGGGCCTGGATGTTCCGTCCCTGCGGGCGCCGGCAGGTTGATTCACCAGCAGTGCGTCGAGACCGGCCGACAAGGTAAGGAATGACGCCGCGCCTCTGCGCCTCCTGTGATCCTTCGTGAGGGACTTGAACGAAATTGTCAGTGTGACGTATTGTAAGACTGCCTATGATTTCTGCCCTTGAAGCCCTGGTGCTCGACTTGTTGGCCGCGAAGGCCCCGACGTACGGGCTCGATCTGGTCCACGCGGCCCACGGCCGCCTCAAACGCGGCAGTGTCTACGTCACCCTGGGACGCATGGAGCAGAAGGGGTTCGTGACATCCACGTTGGAGGAGCGGCCCGGTGAGGGCCCGCCGCGTCGGCTGTATGAACCGACCACGCTCGGTCTCCGCGCGCTCGTGGCCGCGCGACTGATGGAAGGCGATCTGCCGCTCGGGGCCAAGATCTGACACGTGAAATGACGAAATGTCACAAATGACCGAAGTGGCGAAATGTCTGCGATGAAGCCTATTGACCAAGTTGGCAGCGTGTCGCCGTGGCGCGAGTCATGGGCAGACTTTGTGTTTGAATCGCGGCGCGCCGCCGGGCGTGGTGCCCGCGTGGCACTCACGCTTGGGTACCTCGCCGTACTGTTGCGGCTCTCGCTTGCCTCGATGCCCACAGGAGTGCCGCCGATGAAGAATCTCCGCCACGACTTCAGGCATGCGGCCCGGCGGTTGTGGCGGACGCCGCTCTATACCTCTTTCGCCGTCGTCACGCTCGGCATCGGCATTGCGGCCACTGCGTCGATCTATTCCCTTCTCCACTTCATGATCTGGCGGCCGGATGCCGTGGTCGATCCAGACCGCATCGTCGAACTCAAAGGCGATACCGTGATTCCCGGCCGTCCGGGAGTGCCGGGGCGATTCTCCTGGCCGGACTGGCAGTCACTGGTCGAGCAGCAGCAGAGTTTCCGTCACGTGGCGGCATCTGGGCGACTGGCTGTCTCGGTTGTGAATGAAGGTGCCGCAAATCTGGCGTTGGGTGAAGGCGTCACGGGCGACTATTTCGCGATGGTGGGTGTCGGGCCCGTCCACGGTCGTGTGCTCACCCGCGCGGATAGCGCACCAGATGCGCCGATGGTCGTCGTGCTGTCCGCAAGGGTTGCGCGCGCACAGTTTGAGGACGAAGCCCGCGCAGTCGGGCAAACGCTCAAGATCAGCGGCCAGATTACCGAGGTGGTTGGCGTCGTCTCTGACAACTTCTCCGGCTTCGGCATGGCCTTTGCGCCTGCCACATTCTGGCTGCCCCTGGAGCACAGCCGCACGATGCCGGGGATCACCGCAGCCCGCTTCGATCCCGCGCGGCGCGATGCGCGTTGGCTCACCGTGCGAGGCAGGCTTCACGATGAGGTGACGCGACAGAAAGCCTCTGAAGAAATCTCGCTCATGGGGCACCGAGTGGAGGTGGCGTTTCCCACCACAGGCGCACCTGTCAATAGTCGATTCGGAAGACGATGGCGCGCCGATCCGGTCAGCACGATGGAGACCGACACGTTCTCGGCCCTCGGCATGGCGATGATGATTGGCGTGGGGCTCGTGCTCCTGATGGTCTGCACGAACCTCGCGAATCTCGGTCTGTCCAGAAGCGCGGCGCGGCAGCCGGAGTTTGCCGTGCGGCGCGCGCTCGGTGCATCACGCTGGCGGCTGGTGCGCGAGCAACTGGTCGAGTGCGGGCTGGTTGTGGCGATGGGAGCCGTCCTCGCGCTCCTGGCCACGCAGTGGCTGGCCACGATGCTGCAGATTGATGTGCCGATCTCGGCAGGCATGATGATGCCGCTCCGGCCCGAAGTCAGCTGGCCAGTGGTGGCGGTGGCTGCCGGGGCCTCGGTGTTGTCGATGATCTATGTTGGCCTGCGTCCGGCGTGGCGATCGACCGGTTCAGATCTTCGCCCTCTGATGGCCCAGGACGGAGCTTCCACGCCTGCTCGTTGGCGCAGCCAGCATCGGATGGTGGCCGTGCAGGTGGCCGGGTCAGTGGCCTTGCTGTTGCTGGCGGTGTCGATGGGGCAGAGTGTTGTGCGCGGCACCCGTTCGCCTGGTGTCGACGTTGATCGCCTCGCCCTTGCGACGGTGAATTTCTATCTGAGCCCGCGCGACCCGGCGCAGGCAGAGCGTGCGCGTGAGGAGATTCTCCAACACGTTCGTCAGATACCTGACGTGGAGTATGCGGCAGCGTCCATCGGCCTGCCGTTTGGCATGCGTGTTGAGCAGGGCAGCCTGGCGGTCAGTGACTCCGAGCTGGTGCCCACAGACCGCGGCATCAACGTGTACCTCGTGCCGGGCACGTCGGACCTTCTCGCCACTCTGGGCATCACCATCGTGACCGGGCGCACCATCACCGCCGATGAGGTCAGAGATCGACGGCCGGTGATTGTGTTGACGGAGAAGGCGGCGCGCGAGGTTTTCGGAAGCATCGACGTGATTGGCCGACCCGTGTGGTTGCAGCGCAGCACTCCAACGAAGGGCGCGCCGGGCGAGTTCACGGTCGTCGGCGTATCAACCGACACCGACACGTTCGCGATGGGATCGCGCACATCGGAAAGAGAGTCCTCAGGAGCGGCTTTCCTGACATTTGCGCAGGAACCGCGCGATCAGCTCGTGATCACTGCTCGTACGTCCGGCGATACCGCCGCGCTGGCCGGATCGATCCGTCGAGCGATCCGGGATGTCGATCCCTCACTTGTCGTCGACTCGGCTGGCTCCGGGTGGACGATGCTGAGTGGTCGGTTCTTTTTTCTCGGCGCGCTGGCCTGGGTCTCATCGGCGCTGGGCGCGATGACGTTGCTCCTGGTCATGACAGGCCTGTTCGGCGTGTTGTCCGCGATTGTCACTCAGCAGACACGTGAGTTCGGCATTCGCATGGCGCTCGGCAGCACACCGGGGGACCTGCTGACGCTCGTGGTCTGGCAGGGCCTGCGTCCAAGCGTCGTGGGCTTGATTGTCGGCCTGGTGCTCGGCGTCTTGTCGAGGATGGCCCTCGGCGCCATCCTGCCCTCAGGCTTGTCGGCGGTGGACGTCTTCGCGTTCGTCGTCGTACCGGCCGTGATTCTTGTCACGGCCGTGGCATCTGGCATCATCCCCGCCCGCCGCGCCGCGCGTGTGGACCCCAACGTGGCGCTCAGGAATCTGTGATCCTCGTCGGGGTCCTGGGGTCCTGGGGTCCTGGGGTCCTGGGGTCGGCAATCCATCAATTCCGCAATTCCGATCAGCAATCCCCAATCAGCCATCCGCAATCCCGATCCTCCATCGCTCAATCCTCAACCCTCAATAACGACGATCGAATATAAGATCTCCCCATGTCTTCTTTGTCTCTCGACTGGCAGGGTGATCTCACGTTTGTGAACAGTGCCGGCTCACCGGCCATTCGTCTTGAGAGCAGCACGCCCGGAGTGGCGTCCCCAATGCACGCGCTGGCCTACGCGGCGATGGCCTGTATGGGGATGGACCTGGTGCACATTCTGCAGAAAGGTCGCCATGAGCTAAAGGGCCTGAAGGTGCATTTCGACGGCGAGCGCGCGGCCGACTACCCGAAGCGCTACACGGCGATGCACCTGCGGTTCGAGGTCACGGGCGACGTGCCCGAAGACGCCGTCGCGCGCGCACTGGAGCTCTCGCACGAAAAGTACTGCTCGGTGTCAAACTCCATCCGGACAGACATCGCATTTACGACATCATTTACGGTTTCAAAATAAGGGGACGGGTGTCGATCTGTGGAAGAATCCCGGAAAACGACCTCTGAGGTAGTTTTCGCGGAGGCCCAATCGAAAACTACCTCAGAGGTCGTTTTCCAGCAGTTTTCCACAGATCGACACCCGTCCCCTCGGTCCCCGAGACGCCCCTACATCGACTGGCTCCGCGGCGTCGCCGTGCTGTGCATGATCGAGTGGCACGTGGTGGATGCGTGGAGCACCGAGCCTTCCCGACAAGGCGGCGTCTTCACGGCGCTCGCGCTCATCGGCGGCACGGCCGCGCCGCTGTTCCTGTTTCTCGCCGGGGTGGCCATCCCGTTTGCCGCCGCGTCACAGCAGCGAAAAGGGAAGTCTCTGCGTGAAGCGGCCTGGGCGCTGCAGAAGCGCGGCTGGCAGGTGTTCCTGTTCGCGCACATCTTCCGGCTCCAGTCGTTTATCGGCAATCCCTGGGCGCGCGTGGACAGCATCTTCAAGCCCGACATCCTGAACATCCTGGGTCTTGGTATGGTCGTCACCGCATGGTGCTGGGGTCGCAGCGACGCGCTGAAACGCCGCGTGGCCTGGCTCCTGGTGCCCGCGGCCGTCCTGGTCGTGATCACTCCGCACTCAGGAGTCTGGGTGTGGCCGACGTTGTTGCACCCCAGGCTCGAGGCCTACATCAGGCCCAACGGCGGATGGGGTCAGTTCGCGATGTTTCCCTGGCTGGCCTTTGTCCTGGTCGGTTGTGCCGTCGGCGTCTGGATCGCCCGCTCACGCCCAGCCGCCCAAGAACGGCGCTTCCACGGTCAGCTCGCACTGGCCGGCGCCGGCATCGTGGTCGTCGGTACCGTCGCCGCGTTTATTCCTTCGCCCTTCAACTCGAGCTTCTGGACGACGTCGCTGTCCTTCTTTCTCATCAGGACCGGGGTGATGACGATGGCGTTGTCGGGGGCGTGGTGGTGGATGTCACGAGCGAGCGCGCACCGATGGAGTCCGGTGGTGTTGTTCGGCCAGACGTCGTTGTTCGTGTACTGGGTGCACGTCGAACTGGCGTACGGCATGTTCAGCGCCGCATGGAAGCGATCGCTCACGCTTGGCGAGACGGCGCTCGCCTACATCGCGTTCACGGCGCTGATGCTCGTGGCCGCCCACTGGTGGGCGCGACGGACGACGTCGGGCCCATGGATACCGGAACACATGAGGAGTCCGCAGGACGTGGCAGGTGGGTTACACTCGCGGCCATGAGCCGCTTCCCAGTCGCCGCCATCACCCTCGTGTTCGGACTCGCCACCGCCGGGCCGGTGGCCGCGCAAGGCAATCCCTCGGTGTTGGCCGACCGGGCGGCGCGCGCGATTGCCTCGGGCAAGGTGGACCCGGCCCGCGACCTTGCGCCGCTGGTCGGCGTGTTGCGCGCGCCGAAGTCCACCGAGGACCTGCGCACTGCCATCGACAAGATCGAGACCCTGGGCAACGCGAGCGGCAGCAGTCCCGCCGAGGTCAAACACTACCTGCTTGAGCAGTCCACTCCGCTGCTGCTGAAGATCGGCGCCACCGGACCCACCGTGTTCGCCCGCGGCGATGCGCTGATGGCGCTGCGCGACATGGGCGCCTCGCGCGCGGTGCTCGACCAGGCGGCGACCATCGCCGAGAAGGACCCCGACGACTACGTGCGCAGCCGCGGCGAGATCCTGCGCAACTTCATGAAGTCGATGCCCGCCGGCGGTGCCGCGGCTGAGGTGAAGGCCGGCGGCGGCGCCGGTGCGACGGCCGCGATCGCGGCGCTGAAGAAGAAGGGGCTGGGCGTGTCGGCGGACCAGTTGCGCCGCTCGTCGCTTGAAGGCAACGCCGCTGACGTGCAGGCGCTGCTCGATGCCGGCGTCAGCGCCAATGGCGGCGCGGGCTTGAACGACAGCCCGATCTACTTCGCCGTGTTCTCGGGCTGCGGCGCCAAGGGCGGCGAGACCGACGGCCTGGTCAGCACGGTCGGCATCCTGCTCAAGGGCGGCGCCGACGTGAAACGCAAGGACGAGAACGGCAACACGATCCTGACGAGCGCCGGGCAGATGTGCGGCGGGAAGATCGTCAGCAGTCTGATTGCCGCGGGCGCCGACGTGAACGTGACCAACGGCGGCGGCATCACCCCGCTGGGGATGGCGTTCATGATGCACAAAGTTGACGCCGCCGAAGCGTTGGTCACCGGCGGCGCGCGACTGACCGCCGCGCAAGCACAGATGGTGACGGCCATGGTCACCGACCCGCGCGAGAAGGCGCTCCTGCAGCGCGCGACGCGGAAGTAGCAACAGGGGCAGGTGCCAGGCCATGCCATGGTTTCTGCCGAGACTTCTGGGGATTGCAGGACTCGTGGGCCTCGGTGTCATGGCTGTGCCGGCGCAGTCGCAGGCTCCGGCAAGATTCACGGCTAGAGCCTGTTATGAACTTGCCCTTGTACTTGGCGCGAGAATTTGGCACAAGGAGGGATGTCCAAACGTGTCCCCCGTCCGCGTGCGACCGGCTATCCCAGTGATGTCAGCGACGACGAGTGGAGCTTCGTGGCGCCCTATCTGACCTTGAGTCGACTCGATAGTCCGCAGCGGACCCACGGGCTGCGCGCCGTGTTCAATGCGATGCGGTGGGTGGTCCGCACCGTCGCGCGGCCATCCTCATCACCGACGGCAAGGCGACCGCCAACCAGAAGAGCCTCGCCGAAGTGGCAGGTCGCGCGGTCGCGCTTGGCATTCCTGTTTCGACCAGAGCGGTCGGACAGGGAACGGTCCTGGTCGACCAGGGCTCGAACCCGACGACGGTGGTGTCGCCGGGCCGCGCGCTTCGACGTCTGTCTGACGCCACGGGCGGCCTGGTTGTTGCGATGCCTCACGGCAACAGGCTACCCAGCCCGTTGACCACCGTCGCGCCCTCGTCAGCATCAACGGATTGGCAATGCCGCTCCTGACGGTCCCGAGCGGGCTCAACGCCAACTGCACCGGCTTTACCGACTCCGGAACGCTCGCGCTTGCCAGGACGGGCTTCGACCTCAAGTTGAACGCGCACTTCGTGTGCGCCACACCGCCGATTAACTCCGTGGTCGGCGGTCAGGTCGGGACGTGGTCGGAGACTGGCGGGCAGGTCGCCTTCGCGCCGGCCTCAAGTTCCCAGAACCTTGCGCTCAACCTCTCGGCAGGGACGCTCAACGGTTCAACGTTGACCCTTTCGCTCGATTTGCCATCGTACGCGCCGAGTGGCGTCAGCGCCGGTCGCGCGACCACGGTCTGGCGAAAGTAGTAGCCGCGTCGCATGCGCTGCTATCGAGCGCCTGCCGTGTTGGCGATTTGCGTCGGCAGTCTGGCGTCCTGACCCTCGATTTCATGCGCATCCAGAATCGGCCATTGCTCCACCGCTCCGACCACGTTGAACCGGGCGACTGACCGTCGTGGAGTAACATGAGCCATGGCAACACGTCCGTCAGTGCTCGCGACGTGGTCACCGGAAGCAGTGGCGCAGGCACGTCGCTGGGTGCGGACGTGGCGGGATGCCGCGCCGCGTCTCGCGGACATCCGGCGCCGCGAGCTGCGAGCGCTTGACCCGTTCACCACGATTGCCCTGCTCTGTGGCCCGGCCAACTATCGCGAAGCGCCGCGGGCGCCAAAGCCCGCGTCCGGACTAATCGAACAGCAGCGGCTCTTCGCCCGCCTGCGTCACCCGTGAACGACCTGATCCGGGCTGCCGCTGATCTGCAGACCATCTGCGAGTCGCACAGCTGGCGCTACTGCTTCATCGGCGGACTCGCGGTGCAGCGCTGGGGCGAGCCGCGCGAAACCGTGGACGTCGATCTCATGCTGCTGACCGGATTCGCCGACGAGGCACGCTTCGTGTCGGTCTTGATGGGCGCGTTTGAGGCGCGCATCGAGGACGCCGCCCGGTTTGCGTCGGTCAATCGCGTACTGCTCCTGCGCGCATCCTCAGGCGTGGGACTGGACATCGCGCTGGGCGGCGTGCCCTTCGAAGCCCTCGCGGTCAGTCGCGCGAGCCTCTTCACCTTCCCGCCCGATGTTCCGCTCCGCACGTGCTCGGCCGAGGACCTGCTCGTGCTCAAGGCGTTCGCGGACCGGCCCAAGGACTGGATCGACATCGAAGGCATCCTCATTCGTCAGAGCGCACACCTCGACTGGGTCTACATCCGCACCCAACTCGACCCGCTGGCCGAACTGAAGGACGCGCCGGAACTTGTCGATAAGCTGGAGCGGATGCGCGACGATCTCGCGTAGGGTGCCCGGACCGCGATTTTCGCGCGAACACTGGCCGTCACGGGTGTGATCACGCGCGGCTCCTGGCCGGTGAGTTCATGCATCAGTTGCATCAGGGTGCCGCAGTCGTCGCGCACGGTCTCGCTCTCCTGCTTGTCGAGGAAGGCCTCGACGTGGCAGTGGTTGCGTGGGTCTTGTTGGACTTCCTGGGCATGAGAGCAGTGTAGAAAGCGGGATGGACCAGATGAAATGAGATACGGACCGTGCGGCGCGTCCGGACGCCCGCGTTCGACCGTTCGGCGAGGTGCGTATTCGCGTCCCACGTCCTCGAACATTTGTTCTACCCCGACGAAGCGCTGTCATTCCTCGTGGCCACACGCCGCGTGCTCGACGAGAAAGGCGTCCTGCGTTTAGTCGTCCCCGACATCGAGAAATACTTCACCGCCTACGGACCCCGACCGGCTATCGATCATTCCAATTGATGATCGAGTTGAACACCATGTTGAACTCGCCGTGGTTCTGCCACCGGTAGATCGGGTTGTTGGCAAACAGGAGTACGCGGCCTTTGCCATTGCGGGCGCCGGGCACGTCCACCGCAATGGCCTTCTGCGAAAGCACATCCGCGCCGGTCATCAAGCCGGAGATGACCGATGAATCGCCACCCACGTAACGCGCGAGGACGTTCTCCTGGTCGGCCATGCCCACGCGCAGGAATGGGCCACTCACGTACTTCACGGCGAAGTTCTTGTTGCCGTAGCCGTAAAACACCGGATGGTCGGTCTTTGAAATCTCGGCCTGCACCAGCGGACGCTGTGCCGAAATGCCCGCCACCTGATCGGTGTCCACCGACTTCGCGAAGCCGAACTCGATCGGGAACCGCACGGCGTTATGCGCCGCGATGAGCGTGCCGCCACCTTCAAGGAACGCTGCGAACGCATCAACGCCCACCTGGCCGAAGCCGCCGGTGATGTCGGGTGATTCGCCATACATGCCGAGGAACTTGAACTTGTCCGTCTTCACGTAGGGCACGGGCCGCGCACTTGGCGCCTGCATTACCGACTGCCGGTTGATGCCCTGATACGCCATCAGAATCACGTCGTAGTCGGCCTTCAGGTTGCCCTTCATGACCCGCTCTTTGTAGATAAGGTCGAAGGGGATGCCGAACTGGTCGAACGCGTGCCGGTACCACCCCAGTTCCTGCGTGCCGCCCCACTGCGAGTAGATGGCCACGCGCGGCACATCCGCGTCGTGGGTGGCGACCGTCGGGATCGACGCAAGCGTCGCAGCCGTCAGGCCGAATTTCTCCACGGCCGCGCGCACGGACGCGATGTCGGCAGGTGTCGAAACGATGAATGAGCCGGCGGGGAAGTCCATGCCAGATGCCGTGAAGCTGGCCTTGGCCACCTTCATCGGCACATTGCGCACCGCGTACCGGAACGACACCATGTTGTTCGAACCCAGATGGGCCACCGCGATGCCGGCGGTGCCCGAGCCGATGATGCGGGCCGCGTGTGTGGACGTCTTGACCACCTTCGTCCCCACCTCCAGCACGTCCTTGTTGTTGATCTCGCGCACATCCACACCCATCGCCGGGCCCATCGTCCACCCCGAGTCGTCGTAAGTGGAGAGGCGCTCGTCGGGATAGTCCTGCTTCTCGAACAGGTTCTTGGCGAGGTTCCAGTAGGGCTGGCCGGCTTTGACGAGGTACGAGCCCGCCGGGTAGGTTTCATCGCCGAGTTTGAACTCCGCGGTGGCCTGGCTCACTTCGATGCCCTGGATGCCCATGATGCGGATGAGTTCCGCCACGCGTGTCATGTCGCGCTGGACGGGAATCACGTACGCGTGGGGCGGATTATCGAGTCCGCGCTTGATGGAGTTGGCGGTCTTCATGTAGAAGTTCTCGACCACGAGGTTCGGGAACATTGACGTGAGCTGCAGGGCCGAGAGCACGCCAGTCTGCATGTAGTTCGTGTTGTTGCGACGCGTGAAGTTGGCCACGGCGTCGGGCGGCACTGGCAGGCCGCGATACCACTCGCGCGGCTGACCGCCGCCTCGTCCTGTCGGCACGCCGCCCGCGCGGCCGCCCCCGGGCGCACCGCCGCCCGGGCCCGCACCGCGGGCTCCGGCTGGGGGTGCACCTCGACCGGCGCCCTGGCCTGCGCCCACGGCCGCATCAGGCGCACCGGCGCCCCGGCCGCCGCCGCGTCCTGCCCCGCGTCCGCCACCGGCAGCCGCTGCAGGCGGCGCTGCGCCGCCTGCAGCAGGTGTCGCACCGGTCGCGGCAGGTGGGGTGGGCGTCGGGAGGTCGCGCCCCGACTGCGTTTCGTACATCTTCATCAGGCCGTTGTGGTTGTAGGCGAGCGACCCGAGGTAGCCTGGCGACCAGCCGTCCATGAAAGCGTGCGTGTACACGCCCGGCATCCCGTACTTGGTCATCTGCGCCATCTCGAAGTTCGAGAAGAAGGGCAGTTCCGAGAAGAGGATCGGGTCCAGGTTCGGGTTCTGGGGCGGACCGCCGCTGTAGGTGTAGAGCAGCGACAGCGATTCGTGCAGGTCGTGCATGATCGGCGGGTGGGCGGTGAAGTACCAGTCACCGAGGCCGCGCATCTGCATCTGCGACAGATTAATGTCGCGGTTGTTGTCGTGGTAGACGTACTTGCCCCAGTAGGGCACGCCTGCGCCGCCGCCGCGCCCGCCGCCACCCACGGCGCCTGCCTGACCGGCCGCTGCCGCTGCGGTCTCGTCCAGCCCCTTGTAGAACCAGTCCAGGTTGCGGTCGCGTCCGTCGGCGTCGGCCACCGGGGTGACCGAGACGATCACGTTATTGCGAATCTGCGAGATGAGCGGCGACGTTTCCACCGCCAGCCGGTAGACCAGCTCCATCAGCATCTCAGGGGGGCCCAGTTCGCCTGAGTGCAGGCCGCCCATCAGGTGGTAGTGCGGCTTGGTCGTGGCGATGAGATTCTTGACCTGCGGCTCACTGAGGCCGCGGGGATCGGCCAGCTTGGCCAGGTTGTCGCGGTTGCCCTGCAGGCCCTTGATGTTGGCGTCCGAAGACACCCACACCACCACAAGCTCGCGGCCCTCGTCCGACTTTCCGATCGATTCCACC
>Ga0209591_10003654_pt1 | contig 17774 bp, 8 predicted proteins | sample MAT01_FD_187207 | JGI IMG/M metagenome (GOLD analysis project Ga0209591, IMG submission 187207) | Freshwater microbial communities from Lake Fryxell liftoff mats and glacier meltwater in Antarctica - MAT-01 (SPAdes) (version 2) | ecosystem: Environmental > Aquatic > Freshwater > Ice > Liftoff... | reverse complement strand
CCTCGTTCGCTCGTTCGCTCGTTCGTTCGTGCATAGTTAGATCTTACCATCAGCAGGCTCAGGTGGATGTTTAGTAGCACGCTCCGCCTGTGCTTCTTGAATCAATTGCTTCAAAACAGTCTTTGTTGGTTCCTGAGCCGATAACTCAGCGTCCTCACATATTCTCAGCACCTTGGAATGCTGGTACGCGTTGCTCGAAAGTGACCATTTCGCGGCTCCTCCAACCATGAGTCGCTCTACGTCGCCCCGAATTTCAAGCAGAGACAGCGCAGCAATAACCTTTTCGACATAAATCCGATCTCCCGTTGCGGCAAACGCAGCCCAGTAATCATCCAAGAGAGATGGGCTCAGGGGTTCGTCCTTCACTTGGAATGGAGTTCCTCTTACGCGCTCGCACTCCGGGGAGTTGCACCTAGCAATTGCCTCGTTAACAAATATCCGAATATCAACCGGGAGATTAGGGAGACGGCGCTCGACTTCCTTTACGGTATCGGGACTCGATTCAAATATCTCAGCATAAAAACTCCTGATCCCACCTCGCTCTGCCACGTCCGCGAGTGACTTTCCCTTAAGTTCCTTGTAAGTCGCATTCAACGGCTCAAGAAAATCCAAAGACTGTACTGGCCTAGGGTTTATGTAATAGTAGGTGAAGAAGGAATTAATTGCCTCTTGACTACTAGCAGACGCGGTACCGAAAAGCATAAGAGCCGCAAGTCCAGCTGCGATCATCACGTTCCTCCAATGTTCCGGTGAAATCTAACTACTAGTCGACACAGGTAATCGCCCCCGATCGGGGGCGGTATTTGCCGGAGTATCCATCGGCCATCGCGTGTTGGCAAGCCGTTTTCCTATAAAATTCAACAGCTTTAGCTGGCAGCATGGGGACTGATTGTGCGGTCTAATTCAGGTGTCGCGGAGTCGCCACGGCTCACGTCAGACGCCAACCACCGTCAGGACGCCGCGCCCCAGAAGCACGACCCCCTCAAACCGTAATCGCCATCCCCCGATAGATACGCGAGCGGTACCGACTATCCTCCAGCCGCGCCAGCGGCGCTCCAGCCAGCAGCACAGCGCGCCCAAACCGCTCAAGTTCCTCGGCGGTCTCCGCCGCATCGCGCGGTTCCTCACTGCGCGCGCGCCGCGTGAGGTTGATCTGGTTGATCACCGCATCGTGCACGAGGCGCTCGCACTCCACGGCCAGCGTGCCGGTGAACGCGTGCAGGCTGGTCTTGAAGAAGTTGGCCAGTGCGAAGGGTTCGGCGGAGGAACCCGCCGGCACGTCGGGCGAGACCAGCATCAGGTTCGCATCGTCGTACAGCGCGGCCTTGCGCGCGACGCGGAAATGGTGGGTGAGTTGCTCTTCCACCATCGCGCGGAACGCCGCGGTGTCCATCCAGCGGCCGGAGGCGTCATGCACTTGATCGGGCAGCGGCGCGAACGGCGTGCAGACGATGGTTGCCGGACGGCCGCTGTCGCGCAGCGCGGCGTCCATCCCTGCCTCCACATCGCCGTTGCAGGCGACCACGCGCACCACTGCCGCTTCGCTGGGGCTCAGGTGCTCGATCACGGCCGCAGCGGCTGCCTTGGTGCGGGTGATGAGCACCACCTTGCCGGCCTGGCCCTGGGTGACGAACACCGACGCTGCGCGCGCCAGATGCTGCACCAGATGCTCGCCGACCAGCCACACGGTGCGTCCGCGCATCAGCTCCAGCCGCTCGCGCTTGACGCTGCCGAACAGCTCGCGCTCGGTGATCGAGCGCTCGAGGTTGAGCCCACCCGAGGGCTGGAAGGTCTCGCCGGAGATCGCGCGGTCGGCGAGGAAGTACACCGTGGCCAGCGCCACTTCGGTCTCGGTGGGCATGCGACGCAGGTGCAGCAGGGACAGCACGCCGTCGCGGATCTTGGTCGCCTCGCTGCGCACTTGCGCGGGTGGCAGGAAGGGCTCGGGCGGTACGACAAGCTTCGCCACGCAATCTTCGCCGGCCGCTACACCCTCGTCGCCGACAAGGTAGCCCGCGCGGGCCAGCCGCGCGACCAGCTTGCGCGCGATCGAGGCGTTGACCAGGAACTCGCTCCAGGTCGCGCCTTCTTCCTTTTCTGCGCGCACGGTCTTGGCCAGCCGCGCCAGCGGCGCGGGAGCGTCGCCGTCGAGGATGCGCGCGACGCTGTTGATCGCGATCCAATCCAGCAGCGTGTCCACCGGCTCGCCGGCGCGCAGGCCACGCACCACTGCGGCATACGCCGCGTTGAGGCGGCGGTTGTCGAGGATCAGCCGCCCGCGGCGCTCGAACAGGCCGGCCTTGCCGCCCTTGCCCTTGAGCCGCTCGCCCTCCACGGGTCCGGGTGCGATCGCGTTGATCTGGATCTCGGGGCCGACGAAGCGCGCGAGGCTTTCGGCGAGTGCGCGCTGGCCGGCCTTGGATACCGCGTAGTCGGAACGGTTCGGGTACGGCGTGGCGACATACTTCTCGCCGCCGAAGTAGGACGACACATTGAGGATGTAGCCGCTGCCCTGCGCCTTCATCAGCGGGATCACGCGCTGCATCAGCGCGTAGTTCGACACCAGGTTCGCATCCAGCGTGTAGCGCCACGCATCCAGCGACATGTCGACGACCATTTCTTCCGCGCCGGCGACACCCGCGCAGTTGATCAGGATGTCCACTCGACCGAAGGTGTCGAGCGTGACCTTGACGGCGTGCTCGACTGCGGCGAGGTCGCCGACGTCGACGCCGGCCAGGGTCTGCACGCGGCGGCGCGCGCCCCAGTAGCCGCTGTCCTCCAGTTCGGCCACGATCGCATCGCGCATCGCGGTGAGGCTCTCCGCGCCCCGCGCGACCAGCATCACGCGCGCGCCGGAGGCGGCGAGGAAGCGGCCGATCTGGCCGCCGATACCGGACGAGCCGCCGGTGATCAGCGCGACTTTTCCCTTGTGCAGGCCGTGCAGGGTTTCGATCTCGGGCACTGCGGCGCGGCGCGCGCCGGTGGCCTCGCGGATCGAGCGCGGCACATAGATATCGATCGGCTCGATGCGCCGATGGGTGAACAGCAGGCGCGCGACCTGGCGGGCGGCGAACGGCAGGTTCTCCGACTCCGAGTTGCTCCAGCGCAGCATCTGGTTGCCCCACTGCACCACGCCGGGTTCGCCCTCGCGCATGTCGGCGGCAGACTCCTGCCGCCAGACCCGCAGCAGCTCCTCCACCGCTGCGCGCAGCACGTCGGCCACCGCATTGCCGGCGCCGTCGTCGCCGTTGCTTAAGAAAACCACCCGCGCGCCCTGATCGAGGCCGGAGTAGCGGTGCCAGAAGCGCGACAGTTCGCGCGCCAGCGCCAGCATGCCGATGATCTCGCGCTCGATGAAGGCGGCGATCTCGGCGTCGGTGACCAGCGAGAGCGGGCCGCGCAGCGCGTGCGGCCCGGCTGCGGGCAGGATGATCGCGCCGGACAGCCGACCGCTGCCGGCCTCCGGTGCGAGTGCGGCGGCCACCGTGTGGGGCCGCGTGCGGTCGACCAGCACCGGCTGGATGCGGCGATCCTCGGGCGTGGGATCGAGGATCCCGGTCGCCTGCTTGACGAGCTCTGGCGTCGGCAGGCCGAGCAAGACCTCCGCACCGCAACGCGCCTGGATGCGCGCGATCTCCAGCGCATCGGCCAGCTGCTCACCGGCAGCGATGAGGATCTTCGCGCCAGTGCCGTCGACGGTGCGCAGCGCCGGCCGCGACATCCACGAGCTCTTGCTCTCCACCTCGGCGGCCATGCCGTGGGTGACCTCGAAGTCGTGGCCGTTGAATGCCGCCGACTCTTCCGTACCGAGGAACAGCACTGCGTTGGCCACATCGCGGATCGAGGGCAGGCCGAACTCCGGTTTGCCGCTGCGCGTGCGCGCCAGCGACATCCGGTCGATGAACTCGCGCGCGGTGGTGCCGCGGGTGCCGTGGCGCAGCTTGTCCATCGCGGCGAACACGTTGCGGATGCGCTCGCTGTCGATCGGCCCCGGCAGCACGGTGTTGACGCGGATGCCGCGCGCGCCCAGTTCCCGCGCGAGGTTGCGCGAGAGGGCGTTGAACGCCGCCTTCGGCACCACGTAGGCGGTGCGGCCGAAGTATTCGGTGCGCGAGAAGATGGTGGTGACGTTGACGATCGAGGCGCCGGGAGCCAGGTGCGGGATCGCCGCGCGGGTGACGTACCAGGCCATGCCGAGCAGGCTGCGCGCGGCGTCCTGCACGCTCTCGTTGTCGATGGAACCGGCTGCGCGCGCGGCATCCAGCTCGGCGCGATCCAGTGGCAGGTCCTCGATGCGCTGTTTGGGACCGGAGGAGCCTGCGTTGTTGACCAGCACGTCGATGCGCCCGTAAGCGGCGACGGTCGCGGCGATCGCGGCATGCACCTGCGCGGGATCGCCGCCGTCCATCGGCACCACCAGCGCGTGGTCGTGCGGGGCGCCGGCCTCGGCGAGCAGCGCTTCGCGGGTGGCATGGAGCTTGGCGACGTCGCGGCCAGCCATCGCCACCTTCGCGCCCTCGGCCAGATACAGGCGCACGATGTCGGTGCCGATGTTGCCGGCGGCACCGGTGATGAAGGCGATCTTGCCGGCGAGCCGGCCGGATGTCGCGCGTGATGCTGGCGCCGTGGTGACGGCCGCACTCGTGCGCTTCGCTGCTGACTTCGTAACCGCCTTCGGCGCGACCTTCGCCACAGCCTTCGCTGCGGCCTTCGCTGCGACCTTCGCTACGGCTTTCGGCGCACGTGCGACTGCTGCCGTGGCTGCAGATTTCGACGGGGCGCGTCGTGCGGACTTTGCCGCGCCACGCGCGGGACGACGCTCAGCCATGGTGTTCCCCTTCCCCCTCGGTAAGTTGTGCGGCCCACGCTTCGAACAGCTGTTCGCGCGAGCGCAGGCCGGTGACCGGCAGTGCGTGATTGCAGACGTAGTTCGCGCCGGCGTGGCGGTTGTCCCACATCGCCTGATGGGCGGCGGGCAGCTCGTGCCATGGCACCACCACCGGCTCGGTGACACCGAGCAGGCCGGCGTCGACCATCCGGTTCATCAGCGTCACCTCGTACGGGTTATTCAGATGCGTGCCGCGCAGGGAGATCGTCGGACACAGCACCTGCCGGTGGCGGTACCAGACCTGCGGGGCATAGAACGTGTAGCGACCGTATTCCATGTCCTCGAAGTACACGACGCGCCCGGTGTAGGGCATCACGAGTGAAGTCGACACCGCCAGCGCGTCGTGGCCGGCGCGCTCGATGACGACCTCGGGCTGTCCACGCGGGTTGTCGGCCGAGCGCAGGAAGCGGCCCACTGCGCTGGCGACCGGCTTGAGCGTGCGCTCCTGGAATGCGCGCACCGCCTCGCGGAACTCGGCGATGTGGGTGCGGGTGTCGGGCAACTCGGGCATGCCGTCGGGCCACTCGAAGTCGGCACCGGCGCGGCGCGCGATCTCCTCGATCGAGGCCACGCCGCGGATGCCATCGCCAAAGCCCAGCGACTGCACGAACTCGCGCTGCGCGTCGCTGGCGCAGACCACCGCGATGCGCCCGCCGGCCGCGCGCGCGGCCTCGATGGCTTCGAGCCCTGGCGGATCGACCAGCTCGCCTTTGGCCAACCCCACGCCATACCAGATGAGTACCGCCTCGCCCGCGCGCATCGCCGCGCGGCGCAGCATCTCGCCCGGCGGCAGCCCGCCGCGGCGGCCGACGAAACTGAAGTAGTAGCCGGACGAGGCGCCGTAGAAGGTCACGATGCCGCCGTCCTCCAGCAGTTGCACGGTGCGCGGGAAGGCGAGCTCGCCCGCGTGCGATACCGCGAAGTCGGCGAGCCGCCCGCCGTTGCCGGCGCGCGCATCCGCGAGCAATACCTCGCCGCGCGCGACCCACTCGCGGATCGCCTCGCGCCCGCGCGGCACCACGGTGAACAGCCCCGCGTAGCGCGGGTCGCGCCGGTTGACAGCGCTCGCGCCCTCGGCATGCACCACGGCCGCGCGGTCTGCGCTGGAGACCAGACCAATCGCGGAAAGGCCATTGCGCCGTGCGGCCTTGAGCGCTTCCAGACCGGTACCGGTGGCCGCACCCTCGACGAACAACGTGCGCCCGGGCTTGACCTGCAACACGGTGAACAGCGCACGCACCGCGGTGCCGAGATTGAGCACGTAGGAGCCGGCTTGCTCGAGCGTCAGATCGCCCGGCAGCGGATGCAACTGCGGCGCCTGCACGCGCAGGAACTGCTGGTGGCTGCCGTTGGGCGTCTCGTAGCCCTGGATGTGGAAGTCGGCGAACATCGGATCGAGGCCCGCGATCGGCGCGAGCAGGTCGTACTGCCCCGCGAACACCACGCACAGATCACCGACCTTCAGCCGCCCCTCGCCCTTGGCCGCCTCGCCGAGCGAGACCACCAGGCCCATGCCGCCGGAGCCGGTGACGTGCACGTCCTCGTCGTGACTGTCGAAGGGCGAGATCGGGATGCCGACCAGCGCCCACACGTCGTTGAAGTTGACCTCCGAGGTGAGCACGTAGACCAGCGCTTCGTTCGGGCCCGGCGTCTCGACCGGCACGATCACCTCGCGCTCGGAGTGCTGCGGGTCGGCGAACACCGGCTCGCCGCTCTCGGGATCGCGGAGCACGCCGAAGGCGTACTGCAATGGCGGGATCGGCGTGAAGCCGGGAAAGAACGGCGCGCCGAGTGGCAGCAGCTCGCCGCGCGCGATCAGTTCTGGCGCCGGCGGTCGTTCGGGCGCGGCGCGCGTCGGCAGCGCGGCACTGCGCCGCTCGATGAAGTCGCGGATGCCGCGCTTGCCGCCCTCGGGATCGACCACGGCTTCGGCGAACAGCCGCGCCTCGCGCTCGAGGCCGGCGTCCAGGCCGCGGGTCCAGCCGGTGGACAGCGCCTCCAGCAGGCGTTTTGCGGCGACCTCGCGGCCGGCGAGCGCGGACTGGCGCAGGATGCGCGCGATGTCCGGATCGGCGAGAGCGGCCTCGAGCGGAACCGGTCCCGGCTTCTGCCACGCGGCATTCTGCGCACGCCGTCGCGCGTGCGCGTCGACCAGTGCGCCCGTGCCGGCGACGAAATCGCGTGCCAGCGCCACCGCGTGGCTGACCACGTCGGAAGGCGCGGCCACCACTTCGTCGACGAGACCGATCGATGCGGCATCGGCGGCATCCAGGGTGCGCCCGCCGAGCAGGACCTGCATTGCGCGCACCAGCCCCGCTGCGGGATCTTCCGCGCGGTCGGCGAGCAGACGCGGCAGGCGCTGCGTGCCGCCGTAGCCGGGCAGCAGGCGCAGGCGGATCTCCGGCTGGCCGAACAGCGCGGTCGCCTCGGCGATGCGGTAGTGGCAGGCGAGCGCGAATTCCAGCCCGCCACCGAGTGCCACGCCGTTGATCGCGGCGATGCTCGGCTTGTCCATGCGCTCGATCTTGCGGAACGCAAGATGCGCGTTGTTGGGCAGCGGCTGCGCTTCCTCCAGCGTGTGCACGTCGTCGAGCAGCTGGCGGATGTCGGCGCCGGCCACGAACGAGCCGGTGCCGTCGCCGGTGAACACCACCACCGCCACGTCCTCGCGCCGCGCGAGGTGGTCGACCACGGTGACCAGTTCGTCCAGCGCGCGCTCGTTGAGCGCGTTCACCGGCGGGTTGGTCACCGTCACCACTGCCACCTTGCGGCCGGGTGCGAGCGGGTGATACTGCACGCGCAGGAAGCGCCAGGTCTCGAAGCGGCGCTGCGCCTCGCTGATCCGCTGGCGCTCTTTCCACGCCGCGATCGTGATCGCGATCTCGGCGATCGACTCGGGGTTGCGCAGGGTGCTGGTGTCGCCGACCGGCTGGCCTTCGACCAGCGCGCGCAGCATGCGCCGCATGTACTTGCCGCTGCGCGTCTCGGGGAATTGCGTGACTTCGATGAAGTCTGCGGGCACCGCGGTCGCACCCTTTTCGCTGCGCACCAGTTCGGCGAGCCTGCGGCGATCGTCGGCAGTGAGGCGACGACCAGCGACGGGCTTTACGAAGGCCAGTGGGGTCAGACCCTTCTCGCGGTGCGGCGCGCCGACCACGATGGCATTGCCGACCGGCGAGTCGGGCTTGATCTGCTTGTCGCGCAGGATCGCGCCCTCGATCTCCTCGGTGCCGATGCGGTGACCGGAGACGTTGATCACGTCATCCGAGCGCCCGTGCAGCGAGAAGCCGTCGTCGTCGTAACGCACGGCGAAGTCGCCCTGGGTGTACGCCAGCCGACCCTGCCAACGCATCCAGTAGGTCTGCGCGTAGCGCGCAGCATCGCCGCGCCAGTGCCCGGCCACGCGCAGCCCGCCGTCGACGTGCTCGACTGCGAAGCCGGTGGGGTCGCCCCAGATCGTGCGGCACAGATAGGGATAGGGTGCGGCGATCACGATCTCGCCCTTCTCACCCGGTTCGGCCGCGCGCGCGGGCACGCGGCCATCGACAGGCTCGCCGTCGGCGACCCAGACCTCGCCGAGCACCCACGGCAGCGGGTAGGTGTGGGCATCCGCGCGCAGCGGGAAATCGCCGTTGCCGTAGAAGTGCGTCCACACGATGCCACCATGCTCGGTGGCCCAATAGGAATTGATGTACCACGGGCACATCAGGTCCATGCCGAACTGCTGTACCGACGGCGAGGTGGGCTCGGCGCAGAAGGTGCACACGCGCAGACCCGACAGGTCGTAGTGGCGCACGTCCTCGGCGTTCTGCGGGTCCTGCATCACCGATTTGAGAAACGTCACGCCGGCCTTGAAGATCGACACGCCGTAGCGTTCGATGATCGAGGCGAAGCGACCGGCGGAGGGAAACACCGGGGCTGCCTCGGCGATCACGCTGGTCACGCGCGTGGCGAGCGCTGCACTGATCATGTAGCTCTGGCCGGTGATCCAGCCAGGATCGGCGACCACGTACATCACGTCACCAGGTGCCGCGTCGAAGGCCACCCGCATCGTCTCGGCGATGCCGGCGACGTAACCGCCGTGCACGTGGACCACGCCCTTGGGCTTGCCGGTGGAGCCCGAGGTGTAGATCAGGAACAGCGGATATTCGGCGTCCACCGGCTGCGGCGGGCAGGCCGCCCAGATGGCGGCCACGAACTCGCGGTCGGGCAGCGAAAGCAGTGCGTCCTCGTCGGCGACGGCAACGCCCGCGGCGCGCGCGGCGGTGAGCAGTTGGCCGGTGGCGCCGGCGAGCAGCTCGTGGCTCCAGCGATCACGCTCGGACCGCCACAGCAGGTTCGGCTGCGCGGTGTAGCGCACCACCACTACCGCGGATACCCGCGGCGGGGTGTCGACCAGCGCGCGCGCAAGCCCGGTGCGGATGCGGCTTGCCTCGGCGGCGTCCAGCGGGTCGGCGCCCGAGGACAGCTCGGCCAGCGCGCGGCCCACGCCGCGCATCAGATCGCTGCGCTCTACCGTGATCTCGCCGCGCACGGCCTCTGCCGCACGCTGCACGATGCAATCGGCGCGGGCCTGGCCGACGCCCATCGCGGCGAGGCTCGCGCGCAGCACCTCGATGGCGACCTCGACCGGCACGTAGTTGTCCAGCGCGGCGTCGGTGTAGACCTCCTTGAAGGGCACCACCTGCGCGCTGCGCCAGCCGCCGTCGGCGGTGATGACGACTTTTGCGCCGGCGTCGTGGATACGATCCGAAAGGGTCTTGTCGGAGAAGCCGCCGAATACCGGCGTGTACAGGATGCCGAGCCGCTTGGCGGCCTCGGTGTAGTAGACCTGTTCGGGGATGTTCGGCATGTTCAGCGCGATGCGCTCGCCCGCGGCCAGCCCCAGTCCGCGCAGCACCAGCGCGCACTTCGCCACTTCCAGCAGCAGGCGCCGGCGGCTGATCGGGTAGCCCACCACGGGCCCGCCGCGGCCGTCGTTGAGCGACTGGTCCCAGCGATCGCCCTCGAACAGGAGCGCTGCCTCGTCGCCGTGGCCGGCCAGTACGTGGCGGTCGACCTCGTTGAAGCACGCGTTGGTCAGCCCACCCTCGAACCAGCGATATTGCGGCGCGTCGCGGTCATCGAACGCGCGTGTCCAGGGTGCAAAGTCCGCGCCCAGCGCGGGCGTGGTTGGCACGCCGGTGGCGGCATCCCAGCCGCTCCAGCGCGCACTGCTCTCCTCGAACGACAGCCATGCGCCGTGCGGCCCGACGGCGGGCACGAACCAGTGCAGGTTGCGGCGCGCAATGGCGGCGTGGAAGGCACCGGGGTCGGCGAGTACGGCGCGCCGCATGGCCTCCCAGTCGGCCCGCGTGCGCAGCGGATTGTGGCGCGCACTGAGCGGCGCAACCGCAGGCGGCTGGGAATTGGACTCAAGCCCACGCGACATTCGCACCCCCCTTCGTGCGTCCGGCGAGCGGACGGGAATAACTGCCGCTGGCCAGCACCCGGACGGGTTGCACCGGCGCGTTGCGGCGGGCGTACCGGGGGATCAGTGTGGCGCAGTCGCGGGGGTTCCCGCCAGCCGTCAGGCGAAAAAACTGCGGGCAGCACGGCGCGCGGGCAGGCACATCGTGAGCACGCGCAAGCCGACGCACGGTCCGCGCAGTCGGTAGCGCGTCGCTGGCTGCACGGTGGGCCCATGCCGGTGTTGGTGGGCCCACCAGGATTCGAACCTGGAACCAAGGGATTATGAGTCCCCTGCTCTAACCGTTGAGCTATAGGCCCGCTGTGCGGCCGGGCAATTGTAGCGGCGGTTGGGCCATCGCTTGCGGATTCCGAGCCGAGGCCATGCGCGCCGAGCCGCCGAGCAACGTCGCCGACACCGAACGCGCCTGGCGCTGGTCCGGCGCACTCTGCCAACGGCGGCGCGTTCCAGCGCACGCATGCGCTAACCTGCGCTGATCGCAACGCCGCAGCAGCACGATGCAAGCCGATCACAAAGCCCTGCTGCAGATCCATGTCTGCGTCGTTCTGTGGGGATTTACCGCCATCTTGGGAAAACTGATCAGCCTGCCGGCCGCAGCGCTGGTGTGGTGGCGCATGCTGATCGTGAGCGCGGTGCTGTTGATGGTGCCGCGCGTGTGGCGCGCGCTGCGCGGGATGCCGCCGCGGCTGATCGCGATCTACGCGGGCATCGGCGTAATCGTCGCCCTGCATTGGCTGACTTTCTATGGCGCGATCAAGCTGGCCAATGCCTCGGTGGCGGCAACCTGCATGGCGCTGGGCTCGGTGTTTGTCGCGGTCGTGGAGCCGCGTCTGGTCGGGCGCGGCATGTCGAGGCGCGAGCTGGGCCTCGGGATTGCGGCGCTGCCGGGGGTTGCGCTGGTGGTCGGCGGGATGCCATCGGCGATGTGGGTCGGGTTTGGTGTTGGCGTGATCTCGGCGCTGCTCACTGCGGTGTTCACGGTGCTCAACAAGCGCTGGGCCACACAGCGCGATGCGCTGGCGGTGACCTGGGTCGAGATCACCAGCGGCTGGTTGTTTGTAAGCCTGTGCCTGCCGTTGCTGCAGTTCTTGCCCGCAGCGGATGGCAGCTTGCCAGTTCCGGATTTGCGCGATGCGATGCTGCTGATGGTGCTGGCGATTGCATGCACGGTGGTGCCGTTTGCGCTGTCGCTGCTGGCGCTGCGCCAGGTGTCGGCGTTTTCGATGCAGCTGGCGCTGAATCTGGAGCCGCTGTATGCGATTACGCTGGCGATGGTGTTGCTCGGCGAGCATCGAGAGCTGGCGCCGGGGTTCTATATTGGTGTCGCCATCGTGCTCGCGGCGGTGTTCATGCAGCCGCTGCTGGAGCGTCGCGCGCGGGGTTGAGGGCGGATTTTTGCAGGAGCGCGCCGCGCGCGCAGCGGGCTTGCTCGATGCGGTGGTGTTCGGCTCGGCATACGTCGCCAATCCGGATCTGGTCGAGCGTTTCGCAAAGGATGCGCCGATCAACGTCATGAACCCGGCAACCCTTTACACGCCCGGGCCTGCGGGCTACACCGACTATCCGCGCGCCGACGCAGCGGCAGCCCGACGCGTACAGGATGCAAGCGGGCGGCGGGCAATCCCCCGCCCTGCCCTGCGCACTCACCAGCGCGCTCAGCGCTCGGAATGCCCCGCCTCGTAATAGTCGCGGCGCGTGAAAAGATTCGGCCGGATCAGGTCCATGAAGGCGCGCGCCTGCGGACTCAAGTATTTGCCGTTGCGGATCACCACGCCATAGGAGCGCTGCGGAAAGTATTGCCGCATGTTGTGCACCGCGAGCCGATCGTTCGGCGCCAGGCAAATGCCGGTGACGATCGAGATGCCGAGTCCCATCGCGACGTATTGCTTGATCACGTCCCAACCGCCGACTTCGATCGCCACGTGATAGGGCACCTGGCGCTGCTGGAAGATCAGGTCCACCAGACGATAGGTGGTCAGGCGTCGCGGCGGCAGGATCAGCCCGTAGGGCGAGAGATCTTCGAGGCGCACATCGCGGCGCGCGGCGAGTGGATGGTCGAGCGGGGTGATCAGCATCGGATCGAAGTGGTACACCGGCTCATAGCGCAGGTCGTTGGGCACATCGATCATCGAGCCCACCGCGAAGTCGACCGCGTCCTGGCGCAGCAGCGCAAGACCGTCGATGCCGGTCACGTTGGACAGCTTCAGGCGCACCTGCGGGTAGCGTTCGCGATAGGTCTTGACCAGTGCCGGCAGCAGATAGTGGATGGTCGATGAGCCGGCCGCGATGTTCAGCTCGCCCGCGTCCAGGCCCTGCACGCGGTTGCGGAATTCACCGTCGAGGCCGTCGAGTCCCTCGACCAGCGGCAGGGCGAGCGCATAGAGGGCCTCGCCTTCGCGGGTCAGCTGCACCCGGCGGCCGCTGCGCTCGAGAAGGCGCGCACCCAGCTCGGCCTCGAGAGCTGCCAGTTGCAGGCTGATCGAGGGCTGCGACAGGAACAGTGCCTCGGCCGCGCGTGACAGGGTGCCCAACTTCGCCGAGTAGCAAAATGCGCGCAACTGCTTGATGCGGTTGCCTTTATAGTAGAAGCGCGCAGCCTTGTCCGGGATCTGCGGCAGCGCGCCGGCGGTCGCCAGGCGCTGCTGTGCGCGCGCCTTCGAGACCGGTTTGCGGCCCGAAATCTTCAAACGTTTGCCATCGATGTTGCGCTGCATCAGAGGCTTACCGACTCATTGACATGGTCAATATGACGCATTGAAACATTTGGTTTGTCAAACCAATGGTTCGGGTCCACAGTCGTTGACCTCGGGAACTGGCTCCAGCATCCCGCGCTCCAGAGGCTCTCATGCCAGCAGTCAGCAGCACCGACCACGCATCCGATTCCAGCGGCATCACGCTCGTCGGCGTGCAGCGCGCTCAGTTCGACGACATCCTCACGCCGTCAGCGCTCGCATTCCTCAAGGCGCTGCATCAACGCTTCGAGCCGCTGCGGCAGGCGCGTCTGGCTGCGCGCCGCGTGCGACAGGCGCAATTCGATGCCGGCGCCCTGCCCGACTTCCTGCCGGAAACGCGCAGCATCCGCGAAGACGACTGGCGCGTGGCGCCGATTCCCGAGGCGCTCGCGGATCGTCGGGTCGAGATCACCGGGCCGGTCGATCGCAAGATGATCATCAACGCGCTGAACTCGGGCGCGAAGGTGTTCATGGCCGACTTCGAGGACTCCAGCAGTCCGACCTGGGATGCGCAGGTCGAAGGCCAGCTCAACCTGCGCGACGCGGTGACCGGCAACATTGCGTTCACCTCGCCTGAGGGCAAGCACTACGCGCTCAAACCGAATCCGGCGGTGCTGATGGTGCGGCCGCGCGGCTGGCATCTGCCGGAGAAGCATGTCCTGATCGATGGCGTGCCGATCTCCGGCTCGCTGTTCGACTTCGGCCTGTTCGCCTTCCATAACGCAGCGACGTTGGCCGCGCACGGTCGTGGTCCGTTCTGGTATCTGCCCAAGCTTGAGAGCCACACGGAAGCGGCGCTGTGGGACGAGGTGATGGCGTTCGCGGAAGTGCGCCTTGGCCTGCCGATCGGCACCATGAAAGTCACCGTGCTGATCGAGACCCTGCCGGCGGTGTTCGAGATGGACGAGATCCTGCACGCGCTCAAGGGCCGCATCGCAGGGCTCAACTGCGGTCGCTGGGACTACATCTTTTCCTACATCAAGACCTTTCGCGCGCACGCCGATCGGGTGTTGCCCGAGCGCGGCCAGATCACCATGGCGCAGGGATTCCTGAAGGCCTACTCGGACCTGCTGATCCAGACCTGCCACCAGCGCGGCGCGTTTGCGATGGGCGGCATGGCAGCACAGATTCCGATCAGCGGCGATGCGCAAGCGAACGAAAACGCGATGGCCCGCGTGCGCGCTGACAAGGAGCGCGAAGCGCGCGCCGGTCACGATGGCACCTGGGTCGCGCATCCGGGTTTGATTCCGATCGCGCAGGGCGTATTCGATGCGCTGATGCCAACTCCCAACCAGCGGCACGTTGCACGCGACGACGTGCGCGTCGATCGCAGTGCGCTGATCGCACCGATCGCCGGCAGCATCAGCCGCGCGGGGTTTCTCAACAACATCGATGTCTGCGTGCGTTACCTGGCCGCCTGGCTCGACGGTCTCGGCTGCGTGCCGATCCACCACTTGATGGAAGACGCCGCCACCGCCGAGATCTCACGCGCGCAGCTGTGGCAGTGGCTGCACGTCGGCGGCCAAGTGCTCGACGACGGCACCGCCATCGACTTCGCGCTGTTCGACGCCGCCATCGCCGACATAGTGCAGCGCGTGCCGACGAGCGGACTGCCGGGACAGGCGCGAATCGGCGTGGCCACGCAGATGCTGTCCGAGCTGACCCACGCGAACGAGCTGGCGGAGTTCTTGACGCTGCCGGCTTACGAGCGGCTGTTGTGAAGCCACGAATGGCAAACGCAATTCCACCACGCCCCACACCTCCCACCCGCACGAACCCAGGCGCCCCATGAAGACCACGCTCCCCACCGCAGAACAACTCGCCCTCGACTGGGCCAACAATTCCCGCTGGAGCGGGATCAAGCGCAGCTATTCGGCCGAGGACGTGGTGCGCCTGCGCGGCACGGTGCACGTTGAACATACGCTGGCGCGGCGTGGCGCGGAAAAGCTGTGGCACCACCTGCACAACGAGCCGTTCGTGAATGCGCTGGGCGCGATGACCGGCAACCAGGCGATGCAGCAGGTCAAGGCGGGATTGAAGGCGATCTACCTGTCCGGCTGGCAGGTGGCGGCGGATGCGAATACGGCGGGTGCGATGTATCCCGACCAGTCGCTGTATCCGGTCGACTCGGTGCCCAACGTGGTGCGCCGGATCAACAACGCGCTGCTGCGCGCCGACCAGATCCATCACGCCGAAGGCAAGGACGACATCGACTGGCTGCAGCCGATCGTGGCCGATGCCGAGGCCGGTTTCGGCGGCGTGCTCAACGCATTCGAGCTGATGAAGCACATGATCGAGGCCGGTGCCGCCGGCGTGCACTGGGAAGACCAACTGGCCTCGGCCAAGAAGTGCGGCCACATGGGCGGCAAGGTGCTGGTGCCGACCCAGGAAGCGGTGCAGAAGCTGGTTGCTGCGCGCCTGGCGGCCGACCTTGCGGGCGTGCCGAGCGTGATCGTTGCGCGCACCGATGCGATGGGTGCGGCACTGATCACCTCGGACGTCGATCCCAACGACCAGCCGTTCTGCATCGGCAAGCGCACGGTCGAGGGCTTCTACGAGACGCGGATGGGCATCGAGCAGGCGATCAGCCGCGGGCTTGCGTATGCGCCCTATGCCGATCTGATCTGGTGCGAGACCTCGACTCCGGATCTGAAGCAGGCCAAGCAGTTCGCCGACGCCATCCACGCGAAGTTTCCCGGCAAGCTACTGGCTTACAACTGCTCGCCGAGCTTCAACTGGAAGAAGAATCTCGACGAGGCCACGATCGCGAAGTTCCAGAAGGAACTGGCCAGCTACGGCTACAAGTTCCAGTTCATCACCCTGGCCGGCTTCCATGCGCTGAACTATTCGATGTGGAATCTCGCCACCGGCTACAAGGATCGTCAGATGGCCGCGTATGTCGAACTGCAGGAAGCCGAGTTCGGCGCCGAATCGCGCGGATATACCGCCGCCAAGCACCAGCGCGAAGTCGGCACCGGCTATTTCGACAAGCTCAACGAAGTGATCGCCGCCGGCCAGAGTTCGCTGTCGGCGCTGCACGGCTCGACCGAAGAAGAGCAGTTCCACGACGACGCGAAAACCGCCGCCTGAGGCTGAAAACGGCGATGCGCGCTGCCCTGCCAAGGGGCGGTGCGCTGATCGCGGCAGGTAGGCACCCGCGGCGCTGCAGGGTTTCCGCGCGCGGCTGCATCGGGATCGGTCGCGGGCCTGCGGGATCCCGACCCTTGCATCGGCGCGATCAACACCCCATGTTTTGCCGATGCAGCCTGGCGAGCCCTTCGACCCCGCACTCGATCACCACACGCGCCTGCGCGATTCGGCTGCGTTCTGGCGTGCGCTGCTGTTGACCAGCGGTTTTGCCGGCCTGCTGTGGTGGATCAAGCTCGTCGAATGGATGGTCGGACGCAGCCTGCATGCATTCGGGGTGACGCCGCGCGATCCGGTCGGTTTGATCGGCGTGCTCACCGCGCCACTGATCCACGGTTCGTGGCAGCACCTGGTCAGCAATACGCTGCCGATCCTGGTGCTGGGTACGCTGGCGCTGTACGCCCATCCACTGGCCTCGCGCCGCGCGCTGCCGCTGATCTGGATCCTGTCGGGACTGGGCACCTGGCTGATCGGGCGCGATTCGGCCCACATCGGCGCCAGCGGACTGGGCCACGGGCTGATGTTCTTCCTGTTCACCCTCGGCGTGTTGCGCTGGGAGCCGCGCTCGATCGCGGTGGCGATGGTGACCTTCTTGCTGTATGGCGGAATGCTGGTGACCGTGCTGCCGCGCGAAGCGGGCGTGAGCTGGGAATACCATCTGGCGGGCGCCGTCGCTGGAACGCTCGCCGCGATCATCTGGCGCAAACGCGATCCGCACCCGCCGCGCAAGAAGTACAGCTGGGAGATCGAGGAAGAGCTGGCACGCGCGGCCGCCGAGGAACGCGCGCTCCAGTTCGAGCTACCGCGACCGGACCATGTTCCCGTGCTGTGGGTGCGCCCGACGCCGGAAGAAGGCGCGCGCATCCTGGGTTTTCCCGCAGCACGCGCGCGCCCGCCTGAAACCACGGCGGCAGCGATCGACGAGGAACCGCCGACGCAGACGCGTCATTGAGTGCGCAGCTTTGGCACGCGCGGCTGCTGCAGGAGCGCACCCTGTGCGCGACCGGCACATGCGGATGCACGGTGCAAACTATCGCTGCGGTCGCGCGCGCGGCGCGCTCCTGCGACGGCCGGTCCGGATGCAATGCCTCGGTCGCTCCGATGTAATTGCGCCCAACCCACACCGCCAGCGGCCAGTCGATGCGCCGCAGTTGCTGCGGATCGCCCCACGCAGAGCCCAGGTCTGTCGTGAGCGCGGCGATCGGACTGCTGCCGGTTTGCGCGGCATAGCGGTGCACCGCAGACCACGCGCCCAGGTACGCCAAGCCTGTTGCAGGTTCCAGCCCAGCGTCGCAGTACGCAGATCGCTCCAGCGCTGCATCGGGGACGCGGCTTACCGTGCAGGGATCGCCGCCACCTGGCGCGTCTGGCCCGGTGCCAATCCATCGAGTGCATAAGAACCGATCGCGGTGCGAATCAGGCGCAGCGTGGGCATGCCGACCGCGGCCGTCATGCGACGCACCTGTCGATTGCGACCCTCGGTGATGGTGATCTGCAGCCACACGTCGGGAATCTGCTTGCGCACGCGGATCGGCGG
>Ga0209591_10003652_pt1 | contig 17777 bp, 13 predicted proteins | sample MAT01_FD_187207 | JGI IMG/M metagenome (GOLD analysis project Ga0209591, IMG submission 187207) | Freshwater microbial communities from Lake Fryxell liftoff mats and glacier meltwater in Antarctica - MAT-01 (SPAdes) (version 2) | ecosystem: Environmental > Aquatic > Freshwater > Ice > Liftoff... | reverse complement strand
TGCTTTTGCATTGAATTTACCTACCGGCGGCATTACTTCCAACATGTCGCCGGGCTGCAACTGCTGAGCAAAGTTAGAGAACCGTCCACCAGTTACTGCTTTTACGGCAATTTTTAGTTGCTGCTCCTGGGGTGCTGTACAAATAGAATAAGATCTTCTTACTTCTTCTCCCCCGATGTTTGCTCGTACTGTTAAGTTCTGCCCTTCCTGGTAAGCAAAATCAGCGGTTAGTGCTGCTGGCACTTCAAAACTGATCGATACGCAATCGGATGTTTCTTTATTGATTTTCTTGATCTTGAGCGGATGAAAATGAACTGCCATATATTATTTGATTAACCCATTTAGTAACTGATTCACCATGTTGTTTTCCAGCACATCGGCGGGAATGTCTTTTTTGTGCCGCTGCCAAAATTCTAACCCACGAACTGCAGATAATATGGTAAGTACGGCCACATAAGGATGAATATTTTTTAATTCTTTTTGTTTTACCCCTTCTTTCACGAGCTGCACCATACGGCTTTCATAGAGTTTGCGTTGACTTAAAAAATTAGAGAGATAAGGGTCTTCCAAGTGCTTCCATTCGTGATTGGCCACGTACAGTTCATCGTAAGACTGCAGCATCATTTTGATGTGAAACCGGATGAGCTGGTCGAGTTTTTTTACCACCGTCTGCGGTGTTTCTTCGAGCTGTTGCAGGTGAAGGGTGAATTCATTGGCCACCTGAAAGCAGATAAGTTGCAGCAACTCGCTTTTACCGCCGATATGGTTGTAAAGACTCGGTGCTTCTACCCCCACTTTTTCGGCGAGCTCCCGCATGGAAGTTGCTTTGAAACCTTTTTGCCTGAACAGCCCTGCCGCCTTTTTTACAATGGCATCTTTTTTAGAACCATTGGCTACTGCTTTAATTTTTGCCATAAGTTATTGGTACAAAACTAACGCTTATTAGTTTTTCATTCACTTTTCTGAAGTAAATTATTCTTAATTTTGAAAGTCTGATTAATACATTTGCCATATGCAGTTGAAACCAGTTGACCAGGTGGAGGTTATTTCTCCCGCTGAATTCAAAAAGAAGTATTACGATCCTAAAAAACCTTTGGTGATCAAAGGGCTTGCAAAAGAATGGCCGGCATATCAGAAATGGAACTGGGATTATTTCATCGATATGCTAGGTGAAAAAGAAGTGGGCGTGTACAATAATGTAAAAAGTGATTCCTACACTCCCATCAATACTGCAGACGATTATATGAAGTTTGGCGATTACTTACGCAAGGTAAAGGCTGGCCCTCTTGATCTTAGAATTTTCCTGTTCAATATTTTTCAACATGCACCGCAGGTTACCAAAGACTTCATTTGGCCGGAAATGTACATGGGTGGGTTTGTGAAAAACTACCCCATGTTGTTTGTGGGCGGCGAAGGTAGTATTACCCATATGCATTTCGACATCGACATGAGTCATATTTTGCATACCCAGTTTATCGGCAAAAAAAGGGTGTTGCTCTTTCCGCACGAAGAACAATACAAATTGTACCGCAAACCATGGGAAGTGCTGAGCCTGGCAAATTATGCCAACTATAACGACTCTTTTGATTACGAAAATTTTCCAGCCACCAAACTGGCACAGGGCTACGAAGTGATCATCGAGCATGGCGATACCCTATTTATGCCCGCAGGCTACTGGCACCACATGGAATACCTGGATGCCGGCTTTGCCATGAGTTTGCGTGCCATGCAAAGCTCACTTACTGGTAAAATGAATGGTGTATGGAAACTGTTTGGTATGCGTGGGATAGACACTTTGATGAAAAAGGCGGCTCCGGAGTGGTGGTATAACAGGAAAAAAAAACAGTTATTGGCCTATGCTCAACGAGAAATGTCAAATAGTTTACAAAAAAAGCAAAATAAATTATAAAAATTAAAGAAAAGTATTATTTTTACCGCCTACTCAACCCTAAACAGGTTTTCCTTATATCCTTAACAAAAGCTTCAGAGAGTTATATTCTCTCGCCAATATTCCAATTAATCAATTAATAACTGTTACTAGCACGTGGATATATTTTATATATACCTCAACTTTTTTCTTGTGGTTTCAGAGGTAAGCAAGGCCGGTGATTTTTATCACTGGCCATTTTTTTGCCCCCTTACAGATTTTTCTTAGTCAATCGACCGATTGATAAAATCTACCATCGGCTTCAACGCTTTGAACGTTTTACTCAAGTCTTTGGTAAAATCTTTGTGCATCACTTCCGCATCTGTGAAGGATCGTGACCCGATAAAACTCTTCAGTTTGAGCGTTTCTATGGCAGGGTTATTTTCATCATATCCTTTCGGCGGCCGTTGTAATTTGTCATCCGTGTTAATTCCTTCGGGAAATAATTTTTTAAAGGCTGCTACAGCATTGATCCGTTTCCATTCATCGAAATTGTAATCGATCTCCTGTCGTATTTTCGACAATACTGCTGCTTCTGGCATCCAAACTCCCGCAGCTGCAAAACTTTTACCTGGTTCTATGTGCACGTAATATCCTGCCAGATTGCTTTTTTTGCCTGCTGCATTAAAATAGGCCGACATATTGTTCTTATAAGGCCGCTTGTCTTTGCTAAAACGTACGTCCCGATTGATGCGGAAGACAGTTTGTTTGGCTGTTTGCTCCCCAATGGCAGGCTCAAATACGGCGATAGCTTTGATCATGGCTTCTACACTTTCCAGAAATGCAGCCCTCGCATCTTCATAACGGGAACGGTGAACGTCGAACCAGGATTTATCATTATTTTTTTCGAGGTCTTTTAAGAATCGAATAGTGCTAGCTTGAATCATAACGTCTAATATAAAAGTGAAACAACAAATACGGAAACACAAAGTTGCTAAAAATGCCTATTTATATACATAAAAAAATGCCTTCTTCCGAAAGGCATATGAAAAAGATGACAGAAGTTTCTTTTAAACATTGCTCCAGTTTTCGCCGCTTTTGATTCGGTACAAGGTCATTTCGCTCACTCCGTATTTTTCGGCCATTTGTTTGTAGGTGAGTTTTCTTCGTGGATTGGCAATGGCAGATTTAATGGTTTTAACTTGTGAAGCGCTTAATTTCAAACCCTTGCTTCGATTGGCCTGACGCTCTTTGTAAGCAATTTTATCCGGACTTTTCTGCTGGTGGCTGCTCACTTCCTCAGCGGTTGCCCATTTCAGGTTTTTATACCCATTGTCTGCTTTGGTATGATTGATGTGCATCACAAATTTATGCTTAGGAGTTTTTTTGGTACAAAACAATTTGGCCACTTCTCTGTGAATATAAATGGTACCATTGCCTTCCTCTACATGAAGATTGAGTGTACGATACCCCGACGTTAAGGAACCATTCAGGAGTTTACCATCTGCAACAATATCTTCTGCATAACTGGCACACCTACCTTGGTTAGAGACAGCATATTTTTTCCTAAGGTTTTTATAACCAGCAAATTGTATTTGCTTCCATACCTCGCCGGCATTTTTTTTAATCATAACTTCCCGTTTTTACAAATTGAGTGAAGGATGTTTTTCAAAAGGAGGACTTGCGTTTATAAGATGCGAAGTATAAATATAATGTTTTATTTTACTAAGTCGATAGCATTTTTATAAATTCTTCTTCGCTTAAAATTTTAATGCCAGGTATTTTTTTTGCTTTTTCAAGTTTGCTACCTGCATCCGCACCTACTACCAGGTAATGGAGTTTGCTGCTCACGCCGCCTAAAATTTTTCCACCATTCGATTCTACCATCGCCTCGGCATCGCTGCGCTTGAGTTGTACAAGTGTGCCTGTAAACAAAAACGTTTGTGCGTTGAGGTTACCTTCCAGCATTTCCTTTTTCCCAGCTTCCATTTGCAAGCCCAGTTCTTTTAGCTGCTGCAGCAATTGAATATTATCCTGGTTCTTAAAAAAGCTGTGAATACTGGCCGCTACTTTAATACCCACATCGGGCAGTTGTTGCAATTGCTCGACGTTGTATTGCTCAAATTCAAAAATACTAGATACAGACTGAGCCAATGTTTTAGCCGTGGTTTCCCCTACATAACGGATACCCAATCCATAAATGAGTCGGTGTAGTGGTTGTTGTTTACTGGCTTCGATAGCCGAGCGGAGGTTGTCGATGGACTTTGCGCCAAAACCTTCCAGATTTTTTAATGCATCAAAATTGAGACGATACACCGTAGGTACGTCTGGTAGCAATCCCATTTCATAAAATTTGCGGACGTTGGCCTCGCCGAAACTGCGAATGTCCATGGCATCTTTGCTCACAAAATGAATGATACGCTCTACTACCTGCGCTTTGCAATTGATGTTTACACAACGCCAAACGGCCTCACCTTCGGGCTTGTACAATGTATCTTCACAAACAGGACATTGCGTGGGGAAAATTATGGCGATCTCGGAACCATCCCTCAATTCGGGCATCGATTTCACGATCTGCGGAATCACATCGCCGCTTCGTTCCATCAAAATAGTGTCTCCAATTTTCAAATCTTTTTCACGAATGTATTCTTCGTTGTGCACAGAAATGCTTGTCACCGTTACACCTCCTACCTGCACCGGTGCAATTTTGGCCACGGGCGTTACAGCACCAGTTCTGCCCACCTGAAACTCTACCCCCAACAATTTGCTGGTTGCTTGCCGAGCTTTGAACTTGTAAGCAATGGCCCACCGTGGGTGGTGCGAAGTCATACCGAGCTTATCTTGTAAGGCAAGGTCGTTTACTTTGATCACCATGCCATCTATTTCGTAAGGCAATCCATCCCGGCTATTTTCAAATTCCTGCACTTGATCGATGATGCCTTGAATGCCTTTTACCACTTTCATTTCCTGCTTCGGACTTCTGAAACCCAAATTCCACAACATTTCCAGCATACCGGAATGGGTAGTGGGAATTTTAGAATCGGTAGCTGTTGTGTTACTTTCAGCGATATAACTCACATGGTATAAAAATGCTTCGAGGTTTCTTTTAGCTACTTCTTTGGTGTCTTTTATACGCAGGCTACCGGCTGCGGCATTTCGGGGATTGGCCAGCGGAGGAATTCCTTCTTCTATTAAGCCGTTGTTGTATTGGGCAAAATTGTTTTTATTCATCAGCACTTCGCCCCTAATTTCTATTTGCTGGATGCCGTATTGGCTAAAGTTTGCCGACAAAGGCAGCGAATGAATCTGTTTGATATTTGGAGTGATCTCATCACCTGTTTCGCCATCACCCCGGGTGGTGCCCCTGAAAAGCTGATCGTCTTCATAGATCAAAGAAATACTGGCCCCATCAAATTTGGGTTCGGCACAATATTCTACTTCTGTTAATCCACTGAGTTCCCGGGCCTTTCTGTCCCAACCGAGCAGATCATCCGCATTATAAGAATTTTCTAAACTCAACATCGGCACCAAGTGTTGCCGTTTCGGAAAATCTTTGATCAACCCTACACCCACTCTTTGCGTGGGCGAGTCTTTGGTAACAAGACTGTGATCATGCTGTTCTGCTTTTTCGAGTAGTTTGTAGAGGGTATCATATTCTCCATCACTGATAAGCGGATCATTCAACACATAATAGCGGTGTTCATGAAAGCGCAGCACTTGTCGCAACGCTTCTATTTGGGTAACCACGGTGTTGGCGTCTGTTGTTGACAACCATTCCAATGTGGCGGCTTGTAAATTTTTGGTTTGAGTAAGATCGTACATAATTTTTGTGGGCTTGCGTCAAAGTTAAAAAGAAGGTAGCCGTGATTTGCCTTATTTTTGAAAAAACATTTTTTATGTGTATTTTCCAAAAATCACTGGCCATTCTTTTTTTTGCAACCCTCTTTGTGGTGGGATTCTCTTCCTGCAAATTCAGAGAAAAAGTACCACTGCTGGTTCATCATGCCGTTATTTATACAGTAGATGATTCCTTCAGCACTGCCCAAGCCATGGCCATCAGCGATGGGAAAATTTTGGCAATGGGAACCAACGATGATATCCTCAAAAAATACGAAGGCAGCGAAACGATCAATGCGGGAGGCAAAGCCATTTTTCCGGGTTTTATTGATGCACATTGTCATTTTACTGGTTTTGCTACCGACCGCTGGAAGGTAGACCTGGTGGGCACAACCTCCTGGGAAGCCATCGTTTCGAAAGTAAAGGAATACAGTGTAAATGCCCCCATGGAGTGGGTCTATGGGCGAGGTTGGGACCAGAACGATTGGGACACCAAAACTTATCCTGACACCAAAATTTTAGATAGTTTGTTTCCTACCCGGCCGGTGTATTTGAAAAGAGTAGATGGTCATGCTGCCATTGCCAACAAAGTAGCCTTACAATTGGCGGGCATTAATGCCAATACAAAAATTGCGGGCGGCAGCGTTGAATTAAAAAACGGACAGCCCACGGGTATCCTTATAGATAATGCCATGAAAATGGTAGAGGAAAAAGTGCCGGAGATCAGCGATAGTTTGGCCAAACAATATTACAGCGAGCTTCAGGCATTGTGTTTTGCAGAAGGCCTGACGGGGGTGCATGATTGTGGGGTGAGCGAGCATACCATTGAACTGATAGAAGCAGCGCAAAAAACCGGCAGTTTAAAAATGAAGATCTATGCATTGCTAAAAGATGATGCCACTTACTACGATCGATGGATAAAAAAAGGCAGATATACCACCGACCGCCTCACCGTAGGTGGATTTAAATTGTATGCAGATGGTGCATTGGGAAGCAGGGGCGCCTGCTTATTGCATGAGTACAACGACCAAAAAGGATGGAAAGGATTTTTATTGAATGAGGCTTCTTATTTCAGAGACAAGGCGCAAAAATTGGCTGGTAGTAATTTGCAAATGTGTACGCATGCCATTGGTGACAGTGGCAACCGCGAGCTTTTAAAAATTTATGGTGAAGTATTAAAAGGCAAAAACGACAAACGTTGGAGAATAGAACACGCACAGATTGTGCATCCGAACGACTTTGCTTTTTTTGCAGATTACAGTATTATTCCTTCTGTGCAACCCACACATGCCACCAGCGATATGTACTGGGCAGCCGAAAGAGTGGGTGCAGAAAGAATGAAGGGAGCGTATGCATACAAAACCTTGCTGACCACAAACAAATGGATGCCCTTGGGCACTGATTTTCCGGTTGAAAATATTAGTCCGTTTAAAACATTTTTCGCTGCTGTGGTTCGCAAGGATGCGAATAATTTTCCTGCAGCCGGTTTTCAAATGGAGGAGGCCCTCAGCCGGCAGCAAACCATCCGTGGCATGACGATCTGGGCAGCCAAATCGGCATTTGAAGAAAAGGAAAAAGGAAGTTTGCAAAAAGGAAAGGCGGCCGATTTTATCATGCTCGAAAATGACTTAATGACTTGCGAAGAAAATAAAATTTTAGACACCAAAGTTTTGGGTACATGGGTGAATGGGGAGCGGGTGTTTGGGAAATAGGCTCGCAACGTTTTAAATATAAAAGAGGTAGGTCTGGCCTATGACTAAGGGATGCGGAGGGAATGACAAGAAAGTTTTAAATTTAATTTCTGCCACAGGTTTTAGGCATAGCACCTTGCGTGTGTATTAGTTCTATCCAGGTTTAAAACCATTGTTAAAAAACGGGGTCTTCAAATAGAGAACTATCTGGCGCCAAACATGATAGTATTTTACAGCGTTTTTTTTATTATTGCAAAGAGGGGGAGCCAAAGAGATTGGCTTCAGTAGTACCCGAATTAAAACATTAATTTTTTCACTTCTTCATTATTTTCCTTTTCTTTTTTTAAGTCGAACATGGTTCCAAATACGTGGTCCCATAAAGTACTGCTCACCCCAAAACCGAGATCCTTTTCTTTGTAATGATGCAAGTGGTGGTTGCGCCACAATCCTTTCATCCACTTAAACGGAGGGTTCAAGGCGTGAATAGCGTAGTGCATACTGCCATAAATAAGGTAGCCAAACATAAAGCCAGGAAAAAATGGAATGGCATATTTCCCTATAAGCACATAAAAAATAAGGAAAAACATGGAGGCGAACATCAGGCTGGGAACGGCGGGCATAAACAACCGCTCTTTATCGCGGGGGTATTCGTGGTGATTACCATGTAAAACATAATTAATGCGTTTTCCACTTTCCGTATCCGGGTGATGGTGAAACAAAAAACGATGTAGCACGTATTCTGTGAAAGTCCAAAAGAAAATACCCGCTAAAAAAATCAGGAACACTGTTGTTCCGTTGTATTGTAAAGCGTTAACTGCATAGTAGGGGAGTAGGGTAAGTATAGGTGTGTATATTCCCCAGATTACCAGTGGATGTGTTTTCGTTAAAAACTCCAGGTATTGATTTTTGAACAGCTGTGCTTGTCCTTTATTGTGTATTTTTTGAAATTCCATGGGCTCAAAATTAACACTGCAAACATAACCAATTGTGCCGAATACTTCATCCATGTGGAAGTTGATACAAGCGGTAAAAGAAAAGGATAAACGTTTGCAGTTTTGTTGATGATTGAATGATGAATCTTATCAAATAAACATACAGCAATTTAAATGCCTATTTTTGTTCACTAAATTTTTTGGTTATGAAACTGGTTACCCATCTCAAAAACAACTACCCCCAACTCGCGCTATTGGTAAATGGAATGCTGTATGATACTGATAAATTACATCCGGATCTTCCCATCAGTATGTCGATGTTTTTAAACTATTGGGAAGATGTGTTTCCGGTAGCACAATTTTGTGAACAAAGAATCAATGAAGGTTTGGTGAGGGATGTACTGGCAACTCCGTACGAACAGGCAACTATTATATCGCCCGTGCCGCATCCCACCAGTTGCAGAGATGGTTATGCATTTCGCCAGCACGTAGCTGCCGCCCGAAGAAACCGGAAAGCAGATATGATCGCTGAATTTGACCAATTCCCCATTTTTTATTTTACCAACCACAATAGTATTCAGGGACCGGGAGATGTATTGTGCATGCCGGATCATTTTGAGAAATTAGACTTTGAATTGGAAGTCGCCATTGTAATCAGTCATCCGGGCAGAAACATTCCGGCTGCAGAAGCTGATCAATACATTGCAGGACTCATGATCATGAACGACATAAGCGCCAGAAAACTACAAATGGAAGAAATGCTGCTCAACCTCGGCCCAGCCAAAGGAAAAGATTTTGCCACTTGTATAGGTCCAGCGTTGGTTACTTTAGATGAATTGGCGCCTTTTGAAGTGCCTTGCAAAGAAGGACATACCGGCAAAGCCTGGAACCTCGGCATGAAATGTTGGGTGAACCATGTTCAGGTGAGCGAAGGCAATGTATCACAAATGGATTGGACCTTTGCAGAGATCATTGAAAGAGCTTCTTACGGAGTCAACTTATTTCCCGGCGATGTGATCGGTAGCGGAACAGTTGGTACTGGCTGTTTTCTGGAACTCAATGGAACCGGCAAATTCAATAACCCCGATTATCCCGAACAATGGCTGCAGCCAGGCGATGTAGTAGATATGGAAATTGATGGCCTGGGCAAATTAAGCAACAAGATGATCCCGGATGAAAGTGATGCTAGTTTGTTTGCTTTGAAAAAAAGTTAAAGAAACTTTAGCCAACATCATTCTCACAAACTGATTGTGGTATTATAAATGAAGTAAAGGGTGGTGGTTAGCGATAATCTTCCTGCCCTCGCCTTTTGTGTAACAGAACAACAATTCTTATATCCATGTTTTTAGACTTATCCACGCTCTCGGCAGCCGACACTCAAAATTATTTACAACATGCGGTAGCACCCAGGCCCGTATGTTTTGCATCAACGATTGATGAAGCGGGCCATGTAAACCTCAGTCCGTTTAGTTTTTTCAATATGTTTTCCAGTAATCCGCCGATTCTAATTTTTTCTCCAGCCCGGAGGGTTCGAGACAACAGCACCAAACACACCCTCGAAAACGTAAACGCCATCAAGGAAGTAGTTATTAATATCGTAGATTATGACATGGTGCAGCAAATGTCGCTGGCTAGTTGTGAATACCCAAAAGGAACCAATGAATTTATTAAGGCTGGTTTTACTGAAGAAAAGGCAACCATGGTGAAACCGCCCATGGTAAAAGAGAGTAAAATTAAAATGGAATGTAAGGTCATTGAAGTAAAACCATTGGGTAACGAAGGCGGTGCAGGCAATCTGGTGATTTGCGAAGTGTTGTGTATGCACATCGACGATCGCATTTTAGATGACAGCAAAAAAATAGACCAAACCAAAATAATCCCTATTGCCAGGTTGGGCGGCGATTGGTACTGTAAGGCAGACGCCAATAGCTTGTTCAAAGTAGCGAAACCCAACACTGCATTGGGTATTGGGTTCGATTTGTTACCAGAAGGAATCCGAAAAAGTTGTATCCTCACTGGCAACGATCTGGGGCAATTGGCTAATGTACATGAGCTCCCCGCCATCGATGCTACCTTCAACGATGATACCCTGAAAAACATTATTCAGTATTTTTCGATTGATCCTGCAGAGATGGAAAATGAATTACACCGTTACGCGCATCATTTGCTACAGGATGGAAAAGTGGATGCAGCCTGGCAGATATTGCTGGCATTGGATTAATACTGCTGGCTCATTTATTTCCACTTCCTTTACATAAAAATGTTCCAACAGTCCTCTTCAAATAGCAAGCTGTTGGTAAAACTATTGAAACATCTTGTTGACTTTTGTTGCTGCTATAACGTTACTTGTTATTTTATTGACCTACCGTTCCACCAAATACTTTTCGCAGTAGATCTGAGGTTCTGGCGGTAAAATTGGTCCTGATGTTTACTTCTTCTTTTGCAATCTGATCAAACAAAGCCAAGGTTGCTTTTTCGGTTACATAGCTAGCTAAATCAGGATTGATTTGTCTGAAGGTTGTTGGCAACCGATTGTAAGTATTGATGACATCGCCATAGAATCTGGTGGCATCTACTTTGTCTAATGACGACTTGATCACCGGCTGAAATGCTGCCATCAATTGTGCCGTGGTTTTTGTTCTGAAAAAATGAGTGGCGCTGGTATCTCCGTTTTTTACCAATCCGATGGCATCTTGTAAAGTCATACTTTTAATGGCGTTTACAAAAACGGGTTTAGCAAAACCGACTGCATCCTCTGCACCGCGGTTTATTTGAAGAATGGCTTTGTCAACCATGCTACCAAGTCCAAGCGACCTCAACGTATTCTCCACTTTTTGTGCATCTGGTGGCATCAATACTTTGTAAAAAGCGTCTTTGAAAAATCCATCGGCGGTATTTAGTTTCAGAATAGATTTTACTACCCCTTGCCCCAATGCTTCTTTGATGCCATTGGCTGCTTCCGTTTCTGTAAAACTGCCACCTCCGAAAGTTCCGGCAGGCAATTGATTCAAGACTTCGCAGGAACTAAGAGTAGCAGTGAATGCCAAAAGTGTAAATAATTTACGCATGTGATGATTTTTAGAGTGTATTGCAACTATTCTGCCAAGTTATTGTTCTTTCGTTTCAATTTTATAAAAAGCCCTTTTTACGGTCCTCTTGGTTGCCTGCTTCACAAGGTTTACCTTTGCAGCCGAATTTAACATCATGAGCACACAACATTTATCAGAACAGGAGATCATCCGCAGGGAAAAATTACAAGAACTTGCAAAACTGGGTATTGATGCATATCCTGCAGCATTGTATCCTGTGAATACCACATCCGCTTACATCAAGGCAAATTACAGGGGCGAAGAAAACAAAGCAGATTTCGAAGACGTTTGTATTGCCGGTCGTATTATGAGTGTAAGAGATATGGGGAAAGCAAACTTTGCTGTTCTACAAGATGGGGAAGGTAAAATTCAGTTTTACATACGGCAGGATGATATCTGTTTAGAAGACGATAAAACTTTATACCAAATCGTTTGGAAAAAATTAATTGACATCGGCGATATTGTCGGTATCAAAGGTTTTGTATTTACCACCAAAACCGGCGAAACTTCTATACATGTAAAAGAGTTTTCGATTTTAAGCAAAGCATTGAGACCGCTGCCCATTGTAAAAGAAAAGGACGGAGAAGCTTTTGACGAAGTCACCGATCCTGAATTTCGTTATCGCCAGCGGTATGCAGACCTTATTGTAAACCCAGCGGTAAAAGAAGTGTTTTTAAAACGCACCAAAATGGTGAATGCCATTCGAGCTTTTTTAAATGAAAGAGGCGCGTTGGAAGTTGATACGCCCGTACTACAAAGTATTCCTGGCGGAGCGGCAGCTCGTCCGTTTAGCACACACCACAATGCATTGGATGTGCCGATGTACATGCGCGTTGCCAATGAATTGTACTTGAAGCGCCTGATTGTAGGTGGTTTCGAGTGGGTATATGAGTTCAGTCGCAATTTCCGCAACGAAGGCATGGATCGTACCCACAACCCTGAATTCACCGTATTAGAATTTTATACTGCCTACAAAGATTACGAGTGGATGATGGATACCACCGAGCAACTGCTAGAAAAAACAGCGATCGCCACCAATGGTACGGATACGGTAACGGTTGGCGACAAAGAAATTAGTTTCAAAGCGCCATACAAACGCATTACGATGTACGATGCCATCAGAGAACACACTGGTTTTGACATCAGCAACATGGATGAAGCAGGCGTCAGAGATGTTTGTTTGAAACTTGGCATTCATGCAGATGCAAAATGGGGTAAGGGCAAACTGATTGATGAGCTATTTGGAGAGAAATGTGAACGTCATTATATTCAGCCTACATTTATCACAGACTATCCAGTGGAGATGAGCCCGCTCACCAAAAAACATCGGAGCAAACCAGGACTGGTAGAGCGTTTTGAGCTGATGATCAACGGGAAAGAAATCGCAAATGCATATAGTGAGTTGAATGATCCGATTGAGCAACGGGAACGTTTTGAAGAACAAGTCAAATTAATGGAACGCGGTGATGATGAAGCGATGTTTATCGACCACGATTTTTTACGTGCGCTGGAATATGGCATGCCACCAACCAGCGGAATTGGTTTTGGAATCGACCGTTTATGTATGTTGCTCACCGGACAAGCATCTATACAAGATGTATTGTTGTTTCCAATGATGCGGCCTGAAAAACAAGATTGATATTGGAATTAAATCCATCAAAAAAATGTTTTTAAATTCGATCGATTTATATAAAAGTGCAGCAGAATAGCTGCACTTTTTTTATGTGTAGCTTTTATCGGATTAAGGTGACTGTTCCTTTTGTTTGTTGTGCATTTCCGTTGAGTTCATAACTGACCGTCCATACAAAACTACTGTTGTCCGGGGCTTTGCCTTTCCAACTGCCATCCCATTTTTCAAAAGGATCTGTGCTGTAAAAAATTTGCTGGCCGTATCGGTTGTAAATAGCCAGTCGATAATTTTTTAATGCGGCAATATTACCCAAAGGACCAAACCTGTCGTTGCGTCCATCACTGTTGGGAGTAAAAGCCGAAGGGAAATAGATATTAGAACAATCTTCTAAAATATTTACTTCATCAGAACCTGAACAACCAGTACTGTCGGTTACGGTTAAACGATATAGTCCCGCTGAATTTACATTCAGGGTTTGGGCGTTGCTATTGTCTTGCCAAACATACGATGCAAAAACTCCCGGGTTGAGTACAATGGTTTGTCCGGCACAAATACTACGATCGGGCCCCAAGTTTACGCTCACTGTATTATTACTATTTGTAACTGCAATATTATTGCTATGAATACTGCATCCATTCATGTCTGTTACGGTAAGGTTGTAATTTCCCGCAGCAATATTGGAAAGGTTGGCAATAGTGTCGCCATTGTTCCATAAGTACCGGTATGGGCTATTGCCGCCACTAACTGTGGTGCTGATGGCAGCATTGCCATTGTTGCAGGTTTCGTTTTGTGCGTTGGTGAGCAGTTGTAAAGGGTTAGCACTCAGCGTAAAATTAGCCGTTGCGTTGCAGGCATTCAAAGCGCTGATGATAACGGTATAATTACCTGGTCCTGCATTGTTGATCGAGGCGGTTAATTGAGCTGGCGTGGTATTCCAATTGTAGAAATAACCACTATTGCTGCCATTGGCCAACACGCTAAGGGTGGCATCAGCCGCACCTGTACAGGCTCCCGGCCAAACGGTTACGGGTGTTGCGCCCAGAATGGTAACGTTGTTGGTAACGGTAACCGGTGCACTGTTTACAAAACCAGTGGTAAGACTTACCGCATAAGTACCCGGACCAGAAAATACGTGCACTGGGTTTACCGTATTGGCAGTGTTGGTACTACCACTTAGTGGATCACCAAAATTCCAGGCGTAGCTATTGACACAGTTGCCGATGGTGGTGAAGTTAACGGACCGTTCTGCTGCTCCACATACAAAATTAAAAGACGAGGTATTAATAGGGGCTTCGTTGATTTCAATATCATCTATGGCGAAACCATCATAAGCGTTGCAGGTAGTACCGGCCCCAAAAGTAAATCGAAATCGTACGTTCGTTTGTCCGGCGATCATTCTTAGTGTATGCCTCGCCGCTAGCCAGTTTCCGCTACCTTCTCCGCCCAGACAAATCCCGCTGTTGGCTTGAATATTCCCGCTCCAGCCTGGCCTGCTGCTTAAAAAATTAATGGAAGCTGCATTGAACCAATTAGAGCCATTACAATTATTGTTGGAGTTGGCGTCGCCAAGGGTTGTCCAGTTGCTCCCGCCATTGATCGAATATTCAAAAGAAGCACCATCAAATCTTCTTTCGGTTTCCCAAAATACTTTGAATCGAATTTCAGGATACTGCAAGGTGCTGAAGTTGAAGCAGGGACTTATCAAAAAAGAGTTTTCGCTGTTGTTGTAAGAGCTGCCAGTTAAGTTGCCGGTGATCCAGCAATTTATCCCTCCGCCAGCCCCGGTGATCACCGTTTTAGAGGGTGTGCCCCATTCCCAGTCGGAAGCAGTGCCGCCATCTATCCAGCTGCCGTTGTTCACTTCAAAATTTTCTGTGTAAGGAAAACTTACAATGTTTGTGGTACAAGGTTGAGCCATGGAAACAAATGCAACCATTATTAGCCATAGCAGAAACAAACCTTGTTTTATCATTGGGGCAAAAGTAGCTTAAAAGCAAATTGGTAAGAGCGTTTATCAGCCTTTTGCAGACTATTATTAAAATTGAATAACCCTTAGAAGTGTTGTAGGCCATCCGATTCATGAATCAATGGCTATTGCTTCAAATGCTCCAATTCTTTTTGCATTTTAAACATCTCATCTCTCAACCTGGCCGCTTCCATAAAGTCCAGGTCTCTGGCGGCTTTCTCCATATTTTTTTTGGTGCGACCAATGGCTTTTTCCATTTGAGGAATGGTTTTGTATTCTTCCTGCTCTTCAGCTGCCACGGGAACCAGGCCTTCATCCGGTGCAATTGAGCGTGGATTACTTGGATCATATCCTTTTACATCGAGCACACTGCCTTGCGCAAAAATCTGTTCTTTTGTTTTTTGAATCGTTTTTGGAATGATACCATGTTCGGTATTGTATTCCACTTGTTTTTCACGTCTGCGGCTGGTTTCGTCGATGGTGCGTTGCATGCTTTCTGTCATTTTATCTGCATAAAATATAACGCGACCATCCACATTACGAGCAGCCCTACCTGCAGTTTGGGTTAAACTTCTTTCATTCCTTAAAAATCCTTCTTTGTCTGCGTCCAGAATGGCAACCAGTGATACTTCCGGCAAATCGAGCCCTTCTCTCAACAGGTTCACGCCCACCAATACATCAATGATGCCGAGTCGCAACTCTCTCAATATTTCTACCCGTTCGAGGGTGTCTACATCGCTGTGTATATATTTGCTTTTGATGTTGATGCGGTGCAGGTATTTGTCCATCTCCTCTGCCATTCTTTTGGTAAGTGTGGTCACCAAAATCCGATCGCCTTTTTGAATGGTTTTTTCAATCTCATCCAGCAAGTCATCTATCTGATTTACGGAAGGTCGAATCTCAATCGGCGGATCCAGCAAACCTGTTGGACGCACTACTTGTTCTACCACCACACCTCCACATTTTTCCAATTCGTAATCACCGGGCGTTGCCGAAACAAACACCATTTGGTTCGTCAGGTTTTCAAATTCATGAAAATTCTGCGGCCGGTTGTCCATCGCAGATGGCAGTCGGAATCCATAATCTACCAACACCAATTTTCTGCTCCGGTCACCACCGTACATGCCGCTGATTTGTGGGACGGTCTGGTGACTTTCATCAATGATGGTGAGGTAATCTTTTGGGAAATAATCGAGTAAACAGAAAGGCCTGGCACCTGGTTTCCTCCGGTCAAAAAAGCGGGAATAGTTTTCGATGCCGTTGCAATAACCCAGCTCGCGGATCATTTCTAAATCGTATGCTACGCGTTCGCCTATTCGCTGCGCTTCGATGTACTTACCAGAGTTTTTAAAATATTCAACCTGTGCGGCGGTTTCATCCTGTATTTCATTGATCACCTGCGCCATCATGTCTTTAGGAGCTATGTATAAATTGGCCGGAAAAATGGCGGCGTTTTCTACAGAGGTGATGCGTTTACCTGTGGCCAGTTCCAACGTTTCGATGGTTTCAATTTCGTCACCAAAAAAACTGATGCGGTAACCGAAATCTACATAAGGCAAATTGATGTCAATGGTATCGCCTTTCACCCTAAAAGTGCCGCGGGTAAAATCGCCCTGGCTACGATGGTACAATGAATTAACGAGTGCATGTAAAAATCCTTGTCTGCTTATCACCTGCCCTTTTTGAATACGGATGATGCTATTTTCATATTCTACAGGGTTGCCCATACCATAGATGCAACTCACACTGGCCACAATGATAATATCTCTTCTGCCACTGAGCAATTGTGCGGTGGCTTGCAGCCGAAGTTTGTCTAGTTCCTCATTGATGCTAAGATCTTTTTCGATGTAGGTATTGCTGGTGGGGATGTAAGCTTCTGGTTGATAATAATCGTAGTAACTAACAAAATACCCCACGGCGTTGTCAGGAAAAAACTGCTTGAATTCGCCATAAAGTTGCGCTACCAAAGTTTTGTTGTGGGTGATCACCAATGTGGGCCTTTGAACATTTTGAATCACATTGGCCATGGTAAAAGTTTTACCGCTACCCGTAACACCAAGCAAGGTTTGGTATTGTTCTCCCTCCACTAAACCCTCGGTGAGCTGTGCAATGGCAGAGGGCTGATCGCCGGCAGGAGAATAAGAAGAGTTGAGTATAAAAGCCATAATACGAATCAATGTTTTTGAGTGCCGTAAAATTAAACCAAATAAACTGCACTTTGTTAAAGTGTTGATGTCCGGCTGCTTTGCATTTCATAAAAAAACTGCTTTTCGCAAAGCAGTTTTCAAAAAAAGATTTTTCATTGTATTTATTTCGAAGCCAATTCAATCATGGTAGTCAATTCTTCTACCAAGGCATCGTCATTTCCGCCGAAACCAACAGATTTAAAACGGATCTTTCCCTCTTTATCCAGAATGAATTTGGTTGGAATGCCGTTCACTTTATAGTCAGCTACCATTTTGTCTTCTACATCCATCAACACAAGGAAAGGATAGCCTTTTTTAGTCATAAATTCCTTTGCATTTTTTAATTTGTCTTCGGCAGATTCCCAGGTATCCACAAAAAGAAATGCAACATTTTGATTGTCTCTGTATTTGGTCAATGCCTTGTTCATGCCTGGCATAGAAGCGATGCAAGGACCGCACCAGGTTGCCCAAAAATCTACAACCACCACTTTCCCTTTCAGTGAAGTTAAACTCACGATGTTGCCATCAAAATCTTTCAGGCTAAAATCAGGCGCAGGTTCGTTGAGAATAGATTTCGCA
>Ga0209591_10003647_pt1 | contig 17784 bp, 25 predicted proteins | sample MAT01_FD_187207 | JGI IMG/M metagenome (GOLD analysis project Ga0209591, IMG submission 187207) | Freshwater microbial communities from Lake Fryxell liftoff mats and glacier meltwater in Antarctica - MAT-01 (SPAdes) (version 2) | ecosystem: Environmental > Aquatic > Freshwater > Ice > Liftoff... | reverse complement strand
GGGCAAAAATCACCTCCCAGCGCCGCCGGCGCCGGGAGGAAAATCAAAAGCAAAAATCCGGCGTGCAAAAAGCCAACAACAACCAAACATTGACCGCCTGCCTCGTAGCGTAATCAACCGCCCTCTGAGGTCATTGATTCAAAAACGCGCCGTTGCTCCCTACCTTATTACAGAATTGGGGGAGGACGGCTAACGCTGCTATCGCTGCTACAGGGCTCTCCCTTCAATGGCGATTCGTCCGGCCCGGCCAGAATGCGCAGGCCGGACGATGTCCGTCTTCGGTCAACCGCGTTGGGCTGAGAGAACGAAAGCTTAGAGTCTGTCTTAAAACTCCGAGGAGTTCTCCAGCACACGTGAACGGGCAGACCTCTTAGGGCAGTTTATCAGGCAAACCATTGTTTTCCGAGATAACCCCGCGCTGGCTCACGGTGCCGCTGATGACAATGTTAAACCCGCGCTTGACGTTTTCCCGAGTCACGACCGCGTTCATCCTGACGGTGGCGATGGTGCCCAATTGTTGCAGCAACTGGACGCCGTCAATCCCATTGCCGCAGAACCGGCTGCTGGTGATGGTGATCTGCTCCGCGAGTGTTTTTTCGGCGACCGACTGAAATCCGCTCCCTTGGTTGCCTTTGCAGTCCACCGAGACCAGCGCGATTTGAGCGACATCATCGGCATCAATGCCTTCGCCCTTGTTTCCCTGAAAGTCGGAAGCGGTAATCAGGACCGAGCCGGCGCCATCGACTTCCAGGCCTTCGTCCTTGTTTTCATTACAGGTGCCATTCCGCACCTCAATGGAGGTCACCTTGTCCAAATCCATACCATCGTCGTTTTCGATACACTGCGTGTTCACCACCCGCACGCTTTCCGCACCGGCAACTTTGATCCCATCCCCGCCATTGGCAGAAATAGTGCCATGAAAGATCTTCACGACTGTCTCCAAATTCGACTCCAGTTGGATACCATGATCTCCATTGTTCACGATGCGTGGGTTGATGGCGGTCAAATTGAGCACGTTTTCGGCATCAACTCCTTCGTCCCCGTTGTTCGAGGACTCGACATTGATCAAGTTCAGCGATTCGCAGTCCGTGGCATTAATGCCGTCATCGCCGCCGGTGACCCTGAGATTCTGAAGGGTCACCTGGCCGCCGATGGCTATAATAACATGCGCGGTGGGATCCGTGGAGACGATCGTGACCTGGCCGGTTCCAAGCAATTTGACGGGGTTGGCGTCTACAATGAGTAGGTTTTCCTGATACTCGCCGGCGCTGAGGACCACCGTGTCAGGTCCGGGCGTGGCGGCAGCCAAGTCGAGCGCCTGCTGAATACTCCCACCGGGCGCAACTGGAATGGCCCCCTGAACTGAAGTGGCTAGGGCGAGCAAGACTCCGAAAGTGGCGGCTCCCCTGCAATGGGCAGTCCCCCGAAAGGGCGGACGGTATTTCGCGTGGTAACTGAATTTTTTGTTTTCATCGGCCTGTTGTTTTCTTTTTGGTCTCCCGCGCTGGATCGCACCTCAACCACTTTGGGAGGGTGTACCCTGGTCGCCGCGCGTGAGCGAACCCGGGCTATTCATGGCAAATGCTCTCCGCGAAGCCGTTCCCGTATTTGGCAGCGAGCGGCACGCTTTGATTGGATCTGCCTTCGGGCGTTACTACCGAAAAAGAAGGAACTGGTTACAGGCGTATTAAACTGAATTAAAATCCGCGCTCCGTTCACTCCAGCACGTTGTCGATCCGAGAGGGCGAGACCTTCCAGTAACCAAAGACCTGTCCCTGGGTCAGTGGCACGTGGTAGGGTCCGCCCTTCGGAACCCCATCTATGGCTCTCAAAGCGACCATCTATAAAGCCCAGGTCCAACTTTCGGATATTGATCGCAATATTTATTCGGACCACTCCGTAACCATCGCTCGCCACCCGTCGGAAACCGATGAACGCTTGCTGATTCGTCTGCTGGCTTTCGCGCTCAACGCACCGGTCAACAAGGACCAGGGGGAGCTTGAGTTCGCTAAGGACCTGTGGGAGGCCGACGAACCCAGTCTCTGGCAGAAAGACCATACCGGCCGCATTGTCCACTGGATCGAAGTGGGTCAACCCGACGAAAAACGACTTCTGCGGACGTCGGCCCGCGTGGATCGAGTCACCGTTTACTGTTTCAGCCCGAGCACGCCGATTTGGTGGAAGGGCCTGGAAACTAAGCTCACTCGCACGCGCAATCTCTCGATATGGCAGATCCCTTCGAGCCAAAGCCGAGCCCTCGCGGACATGGTGCAGTTGACGATGCAATTGCAGGTTACCGTCCAGGACGGCGCGATCTGGGTGGGCGACGGCACCCGCTCCATCGAAGTCGAGCCTCGGCGCCTCTGGGGTCCGGCGGAGAAGTCGTCCAAAAAATAGGGGATGTTCGGCAACGGGGGAGTTTGGCCCAACCTAGCGATTGAATCCCGCTCGCTTTGCCGATAATCCTTGGGGCATACCCGTGAAAACGTTACTTCAAGACTGGCGCATCAATCTACTCCTCCCCCTCGCGCTGCTGGGTTTGGCCGCAAACCGATTGGAGTCCTCCGATTTCCCGCAATGGCGGGGACCGTTGCGCGACGGCCATTCGCCGGAAACCGGCTTGCTTCAAGAATGGCCGCAGGACGGACCGAAATTGCTTTGGCAGGTGAATGATGTCGGCGCGGGTTATTCCACACCCTCGGTCGTGAACGGACGCATCTACCTGCTCGGCAACGAGGGTGGGACTGAATCGGTCATCGCCCTCACGGCAAAAGACGGAACCCGGGTCTGGTCCGCGAAGTTGGGCCAGGTCGGTCATCCCGAACAAAACCCGAGCTATCCCGGCGCCCGTTCGACACCGACGGTGGACGGAAAGTTCCTGTTCGCCCTGGGCTCGGATGGCGATTTGGTCTGTCTTGAAACCGCAAACGGCCAGGAGGTTTGGCGTAGGCATCTGCGCCACGATTTCGGCGGAAAATATGGCGAGTGGGCCTATTCCGAATCGCCGTTGGTGGACGGCGACAAATTGATCTGCACCCCCGGAGGTACGAACGCCACGCTGATCGCCTTAAACAAACAGACCGGCGAGGTGATCTGGAAATGTGCGGTACCCGGGGGGAGTGATGCGAGTTATTCGTCCGTGGTTAACGCCGAATTTTCCGGTGTGAAACACTACGTTCAGTTTCTCGCAACTGGACTCGTCGGAGTGGACGCGACAACCGGCAAGTTGCTTTGGAAGTTTGAGAAGACCGCCAAGGGCAGTCCGGCAGTCATCCTGACGCCACTGGTGAGCGAGGGCATGATCTATAGCGGCGCATTCCGCGCCAATTGCGCGCTGATTAAGCCGATCTTGAAGGACGGCGCCTTCACCGTAGAAGAGCTGTATTCTGGTAATAAGCTGCCCGTCGGCTTGGGTGGAGTCGTGAAGGTGGGTGACCAGTTCTACGGCAGCAGCAGTAAGTCGGTGCTATGTGTTGAATTTAGGACGGGCACCATCAAATGGGAAGAAAGCTCCACCGGACCCTCCTCCTGGCTGGTCGCGGATAACCGAATCTATCTGCACGCCGAAAGCGGCGACATGGCGCTGATCGAACCCTCGGCTGAAGCGTATCGCGAAAAGGGTCGTTTCTCGCCGTCCGGTCCACCGACGCGCGGCCAAGCCAAAGCGTGGGCCTATCCGGTCATCGCCAACGGCCAACTTTACCTCCGGGAGCAAAATTTACTTTGGTGTTACGACGTCAAAGCGGGGAAATAATCATGCAAAGTGAGCAGGAACTCTCAGCTGCTGTATTGACGTCCGTTCGGGTCGGTTTCAGTTTCTAGATTGTATGGCCCACTTCCTCGCCCGAATCCTGTTCGGTCTGGCGCTTGTCGAATTGGTCCGCGCGGACTCCGTTACCTTGCCGGCGGTGGCCGATACCACCCTATTCGCCTTCAGTCCGAACAATAATTTGGGCGCCGAAGATGAATTGATCCTGGGTTCAGTCGCTAAGAATTCCCCCAACAACCGCGCCCGCCTACTGATCCGTTTCGACCTCTCCGGAATTCCCGCTGGGGCCACGATCACCAATGTTTCGTTCCACCTTTCCGTGCTGAAGGAACGCTCGGGCCAGCCCCCCGAGACCGTCGGACTGCATCGTCTGCTGGTGTCCTGGGCGGAGGGAACGGGGTCGGGAAAGCAGGGTTCGGCCGCCGCGGCCGGGCAGTCCACTTGGAATTCCCGAGCGCACAATCAGCCCGCGACGGCGTGGGGTTCGCCCGGCGGTCTGGCCGGAACCGATTTCAGCACCACCGCCAGCTCAACGCACAGCTTTGATGGTCCGGCGACCTATACCGTGCCCTCAACGCCGGGACTGATCGCGGATGTGCAGAACTGGCTAACCAATCCAGAGATAAATTTTGGTTGGATTCTCGTAAACGTGAATGAATCGGTTGCTTCCAGCGCACGGCGGGTACGCTCCCGCGAAAGCACGTCCAGCACCCCGCAGTTGACCATTGACTACCAGCTTCCACCGCCACCCCAGATCGTGAATTTCGACTCCTTGCAGGTGGGACCCGGCGGTTTAGAACTTCGCTTCCGCGCGCTGGCCGGGAACATCTATTCCGTCTGGCATCGTGAAACACTGTCGGTGCCTGCCTGGCAAACCCTCACGAACGTCATCAGCAAGCTGACCGATGTCGACGCCGTGGTGGTGGACCCGACCGTTAACGGCTCGCGGTTCTATCAACTGGCGATTACCGGCCAGGTGGATTAGCGGTTGTAGCAGACGAGCCAAGCGTCTCCATCCAATCCCAGCACGTCCGGTCCGCTCTCCCGTCCTGGGAGTCGAGTTGGGATTGATTGCTACGGGAATTCCCACTTTGCAAACCGTCCGTTGGACACCTTCGCCAAGCAGGCTAATGATTCTTTCGGTCCGCGTCGGTCGCGGCCGCTCGATCAACATGGCCAAAATCACAATCTTGCCGGCGAATGTTTCCGCCGAAGTCCCCGACGGGGAAAATCTTATTGAAGCCGGCGAGATGGCGGGAGTGGAGATGGAAGCGGGATGCTTCAACTGCTCGTGCGGCACCTGCGCCACCGAGGTCGTGAGCGGGATGGAAAACCTCACGGAACCGACCCCCGAAGAACTCGAAGTACTGGACCAATGGAATAGGGATCCGGAGAAGTTCCGGCTCACCTGCTGCAACAAAATCCTGAAGGGCGAAGTGGTGTTGCGGGCGGGGCATTAGGGGAAGCCGATTTCGCGGGACGAGGGGTGAAGACCCCTTGGGGAAGAAAGTTCCTATCGCCGGATTTCCAGCTAAACGGATCCCCTCACGGACCCAGGATCAGGCTTTCCGCTAAACTTTCAGCTTTGAGCTGGGCGGGGCCAATGCGACAACAGAGGAGCGCTTTCCTATGAACCGCCGCGATTTCCTGACTTCCACCGCTCTGGCCACCGCCGGTCTGGCCGCCAGCAGCCTTCCGCTCCACGCTGCCACCACCCCTTTGCTGGATGCCAACGGCCAGCGGATCAAGCTCGGCATGGACAACTTTGCCGTCCGCGCCCTGGGCTTGAAGGGACGCACCCTGGTCGATTACGCCGCTCAGTTGAACCTGGACACCTTGTTCATCACCGACCTGGCGTCTCTCGGTTCTCTGGAACTTTCTCCCGCCGAAGAGTTGCGTCGCTATGCCGCCGACAAGGGCATTCAAATCTTGCTGGGCTCCTGGAGCATCTGTCCGACGTCCAAATCTTTCAAAAAGGATTGGGGCACGGCGGAAGAGCATTTGACCACCGGACTGAAACTCTCCAAAGCCGTCGGCTCGCCGGTGTTCCGGGTCGTCCTCGGTTCCCGCGACGATCGACGCACGCCCGGCGGGATCGAAGCCCGGATGGAAGACACGGTTGCGGTGCTTAAAGCGCGCCGGAATCTGGCCCAGGACCTGGGCGTCAAAGTGGCCATGGAGAATCACGCGGGTGACCTGACGGCCCTGGAATTAACCTGGCTGGTCGAGGCGGCCGGACGCGAGTTCGTCGGGGTGAACCTCGATTCCGGCAATGCGCTCTGGACGCTGGAGGATCCGCTGGATTCGTTGGAAAAACTGGGGCCCTACACGCTCACCACCAGCCTGCGCGACTCCGCTGTGTGGGAGACGGAAAAGGGCTGCAAAGTTCAGTGGACCGCCTTTGGCGAGGGTCAATGCATTGACTGGAAAATCTACTTCCAACGCTTTGCCCTGCTCTGTCCCGGCGTCGCGGTCAACGTGGAGACAATTGGCGGATTTGCCGCCGAACTTCCCTATCAGGATCCGGAGTTCTGGTCGGCCTTTCCCAAGAAGACGGCCGCGGAATTTGTCCGTTTCCAGGCCATCGCCAAACGCGGCCAAGCCGTGACCCAATTTGACGGTGGCGATAAGTCGAAGCAGGAGGGCGAACTGGCCCGTAGCCTAACCTATCTCCGAGATACCCTGGGCCTGGGCGCCCGCAGCTAACTCGAAAATTCTCCCGGCAACACCAAGCGGAGTGCAGGAAGTTGGAATACCGAGAACCCGGAGGAATCTTTCGTGAGCGCGGACGCCGGAAAGCCCACCGGCCCACGTTTCTCAGAAGTTCACCCGGCAGTTGAGAAAAATCACCGCTTCCCCCCGGAAACCCGGCTGCTTAACCTTCCCTCTCCTTTCGCACATTTATGGCCAAGCAATTCTTTCCCAAGATTGGGAACATTCAGTTTGACGGACCAGGTTCCAAAAATCCCCTGGCGTTCAAGCATTACCAGGCAGACGAGGTGGTCGAAGGCCGCCCCATGAAGGATCACCTGCGATTCGCCGCCGTGTACTGGCATACCATGCGGGGTGTCGGCGCCGACATGTTCGGCAGCGGCACGGTCGACCGCTCCTGGAATACCGGGGAATGCTCCACCAAGGAAGCGATCGCCCGGGCCCACGCCTTCTTCGAGTTCGCCACCAAACTCGGCGTGCCCTTCTACTGCTGGCATGACCGCGACCTGGCGTCACACGGCAAGAATCTAAAGGAAGCCAACGCCCAATTCGACGCGGTCGGCAAGGAACTGAAGAAACTCCAACGCGATACCGGCGTCCGCTTGCTCTGGGGCACCGCCCAGAATTTCGTTCATCCGCGCTACATGCATGGCGCGGCGACCAGTTGCCACGCCGATGCGTTCTGTTTCGCCGCCGCCCAGGTAAAGCGGGCCATGGACTGGACCCATGAACTCGGAGGAGAAGGGTATGTGTTCTGGGGAGGTCGCGAAGGCTACACCACCCTGCTCAACACCGACCTCAAACGGGAAATGGATCACCTCGGCCGCTTCCTGCACATGGCGGTCGACTACAAGAAAAAGATCGGCTTCGACCGACCGTTCTTCATCGAACCAAAACCCAAGGAACCCACCAAGCATCAGTACGACTCCGATGCCGCCGCCTGCCTGAACTTCCTGCGCGAATATGGTCTGCTCGATCACTTCCAGCTCAACATCGAGGTCAACCACGCGTGGCTGGCCGGCAAGACCATGGAACACGAACTCGAGGTTTCCGGGGCCGCTGGGGCGCTCGGTTCCATCGACGCTAACATGGGCGATTACTTTCTCGGCTGGGATACCGACCAGTTCCCCACGGATCTCTATCTGACCGCGAAGACCATGTTAACCGTACTCAAATACGGCGGATTTAAGCACGGCGGGGTCAATTTCGACGCTAAAGTGCGCCGCGAAAGCTTCACCCAGGAGGATCTCTTCTACGCTCACATTGCCGGCATGGACACCTTTGCCCGCGGCTTGAAGATCGCCGCCAAGATCCGCGCCGATGGGCGTCTCGCTGACTTCGTCCAGAATCGTTATCGCACTTGGGACAGCGGGATCGGCAAAAAAATCGAGGAGGGCAAAGCCACCTTCGCCGATTGCGAGCGGCATGCCCTCAAGTTGGGCAACGTCTCCGGACTCGAGTCAGGCCGCCAAGAACTCCTGGAAGCCATGTTCAACGAGTTCATCTGAGTCGCCGCCCCTGGGCCCTTCGTTGTCCCGGATGAACTCCGCTTCCAAGATTCTCGATGCCACCACTCTTCCCGCCTGGCGCGCCTCCTGGCGCGCGCGCGGGAAAAAGCTGGTCGTAACCAACGGATGTTTCGATCTGCTTCACGCCGGTCATGTCGCGTATCTCGAATCGGCACGTTCTTTGGGGGACGCCCTGCTGATCGGTCTGAATGGCGATGACAGTGTGCGGCAGCTCAAGGGGCCCTCGCGGCCCCTTAATTCGGAGAACGACCGAGCGCAGGTCATGGCGGCTCTCGGGTGTGTCGATGGCGTCTGCATCTTTCCCGAAATGCGCGCGACCCATTTCTTGGGCCGAGTGCAACCCGACATCTATGTGAAGGGGGGCGACTACACGCTCGAAACGATCGACCCGAATGAACGTCAAGCCGTGGAAGGCGGAGGCGGACGCATCGTTTTCCTCGCCTTTGTTCCCGGCAAATCCACGACCGGTCTCGTGGAAAAAATCCAAAAACTTTAGCTTCTTTCTTATGTCCGATACCCCTTCCCCCGCCAGTGGACGCGAATTGCGCGACCTCAAAGCGCGTGCCCAGCGTCTCGATCCGGTCGTTAAGATCGGCAAGGCCGGGTTGAGTGACGCCCTCTTCACCGCCCTCGAAACCGCCCTCGGTCAACATGATCTGGTGAAAGTAAAGTTCGACGACTTGAAGGAGCAAAAGAAGGAGTTGGTCCCTCAGTTGGTAGCCCGGTCGGGAGCTCAACTCATTCAACGGGTGGGCAATGTCGCGGTCCTCTTCCGGCGCCGACCCGAGCCCGTCAAGCCGGCTTAAAGTCCAGTTCAAAACGCGCCAGGTAATCCCGCTTTCATACCGGCTTTTCGACCGGAATTGAGCTGGGGAGAAATAGCAAGATCGGCGCACGTATTGACAAACTAAGGGCCGTTCTTAGCGGCTGTCCCACCGTCAAACTGACCGGTCAGCAGACCACGACGTTGAAGCGACATTATGCAAACAAGCACCGAGCCTTGGGTTGCCAGCACCGCTGACTTCCCCGACAGCGGATCAAGCGCAGAAAAATAGGAGTTTCTCCTCCAGTATGCGGTGGCCGATCTGGTGGCGGAGGGAGATCGACGCCAGTGGGCCAACGAGGCGTTTCGTGTCGAACTCGCCCATTGGGTTCACGCCGGGCACAGCACTCGGCGCGACGAAATCCCCGGCTACGCGCAAAGCGCGGATGATCTTCTTTCTAGTGCTGGACCGAGGGTCATCCGGACCTTTGACATGGGGGATGAACAAGCGGCCAAAGACCAGGAGGTCGCCACGGGTTCCCCCGTGTTCGCGATTCTCGGAACGGACGGGGATTCCCCCGCCGACTGGATTGCCGCGGGCCAAGCGCTGGCGGATGTCCTAATGCGGGCGCGCGTCGACGGGGTCTGGGCGTCCTTCCTCGACCAACCGGTGAAACTGCCTGATTTGCGGCTGAAATTGCGAGATCTTGGAGGCCGGGGAGGATTTCCCCAAACCCTCTTGCGCCTGGGTTTCGCTAAGGAAATCAGACCCACCCCACGTCGTGAGGTGGAAGAATTGCTCATCTGACCCAGCCCCCGTAGCCGCTGAGGGAACGAAGCGCCACGCTTCCGCTTGACCGGATCGGTTCCGCCAGACTTGGTTGGCCAAATGACTGCGGAAGAAAATTTGAGACACCTGGGCCTCGTTCTCCCCCCCGCGCCCGGGGCGGTGGCTGCCTATGTTCCCTGGGTCAAAACCGGCAACCTCGTGTTTACTTCAGGACAACTTCCCTGGCGCGATGGGCTGATGGCCTATTCCGGTCGACTCGGTTCCGACCTTACCGCGGAACAGGGATATCAAGCGGCCCGCCAGTGCGCCTTGAACGCCCTCGCTCAACTCAAAGCCGCCGCCGGCGATTTGGAGAAAGTCCGCCGCATCATTCGAGTCGAAGGCTACGTCCATTGCGCCCCGGGATTCCGCGACCATCCACAGGTGTTAAATGGCGCTTCCGATCTCTTCAATGCCGTGCTCGGTTCGCGTGGTGAACACGCCCGACTGGCGGTGGGTATCAGCGAAATGCCGCTTGATGCCGCGGTGCAGATCACGGTAACCGCCGAACTGAAGGAGTGAGCCCAAGCCCAAGAGGAATCCTCGTTGGGTGTGACGCGTTGGGTGGTTTCACAGAACTATTGGTGAGAATGGAGCGGGCAAATCGACGCTACTGGAAGCCATCGCGCTACGGTTCGGCTTCAACGCAGAGGGCGGCAGCTGGGATCATCGGAAGCACGCGCACCACGGATTCGGAGTTGCACCAATTCCTTGGGTTGGAGCGCACGCCCGGCCGGAAGGCCACCGACGGCTGGTTTCTCCGGGCGGAAAGCTTTTACAACGTGGCCACGGAGATCGAGGAAGCGGAGAATAGGTATGGAAAAGGTCCGCCGTTCCGCGCTTACGGAGGCCGGTCGCTCCACGCGCAGTCGCACGGCGAATCCTTCCTCGCCTGGCTCAACAACCGCCTGCAGGGCGGTGGCGTCTATCTCTTTGACGAGCCCGAAACCGCCCTTTCACCCCAGCGCCAGCTCAGTGTGCTCACACTATTTCATCGGCTCGTCTATCACCGCAGCCAGCTATTGGTCGCCACTCACTCACCGATTCTCTTGGCGTACCCGCACGCGCGAATCTTAGAGTTTGGTCCTGACGGCATCCGCTCCGTGAGTTACCAGGAAACGGAGCAATTCCGGATCACAAAGGATTTCCTCAATCGCCCGGAACGTCTGCTGAAAATCTTGCTCGGCGAAGAGGAAGCCGACCTTCGCTCCAAGGAGCGGTAAACGAAATTCTGATGCCGCGGCCGCCGATGGCGGTCGGCCTTTCCTTTTAGTTGCTCTGGCTGGGGTGCGAATTGCCGAGGTTGATCCTGCCCTCGCTGGGCTCGCTCGAAGTTGCCGCTGCCGAATTTGTCCGCTTCCTCGCCATTGCCAAACGGGGCAAAGCCGCGACCCAGTTCGACGGCGGCAGTAAGGATCAGCAGGAAGGCGAACTCACCCGCAGCATTACCTACTTACGTGACACCACCGGCCTTGGCGTCCGCGCTTTGCCAACCTTCCCGCACAACTTGGAGCGGCGTCCGAAGTTGAACAAAAGCATGACCGAGGTCCCCGCACTCCCGAGCGCGCCGGCCCCGCGCCGGGTCAGTCTTTCGGGATTGCTGGACTCGGTTGGCGTCTTGGCTGGTCTCGCCACGATCTTGGCCTGGGTAGGCCCGTGGTTCTGGCTGTTTGAACTGGCCAGTCAATTTCGGGTCCAGCTCGCCGGAGTCTTCGCTGGACTCCTCCTGATCCAGCTCCTCCGCCGACGTTGGCGCCTGCTCCTCGGAGGACTCGTGCTGGCATTCCTAGCCAACGCCGGACCGGTCCTTTGGGCCATTCGCCCGACGGGCCGACTGCCCGGACCTGACGGCACCCGGCTTCGGGTCTTGTCCCTCAACGTCAACACCGCCAATCGCGACTTCGCGCGAGTCCGCACGGCGATCGAAACCTCTGGGCCCGATCTGCTACTGCTTCAGGAGGTCGACCAGCGTTGGATGGCCGAACTCGCTCCGTTGGAACGTCTGTTTCCCCACCGACTCGCCCAACCCCGGGACGACAATTTCGGCCTCGCGCTCTGGAGCCGCCATCCGATCTTCCAGTCGGAGGCACTCGAGTTGGCCGGAGTGGAAGTACCCTCTTTGGTGGTCACGGTGACCGTCGCCGGGCATCCGTTGCGAGTGTTGGCAACCCACCTGTTGTCGCCCGGTGATGCCGAGGATTCCGCCGCCCGAAACCAACAACTGCGCGCCATGGCGGAATGAACCCAGACCCAAAAGGGACCACTGGTGCTGGCCGGCGACTTCAATGCGACCCCGTGGAGCCCATTCTTCCGGGATTTCCTTCGACACAGCCGGGTCAGCGCCGGCGCCTCCACCTGGTCCTTGAATCCCACCTGGCCAGCCGGGAGTGTCGGAACGGTCCTGTTGCGCATCCCGCTCGACCACTGCCGGGTGTCGGCCGACCTCGCGGTCGTCTCCCAGCAGGTCGGCCCCGACATCGGCAGCGACCATTTCCCCCTTCAGACCGATCTGGCAATTCCCAGTGGGGCGCCCCTCCGTGGAGCCATCCTTCGATATCGTTCCCTCAACGGGTCCCGCTCACCACTCATCTTCGAAAATGCGGTTGGGTGCACCGATGACTCCGAAACCTCGGATTTACCTGAAATCGGCCGAAGGGTTATCCACAGAGGGCGCCGAGGACGCTGATGGTGAACCAGAAACAGGGATCTGGGTGGGACGGCAAAAACCAGACCATTGCTCCACTGTCAGAAAACTCCGAGGAGTACTGTTTTCACGAAAACCCTCCGAGCGACGGTCCTTTTGCCGGTGGCCGGCGGTGGCTCGGCCCTTACAGCCCGCGGCGGGGATGCGTCGGCCTCGCCGCCGGACACCGCCAAAATCTCTCGCCGCAGGACCCCTTGTAGTGCTCGGACCGGCTCTAAGCCTTTTTACATCAATTTGATGGCTCCGTAGGATCGGTAGTATGAACAAGACCCAGATTCAGGTTCCCGCTGAGCTTTTCAAAGAAGTGCGCGCCTTCGCCAAAAAGCGCGAATGGTCCCTCGCCGAAACCTTCCGTCGCGGGGCGGAACTGCTTCTGCAAGTCTACCCCGACCAAGCCGCCGCGTCCGGTGTCGCGTGGACGCCGCCGACCTCTAAGCGCGCTGGTTGGAAGGGCCTGAGCAGCGCGCAACTTCGCGATGCCGCTTTCGCTGATGGTGACCCGCGCCTCGCCTGAACGCTGTCGCACCCCGCCGCCATGCTTTCCGTCGACGCCAATCTCCTGCTCTACAGCTGTGGATTTGAACGGGTGTGGAATCCGGTTTCAAAGTCGGTAGAACACAGCGCTCGCCTACGGTGACCGCCGAGCTGAAGGAGTGAGCCAAAGCCGCACAGGAACCATCATTGCGCGTAACTCGTTGGGCGGTTTCGCAGAACACTTCAGCCGCTTCCGTGATCCCGTATCTTCTCGCCTTCCCTGCCCCAGTCTGGGGCCTTTCGATCGCGTTGAGTCTCGCCCTGGTCAGCGAACCGGCCGTCGCCCAGACAAAATCGAACCAGCATTCTCCGCCCTTGAGAGAGGGATCGGCCGCCCGCGCCAGCATATCAGCCGAACGTTTGGCGCGAATCGACACGCTGTGCGAGCAGGCGATCCAAGAGGAAAGATCCCCGGAGCAGTGGCCCTGGTGGCGCGAAAGGGGAAGATTGTTTACTTCAAAGCCTTCGGCCACGCGGATACCGCCGCCAACCGCCCCTTGCAGCGCGATGGCATCTTCCGCATTGCGTCCCAATCCAAGGCGATCACAGCCACCGCGGTGAGGATGCTCTGGGAGGAAGGTCGTTTCCGCCTGGATGATCCCATTTCGAAACGGATTCCCGAATTCAAAAACGGGCAGGTCCTCAACACGTAGGATGAAACGACCAGTACTTGGACCGGCGAACCCGTGAAACGTGAAATCACGATTCGGCACCTGCTCACTCACACCTCCGGTTTAGGATACGGTGCCATCGGCGGCGATGCGCGGTTCAAAAAACTATACGCCCAGGCTGGCGTCGTGGATTTGTTCACCACCGAACCCGTGACCATTGGCGAGAGCGTCAAGCGACTCGCAAAATTGCCCCTGCATCATCAACCCGGCGAGAAATTCACCTACAGCGAAGGCCTTGATGTGCTCGGCTATTTTATTGAGGTGATTTCGGGCAAACCGTTCGACGTCTACCTGCGCGAGCACCTCTTCGGGCCGCTCGGGATGAGCGACACCAGATTCTATCTACCCGCCGAAAAGGCTAGTCGGTTGGTCGCCGTGCAGAAACCGGAAGGCAACACCTGAGTGCGCTACCCAGTCAGCTTCTATGATCCGGATTATCCGATTAAAGGGGCGAAGTCATGCTTCTCCGGGGGTGCCGGCCTGTGCAGCACCGCGATGGATTATGCCACATTCTTGCAGATGTATCTGAATCACGGCGAACTGAAAGGCGTACGCATTTTGAGCCGCACCACGGTGGAGACAATTCTGCGCGAGCAGGTCGCAGGCGAGCTCTAGGGTGGCCCAGACAAATATTACGGCCTGGCCTTTGGGGTCGGTAACCGAACGCGGTCAGGCCAAGAGTGGCGACGGCAGTGCCGGCACGTTCGACTGGGCTGGTTACTTTAATACCCAGTATTTCGCGGACCCCCAGGAAGGACTCCTGGGAATCCTGATGAAGCAAACGCAAGGCGGCAACGACGACACCGTTTGGAAATTCCGGCAGTTGGTCGGGCAGACCGTGGACGATTGAGGAAGCCTCCGTCTTCGTGGATCGGTCCAATAGGGTGGTCCATTCCTCAGTGCCGCTTCTATTTCCCGGAAGAAATGGTTCTGAGTTCCAGGAGAGGCTCGGAGGATCGATTCCACTGGCGGGTCAGTTACCCGGCTTCGCCTCGATTAGGGAACTAGATAGAGTGTTTCCCAGTCCTGCTCATAAAGGATCCACCGCTTGTCCTTGAGGGTGTCAACAGCTTCTCGATTCGCCACCGGATCAGGTACAGCAAGGCGATCAAGCCAAGCAATGGGGTCGGCCCTAAACTAGTGATAATTTGACGCGCAACCGGGCGACAAAGCGGGACTTCTCGCGATTGCCTTCCAGGGCGGCGGCAAAGCGCTTCACCGCTTGCGCGGCCGCGGCGTACTGGAGTCCTGGGATTTCCCGGACCACTTCCACCAGCCGGCGCCGGCCGTACCGAACCGCGACCAGCATGGTCCCATCGCGTCCCCAATCCCCGTGGGTCTCCAGCATGGTCTTCCAGGGGCGCCCCAACTCCGCCTCGGCCGCCGCCACCAGGGCCGACCACGCCGGACGCCCTTCCCGCTCCAGTCGTCGCACCGCGGTGTGCTCGCCCCGATTCCCTCTCAATTGCTTCAAGACGCGTTGCGCAAATTCCTCGCTCCCTAGAACCAATCCGCCCCGGAGTCGATCCCACGGACACTCCAGTGCCCCCTGCCGAACCGGCGACTCCGTGAATTTCCGCAAGGCCCGTCGTTGCTCCACCCGGGTCCGGCCGCCGCATCCGCCCCGAATCGTGCGTGTTTCCAACCAAGGCGGAACCGGTTCCGCTCCCGAATAAACCCGCCATGAACTCCATTCCCATTGCCCCAGCGACTTAAGTCGTCGCTCGACGAGTTCCCGCCCCGGATCGGAACACCCCACCACCTTCGCTCGCCGTTGGTCCTCCTTGCCCAATCCCAGGCCGGTGATCCGCACCGGATTCAAGTGCAGGTAACGGGCAACCTCCACCACGCCGGCCTCGTCCTCAATGACTAGCGACTTAAAGCGGCCCTGAAACACATGCCCGCTCTGCCGGTGCGTCCCGTTAAACCGGACGCTGTATGTCACGTTGAGCCAGCGAATGGCGTGGCTCAGATTCCCCTGCGGCGTCCGCACGAGCAAATGGTAGTGGTTGTTCATCAATACGTAGGCAGGCACCTCCAGCCCGAAACGTTCGGGAAGTTCCGACACCAACCCCAGGAACCCACGTCGATCCTCATCGTTCAGGAAGAGGGGCTCCCCCCGGTTCCCCCGAGCCGTCACATGATACCATCCGTCCACCACAACCACCCGTAATGCCCTTGCCATGGCGGCAGTACACGTCCCCACGTTAAATATGTCCAATTTTTAGGTGCGACCCTGTTGATCCGCGTTGCCAAAGTACCCCATCACTTGCCGGTCTCCATTCGGCCTTCCCAGATAAACCTAAATTCCGCGATTGGATTTAACCGCAGAGAACACAAGGAGCGCAGAAATCGGGCACAGAGTTGAGGGTCGCTAAAAAGACAGCACTCACCTGCCGGGTGAACGAAAGGTGCAATCCAAAAACTCGGTTTCCCCCGTTTTTTAGGCCGTCAAAAAAGTGCGGTTTCCAGCCTGAATCAGCCCGCGTATCTATGCGTAGCGATGCTCACGAAAACTTCAGCACCTGCTCCACCTCGCGCAGGCCGCGGGTCATGGTGATCCGGCGGCCGTTTTGCAGGCTGATGAGTTCGAGCAGGCCTTGGGCGGCGCCTCCGCCGTGGCGGGTAGCGAGCGCAGTCCGGGCGCGGGCGAGGGCGTCTTCGAAGCGGGCGGGTTTGAAGGGCTTGAGCAGGTAGTCGAGGGCATGGGCCTCGAAGGCGCGGACGGCATACTGGTCAAACGCGGTGGTGAAGATGACGACAGGCATCGCGTCGGCGCGGAGCGCAGTGAGGACCCCGAAGCCGTCGAGTCCGGGCATTTGCACATCGAGGAAAAGGAGGTCTGGAGTGTCGCGCTCGAGGGTGATGACGTCTGCATGTCCATCGGCACATTCGCCGATAATTTCCATGTCGGGCGCTTCGCCGAGCAGCAGGCGGATGCGCTGCCGCGCGAGGGGTTCGTCATCCACGATAAGGGTGCGGATTTTCATAGGATGCGGATGGGTTCGGTGTGCAGGGGGAGTGCGATTTCCACGACGCAGCCGCCGGCTTCGCGCGTGCGCAACGCGAGGCTTTGGCGGTCACCGTGGAGTTCGCGGAGTCGCGCACGGGTGGTGGCGAGGCCAATACCGGTGGGCTCGGCAATTGTGGCTGGAAGGCCCGCGCCGTTGTCTTCGAGCGTCAGGCGCAGCGTGTCGCCATCGCAATGGGAAGTGAGGATGATGCGGCCCGCGCTGCGCTGCGGGTCGATGCCATGGCGGATGGAATTTTCCGCGAGCGGCTGGAGCAGGAAAGTGGGGACGAATGTGGTGAGCGTATCGGGCGGGAGGTCGCTGGTGAAGCTGAGACGGTCGCCGAAACGGACCTGCTCGATGTCGAGATAGGCGCGGAGAAAATCCAGCTCTCGCCGCAGCGGCACCTCGTGCTCGTCCGTGGTGTCGAGTGAAAGACGTAGGAAGCCGCCAAGACTTCCGATCATCTCGTCCGCTGCCTGCGGCTGGGTGTGAATGAGCGTGGCGATGGAGTTGAGCGTGTTGAAAAGGAAATGCGGGTCGAGCTGAATACGCAATGCCTGAAGCCGGGCCTGGGCAAGGCTGGCTTCCACTTCGAGTGCGAGGCGCTCGCGCTCGCGGGCACGGCGGAGATTTGCCGCCGCCTGACACACGCTCACGATAAAGGCATAGAGCAGCGAATCCTGGACGATGCGAAAGGTGCTCTGCCTATCTGCAAAGCGCCGCATGGCGGGCGGCGGGACGAACCCGGCCGGGGGACCAAAACTGGGCGGCGGGCGGCGCATTTCCAGCATCGGCGTGATGAAGGTGCCCGTCGTCCATTGTCCTGCCGCGACCACGAGTGCGCACCCCGAGCAGATGCGCGGTGAGAGCCACCGCGACGCGGCCCCTTTCAAAAGGGAAACGCAGCGCGAGCCATCCGGTCGCGGGGAGCAGTGCGGCCCACACGAGCCAGAGCGGCATTGCGAGAAGCAGCGCACCGGGTCAGTTCTCGGAGCTGAGCACGAGGACCTGCGCGGTGAAGAGCACCACTAGGGCGAGCCACGCGGCCAACAGGGGCAGCGCAGCGCGTAAGCAGCGAGTAGCGGGCTTTTTTGTCGGATCGTGTTTCAATGAGGTGAATCTGGATGCTGCGTCGTGCAATGCGAATGACAAAGGAACCCGCCCCGCCGTTTCTGAGTTGGTGTCCTGAGGGGAAGGAAACATTACGCTACGAGGTGCCGGGAGAGGGAATGGTGTAGGGAGCCCGTAGGGCGACCGGA
>Ga0209591_10003645_pt1 | contig 17788 bp, 17 predicted proteins | sample MAT01_FD_187207 | JGI IMG/M metagenome (GOLD analysis project Ga0209591, IMG submission 187207) | Freshwater microbial communities from Lake Fryxell liftoff mats and glacier meltwater in Antarctica - MAT-01 (SPAdes) (version 2) | ecosystem: Environmental > Aquatic > Freshwater > Ice > Liftoff... | reverse complement strand
CGACAAGCTCATTCCCGAGTGCTCTGTTCGCCTCGGCGGGACGACGTCAATCGATGTCACCAAGCCGGGCATCGACAAGGCCTATGGGATCGCCAAGCTCAGCGCGATCCTGGGCGTCTCCATCGACGAGATGGTGTTCGTGGGAGATGCCTTGTTTCCTGGAGGCAACGACTATCCGGCCAAGGCCGCCGGCGTGGTCTCCATTCAGGTTCGGGACAGCCACGAGACCAAGCGCGTGATCGAGACGATCCTCGCCGGGGCGCTGGGAGAGTCGAGGGCGTTCTGAGGCCCGACATCATGCGCGCGGCGCAGGCCTTGGTCCTGGTGTCCGCGGTCTGTGCCTGTGGCGCTGGCCATCACGTCGATCAACCGGCCTCCCCGCCGGTGGTTCCCGACGCGGGCGTGGTCGCGGTGGCCGCCGCCGCCCCGGCGCCGGTGCCGCCGCGGCGAATCGACGGCGGCACGATCGCGGTGTCGATCCTGCCAGTCCCCGCGTACATCGAGGTCGCCGACCACGCCCAGCTCGTCAACTGCGACCTGATCGTCGACAACCGGACCGGGGTGGCGTGGGAGCTGGCCGAGCTGCAGGTCACCGCGCGCGATCGCGCGGGCGCGCTGGTGTGGCGCAAGTTCCTCAGCGGCAACGGTGTCAGTCCGAGCATCTTGACCGTGCCGAACCGCGCGCTGCCGCCGGGCCAGACGCTGATCATGAACCCGCTGTACGAGCTGCCGGGCTCGCTCGCGCTGGCCCGGCTCGAGTTCGAGCTGACGTACACCCACGGCGACGAGCAGCTGGTCGCGACCGCCACGGTCGAGCCGCGCCCGTACACCAACCACAGCCAACTCGCGCTGCCGCTGCACGGCCGCGTGCTGGTGTGGGACGGCCACGACTTCCTGTCGCATCACCGGCGCTGGGACTACGTGTTCGCGCCGATCCGCGCCTTCGGGTTCACCTCGAACGCCGCGCGCTACTCGTACGACCTCGTGCCGGTCGACCAGGACGGCGCGATGCACGCCGGTGATCCCAAGGACGACCACGGCTACGTCGGGTGGGGCCAGCCGGTCTACGCGCCGGCCGCCGGCACGGTGGTCACGGTCGTCGACGCCATGCCCGACGACCACGACTTCGACAAGGGCGCGCTGAAGGACGATCTGATGCTGGTATACGGCAATCGGATCATCGTCGATCACGGCCACGGTGAGCACAGCGTGTTCGCGCACCTCCAGCAGGGCAGCGCGAAGGTGAAGGTCGGCGACCCGGTCAAGGCGGGCGCCGAGCTGGCCGCGATCGGCGCGTCGGGCAGCGCCATGTTCCCGCACCTGCACTATCAGCTGCAGACCACCGCCGACGGCCACGCCGAGGGGCTGCCGTCGTACTTCACCACGCTCGGGCAGATCGACAGCGGCGACCTGGTGACGTACCCGGCGCCCAAGCCCAAGCCCACGCCCACGCGGTAGCGCCCGCCGGTCAGGCGGCCTCCGGTCTGCCGGCCGCCGCCCCGGTGAGCTCACGGTGCCATTGGCCGGCACGAAACTCGTAAATGGCACGCTCGCCGTCGTCGAGCTGGAAGAGCGAGAGCCAGCCATTGGTGACCAGCGCTCGGACGTGCGCGTGCTTGTTCAGCACGGCCGCGATGGCCGCGCGCGGCGCCTCGATGAACACGGTCAGTCGCAGCGGCGTGTGGACCCAGCGTTGCCCGTCGTGGAGAGACTGCATCGGTAGGCCGATCCGCAGGTCGCCGCCGTTGCCCTCGAAGACGCCGAGGTGGCCGCCGACCACGTTGTGGAGGACCTTGTTGCCGCTGCCGTAGCGCGCGTTGTCGACGGTGGAGGCGTAGTACTGGAAGTTGATCCAGTGGGTGACGACCATCGGCGCCGTCATGATCAGCTCCAGCACGCCGAAGCCGTCGTCCTCGGCGTGCCGATACTCGTGGAGAAACGAGCGGCCCTGTAGGTTCACGTGACGGCAGCGCTCACGGGGCGCCACGATGAAAGCGGCGTTGTTGGCGAGTCCCCACTCCGCGCGAACCTGGGCCCAGTCCGTCGTGCGCGCGCGAATGGCTCGGTGAAGCTGCTCGGGCGCGACGTCGGCGAGCTCGAGCATGCCCGCGCGTTCGGTCCGGGTCCGGTCCCCGGCCGCTTCGAGCCACGAGACGAGGGTGGCGACGTCCTCGCGGTGCGACGGTGGCAGTTGATCCAGGTCGAACAAGGCGACCTCGTCTGACGTCGTGTTGTGGAGCGCGCCAACGAACCAGGTGCTACTGGGTATGTCAATGCCGCGCTGTGAGAGGCCCTTTCGTACACCCGGCTCGTTGAGCAAGGCGGCGGCCACACGCGCATTGACCTCACCGCTCTGGCCGCAGCAGGCCCCGCAATCGAGCCCGGCCGCATGCGGGTTGTTGCGGGTCGCGCTGCCGTGCCCGGCCAGCAGGACCACCCGCGCAAACTCGCGGGTCAAGCTCATGCCACGGAGCATCCCGGCGGCCAGCTCGCAGCGAGCGTCGAGCTCGAGCGGTCCACCGTCCGCGGTGCCGATCAGGCGAGGCTTGCGCTGGGCCTGCATCGCCCGCGACAGCCCGGCGCGGTCGGGCCCGGGCGCGGTCGTCAGATTGAGGCTGTCGGCGACGAGCGCCCCGGCGTAGGTGAGCCCGAGCGCTTCGACGAACGTGAACGTCGAGAGCGCGTCAGTCTTGAACGCTCGCCAAGCCGTGCCCTGGTCGAGGCTCCGACCCCGGCGCGCGCCGGCGTCGGCCCCGAGCCCGGTGTCGGCCGCGCGCAGGCGAGGCGCCAGCAGCCCCGGTAGCTGCGGTCGTGCGGTGTCGGCCCCCAAGGGCTGGTAGTCCATCGGGATCCCGAAGAAGCCCGCGAAGCCGAGCGTGTGAACCGACGGAGCGCTGCGCTCGAGGGCGCGTCGATAGACCTCCGACCGAACGTCGATGCAGAACACCGCTTGGACCGCTGGGCTCGCGAGGCGGGTCGCGCCGAAACCCGACGGCAGCGCGCGCAGGACGGGCTCTCGCCACGCGATCTCCAGGGCAGTCTGAAGCAGCCAGTCGTGGGGCCGGGCCGCCGCGGCGACCGCGTCGATCTGGGGCCAGCTCGCCGTCGCGGTCTTCCAGCGCCGCGCGATCGTCGGCCCGCCGGTCCGGTAAACTAGCCATTCCCAGGCCAGGCGAATCGCGAGCAGCTCGGTGATCGCGTCGTCGTCGCTGCCGGCGAGACGCGCCGTAAAGCGGCGGTAGGCGCACCATGAGGCCCAACCGTTTTGGTCGAGCAGCAGGCTCCAGAAGTAGTGCTCGCGGTCGTCGGGCGCGATCTCGAGCGCGACGCTCGCGGTCGCGATGACCTCGCCGGCGGTCGCCGCCAGGTCGCGAGCGCACGCGCGGTACGTCGGCACCTCCATGAGGAGCCCCGGGCTTCGATCGGTCAGCGCTTGTCGCCGCCAGCTCGCGTAGAGCCCGCCTTCGCGAGCCGGACCAAACTGCGCCTGCCCATCGTCGTAGTGGGCGGCGCAGAACTGGCTGACGCTGTTGGTCACGAAGTTACGCCACGACACCTCGTGAACCAGGTCGCGCTCGGCGTCGGCGACGTCCACGACGCGCGGCCGCACCGCAGGCGGGACGTCGGCTTGGTCGAGCAGGGCTCGAAGCTCGGGGAGCGACGACGGCGCGCCGGTCGTCTCGAGCGCGGCCTCGAGGTGCTCGTCCCGGAGCCGGCCCTCCCGATAGGCCTGCCGGTACCACGCGCGCGGCATGAGCAGGTCCGCGCCGGACCGGGCCCGCAAGGTCGCCGCCACCTCGGGGAGCGGCCGGTCGATCATCCCCCAGAAGGGATTGACGGCGATGAAGCGATCGAGCGGCCAGGTCGGGGCGATCCTCGCGCAGGCTCGGTCGATGGCCTCCTCGAAGGGCGGGGCCGACGAGGCCTGGGCGACCGACGGTCCGTGGGCGCGATCGGTGACGGCGGCGAGGGTCTCGTTCACGAGTGGGCCTCCAGCGTCTCTGGAGTATGGGTCTGGTTGGGAAGCTCCGTCCGCGGCTTGAGCACCGGCGGCCAGACCCGGAACGTCAGGCGGGTGAAGCGCTCGTCGAGGTAGAGCCCCGCGAACAGCCAAGGGTAGAGAGCGCGCGCCATCCGCCCGGCTGGACGCAGCTGGAGCGTGGTCTTCACCGCGAAGAGCCCCACGAACCCCGCCCCGACTACCGCCCACGCCAGCGCGCTCGCGCTCTCGACGTGAGCCGGCATCAAGCGCGCGGCCCCGGCGTGCCAGCCGACATAGAGCAGCACGACTCCGCTCACGCGCAGCGCGAGGGCGGCGGTCGACCCGAGGTCCGCCGTCGTCCCGGTCAGCAGGGGCACCAGCGCCAGGCCCACCAGGACCGCGAGCACCGGCACCGCGAGCGCGCCGGGTTGCGCCCATCCGACCTCGCGCAAGACCGCGACGCCGAGAGCCGCGATCACGGCCGCGAGGACGACCGCCAGCGCGAGGCGCCGCCCCGACGGCGAGGGCGCCGGCTTGGCCAAGGCCTGTACCCGCCAACCGTCGACGACGGTGCCGGTGGTCAAAAACGCGTGGGCCTTGTAGAGCGAGTGCGCGACCAGGTGGAGCAGCGCCAGGTCCCACAGGCCGAGGCCGCACTGCACCAGCATGAAACCCATCTGCGCGCACGTGGACCAGGCCAGGGCGACCTTCGCGCTGACCCGGGTCGTCATGACCAGGGCCGCGACGATGGTCGAGACCAGCCCGAGGCCGACGAGCAGCCAGCGCGCCGGCCCGGCGTGCTCCATCCACGGCGCCAGGCGGATCAGCACGAAGCCGCCCATGTTCACGACCCCGGCGTGCAACAGGGCAGAGACCGGCGTGGGCGCCTCCATCACCTGCGTCAGCCAACCGTGAAAGGGCAGCTGCGCCGACTTGAGCGCCACGGCGACGACCACGAGCACGGCGGCCAGCTGCATCGACGGCGTGAGGTCGGGGTGCGAGCCGGCCCAGGCCGCGATCCGATCCAGGTCGAGGCTCCCGACGGTGGCGTGGGTCAGCGCGAGACAGCCCAGGAGGCAGCAGTCCGCGAGCCGGCTGACCAGGAACTTCTTGTGCGCGGCCACCAGCGCCGTGGGGCGGTCGGCATAGAACGTGAGGAGCTGGTGCAGCGCGAGGCTGGTCGCCGTCCACGCCAGCACCAAGACCAGCAGGTTGTCCGCGAGGACGATCGTGGTCACCGCGGCCAGCGTCGCCAACAGCCAGCGCAGGTAGCGCCGCAGCCCCGGGTCGCCGTGCAGATACGTTCGCGAGTACCGGACGATGACCAGCCCGATGCTGCTCACCAGCAGCAACATCACGCAGGTGACCAGGTCGACGCGGACTCCGAGGCTGGTCGCCGCGGCGGTGTCCTTGGTCAGGCCGGCGCCGATCGTAAAGAGCAGCACCAGGCCCAGGACCGCCCCGCTGGCCAGGGTTGCCCGTCGGGGCGCGACCAGCGCGGCCAGGGCCAGCGTCGCCGGGATCGCCAGCGCGATGACCTGGACGACGACCGCCCACTCCTCGGGGGTGCTCATGACGGCATCTCTACCGGTCATCGATGTTTTTGGTAACACATATGATGGCGGGGAACGTGCGGTTCAGGAGAACCACGCCCGCCGTCGACCAGCTCAACTTCCACCACCTGCGCTACTTCTGGGCGGTCGCGACCGACGGCAACCTGACGCGGACCGCCGGTCGGCTCCGGGTCGCGCAGTCGGCGCAGTCCTCCCAGATTCAGCAGCTGGAGCAGCAGCTCGGGACCGCGCTGTTTCTCCGCACCGGGCGCCGCCTCGTGCTCACCGAGGCTGGGCAGATCGCGCTCGCCTACGCGGAGGGCATCTTCACGGCGGGCAGCCAGCTGGTCTCGACGCTCGAGCACGGCCGGCAGCGCGCCCACGTGCTGCGAGTCGGCGCGGTCGCCACGCTGTCGCGCAACTTCCAGGAGTCGTTCGTCAAGCCGCTGCTCGACGAGCCCGAGGTGCGGCTTTGCCTCGAGTCGGGCGTGCTCGCGCAGCTGTGTCGGCGCTTGGAAGACCACGCGATCGACGTGATCCTGGCCAACCGCCAGCCGGCGCCCGAGTCGGGCGGCCGCCTGCGCTGCCGACGCCTGGCGCGGCAACCGGTCAGCATCGTCGGGGCCAAGCGCCGGGCCGGGTTCCGCTTCCCGGGCGGGATCGCCGACGCGCCCATGATCCTGCCCGGTCCCGAGAGCGACATCCGCTCCGAGTTCGACGCCGTCTGCGAGCAGCTCGGCGTGCAGGTGCGGATCCTCGCCGAGGTCGACGACATGGCGACGATGCGACTGCTGGCTCGCGATACCGGTGCGCTAGCCTTGGTGCCGTCGATCGTGGTGCGCGACGAGCTGCGCGATGGCGTGCTGCACGAGCACTGCGTGGTGCCCGGGCTCTCCGAGAGCTTCTACGCCATCACGGTCGAGCGCCGGTTCCAGCACCCGTTGCTGAAAGCGGCGCTCGCGCAAAGCCAACGCGAGCTCCTCGCGATGGAGCCGCTCAGTCGCACTGGCCAGCGGCGCACAGGCACGCGCCGGCGCACTCGTTGACGATCTCGCCGGTGCGGATCAAGGCAGGTCTGCGCCGACCCCGGCCCGACGCCAACGCTCAGGGCGTCGTCGGCATGAACGCGGGGCCGGTGTGCGAACCGTTCTGGGTCAGCACGCCGGTGCATCCCACCGCGACCGCATCGTCGATATGGTCCATCGGATAGAGCTGGTCGACCGGCACCTGATCGAGCTGAATCCACCGACCGTTGCGCTCGATCTTGCCACCGCAATACATGCGCACCAGCGCGTGGATGCTGGCGTCCAACTCGGCGATGGACGGGCTCGGTCCGTCGACCTGCGCGGCAGCGCTCCGCGCACGCAATAGCGCGAAGAGCGCCTGATGGACCTGGACATTGAGCTCGTCCTCCGGCCCGTACTCATCGGGTAGCCTGATCTCGCGTCCGGTCGGCCTGGCATCGCGACACCCGGCGACCAAGGCGACGAAGCCGACCAAGGCGACCAAGCCGAGCAGCAGAGGCATCAGTTGCAATGCACGCACTTGAGCTCGCTATGGAACCGGCTTGGGGACTGGCGACAGCGTCCCTGAAACAGGGTCAGTCGCACTGGTCGGCGGCGCACAGGCACGCGCCCGCGCACTCATTGACGATCTCGCCGGTGGCGAAGAAGTGGGCGATCTGGCGGCGGCTGGCGGCCTGGGTGCGGGTGAGGTCGTGCATGCCAGTGTCGGGCGCCGGCTCGTTGGTGAGCGGCACGGCCGGCGCGCCGCCGTCCATGATCACCAGCGCGCTGCCGGTGAGCGGGCCGGTGGCCTCGGTCATGCCATATGGCGTGTAGACCGACGCCGGCGCCAGCACCGGCACGCCCATGGTGCGAGCCTGCCACTCGGTGGCGAGGTTGGGGACCTGCTCGTCGCCGATCGCCATGTGCATCAGGAGCTGCTTGGGCGGCACGCCGGTCGCGGTGCCGTCGAGGACGACGTTGGCGATGCCGCTGGTCTCGGTCTGATCCCAGCGCTGCTGGAACAGGTTGATCGCGAGCACGACGTCGAGCGGGTCCGGGTACGTGCCGATGAGGATGTTGCGGTAGGTCGGCCAGTCGGTCGAGCGCTCGAGCATGGTCGAGTAGTTGCCGCCGCCGACGCCGATGACGCCGCGCCGGATCGTCGGTGCGTAGGCCATGACGGTCGTGCCGAAGATGTGGCCCTGCGACAGGCCGTAGTAGTAGACCTTGGTCGGGTCGGTGAGGCGGGCGCCCACGGTGCAGCCGGTGGCGGTGGCGTCCTCGGCGCGGCACACGAACACCGACGTCGAGAACACGGTCTCGAGGGCGCGCGCGAGCGAGATGTGGTTGGTGATGCCCTGGACCAGCACCTCCATGATCTCGTCGGCGTAGTTGAGGTTGGTCAGCGCGCGCGCGATGTTGCCGATGTCCTTGTCGGACATGCCGCGCATGTCGGTGCCGACGCTGATCACGCAGGCCTCGGCGGCGGTGTCCTTGACCGGCCCGCTCGCCGCCTGCCCGCTCGAGCCGTTGAGCCCGTGCCCGTAGAGCATCATGCCGACCGGCTCGCGCGCGGTGTACACGCAGGTCGGGATGACGGCCGTGAACGGGATTTCGTACATCTTCTGGTAGGCCGGCAGGCCGTCGGCGCCGAGCGCGAGCGTGGTGCCAGCGTCGTAGCGGCCGTCCTGGGTCAGGAACAGCGGCGCGGTGAGGAAGCCGTCGATGCGGCGGCGGAACGCGCCGTCTTGGGCCTGGTCGTCGACGATGCGCACCGTCGACGGCGTGAGGTCGAGCTGGGCCAGCGCCCGGTCGCGGGCCGCGGTGGGCAGGCGCCGCACGAAGGCGTCCGACGCGACGGTGAAGTCCCACGCGACGACGAGGTCGGCCGGCGCGAGGTTCTGCGTCGACAGCGCGGCCAGCACGTCGGCGAAGCCGGGCCGCATGCGCTCGAGGAGCGGATGGGTCGTGAGCGTGCCGTCGAGCAGCGCCTGGAAGCCGGTTGAAATCGGCAGGTCTGCGCCGCCCTTGCCCTTCAAGGTCTTCTTGATCGCGACCGCGTAGCGATGGCCGCCGATCAGGCGCGCGGCCGGGCGCAGGTAGAGCGCCTGATCGTCGGGCGTGGCGGCCGACGGCACGTCGAGCTCGGCCATGTGCGCCACGCGCTGCATCGTGGTCAGGTCGATGATCACCGTCGGCGAGGCGTCGGTGAGGCTGTCGCCGAAGTGCTGCTGGTCGACGAGGTTGCTGCCGTCGACGCCGCCCGGGAACGCGGTCACGATCGCGGCCGCGGCCGAGAAGCCGTCGGCCTTGTTCCACGGCGTGGGGTCGACGACGTCGCTGTTGGCGTTGATCAACAGGCCGCCGGCCGGGATGTCGAGGCGCCGGCCGGTCGCGGCGGTGGCGTCGGCGACCTCGTAGGCCGACGACGGCCACGGCGCCATGCAGTGCGCGATGCCGAGCGGGTTGCAGTTGTCGGCGACCGACAGCTTGAGGGCGTCGCTGCCGTCGTCACCGCAGGCGGCGAGGGTGAGGGCGACGAGCGAGAACGAAGCAAAGACAGACGCGCGCATGGCGCTGAACCTACCTCGACGCGGTGGTCGGTTGCGGCGGGAAATCGGCGGTTCGGGTGCGGTGCGGGCGAGCGCTTCGCGCGCGGCGAGAGGTTGGACCGTGCGGTCGGTGGCACCGCGCCGACCGCCGCGGTAGCTTCCTGCCGTGCTTCGGTCCCTCGGGCTGGCGATCCTCTCCGTGCTGTTGCTCGGCGCGTGCCCGGGCCGCGGCGGCGCCAAGCCCACCACTGCGGGCGCTGGTGGCCCGAGCCGGCCCACCGGGATCGGCGCTGGCAGCGGCGCGGCCGGTACCGGCGCGGGCTCGCCGAGCGGTGGCGCCGGTGACCCGACCTTGGCCGCGGGCACGACCTGTCCGTCGCCGGGCTGCGTGTTTCACCCCGGGCTGGTCGGCGGCGCGTACTTCGCGTGCTTGTCGTCGGGCGCTGGCTCGTGCTTCCACTTCGGCGCGCGCTGCGCCCCGGCCGACGCCTGCATGTTCGACGCGGCGTCGTTGACCTACCGCCAGTGCACCTCGCCGGTCGAGGGCGAGTGCGCGACGTTCGCCGCCGCCTGCACGCCGACCTCGGCCTGCGCCTTCAACCCGACCGACCACCTGCACCACACCTGCGAGCGCTGGTCCGGTGGCACCTGCGCCCAGTGGGGCGCGACCTGCGCCCCGTCCTAGACTCCGGTGAACAGGAGGTCGAGCGCGGCCACCAGCTCGGCGCGGCGGGCGGCGAGCGAGCCGACGTGCTCACCCAGCGCGTTGGGCGGGACCGCCGCAAGCTCTTGGAACAGCAGGACGTAGGCGGTGCCGTTGAACGTCATCGTCGGGTTGAGCACCGTGATCGGCTTGGCACCGTAGCGCTTGGCCGAGATCAGCGGCACGACGACGCGGGTCGCGAGCTTGGCGAGGAGATCGGCCTGCACGTCGAGGACGAACGGGTAGGTGCCTCCGCGCGGGTTGCGGTGCAGATCGAACTGCGCCATCAGAACCGGCGCCACGCGTCGCTGAACACGCCCTGCTTGCCGACGCGCGCGTTGTAGCCCGCGATCGAGTCCTGGTTCTCGGCCAGCCACGCGGCGCGTCGATGCTCGAGCAGCGCCTGCTCCAGTGCGGCGTCGACGATCTCCGAGATGTTGAGGCGGAGCGCCCGTGCCGCTCGCACGAGATCGCCACGCACCGACAGATTGGTGGGCACCTTGCGCCTGGAAGCGAGGACGGTCATGCACATAAGTTATGCGCATGGCTCGTGTCGGGCAAGCGCGGTCGACCCGCGCGAGGACGCGGTAGGGTGGCGGGGTGTCGAGGCTGACGAGCTATGTGCGCGGGGCCGTGCTGGCGGCGGCGTGGGCGAGCGTGAGCGCGGCGTCCGGCGGGTGCGGCGACGACGGCACCGGGCCGATCGATCCAATGGGGCCGTGGTCGCGCGGGCCCGAGCTGCCGGCGGCGCGCCTCGAGCCGGGGCTGGCGGCGCTCGATGGAGAGTTGATCGTGGCGGGCGGGTTCGGGCCCGGGCTCGCCATCGAGCGCAGCGTGCTGGCGCTCGACCCGGTGACGGCGACCTGGAGCCGCGGGCCCGACCTGCCGGTGGCGTGGACCCACCTGCAGCTGGCCACCGTGGGCGCGACCCTGTATGCGCTGGGCGGCCTCGCGGGCACGCAGTTCGTCGCGCGCGGCGAGGCCTTCGCGCTGGTCGATGGCGCCTGGCAGTCGCGGGCGTCGATGCCGGTCGGCGAGGAGCGGGGCAGCGCTGCGGTCGTGATCGATCCGCCCCACGTCATGCTTCTGGGCGGCGCCAGCACCACCGACGCGCTGGCCAGCTGCTGGGCCTACGACACCGTCGCCGACACCTGGACCGCGCTGCCGCCCTTGCCGGAGCCGCGCTCGCATCCGGCCGCGACCATCACCGCCGACGGGACGATCGTCGTCGCGGGCGGGCTGCGCACCCTCGACTCGACGCAGCCGATGGCCGACGTGATCGCGCTCGCGCCCGGCGCGTCGACCTGGACCGCGCGCGCGCCGATGCCGACCGCGCGCGGCGGCTGCGCCTACGCCACCCTCGACGGGGTGCTGCTGTGCGCCGGTGGCGAGGCCGGCGCCCTGGCCCTGGACGCGGTCGAGGCCTACGACCCGATCGCCGATGCGTGGACGGTGCGCGCCGCGCTGCCCGAGGCCCGCGCCGGCACGCAGGCCGCGACCTTGGGCGACGCGGTCTACCTCGCCGGGGGCGCCTACGCGCTCCGCTACGAGCCGCGCGCGACCGTCGTGGTCTACCGCGAGTGAGCGCAGCGCCGGTGCTACGCTCCTCGGCATGGCTGCTCATCGCCCGCGTCGGACCTTCGCGCCCTCGCTGGTGATCACGCTCGGCGCCGCGGCGGCGTGTGGCGGCTCGTCGAAGCCCCCACCGACGACGGTCATGACCAACCCGCCGGCGCAGCCTGACACGCCGCCCGCCACTGACACGCCGCCCGCCACGGGCACGCCGCCCGCCACTGACACGCCGCCCACCACCGCGGCACAGTCGCCCAAGGCGCGCTGGCACCTCGACGAGATCGATGGCGGCCACTGCGGGGTCCGGGCCTGCACCGACGACGATGCGGTGTGCATGGTCTACACCCACAACAGCACGCCGGTGCCGTGCCTCGTCGACCGGGAGGAGATGTACATCTTCCGGGCCGCGGGCTCGACGGTGTGCGAGTACGACGATCCGCCGTCGGCGCCGCCGTGTCAGCCCGCGAGCTACTGCAACCCGCCGCCGCCGCAGCCCCACATGGTGCCGATCGAGTGTCCCGACGCGCGGTAGCTCAGCGCGGCTGCTTGGCCTGACGATCGAGCGGCAGGCCGTCGAAGAAGTCGACCTTGCCGGTCTCGAGCTCGTAGTCGGCGCCGACCACCGCGACCTGGCCGGCCAGCACCAGCTCCTCGAGGAGCTTGCTGCCGTTGCGCAGCTCGTAGCAGCAAGACTCGATCTTGCTGCGCATCGCGGCGCGCTCGATCTCGGCCTCGGTCATGGTGCCCGGGTTCCGCACCACGCTGCGGATGTGGGGCGTGATGCGGTCGGTGATGTCGCGGATGTTGCGCGACTCGGGACGGTCGCCGGTGCGCACCACGTTCATCGACGCCCGGATCGCGCCGCAGCCGGTGTGGCCGAGCACGACGACCAGGCGGGTGTCGAAGGCCGACGCCGCGAACTCGACCGAGCCGACGATCGACGGGGCCACCACCGGGCCGGCGACCCGCACCACGAACAGATCACCGAAGCCTTCGTCGAAGATGATCTCGACCGGCGTGCGCGAGTCGGAGCAGCCGACGATGATCGCGAAGGGCTGCTGGCCGTTGACCAGCGCGGCGTCGAACAGGCGGCGGCCAGCGCTCTGCACCGTCGGGGCGCGGGTATGGAAGCGCCGATTGCCCTCGATCAGGCGCTCGAGCGCGGCGGCGGGTGCGCGCGGATCACTCATCGGCCCGACTCTGCATCATGGCGTCCGGCGACGAAAGTCTCGGCGACCAGTGCCGCGCACCCGCGATGCCCTATGAGCCGCGGGTGCGGCGGCACGCCGCGACGATGGAGATCGCGACGGCGCGGGTCAGCCATCGCTCAGAACGGGATGTCTTCGTCGTCGCGCGACCGGCCGCCGCCCATCGGCCGATCGTCGTCGTCGCGCGGTGGCACCTCGGCCTGGTCGCGGGGATCGCCGCCGCGCGGCAGGTTGCCGCCACCGCCGCCGCGATCGTAGCCACCCCCGCCGCCGCCGCCGCGATCGTAGCCACCGCCACCGCCGCCACCACCACCGCGCGAGTCACCGCCGCGCGAGTCACCGCCGCGCGAGTCACCGCCGCGCGAGTCGCGGCGCGCGCCCGACGACGCCCCCGCCTTCTCGACCGACCAGGCGTCGAGGCTGTTGAAGTACTTAACCTCGCCCTGCGGGCTCTTCCACTCGCGACCGCGCAGGCTGAAGTCGATGCGCACCGAGTCGCCCACGCTGAGGCTATCGAGCTGGTTGCAGCGGTCGCCGGTCAGCTGGAACAGCACGTGCTGCGGGTACTTGGGATTGTCGGACATCTCGACGACGAACTCGCGCTTGGTGAAGCGCTCGGAGACCTGCTTGGTCTCGTAGATCACGTGGAGCCGGCCGCTTGCTTCGATGCCCATCGGCGCAGCCTACGCTCACCGCGCATGCGCGTCGAGCCACCCGAGCAGCTCGACGGGGAAGCCGTCACCGAGGGACGGCAAGTGGGTGCCGCCCTGGATCGTCCACAGATCGGCGGCGCCGGCGGCCGGACAGCCGGTGGTGTCGGCGACCAGGGTCTCGGCGCCGGCGAGCCGCTGCTCGAGATCCTTGGGCGCCTGGCTCGCGGGCGCGCCCGTGCAGCCGTTGCGCGCGGCCCAGGCCGCCACGCTGTCGACCGCGCCCGGCGACGGCACGCCGCCGAAGTCGCCGGTCTGGTAGGGCACGGTGTCGTCGGCGGTGCCATGCAGGTGCAGCACGTGGACCGGCTGCGTGGGCAGGCATGGCCCCGTCGTGGCGTGCCCGGCCAGGCCGGCGATCTCGGTGACGACGTCGGCGCGCTCGCACGCCATGCGGTACGCCATGAACGCGCCGTTGGAGTGGCCGACCAGCGCGACGTGGGCGGGATCGACCGGCCAGTTGGCGCGGACGTCGTCGATGAGCCCGCCCAGGTAGGCCACGTCGTCGACCCCGCTGTCGTCGAGGTCGCAGCAGGTCGGGTCGGCGTTCCAGAACTGTCGGCCGCTGCGGTCGGTGGTGCCGTCGGGTGCGAGCACCAGCAGGCCGTGGGCCGACGCCGCGTCGTTGAGCTTGAGGTAGCCCTGCTGCACGAAGCCGTTGGCGCCGTAGCCGTGCAGGATCACCAGCAGCGGATAGGTGCGCGACGCGTCGAAGTCCGACGGGACCTGGAGCGTCACCGGGCGGGCACCGCCGAACTGCACCGGCGGTTCGGTCACCGGCGCGTCGTCGTCGGAGCCACCGCACGCGGCGGCGAGGAGGAACCCGGCGAGAAGGAGTCGCATCGGCGCAGCCTAACCGGTTCGCGCGGGCTTGGCCCGAGCTGGGTCGATGCGGGCCCGCTCCAGCGCGCCCACCGGGTGGGGGTGGACCCGCGCCCGGCGAACCCCGCATGCCCATCGACGAGGTGGCGTGGTGCGCGACGTGCAATCACCGGCAATCCCATGCGCTCATCGCTCCTGCTGCTCTTGTCGACTTCGCTCCTCGCCGTCGTCGAGCGCGGCCGCGACCAGCTGACGTGGTGAGCCGAGTCCGCTACCCTCGCCGCGATCGATGCGGCTCAACAAGTTCATCAGCGAGACCGGGACCTGCTCGCGGCGCGAAGCCGACGCGATGATCGGCGACGGCCGCGTGCAGGTCAACGGCGAGACCGCCGGGCTGGGCACGCAGGTCGACGACGGCGACACCGTGACCGTCGACGGCGCGCCGATCACGGCCCGCGACAAGCCGCGCGCGGTCTACATCGCGCTCAACAAGCCGGTCGGCATCACCTGCACGACCGAGCGCCACGTCGACGGCAACATCATCGACCACGTCGACCATCCCGAGCGGATCTTTCCGATCGGGCGGCTCGACAAGGAGTCGGAGGGGCTCATCCTCCTCACCAACGACGGCGACATCGTCAACGAGGTGCTGCGGGCCGAGCACCATCACGACAAGGAGTACGTCGTCGCGGTCGATCACTCGATCACCGAGGAGTTCCTCGCCCACATGGCGCGGGGTGTCCGGATCCCGGACGGAACGACCAAGCCCTGCAAGATCTGGTCGGTGGCGGCCCGGGTGTTCCGCATCGTGCTCACCCAAGGCCTCAACCGGCAGATCCGCAAGATGTGCGAGGCGCTGGGCTACCAGGTCGTCGCGCTGCAGCGGGTGCGCATCATGCACATCGAGCTGGGTCACCTGAAGCTGGGCCGCTGGCGCAACCTGACCGAGGCCGAGGTCGCGGGGCTGATGCCCAAGGAGCCGACCGCGCCGCCGCCGCGCAACGCCGGGGGGCCGGCGCCGGGCTCACCCGCGCGATCACAGCCACCGCAGGGAGCGCCGGCCAAGGCCAAGGCCAAGCCGAAGTCGCAGGCGATCCCGTTCGGCCAGCCCGGCTGGGGCGGCGGCGTGCAGCGCGGTGGGCCGCCGCCGGGTCGACGGCGCGGAGGCCGCTAGTGCGGATCCTGCTGCTCACGCCGCCGATGACGCAGCTCAACACGCCGTATCCGGCGACGGCGTATCTGACCGGCTTCCTGCGGCTCCACGCCGAGCGGCTCGGGCTCGAGCTGGCCCAAGCCGACCCCGCGCTCGAGCTGTTCTTGCGGCTGTTCTCGGCGAGCGGCGTGACCCGCATCGCCGAGGCGGCCGAGGCCCGGGTCGCCAAGCGCCGGTCGCGCGGCGACAAGCCGGCGCTGGTGGTCGCCCAGTTCCTCGAGGCCCGCGCGCGCTACGGCGCGACCGTCGACGCCGCCGTCCGGTTCTTGCAGGGCAAAGATCCCAGCCTGGCGCTGCGCATCGTCGGTCGCGAGTATCTGCCCGAGGGCCCGCGCTTCGCGGTGATCGAGCAGGCCGCCGCCGACGAGGATCCCCTGGGCTGGGCCTTCGGCGCGCTCGGCACCCTCGATCGCGCCAAGTACCTGGCCAGCCTGTTCATCGACGATCTGGCCGACGTGATCCGCGAGGGCGTCGACCCCCGCTTCGAGCTGTCGCGCTACGGCGAGAAGCTGGCGTCGAGCGCGGCCAGCTTCGACGCGTTGGCCGGCGCGCTGGCCGGCAAGCCCACCTTGGTCGACGACACCCTCGACGAGGTGACGCGCGCGCTGGTCGACCGACACCGACCCGACCTGGTCGGCCTGACCACGCCGTTTCCCGGCAACGTCTACGGCGCGTTGTGCATGGCGCGCACGATCAAGGCGGCGGCGCCGTCGACGCGCATCGTCCTGGGTGGCGGCTACGTCAACACCGAGCTGCGCACGATGCGCGAGCCTCGAGTGTTCGATCACGTCGACTACGTGACGCTCGACGACGGCGAGCGGCCGCTCCTCGCGCTCGTCGAGCACCTGGCGGCTGGAGGCGTGGGCCCGCTGTTTCGGACCTTCGTGCGCGAGGCCGGCGAGGTCGTGCTCCGCACCGACGACAGCCTGCACGACGTGCCGCTGCGCGACGCCGGGACGCCGACCTACGCCGGGCTGCCGCTCGAACACTATCTGTCGCTGTTCGAGATGCTCAATCCGATGCATCGGTTGTGGTCCGACGGCCGCTGGAACAAGCTCACCGTCGCGCACGGCTGCTACTGGAAGAAGTGCAGTTTCTGCGACGTCACGCTCGACTACATCGGTCGCTACGAGCCGGCCGGCGCCGAGCTGCTGGTCGATCGCATCGAGGCGCTGATCGCCGAGACCGGCCAGACCGGCTTCCATCTCGTCGACGAGGCGGCGCCGCCCGCCGGGCTCAAGGCGATGGCCGAGCGGCTGATCGCGCGGCAGGTGACCATCACCTGGTGGGGCAACATCCGCTTCGAGAAGACGTTCACGCCCGAGCTGGCGCGCCTCCTGGCCAAGTCCGGCTGCGTGGCAGTCAGCGGCGGGCTCGAGGTGGCGTCCGACCGACTACTGACACTCATGCAAAAAGGCGTCACGGTCGAGCAGGTGGCGCGGGTGACCCGGGCGTTCACCGACGCCGGCGTCATGGTGCATGCCTATCTGATGTATGGCTTTCCCACCCAGACCGAGCAGGAGACCGTCGATTCCCTCGAGCGGGTGCGCCAGCTCTTCGCGGAGGGCTGCATCCAGTCCGCGTTCTGGCACCGTTTCGCCGCGACCGCTCACAGCCCCATCGGCCACGCGCCCAAGCTCTACGGCATTCGCCTGCACCCCGAGCCGACCGTGACCTTTGCCCGCAACGAGCTGGCCTTCGACGACCCGGTCGAGACCGACCACGACTTCCTCGGCGTCGGGCTGCGCAAGGCGCTCTACAACTACATGCACGGCGTCGGGCTCGAGGCCGACGTGCGGTCGTGGTTCGCCGATCGCAAGCAGGGTTCTGGCAAGCGCCGGGTGCCGGCCCCTCAGGTCGACCGCGCGCTGGTCCGCCGCGCGCTCGGGTCGTGAGGTGAGGTCGGGCGTTGGGCGCGGGCCCGATCACGGCGTGGCGAGCGCCGTCGCCATGCAGGGCTCGAGTCGCTCCACGATGGCGGCGGCGCGTCGCATGTCGTCGTCGCTGGCATTGGTATTCTCGTACCGCTTACCCATTGCTATCATGTCCGCGATGGCCCGGTCGGCACACGCCTTGTTCGAGCAGGCACACATGCGGACCTCGAGCTCCTGCAGCTCGCGCAGGGCTTCGTCCACCTCGGCCTGAGGTGACAGGCCGGCGGGCGCGGGCGACGCGTCCACGGCGGGGCCGTCGGGGGCGCGGGCCGTCGCCTCGGCGGGTGCGGCGACCCGGTTGGCCGGCGCCGCCGCGGGCTCGGGCACCGACCGGGAGCACGCCGCCAGCAACCACACCACCACGACGAAGAGCGCTCTCATCGGGGCGCAGCATAACGCCGAAGGGCTAGCTACAGCGTGCCCGGTAATTCGGGCGGTTCTCGACGGGAAGTGTCAGACGCGGCGGCGACGATCTCCTCGAGCACCCGTGCAGCTCGAGGAGACCACCCATGGCAACGTCCCGTCGCCGGCC